>Ga0114960_10000060_pt1 | contig 83199 bp, 70 predicted proteins | sample C_130625_MF_Meta_FD_92637 | JGI IMG/M metagenome (GOLD analysis project Ga0114960, IMG submission 92637) | Freshwater microbial communities from Lake Croche, Canada to study carbon cycling - C_130625_MF_MetaG | ecosystem: Environmental > Aquatic > Freshwater > Lake | place: Lake Croche, Canada...
ATCAACGTTATGGGTGTAGAGAATCATCCCAAGATGTATGATCTAACAATTCCATCCACCTTAAATTTCGGTCTAGCGAATGGTCTTCAGGTGCGCGATACGTCGACCACTGGATATATCCAGCGACGTTTGATCAAAGGTTTGGAAGATTTAAAGGTCGAGTATGATATGACTGTCCGAAATAGCAAGGGAAAAATCATCCAGTTCGCTTACGGCGATGATGGTTTCGACTCGATTCGTGTAGAAAACCAAACGCTACCTCTAGTTGGAATGAGTGTGGAAGACATCTACATGCAATACGACATCATCGGTGCAAATGATCAAGAGAGCGAACTCTTGTCTATTTATACCAAGGGTGCGATTTCACGAGCCAAGAAACAAAAGCCCGAATGTCGCGCTAGGTGCCAGGCCTATATTAAAAAGATGTTGGATGCACGCGACGACATTGTAAAATCTGTCTTCAAAAATAAGAATGAGAATGTGGTGCGTCTCCCCGTTGCATTCCAAAACATTATAACAAACATCCAGGGGCAGATGGGACTCGGTGCAAATTCCACCGTGGACTTGACACCCCAAGAGGCCTTTCATTTGATCGAAGATAATCTGGTCAAGATAAATCAATATCCTTTTGCACCAGTGTCTCCTCTTTTCGAAATCTTGTATTACTTCTACTTGAATCCCAAGGACTTGTTAGTCAATCGCCGTTTTCATCGCAAAGCACTTATTGTTTTGCTAGAAACCATTGCTTTGAAGCACAAGGAGGCAATTGTCAATCCGGGAGAAATGGTTGGGGTTATTGCGGGTCAGTCTACGGGTGAGCCCACAACTCAACTCACACTTAACTCACTCGTATATGCAGCGGAAATTATTGTAAGAAATTCCAAAAAAGAAATCGTCAAGCGGAAAATTGGAGAATTTACACAAGAGCAGACCAAATTGTCCAAAAAAGTGGACTACATGAAAGATAAAGACACCACATATGCAGAGCTTTCCGAATTCTACGAAGTTCCATGTGCAAATGAAGCCGGTGAAACTGTCTGGAAACGCATTGAAGCCGCTACACAGCATCCAGTAGTCAACGAAGACGGCACCAACACCATGTTGAAGGTCATAACAAAGGCAGGGCGCGAGGTTATCGCAACCAAAGCCAAATCCTTCCTCCAACTACGCGATGGAAAGATTCAGGCGGTTGAAGGAGCGGCACTCAAAGTCGGCGACTATTTGCCCGCATCAAGAAAAGCGCTCGATTACTCAGAAAAACACGTTCTCAATCTACGCACTATTCTACCTCCTACCGAGTATGTCTATGGATCTGAATTGGAAAAAGCAAAGGCTGTTATGCAGGAACGACATTGGTACAAGAATCATTCTGGTTCGACGTTTGTTTTACCTCACAAAAAAAGCCAATGTATTATTCCATTGTTCAAAGAAAATACTCGACAAGGAAAAACACCTAATAAGGCGCAATACATTCTACCTGGGAATGTCTACATGAAAAACATGTCTTCGTGCAATTATACCATTCCGGAAGATCTTCCATTAGATTACGATTTCGGATATTTGGTAGGTGCATATGCTGCAGAGGGCTCCATGAACAAGAACCGACTATCGATTGCTAATATTAATGATGCCTATCTGAAGCCCATTGAAGATTATTGCGCAAAACTCAATATTGTTGCAACAAAATATAAGCGATGCAATCGCGGTGGTCAAGGCTGGACAAGCCAAGAATTGAATATTCATAGCACTATTTTGTGCAGAATACTAGAATCCCTCTGCGGAAAACTCAGCTACAATAAATTCGTCTCGGACACCATCGTTTTCTCAAACAAACAATGCATTCTGGGATTCTTGGATGCCTATATTGGTGGAGATGGATCTATTTCAAAATACAAGAACAAGGATGGATCCATCCGAATCAATAATATCCAAATGTGGTCTACATCCCAAACCCTATTAACAGATGTTATGGTTATGTTGAAAAATCTGGGTGTTTCGGGTCATATCCATACTATTACAAAACGCCCCGAGGGAACTCGCGCGATCAAGCATGTCCATCAATCCTACAGTTTGGATGTCAAGAACCGACAATCCCAAAAACTGGCTGCACTCTTGAATCTAACTGTCGAAGAAAAACAGGACAGTCTCAATCTCTTGCTCAAACAAGAGTACTTCAAGTACGAGCATTCACTCGAGGATCTGATGCTTCCCGATATTATTGATGGCCAGTTAATCATGCGTAAACGCGACGGCCAGATGATGGATCTAGAATTCGATCAAATTGTATCTATCGAGGAAGTCGAAAACCCAACGCCTTATGCCTATGACTTGACCGTGGAAGACACCCGCAACTTCGACATCTATAATGGTCTCTGCCTAAGAGACACGTTTCATTTAGCCGGTGTATCGAGCAAGTCCAATGTTACTCGTGGTGTTCCCCGTATTGAAGAGATTCTCCGTCTTACCAAGAATCCCAAAAATCCCTCCCTAACCGTATATTTGAAGCCCATGGACGAGACAAATCAAGACAAGGCCGATGCATACGCCAAAATGATGACTCACACAAAACTCGTGGATGTAGTCAAGTCCATCCAAATCTGTTTCGATCCCAATGAGCAATCCACCTTGATCGAAGAGGATCGTCTACTGTTGGATCAATACCGCGAATTCGAGCGTATGATGGAGGAGTGCGCCACTACGCCGGACCCCACAACCAGCGTCCCAACCAGATCCAAATGGATTGTTCGCATGGAGATGGACGCAGAGACACTACTAGAGAAAAACATTACGATGGACGATATCCACTTTGCGATTAGCAACAGCCATTATGGTAGCGAGATTTCGTGTGTCTATTCGGACTATAATATGGACAAATTGGTCTTCCGTATTCGCATGAATTCGTCCGTGTTTAGCAAGGGCAAGAAGCGCGGACAAGCCGAAACACTGGATCAATCCGATGAAATCTATCTCTTGAAGAACTTCCAGGACACTCTCCTCAACAATATCGTTCTACGAGGTGTGAATCATATTGACAATGTCTCCGCCAGAAAGGTGCAAAACGCGGTCTCCAAAGACGACGGAAAATACGTGAAAAAGGACATCTGGGTTCTAGACACAACGGGCAGCAATTTGCTCGACGTTTTCGGGTTAGACTATATCGACCCCGCGCGTTCATACAGCAATGATATTCGCGAAATCTTCGATGTACTAGGTATTGAAGCCGCGCGCCAAACCATTTACAATGAATTAACGGAAGTGATGGAGTTTAGCGATGTCTATATCAACTATCATCATACCAGTTTGCTATGCGATCGCATGACCTGCAACCAGGATATGGTTCCCATCTTCCGATCCGGTTTATTGAGCGACAACGTGGGTCCTATTGCAAAAGCTACCTTCGAAGTACATACGGAGGTCTTCCTCGATGCAGCGCGTCATGGCGACTTTGATCACATGCGCGGTGTTTCTGCGAACGTTATGTGTGGTCAATATGGACATTACGGCACAAGCGCCTTCCAGCTAGTCTTGGATATGAAACAGATGGAGAAACTCGATGGCCTGGTTTCTGAAAAAGAGAAGGGTGCTGCGGACATAGAAAAGACCTTTGGCCTAACAGAAGATTCCGCAGATCAGTGTAGTAAATCGAAGATCGCAATACAGAATAATGTCGCGAATTTGACCATGTCTGTTAACCGCGATGCAGTATGCGACGATAATTATGATGCTGGATTTTAAGATTTCTCTAGAGAAATATATTGATATATGATATATTATAGATTGACTATTTAGTAAAACATGAGTATTGCCATGTTTATTTACGCATTTTTACTTTTTTTCGTCTTGACTCCTGGAGTTCTCGTGTATCTACCACCCAAGAGCAGCAAAACGGTTGTTGCTTTAACCCATGCAGTTATTTTTGCTGTTATTTGGTCTTTAACAAATAAAATGGTTTGGCGAGCAACCTCGGGTATCTTTGAATCTATGTCTCCATCTTGGACTCCAAATCCCTGTAGCCTTGATATAAATGGTCTCTGTACTATTCATCCAGAATGTCCACAATGTAATAATGGTGGTGGTGGTGATGGTGGTATAATAATTACATTGAAATAAAATTGATTCTATCCTATACGTTCTATTTTTTTGATAGACCACAATAAAATCAAAGCTAAAAACAAAATGACATCGACACACAACTTCGATTTCATTCAAGAGTCTGACGAGAGAAATATGTATTTAGATGCGCACAAGTCAATAACGCGTTGCGAGCTATGGGATTGGTTGAAGACCTACAACCCCGATCCAAACAAGGGGTTCATGTATAGTACGCCACCACCAGAAATGCAGCGCATCAATGAAGCAATAGATTCCACGCCGTCTGGACCGAACCATTCGGGTGCAAGTTATGGCCACACCATGCGCGTTATGCAATACATAGCAAAAAACGGATATGATTCATATAAGAATTTGCGCATTAGTCGTGGATCCGCATAAGATAATCTCTGATCCAGGATCAACAACCCAAAAAATAAATATATTTAGGAATCTAGGAATCTAGGAATCTAGAAATCTAGAAATCTAATACTATACTATTAATATATTGGCCTATTATATACCGCTTCATTCATCATGAGCATTGCTATGTTTATCTATGCGTTTGTTCTTTTTTACGTTTTGACACCAGGTATTCTCTTGTCTCTTCCTCCCAAGGGAAGCAAAATGGTGGTAGCCGCAGTCCACGCCCTCGTTTTTGCCATTGTGTGGTCGTTCACGAGCAAATATGTGTGGATGACTACCTCTAGTTTGTTTTCGGCAGCTACAATGAAACCCGCATTGTCTACCACAAAACCCGCCATGGTTAAAGTATCCATGTAAATATATATATAGAATAATGTCGATTCCGATGTTTATTTACGCCTTTTTGCTCTTTTTTGTGTTGACTCCCGGAGTTCTCGTCTATCTCCCTCCCAAGAGTAGCAAGATGATCGTAGCCGCAGTCCATGCCCTTGTTTTTGCTATTGTATGGACATTTACCAACAAATTGGTGTGGAAGGCTACCGCAGGATTGTTCGAAGGATATTCCGGAAATCTATCGTATAGTACATTTTCGAGTGATTTTAATGAACCATGTTCTGCAGGTTGTCCTCAGATAAATGGTGTATGCACATGCTAATTCAACGGTATAAAAAATAAAATTGATACGTAGTACACGACCGTCGTCTAAACTACGCATCAATTCCAACCATGTCTGTATTCACACCTAGTCAAACGATTCCCGGGGAATATTATTTAGGAGATTATCCCGGTACTTTGCAATACAAGATACAATCCACTACTATTCTGGAGGCCATGAAGACCCTCGACATCATCCACGGCGATCTCGAGTGTGGATTCCGTTTAGTCCAAGATTCTGTCGAACAAGAAAAACTGGGTCTCGCAATAATCCCCGATACTACCACCGGAAACGCGAATTCTTGGACACCTCTCGTTATTATGCGTAAAGACATAACCGAACACGAGGTCTGGCTCAAAGCCGCACTACGAAACAACGATACTAATGAAATAGCCCTAATAACGAGCACCAACTCATATGATACGTTGATGAATCACGGGAGTAGGGGAATACATTCACACGATCCGGACTGGGTGATCGGACATTATCGCATGGTAGCCCCGCGCGCCTTTTGGATCGAGCTAGCGAAAAAACTAGATAATTAATAACCCTATGCCTTACCCCTACTAATAAAATGATAGGTCGATAAATATTCTTCCACGGTCAAAGATATATTTTTCTCGTTTCCCCGTTCCGCAGACAAGAACATCTCATTATTGCGCATTTCCGTAAAAGAAAAGGACGGGATAACTACGTGGTATTTAGGCACCGAATTCGGTTTAACATCGGCCGGCGATCGAACAAACCAGTATTTCTCTTTATTATTTCCACGCGCCAAGCGCAGCCATTGAATCGACGTAGAAATGGATTTCAATGAAGTGGAGGAAAATAGAATAACGGGTAGTTTAGACACTTCGCAAAAGATCCACCAGTCCAAGTCTGTTATATAATAGAGATCACTAAACAATACATGTTCAAATGTGGATTTTCCTTTTTTGACCATGTCCATGAGCTCACGCTTGCCTTGGTTTCGCAAAATCGCCGTTATTTTATCGCCATACAACCCAATATATTGGCTATATCCATTCCATAATTGGGTTTTGATATTTTGCACGGAGATGGATACCTTTCCTTTTGCCCGTTCTTGCAAAATATAGATCATTGGAATAAAACTACACAACACCGAGGAAGAAAACACCAATTCTTTAGTGGCGGGCGGAAAATACGTTTTCCAAGATCCCGGTTTGTCATTTCCCACGACCTTGGGGAGCGTTTCTTCGATACAGTCCAAGATGTATTCACTAACCCCCGTTTTTTGTGTTATTTCGGAAATGAGATCATCCTGTGCCTTCAAAGAAACACGGTTTTCATAGGTTTGGCTAGACTCAGGGTTTGCGTTATCGAATCCAATGTGTTTCACGTGTTTGTTCATATTGTATTTTACCAAGTCTCGGAAATATTCCTTGTTTAACAGAGTTTCTAGTAAAAACAGTTCATCATCCCGGATATTATATTCCGTCTTGGACACATTCAGATATTGTTTGGGATACAACAAGAATACGCGGATTCGTCGATACCGGATCAATTCATCCGCTATTCTCGAAAAATAGATCTTCTCATTGTCTGCACCCGAAATCAAGTGTTTTTTGGGGAAAATCGATTTGCATTTTCCGCCTTCGGTAGTTAAACAGTATTTCTTGTCGCTACACCTACTACCTACTTCGTCCACCGATGTAGACGCATCTTGGCTACACAATACAATATCTTCGAATTCGGACAATGTCTCCGAGTCGAATTCTTGGAACACCGCGTGGTCCATAAGAATACTGCGTATCCCATCCTCGATCGTTTTCACTTTCGTATGATACAGGGTAGAAGGGCTGTCCAAGATATTCGCCACCTGTTTCCGTATTTCGCGATTCTCGTAATGGTTTAGTTCAATCCGGACTAGACTACGAAAGACGTTGTAAAACTGGCTCTCTAACGAGATTTTGCGTATGGCCGACACGCGATCCACATCCTCTTTTTTCAGCAAACTCATGGTTTTGTCGGCATTGTTTCGCGTTATCGCGGAATTCCCCTTTAGCGCATAATCGGACTGTTGCAACACCTCGATCTCGTCGTCATCATATCCCGCTTGTTGGGGCGGGTCGATCTGAACGAATTGATTGCTTTCGGTTAAGAACCCGACGATAAGGGCGTCGCCAGGGTCCAAGATTTTCATCACCGGTTTACACGCGATTTTACCTCCCGTTTCTTGGCCGATTCCGAGGAGACGATCGCGAGTATCTCTATAATTCAGCCACAAATCATCGTCGTCCATCTGTTTAATCGGTATACCTTGGACCATACTGGATGGATAACACGGTACAAAGATCATACTCTCTTCGTCTTCTTTGTTCACTTGGAGGCCGATGATTTTGTTGCGATAATTCGCAATCTGGCTCTTTATGCGATAATTGTGGGTTTTTAGTACACGGACGGAATCTTGGACCGAAAGTCCCTGTTTAAATCGGTATACATTGGGTTTACTGGGACGTGGACTACACATGGTTTTGCTAGCGGCTTGAATCAGCGACAACAGTTCCTTTATATTTTCGGGCATGGTGCGTTCCAAGAATGCCTTTTTCACCGAAATATCGCCGGTTTTTAGTTGTTCGTACCAATGGATCGGTTCGTAATATACGTCTTGTTTTACCAAAATAACGGTTTCTTTAGTAGCGTCATATGCTATCGACGAATAAAAATTGGAAGGACACACCATTTAGACATTGTCGGTAATATCTTTTTCGGGGAGCTGAAGGATCACTAAATTGAATCCATCCCGCATAAAAAGGGGGTTATTATCGCAAAACATGTCCCATAAATAGGTGTGGTCTATGGTCGACGTCCCGTCTCTAACGTAGTCCAAGAAGTTCTCGTAGGATGCGATTGTATCTTCTACGTAATCCAGTTGTGCTTCGTCTCTTAAATTGGGCGAAAGCCGTTTATAAAAATCGGTTTGGGTATATGCGTCAATATCGATCGCCCCCTGCTCCATTTGTTTGGGCCTGAAAATACTGGGAAGGTTGCCGTTTTGGTATTTCAGAAAAAGGTCCAAGGAGATGGATCGCGTTAGAATCTCTCGGATTTCGGCTATCGACGGGACATTTTTCATATTGTGTTTATATGCGTAGAAATGGGCGATGATACCGAGAAAAGATTGTTCTCCAGCGTGTTCAACACCATATCGTAATAAACAGGATGCGCCGGGGCGTATCAATGCTGGATTCTGTTTTTCCGTAGCCGAACTATTGTCCGTGTCCAAGAAGAGCTGTATTGACATGGGAAGAAACCCCCATCTATGTTGTGGTAGGGGTACACTAACCGGGCTCATAACATACGACACCACTTTAGGCGCCATTGTAGGGCCCCCCTTTTTGCCCTTATCTTGGACATTACCCTGTTCAGAACCCTTTTTCCCCTTTTTTTCGGGTTTATCCGAGGGGTCTACTTCACTGTCCGCCGCACACTGTTCGCGTCTATCGCGATTCTGTTTCGCATCCCACGCCTTTTTAAAGCAACAGGGAATACAGAGTCCATCGGGATGTTTGTCTTTTTCCAAGAATCCGGGCACGTGTTTTATATATTGCCCATTTTTATCAATGTGTTCTTTTGGATTGGAGAATTCGTATACGTATGCACCCTTTGGCACGGTTTTTGCATTGGCCGGAATAACACTACCGCATTTACCGGCTTTTACGTCTTCCTCACTAATGCTGGAATTCGTTTTTAAACACCAATATCTTGGACAAACGTACCAGAATTGTTTGTTGGGATTGGATCCATACTTTACTGCGTGTTCATACGATCCAGGATTTGTTTCATCAATACGCTCTTTTTCTTCGTCAGTTAGAATCACCGGCTGACGTTTATCACTGGAGGGACAGGTTCTGGAATAAAGGTCGTAATTTCCTTTGACTTCTGTTAAAAATAGCTTGGGGTCGCGGTCTTGCATGCGTTTCACGAAATAACTGGTGGGACCTTTGATTGAAACTCCATCTACGGTTTCTTGGTATTTCTCTTGTTCTTCTGGTTCCTCCGATGAACCTTCGCCACCCATTACAGGTTGTTCGGTTTGGTCTTCGGCTTGGTCTCCGTCTTCTTCTTCTTGGTCATAAGCATAATCGTCGTCAAATAAAAACACGTCCTTGTCTTCGTCTTCGTCTTCACCCCCCATATCATCAGTCGCATCTTCTAATGCACCATCACCCTCGCCATGATTCTCTAGATCAGCATCCTCTACTGGGTCTAACTGGTCCTTGGGATCGTGCAATACTTCGGTTGGTTGCCCAAATCGCAAGGGTTGCACTTTGTAAAAATCGAGAGATTCTACTCCGGAAGGCGCCACTACATTTTCTTCGGCCATCAACTCATCTTGGTCAATAACCACTTTTGTTTTCGCGCGAAAATTCTTTAGTTCTTTCGACGACACATAGGTGGACGTAGGGTCCTGGGTTAAACGCAAGACTGTATCAATACAAATATGAAGAGGATGAATATAGGCTAAAGATACGATTCCCTCAATGTCCACCATTACCTCACTCTTCAATGGACGCATTTTGATAATAACAGGAAATCCGGGATTGTCCAAGAGCCGTCCTTTTACTTGTTGATGTTCACTCAAATATTTGGCTAAACGAATCCCGGCATTCTCTTGTGTTAAACCATAATTATCGACCAAGGCTTGGACAACGGAATCCAGACGCCCCGTTTCTCTATGAACTTGGGTTATTAATGCGCTTTGAGAATCCATTTCTCGGAAATTCTCTACACGTTTATAGGTTAATTGAGCACCGCTCGATACATTGTTCGATATAACATCCATCATGCAGGTAATGTAAGATCCCTGTTTGTCCAAGGACACTTTATTTACAATGGGTAGCGAGGCGCGATAGGTAAAACTCGATGTTTCGATATCTTGGTTGGTCAAACTCAAAAAGGGTCGCAAGGAATATCCCGCGGATTGCAAGACTCCATTGATCTGTCGGATCACCGGATTGACGCGTTTTACCAAGATTTTTTCCAATGCATCCGGTAAGATGGGTGTAGCGCAAACCCCCGACAATAAAATCCCCGATTTTGAATCCAAACTCATATAAATATCGTGTTCATTCGACCCCGGCAAAAACATGGCCATTTGATTCCCTTTGCCCAATTCGCGTGATAAACGCATGATGATAGTTTCCGATAATAAGGGGATCTTTTTCCCGTTTTTCGAAATCTTGTCCGCATAAAGGCGATACATATTCTCTCGGCGATATCCCGGATTGTATTTGATGAAGGGTATGTCGGCCGTTGCATGGATCTGTTTGAACAAAATGTCCAAGGGGAGGATTTGGTTGGGATCGCCGAGCGAAATCAGCACGGAATAGGATCCGATACCTCTTTCTGTATAATCCAGATCGGTTTTGCGCAAACTATATATCTTGTGAAAGGTAGATATTGTTTCGCAATAATGTTGTACGGCAGGCGTCCATTTTTTCTCCGTTTCGTCTGCCAAGTCCAAGACGGATTCTTCTAATAGAGGGCCTGTGGTTATCCCCCGGCTATGCAGAGATGGATAATATAACAAACACATATTGGATTCGTCTAAACCCTGAGTTTCCGCGTACGTAAATACGTCTTTTGCAAAACACACGGTTATGTCCCTAGATGAAGTGTAGTTCATAAGCAATGTATTCTCGAACTGGAGAATGGGGTTTTTCGGTCTCATGATAAAATCCATTGTGCGTTGTGTGTGAAATGGATTCACGGAGAACCCATATTGTCTGCGGTCTTTAAATTTGAGTCCAAGAGGGAGCGCGATATCGTAAAATCCGGAGGACTGTAATTCCATCCACGTTTCGTACGTGGGTGATTTGTGTACTATGGATTCCTGTCCAAGACTGGCGGATCGTTTTATCTCGACCTCTTCATCTTCTACTGCGGGGTTCGAAAACGGATCGACATTGAGATTCAGTGCATAATGAAAAAATGCGTCTTTTGTAAATGGTTTCGAGTCATTTTGTGTAGCTTCTTGGTATATTTCGTTCATATCTACAAAAGTTTGTGTAAAGGAAAACAAATACATCTCCTCGATTGAGGTTTTACCGCGATTCGATCCCCCCGACAATTCACGGGCGAGTTTGCGTTTCACCATTTGAATCGAATCGTCGGCGTGGATCATGGATTCTTCTGTAAATAGAATCTTCACATTTTCCGATTTGAAATAGGCCAATTGTGTATCGCTAAATAGTTCGGGTAAATGCGTCTCGTCGCAGGTTCCTGCACAAAAAATATAAATGGCTTCCAACCCACCGGTTGCGTTTAGTATAGTAGCCTTGTAAATTTCACTGATATCGATGTGTTTTGTTTTTACTAATTCCGAATCAGGTGGGGGTCCCATCGATCCAATATTTGATGTCTTTTCTTCTTCTCTTTCGCTCATATAATCTACTAGGAGTTATAATTTATCAACCTTGAACCGAAAATATCTTGGCATCCATATTTTCCATATCTGTCCCACAAATCTTGGTAATGATCTCTTTCTTATTCGTAGTCGCATTGGTGGATCGAGCAACAAATTCGATGATCCCTTCGCAAAAGAGCGCCGACAACTTGCCGGACTCCTTCGGATACTTGCAAAAGATCTCGCCGTACACCTCGCCTGTATCTATTCTAACATACTTTTTTCCAGCGACCAAAGTCCACTCGGAGTACAAGATATCGTTAAAGGAATAGGTTGTCATGGTTCGTTTTTCAAGATACGTTGGTTATTGGTTTCTAGTTTTGTATGAAATTAGAAATCAATTTTATTTTGATTTATTTTATGTTTCTTGATTGTTCTTGGACTCGTAAGAAATTCCATCATCCAGAAACTTTATATGCATTTTCGAGGTATTCGAGGGAAGTTTATACATCATAATATGGATTGTCGCTTATTTTCATTCCACAATATTCTTGGGGTGCATCCTTGTAATCCTTTGGAACATGGATACCGGCCTCTTCCGCATTTTGCAAAAGGAATTTGAAGTTTTCCCAGAATTCGGTTTTATGTCCAATCGATTTGGTAGCAACATGGGAGAGTTCGTGAATGGCAACAAACATGAGGGTATGTTCATCAATCATATTGTCCTCGCCCTCCCGCGTCTTGTTCAAACAAAATGCGATTTTTTCGCCCTTGTTCTCACTATACGCCGTGTATTTACTGGTAGGTAAAGTTTCCATGACTCTCTGAGGATTATATCCCTGCACCAAACGCTGTACCTTGTCATCATTAGGATACCTTTGACCACAGTATTCCACGAGTTCCTTGCATTTTACAGTAATTCGCGCCAACATATCAGCCGCATCTTGGAGTTTTGCACGCTCCCGAACACAATATTTGTTGCCGTCTACCGTGGAGACAATACACTTTAGTTGAAATGCGTCGGAATCCCAATACATATATGCCGAGATGCCAATAATAAATGCGATCAATACATAGATTAATATATCGATCTTGTCCATAATTCTAATGTGTCGCTTTAAACAATCGGACAATCTATACTATCTATAGGTATAAAAATCACCTGTGTATTTTCTATGCACTTTTTCGTCCACCCGAATCTAGCTAACCAACCTCTGGCATTCTCGCTCAACCGCCGTCTGATTCGGCAAATGTTCGCTAACCATGGTTACTACCATCCGTTCTTTCTTGAAATATTTGTGGATAACGGCTAAAATATCGGCCCTTGTTATCGGCTCTATATAATGTTCGAAAAAGCGGGAATACGGTATTATATTATCCGGGTCAGAATACAAAACAAGATCGCGGCCATTGTGTCCGGCCAAGACAGAAGAATCCTCTAATTCGATCTGTATTTTCCCGCGAAAATTGCGTTTTGCCGTTTTGAATTCAGCATCAGATACGCCTTTTTTGATCAATCCATTCAACATGTTTATGATTAACGGTAAAACGCCTTTGGATTCACGTGAACCGTTGCGAAAGACTTTTTCATTGTTCATTTGCGCATAAATGGTGAAATCGCCGGCGTGTTCATAATAAGTAGTGGACGCACCCGACGTATAGGTTAGCCCATTCTGTTCTCGTAAAAGTGTGGTCAATTTGCTACCAAATGTTCCGCTCAATATATGTTTCAAGAGATTCAACACGTGTTTATCGCGTGATGTCTGGTTGCATGTTAAAAACGAAATATTCATATGCACTGTATTGATGCCGGGTTTTTTCATCAAAACACATTGCAAACCCTGGGTTTGAACCGTCGATAGTTGCATAGCATACAACGGGTGGGTAGTTTTCAATGGAAGAGATTTGACTACTTTCGAAAAATAGGACTCTTGAACCATGCGAACAATCTCTTTAAACGGTAATTGCGAGACAATACTAACCACTATATTCTCTGGTCGGTAAAAATGCCGATAGAATTGCATGATTTTATCATAGTCGAATGGACCATCCCTGTGATATTCAATCATATCAATCGGAAAAGAGAATGAACTACCTTTGTACAAAAGGGATTCCGTGAGATCACCTAAATCGGATTCCGCATTATCACGATCACGCAAATTTTCTTCGACAACGACCTTTTCTTCCTTGACGAATTCTTTGCGATTAAAAGTGGAGTTTAGCATCATGTCGGAGACCATATCAATGCAATTGTGTGCATATTCATCGCTGGCTTTTACTACATATCGAGTATAACGTTTCTCGGTAAAGGCGTTCAAAAAAGCGCCTACATTATCGTATACCGCGAAAATGTCCTTCGATTTCGGGATTTTCTTGGTACCTTTGAAACACATGTGCTCGATGAAATGAGCAGCACCTCGAATCGAATCGGGTTCGTGTACTGATCCCACATTGCAATATGCATAAATACTGGTTATTGGTAAAGAGTTCTTGGGACGTTCGTAAATGAGACGAAGACCATTAGTAAATGTATGGGTTTCTATTTTTGACATGGGTTATACAAAAGATGCTAGCTGTACTATACAATAACCAAAGTTTATAGTTTATTGTATAGGTCGAAGTGTGGTTATTTAATTGCATCCAAGCTCTAACGGAACACGTCCAAAATCGGCAACAATGGTACTATTGTTCCATGGTCCTACATCCTGTTTGGGAATGGTAGGATCCGATCTCAACTGTAGATTGGCGTTCTTATTCGCACTTCCTACCGTCTTCAAACCATACAAGGCTCCAGCGGCCATGAGATCTACAACTACGGGATTCGGGTTTTGATCACCCATGGGATTGTAGTTATTTCCCCACATGGCGTTTTTATCGCTGGGCAATAGATCCGCGGGAACTGCAGCCGATTGTTGCATTGTATTTGTCGATAGTTTTCCAACACTGGATGCATTATCTACTGCGGATACAGATGCCGCACCGGAATAAGACGATTCCGAGTAATTATTCGACATGGAATTGCCAGCCATACTATCGGAAATAGTACTCTTTGTCTTGGAATAGGACATGAGGACCCAGATAGCGAAAAGAACCACAATAATAACTAAAACCCACATTCCATTTTTGGATTTGGCGAAATTAGAAAGGCCTTTGAACATTTCTCGTTTATATAAACGGAAGATAAAATTATTTTACCCGTTTAGGTATTTTCATTTTCATATGTCGTTGAGTTGAAATTGTAAAACGGCTAAATTTTTATTCATCGGTGGAATTCTTCATCGGTGGAATTCTTCATCGGTGGAATTCTTCATCGGTGGAATTCTTCAGATCTGTCGTTTCTTTTGAAAAATCGAGTGTTTCGTCTTCACCTTCGTCATCACTATCGGAAGTCGATTCCAAAGAATAAGTCTGTTTGATATGTTTTGCGTCTAAATAAGCCAAGAGAGCCTGTTCACGCGCCTCTTTTGCCTTTTTTTTCGCTTCTCGGTATATCTCGTAATACACCTCGTTCCTCTTTTTTATTTGGACCGTATCTTCTATTTCGTCCAGTTCAAATTCTACTTCGGTTAAATCTTCACTAGAAGGATCCGGATCCGATTCCTTTTCCGCGGTAGGTTCAGGATCGACGGGGTCTTCAGGGTTCGTCTCTACTAGATTGTCTTTGGATCCGGCGTCGACATCGGCATCAACATCGGTTTTATCTAAAGTATTCGCGGATGAAACCGGGGGCGGATCCAGGCCTCGATCCATTTCCTTCTCCCCTTCTTTCTCTTTCGCCCTCTCTTTCTCTAAATGATTTGTTGGCGTAGAAACAGAATGGAGGATACATTTTTCAAAGAGGTCTTGCGGTTTCAACACCATCATTTGTTTCAATTCTATTTCAATTTGAAAACTTCGGGCGGAACACTTTATTCCTTGGACCTCTAATATGGTCATGATTTGCGACGTTTCTCCAATAGAATCGGGATCCACGTCTTGTTCATTCTCATCATATATCTTCAAAGCGATTTTGCCTAAACGTGTTGCAAGATTCGTTCTTGCTAAATAGAATTTCCCCGACTTGTATGTTTTCAAAGGGGATGCGAAATAATTCTCAATATCACTCATTTCCATCTCGGTCTCAAACCATGTCTCGCGATTTTCGTACAATGTTTTGCACGTGTGTGTCTCCAACTCTTCTACCCAGCGAATAAAGTCGATGTTATCATTGGAAAACATGAGATCACAGTGCATACGTTTTCCCGATTTAGAGATCCCCCCTCGCGTTTTACATTTAGGAGGTTGTATATACAAGGGTTCGCCATCAACCAAATATTTTATGAAATAATTACCGCCCGATAACACGGTGGGTTGTGTTAGTCGTAATTTATTAAACGGAAACTCTGCGTTTGTACTATAAATACCGTCCTGCATTTTATTATCGGGATCTTTTTGTTTATTTAGAGAAACGCATTCGTTTGATAACAATCCAGCGAATCGCACCATACTATAAATTTATTTTGCATACGAAAACACAGACACATGAAAAATGTTCGCGAAACATGTTTGCAATTCTTCCAAAACGAAGATATTAAGCGAGATGTAAAAGAGATCATTCGACCCATTGTGGGAATTATGTACAATGAATTTTATCCCTATTTGTTATTCTTGTGTATTTACAATGTTTTTCTCATCTTTATAGTTTTAGCGAATTTGATATTGTTGGTACATATATTACGTCCTAAACAAAAAGTCCAAGATTCTTAGATAAATATTTGGATAAAAATATAGGGTTAGTATATAATATCTGTTTTCATGGCAAAAGGACGACGAACATCGATGAAACGTGGTGGAGGCGGCGCCGCCGAATATGCATTCGCTGCTTATGGAGGATTTGATCAGAAAGCCGGACCCTCATTAAATGGCGGTACTGACAATGTTATTGCAGTAAGTGCACCAAAATGTATGCAAGGTGGTCGTCGCAAGCAGAATCGTAATAACACATATGGTAAAAAACACGCCAAGTTGGGAGGTACAACTCTTTTGGATATTGCCGTTCCCGCCGCTCTTTTTGCCGCGAACCAAGCATACCGTCCAAGAAGCACCGTCTCGTTTCGCCGCGGCAGTCGACGAAACAAGTTCAACCGAACACGCCGAACGAGTCGAAAACACAGAGGATAGGGTTTTGGATATCTATAGTTTCAGATATTGTGCTGTATTATTACAATAAATATACTCGTTTATTGTAATGCAAACTGAAGTAGAACTCGTACAAAGAAACACGCCAATATCGAGACTCGCCGAAAAAGTAAAACGATGGACAACCTTGGACACTCTTTTGAAAAAGATCGGCGAAAAGACAAAGGAAATGCGCGCGGAAAAACAGGGTCTAACCGACGCTATTTGCGAGATTATGCAAACCAACAATCTCCAACGAAAAAAGATCGCGATCCAAGACGGCGAAATCCGGATGGTAGAGAAAAACGAATATACCACACTCTCTTATGGATATTTGGAGGAATGTTTAGGCGAAATCATCGAAGACAAGACACATGTGGATTATATCCTAGAATATTTGAAAGACCATCGCGAACAGAAAACATCTTATGAATTGAAGCGTACCTATAAATGATACCATTTCTACATGTAGTATATAGAATATAGAATATTAGAACAAGGGATGGAATACACAGATTCAGATATAGAATCATATACCGTAGGGGGGTCTAGCGAGGATCATACGTACGCACTTTATGACAAGATCAACGACCAAGAATCACATAATAATAATCATAATCATAATCATGATCATAAAACCCAAAATGTCGAGTCTCTGAATAAAACAATCTATGGAGGAAGAGGGGGAAAAGAAGGCGGACGATTAGCGGCTTTAGGTGTTCCAATCATCATCTCTGTTCGACGAAACCCTATTGTACAAGAAAATCCGACATATGCGCATACAGAACGTTGCAATGAATCTTCCGGCGTTATGAATGATGAAATGTACGACAAGATCACATCCAATATGGTGCAACTCATTGAACAGCGGTCTAGACCAAGAACCATGAAAATACGGTTGTCTTTGAAGATTGCCCCGAAAAAACCAAAAACTCAAAGAAAGAAAAGAGGATGAACCAAATCATAAAATATAACTCCAAATATATAAACGAATGAATGATTTAGTTATTGGGTATGCATCAATTATCGCCGAACTTATATTATTTCATGCAACCCCAGTATTTTTCAAATACGTAAAATATAATATAATAAATATATTCGTTGTTTCTGCAATTTCCAGTGTTTTATTCTCATCTTTATATCTTGCATACAATTACTTTTACGATCACTCCTATTTTAAAAAAAATATACATACCAAGGGTATTCCAAATATATTAGGATTAACCGCAAACCCTATAGAGAATTTGAAAAATACCAAGGTATTAGGTATTTCTATGCTAAATCGAATTACATCATGTTCAAAATACGCTGCCATTTTATTTTTACCCATTAGTATCGCTATACCTTTGCAATCATTGAGCATATTCTTGGTGTTGTTCTTTTCGAGCTATATTAACAAAGTCAAAATAACTAGTATTGATTATATTGCTTCGTGTATATCTATTCTGGGTATTATTTGTATACAATGGAATATAATAACATCTGGATCAACTGGCAACAAAATTTGGGGGTATTTGCTCGGATTAGGATTGCTTTTCTTTTCAATGTGTTTGAATTCATATGTATTTACAATTACCAAAGATATGTCCAATATCATAACCCCGCAAGAGACTATGTTAGATCTCAATTTTGGAGGATTGTTATTGATAACACTTATGTGGTGCATTTATGCAAATCTCCCCTCTACACTTATTCATCAGTTCATATCTTCAAAGACAAGATCGTTTCCTACTATGGATGAACTAAAAATAGCAATACTATTCTTTATGACCATCGCCAATATTACAAACCTCCTGTATTTCATTAGTCTCGAATATTTACCTGAAATAACAGTGAGTATATTTTTGAACGCCGATATATTTTTCTCGCTAATACTGGGATACATATTCTTTAATGAAAGCATCAGTATATCAAAAGTGGTCGGTTGTATTATTATAATGATATCGTGTCTATTGATTGTTTTGAAAGATACGGATAGAATGAAAACGTGGCAAACTTATTTGTCTCATCGTATTCATACGGTATAGTAGTATAGTTTCATCTCCAAACATCTATGTATGGAGATGAAATATCGGACAACATACTATTATTTTTTAGTAGATGGTTTCGCCTTCTGAAGACCAAAATATTCGGACCATTCTCCCTTGGGTTGATTAAATGCATTCAACAACGCGGTCTCTTTCATTTTCTGGATTCTTGGATTTACTGGTCGATGAGTAGTAGCTGGGGATGCAGGTATTGAGAGTCCCGGATTCCATCCGGCGGGTTGAGGCGGTTTTACACCATAACAATTTGCGCCGAAACGCACATTGGGATTTCCGATAAAGCCTCCATTAATACCCGGACGTCCACATGCGTTCTTGGTTTGTTTGTTCTCTTGTAATTTATTCCAAGTATCCTTTTGTGTAGGAAAAAAAGCCATCTGTCCGTGAGACCACCCATAATTACACCATTCGCCTCCGGCTTTGTATGAGTCTTCGATTTGGTCATAATCGGCCAAGTCCGCATTGAATGCCTTGCATATAGCCTGTGCCTCTTTATATGTGTACAAATTATTGCCAATATTGTATACCTCTAGTAAATTACCCGAGGCATCATATTCAGGTGGTTGCGTATTAGAACAAGACCCCGGTCCAGGAGTAGCAGTAGAGGTTGCACTAGGAGTAGAGGTCGGACTGGGAGTATTCACTCCTGGCGGCAATGTTTGATTCGTTATCCAATTCCAGAAGTTTTGAAATGCGTTAGGTGGTGGTGGAGGTGTAGATGACGGAGTTCCAGTTGTAGTCGGTGCGGGGGTAGGCGATCCCAAGTTTTCCAACCAATACATAAATGGGTTGTTAAATAGAATATCTAATATAGGAATTCCAAGAGCATATTTGAAAAAGAAAATAACGATGAAGATAGCAAAAAGAATCCATACCTTATGTTCCAATATACGTACTGTAAAAGGACGCAATTCTGGCTGCATAGGAACCTGCAATAAATAAACTAAAACAAAGAATACTACAGTAAAAATAATACATTCCAAGAAAGTGTATGGATCATTGAAAAATTCATACGTCCAATTCAACATGAATCCAAAGAGATTCTGTTGATCCGTTGGAGCAAGTTGGCTATATCCGTATAAACATAATGCGATCAACCCACCTATCAAAATAAAATCGATTGTCCGACTATACATCAAAAGAGCGGTGGATTCTGCGCTAACATCATTCCTAGAAAATACATTTACTATCAATCGAAGAATTATATATATAGCTAAAGCCCAAAAAATAAAGGTCAACACGGAGGAGGTAGTAATCGTCGGAGTTGTCATAGGATTGGGTGTAGTCGTGGTTGTTGTATTACCTGACAGAGAATTGTATAGTGGTGTCGAACTATTATTTCCCATTTTATATTATCAGACAGACGTATATTATACCAAACTATTTTTTTTGCGATAAAACAAACAGTAAGCCCCGGGAGATACAATATGTTTTTCCGGAATACTGCGCTGAACCTGGGTATCATTGTAGTGTATCCATTCCCCATCCGCGTTTTTCACAAATGCCGTATAATGCCCACCCATTGGACCGCCCGAGTGATTACACACCCCGTACAATTCATAGACATATTGTCGCGGATTATACCCACTAACGTATTTCGATAGATCTAACTGATCCAACGGAAAATCGATCAAATCTTGGATTTTATGTTGACCATCCGGAGAAAACCGCTTCAAAGTAATAACTAAAATAGTGGGAAAATTCCAGAAGGTAATGCGTTTCTTTACGGATTCTTTTTCACCCGTTTTTTCGTTAAACCATGCATTGTCGCCTTCCATAAGTTCATAATGGGTGAAAGCATCCATACAATCAGTCAATGTAGCCGCCGTTCCTCCGCTACCACTTTGGCGCGGTATTTCCAAGTCCAAGATGAAATATTGTTCGGGTTTCACCGTGTGTACTGTGGCGCCATCTAGACTGGTTAGTTCGGACACATAGATCCCATAAAAGAGTTCCATCATCTCCGAATAATCCTTTGAATAGGTTTGCTGCAACATTTTATAGCATTCGGTTGCCAATATATCTACCTGATTCTCCGCGGATCCCATGATTTTCATGGTGATGGGTCGCGAAATACAATTGTGCATGCATTCGATCATGAAAAGTAAGAACTCGGTTAGATCGTTTTGCGCCCATCCCGTGAACAATTCGCGATCCTTCTTTTGTGCGAGTTGTTGTACATTGTATACGAAGCGATTGGGCGAAACTACGCCATTGTTGCTCCACATGATGGTTCTGAGGTCGTTCCATTCATCGATAATGATCGATTCCGGGATGTCCTTTTTCATGTGTTTTTCGTATTTCTTGGAATTCAGGAACTCGTTGAATTCGTAGGTGTGGTTGATAACTTGCATACACGAATTCAGGAAACACGTATTTCCTAAATTGGTTAGGCCAGTATAACCGCGGTTTTTGTATTGTGATAGATCCATGGTTTACGTTTTTTGATGATTAAATATATTTGGTCAATAACTATATATAGCTGTTTTTCTTTATATTCTATAGACGGCTTGATTTTTAATCAATTTTATTAGGTATGTCTTCACCCTTTTGGCAGAGCGTTATGAATGCACTATTAGAGAGTCAACGTACAGGTGGATTGTCGAGAACCGGAACAGTTCGGGCGTCTGATCCAAGTGGGTCGACAATAAACACGAGATCGGTTAATGCACCCATCAGTATGAATGAGATAACAAATAGTCGTTTGCAAAATCGCCGTTTAGATGCAATCCAAGAAATCGCCTATGATTACAATAGAAACTTTCGCGATTACCAAACCCGTATTGGCGAGATTGTTCAAACTCTTGGTACACCGTCTATTATATCTCCTGTATCTGAAGTCTCGTCAACATCCCCTCGTCCTAGACCTATAGATGCATCCTTTCAATCTGCTGCTGCTGCTATACAACCCGATATAGATTCTATTTCGAATATCTTTTTATCGTACTATGTGTATCCTCTTGCAACAGCAGATCATCCTGTACCGCAAAACACGCAATTACTAACCCGCGAACAAATAGCAACATCCACACTAACCTATGGATTTACGGCACCTGCTACGCAGCCATTGGAAGATCCCAGTTCGAATGTGTGTCCCATTTCACTAGAACCTTTTCAATTGGGCGATGTAGTTTGCGAAATCCGTGGGTGTGGCCACAAATTCAAGCGTCCCAATTTGATGCATTGGTTTCGCCGCAATCCGCGCTGCCCCGTTTGTCGATATGATTTGCGCGATTATATGGGAGTTGATGCTTCGAATTCTGTTCCTGAACCCGTATCGAACCCTGTAGCGGAGACGGATGCAGAGGAGGGCGTTAATGAAGAGTTTGGAGAAAGCGAAGAAGCAGAGGGGTTTAGTTATTCCGAAAATCCGCCTCCGCTACCCACTACGACAACATCGTCTTTCCCGCAATTGCTTCAGACCATGACGTCGAACTTTTTGCAACAGGCGAATTTCGATGTATCCGGATTTCGATATGACAACAACTCTATCGAATTCGAATTCCCCATCCAATTTGATGCTTCCAATATTGATATGTTTTTCCAACAATATGCGGATAACAGCTCTTTTTTCAATAATTTACGATAATTTACGATAATTTACAATAAAATTGATTATAGTTTCACCCATCATAGAAACTATAATCAACCCCCGTATTACTCAATAAATCAACCATGTCCGTAAACCATATTGAACTCCACGAAGTGGACTATCCCATTCAGGTGCTCCCAGAAGGACACAAATTCGGCGTTCTAACCGTCAAGGTTAACAAAACAACCATGACCGAACAACCAATTCTCTTTGTCTTCAGCATTGATCGTACTGCCTCCATGAACGAATTTGGTGGTGGCGGAAAGTCCAAGCTAGATTACGTGAAACAGACTTTTGCAAATATTATGCGATTCTTGGCCGCTCAGGGCGGATCCGAGTCATCGCCGGAGATCTATGTCCGCATCCACGCATTCAACACCGATGTTGAGATCGTCGTAGACACAGTTCGCATTACCATGCAAAATGTGGAACAAATCATCGACCGAATCCAAGCACTAACCGCGGATGAGTGCACCAACATTGGTCTCGCTATGGACACTGCGAATCGCGCGATCCAACACCATTTGTCGAGACACGGTGATAGACCCTGGATAGCAGCGCACCTTTTCATGACCGACGGCCAACCCACGGCTGGTATGCAAAACTATGCCGATATCGCGGGTCTAGTCGACGACTCTTTCATCAATGTCTTCTTTGGTTTCGGCACTGACCACAATTCGCATCTCTTGACCAAGTGCGCGGAGGCGTCTCGCGCGGAATACGGGTTTATCGACAACGCAGAACGCGCCGGTGCGGCCTATGCAAACAGTATCCACGGTATCTTGTATCCTGGTTTAACCGATCTCCGTGTTTTCATGGAAAACGGTCTCATCTACGATTGGACTACAAATCAATGGGTCAACGAGATCCGCGAACCCGCATGGTCGAGCGAATCCACGAAAAACTATCATTTGTCGGTTGCAACAGGATCGGAATTCGACATGACCGCCGTTATCTTCGGAAAGCGACCCGGTCAAGACGACGAAGAAATCTTGCTAGACACCGTAGAGGTCGTACCCAATTTGATAGACCAGGAGACTGGTGAAGAAGACTTGGCGGATCTTTCTCCCTTCCTCTTTCGCCAAGCCGTTCAAGAGGCGCTTTTCTTGGCCAAGAGCATGAATACTTTGACGGATTATGATGTGTTGCAAAAGACCAAGAAATCGATGAAGACCCTCTTCGGTACCATGCGAAAGTATATGCGCGATCACGGGAAAATGGTGGACTCTATGATGATCCAGCTGTGCGATGACTTGTCGATTTCCTACAACACATTGGGTACTGAAGAGGGCATCATGTACACTATTCAACGCGAAGGCAGCCAGGGTCGCCAACAAAGCAACACTACCTCTACGCCTAGACATCATCTAACACGTCATACTCCAATGCGCCGACAGAACGCTTTTAGTCCACCTATGATGGGAAGGATGAATTCGGTCATGGACACACAAGATTTAGGCGGGTTCGAAGAGGATGAAGAAGACCAAGATGAGACCCAACGAGACGAAATGGATGTCGACTCCAATGCATCTACCGTAGTGGCGGACGGATTCTTGCCCATCCCTCCTCAGCCCGTGTTGCGACGATACCGACATAGCGAAGTCTCGTTTACATGTGATGGTAATTCTAGACAAAACTCGGTTCTGCTTTCTAGTATCCGAGTGCCTACTGTACCCGAACAACGATTGGTAGACGATCAGATAGATGCTTTAGCTGAATTGGATACTTCGTCCTCTAGTGATCCCGGTATTTTGTGCGAGGTCGGATATCGCGGTGAAAGAGATCCCATCACGGGTAAGAAGCATGGTTTCGGAAAGAAGATGTATCCGAATCACGACGTATATATCGGAGAATGGGAAAACAATTTCTGGAATGGTCGCGGGCGATACAAGTTCGCCGCGGGTCGTGTGTTCGATGGAGAGTTTGTTTATGGAGTGTGGCAGGGGTCTAGCGATCCCACTTATTTAGAAGAACCTACTTCGTTTGTCCAAGAATCGATGGATCAAGGAATGGATATGGATATTGACGAGGATGTAGATAACATTGAAAATTATGTGTGTTCCGATAATGAGGTCTCGGCTTATGCTACCCCTTCGGCCGTGGACATGATGCGATCCATGACTCAACCAAACATTTAGAGGGTTTTGTAGAAAAAGATTATCGATCGGTCATAGGAAAATAAAATAACCATATATTATATATTTTTTACGCAAAGAATGGCCAAGAGTAAGCGCGCAGGCAACAAAAAGTCCAAGGCGGCAAAGAGGAAGTATGGTGGAAAACGCTCGAACAAGATGATGCGTAGGAAGGGAAAGAAGTCCATGCGCAGGCGTGTTATGAAGATGTTGGGTATGCAAAAGGGTGGTAAATATGACGATCTTGTCAATGGTACAAACAATTTTCAAAATTATTATTTACAAAAGTATTCTCAATTGATATTTGGAACTGATACACGAAACAGTCCTTTGAAAATAGTAGATGAAATAGAAGTACCAGAAGAAAGTATATTATGGGTTATCGATATGCAAAATGATTTTATTGATAAACCAATGAAAGGTTTACATGGCCCACCAGTTGTTGTTAATGGTACAGATTTGGGAGCAATTGGTGCTTTTGCAGTATCCGAAGGATCACAAATGATTAATGATTTGTTAGCATTTATTGCGAAAAATGGATCCAAATTTACAAAAATAATATTTACACGTGATTTTCATCCGCCTGATCATTGTTCTTTTACTAAGGATGGTAAATACGAAGACGGAAAATTTCCTCCTCATTGTATTTATGATACCTTAGGTGCAGCTTTTAATCCAGATATACAAAAATATTTTGAGTTTGTATCTACTGATGATCCGGGTGAAGATGGTCATTTTATATTTAAGAATCCTGGAGATCCTCACCATCCTGGATTTCCTGCAGATATTATTTTTAAAGGTCATCATCAAAATACTGATTCTTTTACTGCACAAGAATGGGTCGATGATAGTTATTCATTCCAAAAGCGGCAATTAACCGGATGTTGTCAAACAATAAATTGTTCTGATAAAGGTGAAACCGGTGGAAAGGTAAATACTGGTGGAAAAAAATTGAAAAATTATGAAAACTCTCATTTAGAAAAAGCTTTTGGCAAACCAGTGAATGAAGGAAATTTGGCTACCATGTTCCATGAAACATACCAGACACCCGTACCAAGTGGAGAAGGAGAAATTTTTGTCGTTGGTCTCGCAGGAGAATTTTGTGTGAAGGATACTGCTATTTTATTAAAACAAACATATCCCACAACAAAAGTAAATGTTATACAAAATCTAACACGATATGTATTTCTTCCTGTAGGTTTGTCTTTCCAACGTTATCCTTTGACGAACTGGCAAGATAGTTCTCCATGTACATTTGGGCCTATGATGCAATTTGGAGAATGGAAAGATCCTAATAATAGAAAGATGTTAAACCTGGTAAATATAGCTGAAAAAAATCCTTATAAAGCATTATCACTTTATTTATTTGATTATAATCCAGGTAATATTGAAATTACTAGACGATTAGATCTGGATGAAATTAAAGGAATGATTACGCGCGTAAATGGATTTTCTCCAGGTAGCAGATTTTATGAAACAACTATGGAGGAGTTAGGAAGCAAATACTGGCATTTTGCATCAGATCATAGAATATTATTAAAGGATTTCAACCAATTTGGAGTTAATTTACTTCTTCCAGAATCTTCTTTAGTTAGCGTTAAAGGTACAAGTGAAGTAGTAATACCACCTGAAGTAGTAATAAGTGATGTTATTCCTCCTCCTTCTGATGCTGTATAAATAAAAGACACTACCCAAACATCCCCGTTATTGTCCGCATACCCGTCCTCTGATGTTCGATCTTGTCCAAGAATTTATCGAATAATAATGCTTTGATTTTTGCCGAGCAGTATTTTTCCTTCTTCTTCATAAACGCCTCCATGTCCGGTGTTTCTTGTTCCAGTTTCACCATGTCCTTTTTATAGTTTTTGATCGCCGCCATTTTTCGTTGATTCGTCCAGATGGGTTCCAGAGCCAAGCCAAAGAGTTGCTGCAGCGGTTTCATCAGTTGATTCGTTATATAATGAGTATAGTCGATCGGCACGTTGTTCGCCACGATATACTCCGGAGTCTCGATCTTGTCTCCCGTCAACGCTTTTTTGTTGGGGTTTACAATAAACACATATTTCATGCGATCCCCCGGTTTGGGTTTGTTTCCCGGATCTCGAGCACCAATACGCTCCGCCAAGACCCAGTGTCCAATCTGCATCGGATTTTTGTAATCACTCTTGAGTGCCCGAGTAATAGTCAATTTGTCCATCGCCACTTTGCCTTCGATGAGTTGATCCAACGCCGCATACAAATAATCAATCGCCCTCTGAATATTCGTTCCAGTGTCTTCGGGTCGCATCAAGATTTTGAGAATCGCGCCATAGACATCTTTCAAGTAATCGCACGAGTCGCGGCGTTTAATAGCCAAACCCATGTATTTCATTTTACCTTTGTTCGCATCCGTCTCGTACAACATGCCTACGTAGCGCTTTTTCGACAACAGGATAAACGGCATCAGGGTTTTCTCATAGGTTAGTTCCATGGGCTGTTTCAAGAATTGTGTGCACAAGCCGGCGACGTCCTGAGCGATTTCGATCGTTGCCTCGAGTGCGGGCTTTCCGCGAATCTTCTCGCCCGTCTTGGGATTCTCCAGATTGAAGGTGAAGAATACCGAATCCGTGTTATGGACGATCATATTTCCGATACCCGCCGCAAAGTGGTGGTTCTCCGTGGTCAAATCATACACATAGCCCGTGTATGAAATCTCTTCTATGGAACGAACATAGCTATTTACTACAGTTTGTTCACGGTTGATTCTGGGATCGCTCGAAATATCCATGACATAGCCGGTTTTACCTTCTGCATCGGTATAATAATCCAGCCGAGTAATGTTCAACCCCTGTTTTACCATGGTGCAAAACATAATTGCTTCGGATAGCTGCGTATTTTTTGTATGCTCGCGCGATATTGCATGACCCAACATTTGATCCAAGGATGCGAGGCTGTAAAAGCTGCTCAATGTGTTTGGTAGATAATGCAAAAGCGGTGTTCCTTGTTTGACATCCTTCGGTGAAATCTCTTCTCCGTTTGCCTTGACCAAAGAGTGGTCGTCTGTAGCATCGACTATACTGGAACCGGTTAAGATTCGCATCATCTTCTTATGAGGAGCCAACATGTGGCGAATAACCCTGTACAGGGGAGTCCAACCATTCTCTGTCCATGATTCAACACCGGTTAGTTCACACACCTCTTTTTCTTGACGCCCTTCTTCCAAACATGGTAGCCAAAGACTTTGTCCATACTTGGTAGCCAGGTCTTCAATTGTGCAAATATCCACGATGGATCCGCCGCCAACCCTAACATAGACTGGTGTGTAGGAAGCAACACTATCACCGTATACGTATTCCGCCCGGCATTTTACGGGACCCTGGATCGCGGTTTCATAGACCCGATCCCCGTAGACTTCCTCGATCATGCGTTTCGCATAGGTGATCATCTGGCGACCCGTAGCCGTGGTGGATGCGGCTACGTCCTGTTCGAAGAATGTCGATGTTTGTGCCCCGCACTGTCCGTAGAGCGAATTCGCAGTTACCTTGTATCCAAGCTGTCGCTTGTCCAAGATGTTTTGCATAAAGGGATCCGATTCACCCTTGATCATTTTGCGCGTCTTTTTGCGCGCATCCAAGAGTTCTTCCAAGATGGCAGGCATGATGGATTTCTGGCCGTGGGGTAGCTGCGCCCATCGGCACACTTTTTTCCCCGATACCACTTTTTCTACTCGGGACGCCGGGGTTTTGCGAAAGGAGCGATAGGTATCAAACTCGATATCGATATAGGTATACCCCGGTAAATGATCGTAAATATAATTGCCCGAGGCATCACGCTCGCCCGTCTCCCTTAACAAAACACCGTAAGAATCATATTCTTTGGTCCACACCTTACTATCGTGCGAATAGTTTTGACTGATCATGGAGGAGGGATAGAGCGAGGCATAATCTACACAGGCTACTGGATTGTCCATGTACATGGAGCATTTCGGAGGTAGGACAATGGCGCCCTCATATCCGTCGCTATCCGTCGTCTTCTCCAGATCGGGCATCAGCGTGTTTTTCTCGCGACACTTTTTGGCAACATAGCTGGTCAATTTGATACCCTGGCCACGGAAGACCAAGAAACTCATTGGGACGGAGCAGATGCGCGACATCTCGACGTATCCTGTTATAACGTCGATTTTGTTTAACAAATGATGCACTAGGTTGCAATCCTGAATACAGTATTTCGCGACAATGGCGCGATCCGCGGCCGACCCTCCAGAGAGTCGGAAGATATCGTGGTGGTCGATGTCGTCTTTCGCCATACCCCACTTGACGTATTTACCATGGGTTTCTTCGGGCAACAAATGTGTGCCGTCGACCACAATCTTGGACTCACCCCCTAAAGCTTGATCGAGGTCTAACACACGAAATTTATGACCTCCCTTGTAGTAATCCGACGTGAATCCAGAGAATTCTAGGTGGATATAGTCGCCCACATGGAGTCCTGTTAGATTTCGACTATAGAGTTCCGTACAGGATCCACCCAAGTCTTCACGATCCACGTGCAAGACCTTCTTTACGTCGTCGCTAATATATTGGCTCGCAACATTGTCGAGTTTATACGAGGCCAGGTTGAAATCGCGTTTGAAATACATCATAACATCGATCTGTAGCCGACCCATCATTTTGTAATATCGCAGATCATATTCTCCCGAAGCCAACACGATCTTGGTATTCTCGATGGCGATCTCCGGATCTTCGTCTTGGTCATAGCCTTGGTCGTATCTTTGACCGTATCCTTGGCCAGGTGTTTGTACGGGTTTTGCACACACTTCGTCCACCTTGCGCGACAATTTAGCAAAAGCACGATCACATCCCAACTCTTGACTCCGACGAAAGAGGAATTCGTAATCAAACCCGAAGATATTGTAGCCAATCATAATGTCGGGATTCTCGCGCTGGATCAGGTCGCGCCATTGCAACAACAAGTCGCGTTCGGAATCCACGGTTTGGATTTGAGCGCCCTCTACTGGATCGCAAGACCCCACCACTAGGCAGTGGTTTAAATAGGGTTCGGGATCACCGTATCGCAAGAACGTGGATCCAATGAAAGTTGCTTTGTCGCCTTCCAACCGGGGAAAGAGCAACGTCAAGGTTTCATTGACCAGTTGGATCTTCGCATCGCGATCGTATTTGGGATTCAAGAGTACGTGAACCAGTGTTGCCGTAGCCTCGGGTTTTGGTACACGCTTTGTCCAGGTCTTGAAGCCACCGACTAGAGTCGTCTCCGAATCGCCTTGTTCCATGGTTTCGTCGTCGTCGCCGTCTCCTAGATCCAAACCCTGCTCCATGGGACTCGAAGCCTTGATCTGCTCAAACACCTTGTCGATCTCCAACAAATGGTGGTTGTCTTCGCGATCGTTGAGACCATGGGCTACCTTGATGGGAGTCTTTTGCAACACCTCGATCCAGGCGATAACCTCGACCTTGGACGGGACTACTTTAGGATACACCACATCAATTTCTTCCAAAGAATCCATGCTGAATCCCGTCAAAACACATCGTTTCAATAGTCTCTGTCCCATTTCCTGATCCAGTGGTGGATTGGGCGGCGCGCTTAATCGGCGAAAGACATCCACGATATTGGTAGCCAGGCGTTTGTATGTTTTCACGGGAATGGGAAAATCGCCATGACTACTGCTGGCCTCAATATCAAAACTACAGATCTTATATGGTACGCGGGTTTCCTTATCGGGCAGGGCGCGCATTTGACCCGTAGAACAGATAAACTCGTATTTGCATGTGGTGGTTTTCTTCTCCGGACTGATCGTTATTGCCTTGGTCGTTGCGATAAAGACCCATCCCGATGGACTAACGTTGTAGATGTGGAAGAATCGCAACAGGGGCGGAATGTTGCTCTCGTACAGGTGCAACACCGTGGATTTGAAGACCAGGGGGGTTAGTCGGCGATATTCGCGACCCTTCGATTCCTCTTTTTCTTTGTCCGTCAAATAGGTATACCATAGACCCTTGGTTTTGTTAAGCGCAGCCAGATTCTGGAAGGTTATTTTTACAAAGGGATGGGTGCGACCTCCCGAAAATCCATAGAGTTTGTTGTGTTCTACGCGTTCGGCGGTCAAGATCGATTTGGAGTGATAGTTGCCTACACGCTCCTTTAAGTGGCGCAAGAAAGCGGATACGTCGTGTTGTGTCCAGTCTTGTGCGATTTTTACGAAGAAGAAGGGATTGAAGTTGTTGACGAAAATAGACGCAGTTTCGCCCTGTTCATTGATTCCAAACATCTGGATCATGAATTGCGGAGGGGCGCGGGGTTTATAGGGTCGTCGTTTGCCTCCATCTTCGTCATCGTTATCAAAGCTATTGTTGGGTGAATCTTCGTCTTCGTCCATGTCGTTTTCATGAGACGCCGGTTGTTGGTCGAGTATATGGAAATCAAAGAGACGAAAGGGCTTGCCGGGGGTGGGTTTCCGGATGATCGTGGTTTTTCCTGTGGGCACCGACATTTCATATACTACAGTGTATTATAAGGTTAAGTTTATTACGTTATTGCGTTATAAGATCTTTTTCGTCGCCGTCTTCAATTTTGTTGTATGGACCCCCCTTCTGCATTTACATATTTTTGCGAAATACAATCAATAACAATCATTTGTTCATACATCATAATAAAGTGAAACGTAAAATGATATTTGTACCAACTGTCGCATTGTAATTCAAACTGTTTTCCCGATAAATAATAACAATAAAGCAAGACAACTAGGCCAGTATAACCAGGAATTGCGTAATACAATGGTTTGATGTACATGATTCCGTTTGACATAAATACACCAAACGCGATTTTGGCGAATATCAAATCCAGAGTTCTTCTCCAAGAATAAGTAGCTTTTCGCCAATAATTTGCGGATATTAGAGAAGCACAAACCAATAAACCGCTATGCCAGTATAGTTTATTCGTATAAGCATACCATGACGGTATTGTAAAAAAGAAGGACGACAAAACCAACCATTTAGTTTGTCTCCAATGAGCTATGTATTTTTCGTCGCTCATTTCATAATATTAAAGTACATGCGAATATTTATACGTCTTTTTTTCACATTGATAATTTGTGAAATCTGCAATAGTCTAGTGTAAATGGTTCTTGGTTTGAAAATAAAATTGATTTAGCTTCGGTGTATGTGGTTCTTTATATCCCAAAAAGAACAATAATATTATGACAGCACAACAAAGTACGAAGACCTACATGGTCATGGACTATGAATGGGAACTTTTGCCCAACTTTGAAGGCCAGTGTCCACTCGAAAAATGTCGCCTAGAACATGAATTCAATATGAATTCATTCGAAAAATACGTGAATGAATACATAGAACAAGGTTGGACGCCTCTTGGACCCCCCGCCTTTGTCAATGGATGGTCGAATGTTTCTAGTGATCGGTTTATTCATCAAGCCATGACCCTCGATATGGAGAAACATTTGCAATATATGGCTCGTACAGAAGAGTCCAACAAAAGTTCTTCTCCTCCCCTTCGCCGAAGCGCGAGGCTTTCGCAAAATCCTTAGAGTTATTATTTTGGTCGCACACTCGAGTCTTTACCACAAACTCCAACACCCTTTGACAGTTCGTCGACTCCTCTTTTTATTGTGTGATCGTTTGCTGGTTTTGGGGGCAGCACCCCCTTTCATACTCGAGGACCCCGTTTCACACGCAGATTTATACCACGCCCACATGGCTTGGGCATTTCGCTCCCCCTGATAATATTCCAATTTCCCGTTGCAATATCTAAATAAAGTTGGATACCCCCCCTGCAATGCCAATTTACTGGGGTTGTTGGCCAAATGTTTTTCATTAAAGTCCGAGATCATTTTGTCGACAGTTAGCCCTTTCTTTTTATTCGCCTCCGTATCTCCTATTTCGAAAAACTGGATCTTGATATTCTTTATAACGCGCCCCATTTGCAACTGAATCTGCTTTTTCATCTTGTTCCATTCCGGAATCAGGGTTTTACAATGACCACACCAATCTGCATATATTTTTCCAATAAATAAATTCTTTTTCGAACCCGTTGTTTTCTTGGCGGAGGGCATTACCATTATATATACTATACCAACAGATAAAGTATTTCTATAGGTATAGTATATTGTTTTCTTCGGTTAATTAATCAAATCAATCTAAAAATGGCAAAAAAAGGTTCGACAATATCAATAGGATTTATTGGATTAATGATTGTTCTCGCCTTGGTATTTTTAGGAGGTATTTATTTTATTTATGCATATTCCTTTGTTTCTGTACCTACATCAAGCCCACACACGACACTAGTATCGACCAATGATGATACATCTTGTCCGAATGTTTTAATACAAAAGGGATCTCAACTATACATGTATAATACAAATATTCCCGAAGAATCCGGCAAGAACCCGGTATTATTTAATAGTTTAGATGATTACATTCATTATGTAAAAGTACAACGCACCGAACATGGAAAGCATTGTCCCATATTATTTTTGCAACAGGAGTCGAATACACAAGGTGATGATGTGTATCGTGTTCGACCAGGTCCATTCGATCTTGAAGCAGGAAGACCTACTCCCATTGTAGCTAGTCCGACTCAGATTGCCGCGGTTCAAAGTTATTTTAGCAACAATATCTCGAATAAAACGGGGGTTATGCCGACCAATATGAATATTATTGGTCCATCCCCTGGCGTAAATCAACCGGTTCAAGGATTCACATCGACTTCGTTTTCGGCAAAACAACAAACAGTTGGAGGAGCTCCTCCACCAAGTATTCCGCTAATAAATGCGCAAAGTCCTCCTATTATTAGTGGGGGTGTGGGGGTTCCTGTACCCATTCCGAATTTGCCTATGCCTAAACCCGTTCCTTATGTTGATGCAAATACCGACAATCCTCCTTATAACTCTAACGAGTATTATGGGTTTGATCCATACGGTCAATATCAAGGTATTTTTACTACCATAGACGCAATTCATGACGAAACGCAATTTCAAACTACCAATGGATTTAGTGATAATGCTATGGATCCTAACTGGGGTGGTGTATTGTTTACCGCAAACCAAGTAGCAACTGGTAAATACGATGATAATATAGTTGCTCCTCCTGTATATAGTGGTGCGCCTAATGTCTATGTTAATCCGAGTCTTCTTTTACCCACAACCGCTTTGCCTGGATCGGTAGGTTTTGTCGAATATGGTCAAGGTTCTCTCGATAGTTATATTATTAACCCTCAAGTGGACGCTACGAACAACATCCAACAGATGAATTATAATTATTCGGGTAGTTCGAATATTGGATCGATAACGTGTCCTTGTCCATCTGGATGGGTATTAAGCACAAATCAAAACGCATGTGTTTTAGGAAGTACCCCGATTGGTCCAAATGGAGGATGTCCTGATGGATATACTATCGCAGACGGCGAATGTAGGGTTTCTATCATTAACCAACAAATTCCGGATGGATGGTTTGTTAACGCAACTGCTACAGGAATATATCCCGAAAATGCCAATTGCTATAATCAAGGGCCTGGATCAAATCCCAATCCCAATTATACACCGACAAATCCTCCTCCATATCCTCCACCATATCCTCCACCATATCCTCCACCATATCCTCCACCATATCCGACATATCCTCCAAATCCTCCATATCCTAACCCTAGTTATACACCTATACCTACCAATCTTCCCCCAAACCCGAATCATAGTCGTGGACCTCATCACACTAGTTCGCCAACACCGTCAATTACTCCAAACAAGACAAATCATCCTCATCATACCTCAACGCCGAATACCAACACTACTACTAAACCTCCAGGTCCAAACACTACTACTACACCTCCGGGTAATCCAAATACTAATACTACACCTCCTCCAAATACTACTACTACACCTCCCGGTCCAAACACTACTACTAAACCTCCCGGTCCCAATGCTAATACCAATGCTACTACTACACCTCCCGGTAATGCAAAGAATGGCAAATAAATCTACACATTAGGTTCGTCCGATAGTAGAGGTTTATTTTCTAAACACTCGCCAGAATAAAGCAAAAATGTGCGTAAATTTTCAATAATATTCTTGCCTAATTTCCGCGATTTTTTATCCGATTCGCAAACAATCGTATCTAAACACTCAGGGTGTTCTCGAACTTCAGCAATTAGATGCGAGATAGATCGAAATCGTTTCATAATCGCCACTGCCGATACCGCACTTATACCAGGTATCTGACACAATACAATTTCACCCCAGTTTTCCGGTGTGATATTGTCCTTTTTCACCTTTTTCACTACGCTACAATATGCCGCGGGTTCTACATCGACTGTAGCAGACAACCCGCCGGACCACATCGATTTACCTTTTGCGAATTCACGCCCCATTTTATCCGTTGTTGCCAAGATCCATTCGGCGGTCTCTTGGACAGAAGCCGTTCGAAATACGCTAAACCCCTTGAATACATTCAACGACGTTATTGCCGAATATACCATCTTCTTTTTACTCGCATCTAGTTGCGATGTTATTCCCTCTATCAAATAAATGATATTATGCGGGGCGTAGCCACTCGAATGGATCAAACGATAGGATTGCTCTTCATATCGCCCATCTTTTATGCTGGATAACAGATCTTGGATGGATTTACGTTCAATCAAAATAACGTCTTTGTTATCATCGGTCGTTATTATAATATCTCCTAAATTCAATACGCGTTTGCTGATATCCACTTTTTTTTCGTTCTTATCATTCAATGAAACACACTTTTCATAAAGCGCGGTTTCTCGTTCGTCCAAGATAATCTTCATACTACATTATCTTGGAAAGAGATGGTATTCATATATCGTTTACACTATTATAATAAAGATGCGATCAGTTGTTAATACCAGTGAAGATTTAAAACGATACATTATTTGCACCTTTCCAATAAGTGTTGGGCGACAAGTTGGAACCAATTGGTCGCGATACGCGAACGTTGGGGAACATGGTAAATTGCCACACACTCAATGGTTTAGGGATTATAAAGATGTTGTCCCAAGCCGTATTCATACCAATGGTTTCTGGAAGACCGGCTTTCTTCGGACCGCCGCCTTGGTTTTGATTCAAACCGGGATATGTAGTAAATTGTGCGCGACCAGCAACAGAACTAAATGCACGACCAGGAAGATTCGACATTTCTTATATACTATACTATATATATTATTTCTACCCGGATCGTTATTGTATTGTAAAAAAGATATAGAGATATTCTGTTATACAATAATAGTCCTCTATTCAAGAAGAATCGCGATTTCATCTTATTTGCTAAATAATATGAAAAACACTAATACTAAACCATTTTCTCGTTTCAATCCATCTTTTCAGACAAAGGGACGTCAAGATCGACCTTTTAATAGACAAAATCTGCATGGTAAGGCAGCGGATGTCATGGTAGCTACATCTACATCATCATTGTCTCCTCCGCCAACGAATGTATCATTAACTTCACTAGACGACGATATTCGCGTGGAAAAAAACGAACACGGTCAAGACACCTATGTTTTTGATCCATATAATCCGCTAAATAGATTGATAACCGAATCCGAAATCCGGGATATTTTGCAAACCTATGGGATCCATGCTCCCATTCACAATTATGAACTGTATAAGCGCGCATTTATTCACCGTTCTTACATCAAGCGTCCCGATCTGGAAAATTCTCAAAACGGGGTGGTGATTCTTCCTAAACCCGATGATTGTTTAGGACTTTTTACTAAATCCAATGAACGATTGGAATTTGTTGGCGACGGGACTTTGGAATGTATTACTAAATATATCCTCTATCGCCGATTTCCCAAGGAGAACGAGGGATTCATGACGGAGAAGAAAATCGCGCTAGTGAAAAACGAGGCCATCGGTAAAATGGCGCTCGAAATGGGCCTCAATCGATGGATGGTGCTCTCGAAACATGCTGAGCAGAAACAAACCCGGACCAATCTGAAGAAGCTGGGGTGTCTTTTTGAGGCGTTTTTGGGCGCCATCTTCCTAGATTTCAACAAAATCTCGGTCAAAGACGAGCACGGCTGGTTTGAGAATACATTTATAACGGGTCCCGGGTTCCAGATGGTACAGGTTTTCGTAGAGAATGTCTTCGAACGCCACGTGGATTGGATCCATCTGATCCGCAATGACGATAACTTCAAGAATATTTTGCAAGTGCGTATCCAGAAAGAGTTCAAGATAACTCCCGACTATTTGGAATTTGAGCCACATTCGGTAGATGCCGGATATCACATGGCGGTGTATCTGTGTTTAGGACAGCCCATACATGCAGTATCGCCACATAGTGCCCGTGCAATTCATGAATTCGGTTCGTTTGATGATATTCACCAATATATGTCGCAACATGGAAAGGTTTTGATTCGATTGGGAAGTGGAGTGCACAAGATCAAGAAGAAGGCCGAGCAGATTGCGTGTGATGAAGCCATCAAGGCTTTGTCTAGCTTTTGAGATTTAGGAAAAATATTGTAATCTTTGTGTTCTAGCCATTAAAAATAGAAATTTAGAATGAGTAAAAGTTTATTATATAATTTATTATATAATATGCGTTCTAGACGTAATTTAGCGAAACACTACAAAAAGTCCAAAAGGACTTATGCGAAAATGAGAAGATCTATTCGTAGATCAAGAAAAATGGTTAGGGGAGGGGAATACACGTATGACGGTATAATTACTAAAGACGTTATCTATAGACACTCTAGTCCTGAAACAACAGAATATATAACTAATATTGAACGTGCATATTTAGCTAAAGATTTTGATAAATTGGAATCCGTACTTAAAAGACCAAACGGTGCTTTTTTTCCTGCTCGTAAAGCAGCTCATGCAGCATATAAAAAATTAATTGAGTTTCCTGATGTTCCACAGTATATAAAAACTGATTTACAAGATAGAATTACGAGTGAACGTATCTGGGGAAATAGCATTACGAGTGAACGTATGTGGGGTCTATAAGATCAAGAAGAAGGCCGAACAGATTGCGTGTGATGAAGCTATCAAGGCTTTGTCTAGCTTTTGATTTGATCGTGAATGTGAGCCATTTTTTCTAATTATAATCTATAGACTATAGAATGGCGGGATTTATACGTTTAGATGATTTTGGAGCAATAAACTATTATACCTCTAAAAATAAGAATAATTATTATGTAGTATTACATAATGGTAGAGCTAAAGTATTGGGTTATTTTGTAAGAACGACCTTGAGCGACACTGTTATCTTCCGACGTTCTATGAAAAAAGAATCCTATGACATTGCGCGTATTGCAAGCATGGAAAATTATGGATATGTAGTAAAACCGGGTAAACCACCAAAAACACAAGCTGAATGGGATGCTCTAAAAGCCAAGGTACTAGCGGATCTCGGTGTTGATGAGGAAGTATCCTCGGGCGATTCACCGACATGGTCTGATACATCTTCGCCCGGAAGCCAGGGATCACCTGGATCTCCTCTAACTCCGAATGGTCAATCATCGAGAATGCGAGCTCAGCTCAGAAAACAAGCGGCGGCAACTGCAAAAGCGGCAACCGCAAAAGCGGCAACTGCAAGAGCAGCAACACCTCCTGGAACCCCTGGTAAAAAGGCCAAGGGTGGAAACAAAACTAAAAAGACGCGAACATCTAAAAAATACAGATATTATTAGTGCGAGCAATCGGGTAAAATATTATATCTATACAATGTAGTGTATAGATATCATGTCTACAGCAGTAGGAAGACTACGTTTAGATGAATTGAAAATGAAACCTATGCCGAACAAGAAACAAAAACACGGGATAACTGCGGTGTTTGGTGAAGTTTACGACCAAGGCAAAGGCCATAAGAAAAAGCGTACTAGAGAGGAGGGTGAAAAAGAATCGGATGCAGAAGAAACAAAGGAATATACAGACAAGGGTCAGCAAAAGAAACACCAAATTGTATTCGAAGATGCTAGGGCCACCAGTAAGATCGATAGAAAACGAATCTTGGACGCCATGACAGCGCGAAACCTATTTTCCGTAGTAAAAGACAAAAAACCTTCCCAAATGCCCGATCAAGCGGAGCTCGTAGAATCAGTAAAAGAACCCTCCGAGAAAAAAGAAAAAGCAGTACAAGGCAAGGAGCTTCCAATGGATTCAGACTCCGAATCCGATGTAGGTGTTGAAGAAACGGGATCTGAGGCTGAGGCTGAGGCTGAGGCTGAGGCTGAGGCTGAGGCTGATGCAGCCGCCGTAGAACCCGAGACTAAAACAAAGGGCTCTAAAAAGGAGACTAAGAAAAGGGTAAAAGATTTGGCCAAAGAATTCGTGCAAGACATGGATTTATCCAAAGACGAATTAGATACAAGGGTCCAAGGAGAAACCATAGAAAAACGCATCGAGAAAGCCGCCAAACAACCCCTCCACATGATAACAAAAGCGTCCCCCTATTATCTCAACAATCGCAAATTGTTTCTGCAAAAGTTGACGCCCCTCTTTGCGCAATATAAGCGCGAGCTTTCCGATACTGAAGTAGCCGCCTCGTGTGATGGCCGTGCATCCGCAAACCAAGAATTCGAACTCCTAACCCACCAAAAAGTGGTTAGCGACTATTTGAGTTTGTATTCGCCATATCGCGGACTTCTCCTATATCACGGTCTTGGATCGGGCAAAACATGTACTTCGATCGCCATTGCCGAGGGTCTCAAGTCCAAGAGTCGCGTCTTCGTTATGACCCTGGCTTCGCTGAAAACCAACTTTTTCAGTGAAATGAAGAAGTGTGGCGATCTCTTATATAGGAAAAACCAATTCTGGGAGTTCGTATCGACCGAAGGAAAGCCGGATTATATTCCCCTCTTGTCCAAGACACTCTCCATCTCTGAAGCTACTGTTCGCCGCAATAAAGGCGCTTGGTTGGTCAATATGACGCGCCGACCGAATTTCGATTCTTTAGCAGATCGCGATCAATTGGCGGTGGACGCACAATTGGACGAAATGATTCGCGCAAAATACACCGATATCAACTATAACGGTCTGAATCGCGCAATCTTGGAACAACTAACCTCGGGGTTTTCCAAGAACCCGTTTGACCATTCCGTCGTTGTTATTGACGAGGCCCACAATTTCGTTAGTCGCATCGTTAACAAGATGAAGGTGAAAAACTCGATTTCGTATAAACTATACGAATATTTGATGAGTGCTACTGCATGCCGAGTGGTGTTGCTCTCTGGAACGCCCATTATCAATAGTCCTAACGAAATAGGCGTACTATTCAATATTTTGCGAGGATACATCAAGACTTGGACTATTCCCGTTTCCATTGAGGCGGGTGCGAAAGAAAAACCATCGCGTGATAACATCATGTCTTGGTTTGACCAAGCCGGTGTTTCGGTCTATGATTATGTGGAATATAGTGGCGATCAAGTGGTTATTACTCGTAATCCCTTTGGATTTGTTAATCTTGGGCCGAAGGCACCTGCTGGTAAAGTTATCCGAGTGAAAAAAGGGGCAGTAAAGAAAGGCGGGTCCAAGTCCAAAAAGGTTCATGCGACACTCAAACCCCCCTCAAAACGAGGCTCCAAAAAGAACCATCGCGATTTTAAGGGTAAACCATTTATAGTGAAAAACGACATGATTATCAAAAACCCCGATGCAACCATCTTGGACACCACTGTGGATTCCGATGAAGAATCCGAAATCCGCAAGGACCATATTGGCCCGAACCAAGAGTTTGATTTGCGCAAGGGGGGAGGGTTCGACGATTATAAAGGTGTTCAATTGGACCAAACCGGCAATTTGTCCGACGACGATTTTATCCGGCGTATTGTCCAAGTCTTGGAATCCCATAGCATGTCTGTCTCAAAAACCAAGATCAAACTAACGAATCACAAGGCCTTGCCTGACGTACCCAAAGAGTTCTTGGAACTCTTCGTAGAATTGGATACCAAAGAGATGAAGAATGAGCAGGTGTTTCAAAAACGCATCTTGGGTCTAACCTCGTATTTTAGGAGCGCGGATCCGGCACTTTTGCCCAGATTTGTGCCATCCGATCATGATGATGTGTATCATATTGTGCGTTGTCCCATGAGCGAATATCAGTTTGGGTTATATGAACATATTCGGAGTGAAGAGAGCAAGCGCGAAAAGCAGAATCGGAAGGCGGAGGCTAGACAGGCAATGAAGGCCGCCATCGGCCAGGTCGAGGATCTCTTTAAAATCGCTTCTACTTATCGAATCGCATCGCGAACCTGTTGCAATTTCGCGTTTCCCGATCCTCCTGGTCGTCCTCAAAAGAGGGAGGGTGAATACGGAGGCGAAGAAGAGGCGGGTGAGAACATGATAACCGATGATGACAATCTTCTTGGTGCTGGAAGAAAGGGTGGTGGAGATACCGAAATGGTTGGCGGTGATGATAATGGAGATTTTGAGGAATTCGAAGGTGGTGGTCCAAAAGAGCGTAGGATCCGTGTTGTCAAGAAATTGACTGAGAAAGAGCATGCTGAAGCTAAGGCTGAAGCCGAAGCCAAGGCTGAAGCCAAGGCTGAAACCAAGGCTGAAGCTAAGGCTGAAACCAAGGCTGCAGAAGATTCGGATGCGGATGAGGATGAGGAATTGGATGCACCCAAAAAACTGCTAACTCCAGTAGAAGAAGAAACACTCGGCTTGGACTATTCTAAAAGAATTCAACGAGCTTTAGCAGATTTGAAACGCCGCGAAGAAGAAGTTTTCTCCAAGGAGGGTCTAAAAATGTACAGTCCCAAGTTTCTGCAAATCTTGGAAAATATCCAAAATGCGGACTATGAAGGCCTGCATTTGATCTACAGTCAATTCCGAACCATGGAAGGCATCGGTATTCTGAAACTCGTCTTGGAAGCCAATGGTTTCGCCGAATTCAAGATCAAAAAAGCAACCGCATCGGGAGAATGGACGATGGAGCCGGTCCCAGAAGGCCAAGAGGGACGACCTAGATTCGTCTTATACACCGGAACCGAGGAGGAGAAAGAAAAAGAGATTATTCGTAATGTGTACAACGGATCTTGGACAGATGTTCCCGCATCTATTACAACGGAACTCAAAAAACAGGGACACGAGAATAATCGCATGGGTGAAGTTATCAAGGTCTTTATGATAACTGCATCGGGTGCGGAGGGTATCAATCTGAAAAACACGCGCTATGTCCATATTGTCGAGCCCTATTGGCACATGGTGCGCTTGCAACAGGTTATCGGTCGTGCCCGTCGTATCTGCAGTCATCAAGAGCTGCCCGAAGAGATGCGGACCGTCCAAGTCTTCTTGTATATAGCCGTTCTAACGGATTCCCAGAAAACGGATGAAAAAAACATCGCACTCCGGTTGCGCGATGTTAGTCGATTGTCCAAGAAGGCGGGTAAAGCTGGCGCCAAGGGAGCAAAAGTCAACGTATCCATGTTGGATCGATACGAATTGGGATTGAAAACTACACCAGATGTTATAACCACCGATCAAATGTTGTTCGAGAATGCCTTGATCAAAGATCGCGTTAATAGCCAGATCTTGACGGCGGTCAAAGAAACCGCGATGGATTGCTCGCTTTATAACAAAGGGGCTAGCAAGGACGAGAAATTGGTGTGTTATAGCTTTGGTAAAGTCTCGACCAATGCGTTTGGTTCTTATCCCACCTTGGAACAAGAGGTTGCGGAGAAAGGTGTCCAAGAAGTCCGCGAGACCAAAGTGAAACTCATAAAAATCACGGTGCCTGATGCCTCGGGAAAAGCAAAAGACTATGCCCTGAATAAGACGACGAAAGAAGTATTCGATTTTGCGGATTACCAAGCTGCGGTAGCAACTGGTGCGGACTTGGTACGCATTGGGTATCTAGAAGAATCGGGACGGGGACAGAAAAAGACTGTTGGTATCCGATTTATTTAGGAGGATATAGTATAATATCGATTTTAGTATGCCTTATTACAAGAAGAGTCGCACTGTTGCTGCTAAACGAAGACGCGGTGGAACGTTCGCTAATACGCTACGTCGCATGCTTGGACTACAGCCTAGATTGACGAATGCCGAGGCTGCGCGTATTCGCGAAGAACGTTTGAATGCGATTCATCCTCCGACTAGGACGAGAACTGCATCCAAGGCTGCATCCAAGCCTGCGTCGCCAAGATCGAAGACCGCGAAAAAAACTCGATCGCCAAAAAAATAAAGATACATTTTAGTGTATTATAGAATTAAGAAAATATCGGCATTTTTGTAAAAATATTGATTACACCATCATGCAAAAGTGCTAAATGAACCGGCAAAAAATACAATAAACAAAAGAAGCACCACGGGAGAAAACCCTAAAGATCTATTTGGTAAAATCATATATTTAGTGAATGTAAATGTATGACTACAATATAATCGATGGAAACAGTTATTGTTATAGGAAATTGCAATCCAAAAATAAAATACTACAAAGACAACAATTTTGTTTCACAAATTTTACTCTTGAGGCTAAGACCCATTTTTATGTATGATGCTGATTACATGGAAAATGCGACAGTCGATTTAGATGATAATGATGATTACGAACCATCCATGTATCATGATCATATTGCATTTTCACAAAAAAACAAGGATTCTATTGTAAAATTATTGAAACCAATCAACGTTATTGCAGTTATTCCAGACGGTGATGATTCCGTATTAGATTCGGATTATTTTAGCAATCAACTAAATATTATATCTAATCCCATTGAAACAACCAAATGCCGTCGTGATAAATATGATATGCAGGAACAAATCAAGAAATTCGGGTTAACCAGTATCCAACAGAAAAAATGCAAGAAAATTTCCGATATCCTAGAATTCGTATCAAATCATCCCAATATTCGATATGTTATCAAGCCCGATCGTGGTGCCGCTACAGAAACTACGTATTTGTGTAATAACAGCGAAATGTTGGTCGAAAAATTCAATATTATCATGAAAAGTGATCGTAATCAAGCCGATTTGAATGATAAATGTTGTCTAGTACAAGAGTATCTAGATGGAGAGGAATGGATTGTTAACACAGCTTCTAGACATGGATCACACAAAATAATCAACGTTATGAAATACAACAAATCGTCCGTAAATGGATTGGATTTTACTTATTTAGAGACCGTCTTGATTGAACCGAAAGAGGTTCCGAATGAATTGCTTATTTATTCGACCAATGTTCTGAATGCATTGCAAATCGAAAATGGCGCTGCACACTCTGAAATTAAAATGTCGTCCAAGGGACCCTGTTTGATTGAAGTGGGATCAAGAGTAGGCGGCGGACAAAATCGCGAATATTTACTAGAGTGTATTCGTCCTACTTCGAAAGGATTGAAATACAATCAATCTATTGCTACTGTGTATGCATATTGTAATCAAAGTTTGTTTGATACGATTCCTGATCAATATACGTTAAATAAAGTAGGTGCCACCGTATTTTGTTCTTGTCCTTATGACAATATATTGTGGAAGGATGTATATTTTAAAGATCTATTGAATCGATTGTCCAAGATAGTTATTGTAAAAGACATTACTAATTCGTACAAAGAAGATGAATTGGTTAAAAAAACCGTTGATTTTTACACGGATTTGATCGATTTCGATATTATTTCAGAGGACGAAGAAAATTTGGAAAAGGCAATTCACGAGATCCGAGTCTGGGAAGAAAATATAGAAAACATTGCAAAAGAATACGACGGCATTTCTAATCCGGCGATTTATTTTATGAAAAAGAATATTATCTATTTTTTATTTGTGGGGTTTGTATTCCTATTTGTCGTCTTCCGATTTTACGGGGTAAAAATGGGATCATTCAAGAAATGGATAACGCCTTATCGTAAACACAGGATGTTTTGGTTGTTTGCATTGATTTTAGTGGTAATATTATGTTTCTATGTTGGTAGATTTTTGTATAAACAACTATATGATACGTCATCACCTTTTACTATTGCTATACATGATAAATCAAGTGATTGTTTGCACTGTTGATTTGATGAGGTACAACACTAGATATGGAAATATATTTAGAGAATGTTGTGTTATTCTATATATATTTTATTGTCATATGAACAGTATCAATGTTATTGTTATCGCGAATTGTTCCCCGTCAAAAAAATACGCCGAATCCGATTATCCTAATGTTATCCTATCCCTCGGATTAAAACCCATTTTCATGTATGATGTAGATTATTCGGATAATGATAGTGTAGATCTTACTGAAAAACTGTCTCTTTACCAAGAAGTAGTGAAATATTCTAGCAAAGATAGCAAGCATCCAACGAGCATATTAGACCAGTTGAAAGACATGGATCTAGTTGCGATCATTCCTTATACAGAAGATGATGTTATGGACGCCGAGTTTTTTAGCGATTCTCTGGGGCTAGTATCAAATCTTGGATCTACATCCATATGTAGACGCGATAAATATGAAATGCAATCCCGAATAAAACAACACGGTTTAACTAGTATTCAACAATATACATGTGCTAGTGTCCAAGATATTTGTGATTTTGTAAAGAAATGTCCAGCTTCAAAATACGTTATCAAGCCTAGCAATGGTGCAGCATCTGAAGATGTTTATTTATGCACTACTTTACACGAACTGGAGACCAAATTTCATCAAATGATAAACAAAAGGAACAACTGCGATTTGATCAACGAAACATGTTTAGTCCAAGAATACATAGACGGCAAAGATTGGATTGTGAATACGGTTTCACGAAATGGTGTTCATAAAATAGTCAATGTTATGCGATCTTATAAATCGAAGATTAATGGTCGCGATTTCATGTATTTAGAAACACGATTAATGGATCCCGTGGAAGTGCCTGTCGAACTCTGCATCTATGCATTGAATGTGTTGAATGCACTTGATTTTCGATGCGGAGCTGGACACGCCGAGATTAAAATGTCTTCGAACGGACCCTGTTTAATCGAAATCGGTGCAAGAGTCGGTGGAGCGCAAAATGAGGCCGCATTATCTCAATGCATACAATATGGGTATACTCCTATAAAAACCGCGATATATTCCTATTGTAGCCAATCCGAGTTTAACAAAATCCCTTTGATATATTCTATGACGCAGGAAAAATACCAGTGTATTACGATAAATAATGTTCACCGCGCATTTATTTGGAAAACCAAATATTTGACTCATTTACTTGAGATGTTGGGTTCGATCGTACATGTCCACAAAATAAATTGTACATATAAGGATGGAGAGTTGGCTAGTAAAACACAGGATTTGTTGACTACTATAGGTCGTATTTTTATAACATCGGAATCTAGTTATTCTTTGCAGACATCGTTGTGTTTGGTAAAAGAATGGGAAATCAATTTGGGAAATTGTATCATTTGATCTCATAGACTAAAATAACATCATATTGTAATTGGAATAGAATACGATGTTCGACTTTTTGCACGTACCGAAACGATATATACCATCGATTTTAACGAAAACAGATACGAAAAAACAACGATCCTATTTGAGAAAATCTAGGCGAATGTATAAACGGGGCGTCTATTATGCTCGACCCAAAGTAGCATCCTTCAAATCGAAGAAATCCCGGCATCTAGAACACGCGCGTAAAATGTATGGTCTGAAGGATACCGATCCCATTGCAGCAACCCCGCTACTTGCGAGAAAAACCCAATGTTCGAGGAGCGCTTTGTCCAAGATCCTGTCAAAAGGTCGCGGGGCGTATTTTTCGTCGGGTTCGCGTCCGAATCAAACCGCGGAATCTTGGGCAATCGCCCGTTTAGCGAGTTCTTTGACCGGTGGAAATGCCGCCACCGTGGATTACACGATCTTGGAAAAAGGGTGTAGTCCTGGAAGCAAAGCCCTCAGACTTGCGCGCAAAACATGCAGAAAGATGGGCAAATGTGGTCTCAAATAATTCTTATTATATAGTAATAATATATATAATGAAAAAAAAAAAGTTTGAAAGTAGGTTGTCTCTAATAACAGAAGGAGAAGAAGGAGAAGAAGAAAAAGAAGAAGAGGAAGAGGAAGGTATCATTTCACACTTTAAAGAATCTAAATCTACTCATGTAGACGTAAGGTCTTATTTTTCGTCAAAAAATAATAACCATAATTCGTATTCATTTAATTCTCCGTTATCAATTGATCAAATCGCCTTTGGTGCATTATTATTGCGATACACGAAAAATAAACGTTATAATGACGCTAATATGATACATTTAATTTTGATATATGATCTAATAAAAAATGGTAGATCAAATGAATTAGCATTTTTGTTAGAAAACTACACGAATAACCTAATTAGAGATATATTATCCACTATATTCAAAACAAATATAGAAGGTAGTGATACTAGATATGTTAGTAGTGATAATGTAGGTGAATATTGTTCATATCTTACATTATTAGATTTGGCGTGTTATTATGGAAATGCATCTGTGGTTGAAGAATTATTATCACATATAGATCCCAGAAAAAAAGCTCTTTATATTCTCGGTTATACTAAAGAAAACGTACCTAAACCAGCATTCACTTTCGTGAATAATTCAAAAAAAACCTCATTTGGCTATACTTGTTTGGGAAACGACAATAAACACATGTTGAATAATTTTGTAGAGCAAATCACTAGTTCACGTGATTCCAAAGGAAATCCAACGAAACGATTTGGTCGAGCAAAAAAACGTGATTTTTATCTTGATTATCAAAATCATATGAATGATGAAAACAATGAGGAGGATGAAGGTTTTTTTTCAAAAGTGCTAGGTATTCTTTTTCATACTTCAAAATTCTTTTTAAAAAATTTAGCTAGAACACTTGGAAATATAGGCGATGCAGCTTTATCAGACATTTATCGTAAATGGGAACGACAGAGAAATATGAAAAAACTTGATAGATATAGATATTGGAGACCCAGACAGGATATTATTACTTTATTATTGGAATCATGTGTATATGTTGAAGGTAAAAAAAAGGAAGAGGCTAAGGTAAAAGAAGATGATGATGGTGATGATGGTGATGATGGTGATGGTGATGGTGATGGTGATGAAAAAGAAGAAGGTGATACTCTCATTGGCGTTGATGTTGGTCCGGATGGTGATGATGATGATGGTCATGATGACGATGATTCAATAATAGTAGATGCAGATGGTTCAATAGTGAAGAATAAAAAAGGTTTAGAACTGTTAAGAATGTGGAACATTTTAATTGATGAAATACGGGAAATAGTTAAAACAAAAAATAAAGATTTTATAATTGAGATTAAACGTACATTAAATAATAATCCTAGTGCAAATCATTTTAGTAAATATTTATACAAAGAAGACAAAACATTGTATGATGATATACAAAAATATGAATATATCATTGGTAAAACCATTGGTAAAACGAAACGATTTTTAGGTGATGTTCGACGCAGTTTTTTTGGACGTGGCGGTAAACGAACGAAAAAAAAACGACATACAAGAAAATTGAGTTTGCCAAACTAGATAAAGAGGAAATCATACATAGTTCTAGCTAGTTTTATCAGAAACAACACCACCTCCCCCATAATAAAAATGGCATCACTCGTCGAAGCACTCGATCAACATACTAACATGGTATTGGGCGAAAATGCCCATCCCGAATTGGATTGGTCTAATGGGATCCAAGAGCGTATCCCGCAATTCTATTTTCAATGTGTGCGTTGTCCTAGCGAATCGGATCTTGCCGATCTTGCGGCTACCCTGGATGATATGTTGGCGCGGCTTTCCGTAAAGCGCGATACAGAACAAGAAGAGGCGGTGCGCAAGGCTCATTTGGTAAAGCTTTTCAAGCTCATTGCACAGACTCGTGATGTGGAGGGCGGAAAGGGGGAATATACTTTGGCTTATATGATGGTGTGGACATGGTACAAGTATTTTCCCGAGATGGGACAGTTCGCACTCCGATGTTTTGTTATTTCGGATGCTGATCCTGCAAAGCCTCCCTATGGATCATGGAAGGATATCAAGTACATGTGCAAGTATATTTTGCAACACTCGGATGCTGGATTGCAACACCCTCTTTTGCAATATGCATTGACCCTTATCAATGAGCAACTTCGCACTGATCATGATGTATACGCATTTACCTTGCAACAAGCGGTTGATTCTGGGGTAGCCGTCCCACAACTCTCTCTTGCTGCAAAGTGGGTTCCTCGCGAGAGTTCGAACAAGTTCGGACGTTTGTATGAATCTTTGGCTACCAGCTATTTCAAGGAGTACATGGTTAGTGCAAAAACTCCTGAATCCAAGGAGCGCGCGATCAACAAGTGCAAGGCGCAGTATCGTGTTCTTATAACTACACTAAACCGTCATTTGGACACGGTTCAGATCAAGCAAGCTGGGGGCAATTGGGCTGCGATCAATCATGCGAAAACAACATCAATAACCATGCAGCGCCAACGCAAGGCATTCTTGAATATGAATGGGACTAAGGCTGAACAACAGGCTCTTGCGAAAGCTCGAGCACAAGCAGAAAACGGTGAAGCATGGGGAACAGCGAACTGGGAAGGCGGTGCTACCCTATCCGAGAAGGAAAAAGACCGCGAACAGTGTGCCACGAATCTGCGCCAGCATCTAGAAACTCTCAAGACCCAAGGAAAGGAAGTCAAAGGAAAAAAAGTAGGTCTAGACAAGTTCGCAGAAGATGCACGGACGTTAGTTTTGAGAACCCAGGATGAGGAGTCCAAGGAAGAACGAGCCATCCTAGATTCTCAATGGCGCGATAATTCGTCCATGAATGGAGCTTTAGGTAATTTCATTGCCATGTGCGATACCTCGGGATCTATGTCCGGCGATCCAATCAATGCCGCGATCGGTCTCTCTTGTCGAGTAGCCGAAAAGTCCAAGTTGGGTAAGCGCGTTATGACCTTCTCAGCAGAACCCAAGTGGATTGACCTGCATCATTGCACCACATTTACAGAAATGGTGGCGGCGATTTATCAATCGAGTTTCTCGGCGGGATTCAACACGGATTTCTACAAAGCTTTGGACATGATCTTGACAGTTATTGAGCAAAACTCTATTCCTGTCTCTGAATGCGAGAACATGGTATTGGCGATCTTTTCCGATATGCAAATGGATTCCAATTTAGCCATGATGAATGGACATCCCGCGATTTATACCACGAATCATGAATCTGGCGTCTCCGTCGATGCAATGCACGCAGCGCGATCAAATTGGAAGACCTTGTACGAGACCATTGAACAAAAATACAGCGATGTGGGAATGCGTCTCTACGGAACACCCATGAAACCACCGCATATCTTGTTTTGGAACTTGCGCAAGACTTCGGGGTTTCCATCCCTGTCCACCCAAGAAAATACGTCCATGATGTCTGGGTTCGATGCGGGGGTCTTGAATTTGTTTTGCGATCAAGGACTCGATGCCTTGCGCGGATTAACTGGTGCAAAGATGTTGGATCGAATTTTGAGTGCAGGTCGATATGATATTATGGAACAAGCGATTGTCAAATATTTAGGATAGAATATCGTTGGATAATATAGTAGATTGTCTATATGGTATATCGACACAGAAAGACTCTTCGAAAGAAGGGGAAGCGCGAATATACAAAAATATCTTGACAAGAAAATAGGATAGATAAAGGTATTATTTAGGATAATATCTGCGTAGTATATATAGTTTTTTTGAACGATATGTACAACAGATCCAAGCGATCAAATATGAAGCGAAACAATTTGACAAAAAGACGTCGTACTTCGAATGCTAGAAAAATGTTGGGAGGTGGTAAAGAACATAGCTCATATTCACGGTCTCGATCAGCGTATAAATCTAGTAGTAGTTTTTCAAAACCTGGTCCCTCGACGCGTTTCGACTTCAGATCGTTTGTACCCAAGGATGAGGTTAAACGTCATCTCAAAGGTTTTAAACCCCTCAAAGGTTTTAAACCCCTTCCGGGTATAGATGAAGAATCGCCTATATCTAAAAGACAAATTATGACTTTTGGACCTGATCTTTTATCATCACCAGAAGTAAATTTACTAAAATTATCAGAAAATATTACAGATTTGAATATTTCGTCTGAAGATCATGGAAAACATCCCAAAAATTATTGGATAACTTTATTCGAAAGACGTAGAGATGAAGAATCATTTATACATGAATGTAGAATAGCACTTAATTCAATCGGTGTGAAATGCAAGACTAGATTAAAAGATATTAACGAAACTATAAACAGCTATGAAAAAGATGAATATGGAAAAAAACGGGTACCGACACCAGAAGAACGTGAAAAAATTACACAATTAACCCGCGAAAGACGCACAATTAGCCAATTATATCATGACACATACCAAAGATTTGGTAGAGTTCAGCAACCAGCTCTTGGAACGATTCTCCGTTTTGTAAAAAAAAAAGAAGAATAAACCTAGTTCCCCAAAATAAAAGAAAAACTATTTCCAAAAAATCCGATATAAAACCAAAGTGCGTTTGTTTTTATATAAAAGGTCGTATCGTTAACCAAAATGAACGAAGCCAACAATGTTATGACGATAAAAACCGTCCAGATCCAGCCCATCCGTAATATGATCACCGCAATCAAGGATATCTTGACGGACGCGACCATAACCTATACTAAATCCGGACTCAAAATTATCAATTTCGACAAAACACACACCATCTTGGTCAATGTTATCCTCCATGCGCACAAGTTCGAACAATACGTATGTCATCCAGACAAGATCATTGTGTGTGCAAACACCCTCCATTTGTTCAAGGTTATCTCCACGATGTCGAACGACGATACACTCTCCATGTACATCGAGAATTCGGATTATCACGACGGAATTGTCTCGCATCTCGGTCTCCAATATGATAATGGAGGTATCAAACAATGCTATAGTCAAAAGTTGCGCTTGATCGAGCCCGATACAGAGGAACTCGTCGTACCCGATGTGGAGTATTCCACGGTTATCAATTTGCCTACGGCGGATTTCCAAAAGATCATCCGCGATTTGAATGGTATCTCCGATCGCATTGAGATCAAATCCGTCGGAAACGAGCTCATTTTTTCATGCGAGGGCAATTTCGCCAGTTCGCGTATTTTCCGTTCCGAATCCGATGGATATATGGAGTTTATCCAAAAACCCGATGCCGCGGTCGTTATCCAAGGCGAGTTTTCCTTGAAATCCTTGTCGCATTTTATCAAGTGCACACCCTTGTGTAGCCACTTGGAAATGTATTTAGGTAATGATCTGCCCCTCATTGTAAAATACGACGTTGCCAGTTTAGGCGAAATCAAATTATGTTTAGCCCCCCTGCCCCCCGCATAAAAAACCAAAATATAATACTTATACTATAGTATTATATTCTAGACATATTCAATCAATCTCCACCTCATGAGTTTACCACAGATTCTAGCACTTTCCTCCGTTGAAATCGTCGGCGATTTTGCATTAAAGAAATTCGCAAATGAAGGCGGATTCACGGCTCTTGGTATAGGTATTCTAGGATATATTGGTGTAGTATCCTTATTGGTGATTTCGCTACAGGATTCCACGGTTTTACTAGTAAACAATGCATGGGATGGGACAAGCACTATCATGGAAAGCATCGCCGCATATGTATTTTTAGGGGAACGGTTAGAATCTTGGACACAATATCTGGGAATCGTATTTATTATAGCCGGCCTATTTTTATTGAAAATACCTTGGTCAAAATCCCATCCCTTCCATATCCCATCCCTATTTACGCGAGAATAATCAAAATTCGGGGGCATGCTTCTTGAACAGACACCCCTGCTTGGACAGGTTCGGAATAGGAATCAAAATATTGGGATCCTGTACTAAACAATTCTTGATCCACACCTTGACGATACAGAAATTCTTTTTAGGAGAGATCGTTATACCATTGAAATATTCCGAATATTTCGTATCATTCGACAAGGTCTCGCCACACAAGGCGTAAAACAGCGTTTTCCACACTGAATGCACCTGTTTATTCGCTACTTTGAATGAGAAGCAGCCCCCATTGCGATTTTCGGGATCCTCCCACATGGGGGTTATTCCCGACCGCATAACGAAGAGCATGCAATGTTTCACCACATTTTCCGAGACGATCTCGTTCAATGCAATCAACTTCTCCACAGAATCGATATTCTCCATAATGGGTTTATAACTAGACAGATCCCAAGATTTATCGTTTGGTAAATGGTAATACAAATTCCATTTACCATGCAAATCGTGTTGTTGGGTTGGAATACTCAATGTATCCATTGTTGATATCCCGTAGTATATAGTATCCGCAAAACTTTATATAGTTGTACAATATCAATCATATTAGCCTCCCTATCATCCTTGTGATCAATTTTTAGTATTATCGCCCTCTATTGGATAGGTAGCCTATGTATTTACGATTTCACCAATAATACAATCGTCGCAATCCAACTGCAGATATTGATTCCATTTTAATGTATATTGCTCGATGGTTGCGTCCATAATTCGAATCGTATAGTTATCATCAAACACATAAGACTCCGACTGATACTCCAGACAACGTCGGACGAAAACGAGCGACAGCAGTTGGTTCCCAATCAACATCATTGATCTCGGTATATTCAGTGTAATGGTGTGTTTCATCAAGGGATGGCAATATTCGACGGACAAAATATGATAACTCGATTCCGTCGTGGGAATATTATGTACAGATTCGCTATTTTTCACAAACGGTTTGGCGTTGACTGGTGGACACAATCGGACAATATACTTGTCCACTGATTCATCGTCATGATTCTCCGTATGTTTGATCTTCATCACGCATATTGAATTGATTATATTTGTATTCTCGTCAGATTGCTGCATTTTGTCGTTAAACCGGAGTTTTGCGTGTTCTCCGATTGTGGATGCAATATGCATTGGACCCTCCAATAAGTTTTCATAGGATTCTACATAATATTGACGGGTTGTAAAAGGGTCAAATAATACAGCCGGGTCCAATAGACGCGTTCCAACAAACGATCCGCCTTGCAGTTCTTGGACATAAGGCATTTTTGAATGATCCAATCGCGGTGCATTGATTAACGTACAGACGCTTAGCCAAGCGTCGGTAGTGGGTTCGCATCTCTTGCGTGTTATCTGGATTTGCCCATAGACCCATATGATCGAATCATATGATATTCTGATTATTTCATTTTCGCGATAGATTTGTTGACATAATCGCCATCCCATCACACATGCTGTACTATAATACCAGAGTCCGTTCATCGCAGCGCGTTGGACCATCTCATTTTCGCCGATTTCCACCACTTTAGATTGAAGATAGGTAAAGACATTGACTGCAAACATGGATACACCAGTTATCGCAAGTTGAAAATGCTCGATCCACTCAACCATCTTGTTCGAATTATATCCTTGACAGAACCTGTATATAAACATCCAGTATATGGATGATACCACTGGAAATTTCTATATCTTTTTCTAATATCTATTCCCTTAATAATTATATTTATTTAGTATATATAGTTAGTAGCAAATGACCATTCGTGTATATTATACAGTATTACTATTTCTAGTTTTATTCTTTATATTCATCATCCTATCGAATACAACACTATTATATTTTTATACTAATTCGAACATAAAAGAAGGATATACCGATACTACTAGTTCAGTACCAAAAGTTATCTACATTTCTCATAAAAATTTGGATGATATACAACAATCGAAGGATGTCTGGAGTAAATTAAATCCGGAGTATGAAATCAAATTATATGATAATGAAATGTGCGAAGCATTTTTATTAGAGGAATATGGTCTACTTCACCGCGATATTTTCCGATTTATTCCCGATGGCCCAATCAAGTGTGATTTTTGGAGAGTATGTATTATTAATAAATATGGAGGTTTGTATGTTGATGCAGATATCGAACCTTTAGTTCCTTTGCACGATTATATAGACGACCAAGATGATTTTGTTTCTTGTGTTTCAATGCATTTTACTGGCGACGGAAATCAATGGGCTCTAAATCCTCATATTATTTATTCATATAAAAATCAACCTATATTACAAGATTGCATTGATACATACGTAGAATATTACAAAATAAAACGGGAATATGATTATTGGGATTGGAGTATTTGTAAAATCATGAAATTTCCCGAACTAACAAAAAAGAAATCACAAATAATCAATGTCAATGGAAAAACTTGCAAATTTCTATTAGAAATAGATGAAAATAATTGTGAATATAATGGTGTAGTTGTTTTACACAATCGTTTCGAAAATTACAAAAATCATCAATTTGTTAATGCTTGATTTCAACCATCCGATCCATCCAAAATAATATAGTATTATAATATAGTCCACTTATTATAATACTAACCAACTATCGAATAATTTATCGTCTTATCTCATGACTCATATAGAATATATCATTCTATTGTGTCTTCTATTTTTTTTCCTAGGATGTATTGTTGTTTCAATGATGTCTACACTTATTCCTACAAAAGAGGGGTTTGAAGAATCTGAAACTCCAGATTATTATGTTTCGACCTTGTGCATTGGAGAACGATTTGAACCAGTGCGACCCCATTGGGAAAAACGTGTCCAAGAAACCACACAAAATGCGGCGATTGTAGTATATGACGAAACTAATGTAGATCAACTCCCAATCTCGCGCGATGATTATGCCTGGTGGGATGTCTTACGTATGAAGAAAAACATCGAATTGTTGCAAACTAACGAAGTACCGGTGGTTCATTGCGATCTGGACTTGATCTTGGTAAAAGATATTACACCTATTATTCAACTCCCTTATGATATGATAGTTTCTATGGAGCATTACGGCGAAGACGCCTTTCCCAAAGAATGTAGCCAAAAATTGGGATTTGGTCTATGTACGGGGTTCTATGTATTGAAACCGACCTGTCTCGAATTTATCGAGGGAATTTATTCCAACATGTTGTCCAAGAAATATGGCAGTCATAGTGATCAAGTATGTCTCATGAATCATATCACAAAATCCAAACATTATACGGTACACAACGAAGTTATTATACTAGAGGGTGTTTCGTTTACTAATAAAATCATCGTGGTGGATGGTATTACTATTTGTGTCTTGGACTTTGATTTGATAACCCGCGATCCAGTTCGGCAAAACAATCAATACGGAAATCATATACACATTCCAAATGCGGGGTCTACCGAAGAATTTATACGATTCTTTTACGAAGACATCGAAAATTTGCCAGACATAACTGCATATTATTAACCTATTTTTATGTCAACATCGAGGATGGATAAAATTGAGGTAGTCTATGATTTCGGCGTATCATCCCAAACTAACTAACTTATACAGATCAAACCATGAGCTTCTGCAACATCTGTTTCGAGCCCATGGGTCCTACAAACCAAACCATTACTCCATGTGGTCATACATTCTGTTTCACTTGTATTATAGAGGCATACAAGCGAAAAACTACGTGTCCCTGTTGTCGAACGTCATTTCATACAGAGAATAACCCAGACAACCCAGACAACCAAGATGAAGTCGACGAATCCTCGGATTCAGGTTCATCGCTAACGTCTGGTCGTTATGGAAGGGTCGACGCCGACGACTGCTACCATTTCCCCGCAAAAATAGAAACCATAGAGGATCTAGTTCTTGTATTGCGACGCGTCGGTGTCTTCAATGAAGAGATGTATCTATACGCCATCATGAATATGCAAGACCCCCATTACGATTTTACCAGCTCTCTATGTACTCCAGATCCAGATATAGACGAAAATGAATTGGCTGCAACCGGGAGAGATCAAATAGAAACCGCCATATCCATTTTCAAGCGAACCCAACTACTTTCACGTTATCTTACGGATTTTGCAACGGCGCGTTCCGTAGCCTTGTCTACCTCCACCTGTTGAATAACCTGTTTCATAATGCGTTTCTCATCTCCTTCAATATCATTCCCAATAGCCTTCCTCATAATGTCCAAGCTTTCGTCTTTTAATTCCCGGGTTGTGCGAACCGGGTTTTGTTCGTGCCATACATTCGATTGTACCAACACCTTATGCGAGACAATATTCGCCAGTTTTTTTATTCGCGGGAGTTCCGCTTGTTCTTTCTCCCATTCATCATTTTCGCGAATGTATACTGTTTCGCGTTTTGCGTCCAAGCAATGAATCGGACGACGATACACTCCCAATCTTTCCAACATATCACTGATGATTTTGGTGTTTCCATCCACATGTCCGTGTTTTACTACCGTCTTCAAATCGTTCTGGTCCAAGACAATGGAATTGATAAAATCCGTGAAATTGATCGCATCTTTGCACTTTTCGTTCAAAAAGAAGGATACATTGAAATGATTGTTTTGTGTATTGTGGTGGTTCACTGTTCGGGCTACAGTGTCATTAGTATCCTTGACAATTTTCACCAATTCTTGGTTGGTCTTGATGATCTCACTGATGCCCAGCTGTTTGTGCACTTCGGCAACAATCTTGGCAATCAACTCGGGAGGTACTGTGGAATTTTCTATCAGACCGACAACCGTAGTATCCGATTCTGGTTCGACGGACTCTTCGGACAAAACCTCACCAAAAAAACTACACTTTTGCTTGTGTTTCCATAATCCTGTCCGTGTTTGGTATATTCTGCGACATTTATCACACGACAACTCGACAACTGGTGCGGCGCTTTCTGGAGTTCCATTTGCTACACGTTCGGTTTCCACAAAATGTTTACGAGTGGCCAAATGGCGCTCCCAATCCGAGTTTTTACTGCATCTAAACCGGCAACACTCGCAAAACAAATGACCGGCGCGTTTTGGTGTTTTTTTTGATTCCATTTTCCCTATATTATGGAAACATAAAAAACGCCTAAATAGAACGGGGGTTATTTGTCGGATAATTCGGTCAAAAACAAATAAAATGCCTAAATATATTCCTTGAGAAAATAATTGGGCGTGCGACAACGTTTTAAAATCGGCATATTTTGGATGATTTTTTCTGTAGTGTCTCGAACGACGCTTTGCGCAAAATATGGGCGTAAAATTCGGTTTCCATTTTCCGAAGTTTGTTTCCATTTTTATTATGCTAAGAACAATGTCGATCAATCCATAAAACCCCCTTCCATAAATGCTTTCCATGTAGTTCATGGAAAATAGAGGGTGTAAAATGCGTTTTTCTGTTTCCAAAATGGCCCCGTTCGGTGGAAACTCGGAAAACGCCGACGAATAAAATCCCGAAAATTTATGCAGCCAACCGATGAATCAAAATTTTAGTATCCACAGCATCATGCTAAGACCGCTATAGAAAACTACCCCTTTTTGAAATTCTTTTCCAGAAATAGAAATCTGGACATTTTAAAATGTCCAAAATTAAAAATCACCAACTCTTTTTTCCAAAAAACTATACAAGGATTTCCCTCTATCTTTCCTATATTCCGCGGAATTCGGGAAAGATGGACCCTATTGCGTTTAAATTTAGGCATTTCCGATCTTTCCTATATTCCGCGGAATTCGGGAAAGATGGGACCCCCCCTCGGCGGTAAAAGTACCCAGAATATTGTGTAGAATACTGTATAGTAGTCTCCAGATAGTTTGGTTCTTGGACAATGGATACTTTGGATTTAGACATACAAAACTATTCGGTCCAAGATCTGGAGGTGTTTTTCAAGGTTAGCGATATACCCAATTACAAAGCAGCCGATTTAGAACTCAACGAATATGAAATCCGGCAGCAACTGTTGTCTTCCGGGGAGGTAGATCGCCGGTTTAAAACGAATCTAATTGAGTTTTTAACGCTGGCAAAACAGAGATTGGTCGATATTCGATGGCCCACCGGAAAACCGGCGCCCACCGGAATTCCCAAGGATTGGAGGTTGGATCCACTCGACGTACCAAGATCCGCACAGATACCGCCCAGAACTACGGAGCTTGTACAACGGGATGGAATCCAATTTATGTATACCAATCCAAGTGAGTATTATCCCGGTGATCTGAATCCATTGAATACCCGCGTTATAACAAAGTGTCTGAATATAGATACCAGGTTTCGCGAGAATTTGTATTCCACTCAGAGTTCGGATTTCATGATCCAGATGCCCGAAAAATTCAACAAGGTGGTATCAATGGAATTGAGTGCCATTGAATTGCCCGCACCCTTTTACACCATTTCCTCCCATTATGGCAATCATTTCTTGAATATACAGGTGTCGACGGATCTCTCTGGATCGGCACCCATAGTAAAACAATGTTTTGTATTGCCAGATGGATTCTATAGTGCTACAGATATAGTCTCCGCATTGAATTCCGCATTTTGTCCAAGAAATCCAGATAATTCTATCCAAAATCCAAACAGCATATTTTCGTATATCCAATGCAGTTTAGGAGCTACCTCCAATAAATTAACTATAGCGCCATATGGTGTCAATGCGGCTCGCGTCAAATCCATCACCTTGGACTTTACGTTGAATGCGCAGGGGTTTAGTGATACAACTAGTATCTTGGCGTCCAAGATGGGATGGACATTGGGGTTTATCCACCCACTCTATAGTGGATCCACCAGTTATGTAGCAGATACGATTATCAATCTACAAACGATCAAATATATCTATTTGGCAATAGAGGACTTTTTCAATAACTCGAATCACTCTTTCGTAAATATGTTTCAACAATATTTGGCGAATCCCAGTATTTTGGCACGCATTTCCATGCCTCCTCCCACTGCAACGAATGAAGTCCCTGTAATTGTTAGCGAACCCCGAAAGTATTTCGGTCCTGTGGACATCCAACGAATCAGGATACGTTTGTTCGATGAATATGGTCGTACCCTGTATATGAATTCGGCGGATTATTCCTTTTGTCTATCATTAAAGATGATGTATGATCTATAGGATAACTATAGTTGAAATGTAAAACTATGGTTATCGATGTTCTTATCCCTCGATGATTTATCCATCGATGATTTATCGACTTAATAGTCGTCGAGTTAAATTTCGTATAGATGCCCGACGTTTTATAGTATTTACTCCCTTTAAATTCGGTTCATCGCCCTCCAAGGATGCGGATGGCATTACCGACTTTTTAAAGGTCATTTTGTCTATAATCTGTCTGGCCGGTCTGGCCTTTGATGGTTTATTGTGATGATACGCGTGATTCTCAAAATGTACATTGAATTTGTGTAATAATCCGTGTTCGAAAAGAATATTCTCATATACCGTTAAACATTCTTTTATCTCAATACGCTTTCTAACGTCTCCCGCAATCATACGCAAAAAAAGATGTCTTAAATCGTGGTAAAAGTTCGAATTTAAGAGATGTTTGCATGCTTTCAACATATACAGATTCGTAAAACCGATACCATAGATGTCAAAGGTGTTTATCGTTTTCATGGTGTCCCATTTCTCAAACGAATCCGGCAAGGATCTCAACATATCAATGAAATCCTCTAATAATTCGCGCTTGCTTTGTAGATCCTCTTCGGTATTCGAAAAAATGTAGTAGAAGAAATCGTTTATTTTTTTGCCACATAATGACGACTTTTTCTCAATCTCGTGCAAGAATCGCGAATAATACTCCTCTTTTTGGGATTCGCTTTTTACAATAAAATAATTATAATGGAACTTGGACAAAAAAGGTGCCTCCAAGGGGTGCGAAAAATGACACCGAGTATTTCGGTATTCGTCCCGTTCAATATCGATCTTTGTCGATTTCAGGGTTTGCATAAGACCAAAATCAATGAAATTTAACCGTTTTTTCTTTTCATCATATACGATGTTTTGCGGTTTGAAATCACTATGAATCAAGTCATTGTCTAATAACATTTTTACGCCGCGTAATAATCGATGAGACTCTAGCCAAAACCGTTCAATCTTGGTTCGATTCTCTTGGTTATTTGGCCATTGAGATATGCTGATGCCATATTTACGTAAACTGAGACCACCATAATCCATCAATAATAGAGAGTAGTCTTTGATATTGTCTAGAATCTGAGGGGCATCAAAACACGTGCCTATGGCTAAAACGTTTTCGTTTGAAACGGCTACATCGCATTGTTCTGGATCTCCTAAATGATAACGTTTATTCGGATCGGCCTTTCCAATCAAATCATATTCCGTTTTTTCGATAGCTGCATTTTTCCGTTTCATAATCTTGGAGATTTTGTAAGGCACCTTTTGTTTGTATTTTTTATTGTTTGAACATGTTAGATTGGGAGCGTGAATGCAGCCATAGGAACCTTCACCGATTTTCCTTTGTGGCATATTGTTATAAAATAAATAATACTATTCTACCTACTATATTATAATAGTATTATTTTTCAGATGGGAATGGAATATCAATGATTTATATGTCTAGGGATACAATATTTTTGTCGGATTTCTGTCGTCGTCGATTCGATTTCTTGGGCATAGTATTGTTGTGCGCACTGTTCAATGACGTGATACTAACCATGGAATCATTTTCGTTGTCGGGGGGTGCTGTATCACGTGTCTTGAGACCGGATAAGAGACCATTCAAATCTTGTGGACCTTTCATCTCAGGACGGAGCCCGTGGCTCTGGCCAAGCCCCTCAGGACGGAGCCCGTGGCTCTGGCCAAGCCCCTCAGGACGGAACCCCTCAGGACGAGGCCCCTGCAACGTACTCGAATAATCGGGTGGCGGTGCCTGTCTAGCAGTACGCTCTTGCGATCGAACTTGTTCATACTGATTATTTAAATCAACACCGGATTCTTTGAACATGGAGCCACGTCCCATTGCGATATCCGGTCGAGATCCGGGGGGCTGTGTATATTGCATACCCGGTCTCGTAGGGGGCGGTTGATTTTTGGTTTCCATGGCGGGTGGGGGTGGACCAAACGAGGTATTGGCCTGTTCCTCGGGATGCAAGACACTATTAACAAACCCGAAGCCCGGACTCTGTTGATTCATGCTTTGTACTGTTGCGCTAGAAAACATCTTCATCAATTCAGGACTTTGACGTATAACATCATTGAAACCAGGTGTTGCAGTAGACAAAGCCTTGTTGGTAATATTGATAACGGCAGCACTGAACCCAAGACGCAACAAGATAGAGATTTCGGGCGAGAGTTTTCCGCCCTTGTATTTGTCGTGGAGTTCACTGAAAATCTCTTCATAACTGTCAATATCTTCGCTGATTTGCTCACCCCAACCATCCAGATTAAGACCGAAAGGATCGAAGACCGCATTTCCGTACTCGATGGAGTTGACAAATGTCATAAACCACCACCCCTGCAATTTGATGGAATCCTTCTTTCGCTTTTCATCCATGATGGTCTCGTATTCATCCTCTACCTCTTCATAAGGAGAATCCATATTCAAATGTGTATTCGATTTGGTGTGGCCTTTTTCGTACCATTCATCCATCTTTTTCAACATGGCGCGCTTCTTTCGTCTCTTTTCGCGATCGGTCAATCTGGGTGTGGAAGAAGTCGCCGAACCAGGGATATCGTTCATTTTTCCAAACCCATCCCACGTTTTTGCGGAGCCGCTCGTCTCCGCGGTAGCATGTCCCACCTTGGAATCATTTTCGGGATCTAAGTGGATGGTCTGGCTCGGTTCTGCGATACCTCCCCCGCTTCCGACCCCGCCCCCACCAAAGTTGAAGAGATTCGCTGCAAATCCTCCTAAAGTACGGGTTTCTCCCTGACTAGACTTTGGCTTCTCACCCGATAACTCGTCCAACTCATTCGCCAATCGATCCAAGTCTCCTAAATCCACACTCGTGCTTCCCGATCCCGATTTCACTTTGTCATTCATAAGAAGTTCAATACCGGGTCCGAAATTAACCGAGGGTTTAGTAGGCGGCGCACTTTCTTGTAGAGAAAAGGAGACGGGTTCTAAATCGGACAATCCAATATCTATGACTTCCATTTATCCTAAATCAACTTATGATATCTACACAAGATTTATTTTTAAGTTCTCCGCATAGATAATATATTTCGCATGTTTTAGATACCAAATACCTTGTAGGAAACAGTCCGCCAAATCGTCCTTTTTCTTGGGATCGGCGAGTGTCCAAGATCCCAGCCCGGGATTCGCAGCGAGCAATGATGTGCACACGCTAATGGCGTCGGTTTTGTGTTGTGTATAGATTTGCCGAAGAGTCATGTCCGCAGGTTCGACAGTATTTGCTAAAGGTTTCTGGACAAAATCCTTGAGTTTATTGGCCGATGATATGAATTCAATATGAGGACTCGGTGTCTGCATAATATAGTATTGCGCTAACATACCTTGGACTGTTTTCATTCGTCCAGCCAGGGGGGAGATTTGGTTCTCCATAATAACATGTGTAGCCCCTTCCATTTCGACTATGGATTGTAGGCGTGATTTGATGTTTCGGCCGATAGTGATTAAATCGGTTTCTTTTGCCGAAGTCGACTTCTTGGACACAATGGTGCGAAATACTCTTTCATTAAACCATTTGCATGCCGTGTCCAAGATAATGGGTTTAGTAGCCAATGGATCCAGTGGAATCGCGCGTTTTTTGCAAAGATCGGTCAATGCTTCCTTGGACAGTCGTTTCAATGCAACTGTGGAAATCTCTTTTTCGGGTAAAATATGCTGGTTGGGATCCTTTTCCACCCATTCTTTTGCGTGTTTCGCACAATAATAATGCCCGGCTTTTTCAAAGACCGCGGTGCGACCACACAGTTTGGGTTCCGCGTTCAGATTTGTTCCAGATTTCTTCTTTGGAGTCTTTAGTGGACATATACAGGTGTGTTTTGCAGATTCTGGGACTTCGTCCATCAGACTAACCACCTGCCAATCTTGGACAACCAAGTACGGATCCACCAAGAATACACAATAGGCCATGTTTCGTATTCCAATATCAAAACTGATGAGTTTCATCTGTAGAGGGTGTAATAGAATAACAAACGATTCGTTTATTTGTTATTTTATGTAGTATTATATTCTCTTATTCCTCCCCCCCCTCCCCTATCAACAATGTGCAGACAAATCTTTAATATGTTCCTAGAGAGTCATAGTTTCCACGGAACAATTGGTCTTGTGTCAAGGGTGGCGAAACCTTGCGGGAGTTTAATTGTTCACGCGATAAGTACATGTCCTTTAGATCACTATTCACATAGCCTTGGGGCATGGAACTGTCTAAATAGGATGAATATCGATAAGGAACATTGGAACCCCCATTGGAAGCATTCATTCCTTGACCCGGCGGAAGAAACCTCTCGAAATACCCCACATCATTGCATGCGGCCAAAAAGTTCTCTTTCAAAATGGCTTGGGAATTTTCGGTCAAATATTTGCGATATTCCCAATTTGTCTTGATTCCTTGACTCTTGATGAGATTGTTGTTTAACGCCGCTTCTGGTTGGAAAGATGCCACAATCGATCGCCCATCCTCCATAAATGGGGGGAACCCTGGGTATACGTTGTTGGCTGCATAACCGAGTTTCGAACGGGGGAGGGTTTCTTTAATAACGGGAAATGCACACGATATTGATTCTGATTGAGGATAGGAAAACATAGTAGTAGTATACTAATAATAGATATTATTATAATAGATATTATTATATTTTATTATGCTCTACTAGACAAGAGCTCGAGCAATTTGGGTTTTTTCATCTTGGACACATCCTTGGTCAATCCTTTTTCGACGACTAAATCTTTCAGTTGAGCTAGATTATATTTGCTGTAGTCCTCTTTTTTGTCTGTTTCTACTGCTACTGCAGCAGCATCTGAAGCATCACCTGAAGCATCACCTGAAGCAGCAGCTGCAACTTCTACCTTTGGAACACTAACCTCTTCGACAAAGGTTTCACTCGTAGTCTCTAGTTCAGAAAGTTCTTCCTGCAATGTCGATTCTACAAGTACTATTTCGTTTTCATTTTCGGTCGTTTCTATCTCTGTCGTTTCTAGTTCGATAACCTCGGTCTCTGTGTCTTCGCCTTCATCGTCTGATACTGCGATCTTGGTTTCATTGATCGATTCAATAAATTGTTTAGTGATATCCTGTGCATCATCTTCATCCTCTGCATCATCTTCATCGTCCTCGTCGTCTTCCTCGTCGTCCTCATCTTCTTCGTCCTCCTCCTCATCTTCGTCCTCCTCTTCGTCCTCTTCTTCTTCGTCGTGCTCATCATGTACCATCAAATGCTCTACGGGTAGAGTGTCAAGTGTAATATCTGTTTCATACGTTGAAGGGGTCAACACTATATTTTGTCTAAATGGTTGTTGAAAGGAGTCCGCCTTGTTTTCTACGACAGTATTTTGAGAATTCATATAAGATATAACCAATGTTTTGATAACACCCATCTCTTTTACCATATTATTGATGATGTCAAACATGTTATCGCTCTTTTGTTCCACAAAGACAAGACGCTGTTTAAAATGGTACACTAGCAATAGAATAAGCACAAATGTTATTCCTAAACTTATGAAAAAGAAGGTCTCCATATAATTAAAAACCGACATGGTATAATACTTATATGTAACGAATACATTATATTAGTTTTACGAACGAATATATCCTTGAATAAATATTTACAAGAAAGGCTACAAAGAAAATATATTCCTAATCTATAGTAGATTGTTGGGAATATGAGTCATAAAAATTATCAAAAAAAATCGCCCAAACGTATGGAAAAGGGTGGATCTCCAGAATCCTTGGACAACGGCTCTATACGATCGGCTGCACCTACAAATGAAATGACAACACCAGAAACAAATGCAGCAAGCACCCCATCACAAAACGAATTTTACGGACTATTTTCCGGTATTTGGAATAGCAAAAATTTCGCGATTATTCTACTTTTCATTTTGTTGGTTTTATCCTTTTTAGGAATAAACATATTGTTGATTCTAGGCGCCTTTTTTCAATGGCTTATTGGAGTGATTGGTCCATTTATATCGAAAATACTCAGTTATATTGGATATGCTATAGGGTCTATAATCAATAAAACCGCCGATTTAGTCTCCGGCACCGCCAAAACAACGATTGATATTGCAGACGGAACCGTACATTCTGTAGGAAATTTGTTGAGAAATGGAAGTAATGCGGATGTAGACGTTTCGTCGCGTATTCAACTAGACAATATATCATATGATTTATTACCAAGCACCACTAGCTTACCCACCTCCCCACCTCCCTCATTGAACGAATCTTGGTCGTTCAATTCTTTTTTCTCTAGTACTACATACAATAGTTTAGATGATGTATTGAATACGGATACACAGAGTCCAAGTTCTCTTCCGAGTCCCGACACTACGAATGCAGCTATTCAGGCGTCATTGACTGGAAACAAGCAAGGATGGTGTTTGACGGGTGAATATAATGGATCACGAGCCTGTGTAGAAGTAGGCGCACAGGACAAATGTATGTCGGGGCAGGTATATCCATCTGAAGCCAAGTGTTTGAATGTCAAACCACCTACCGTGTATATGAACGAAGAAAGTTCCGTAAAAGAGAGTAGTGAAGTGGTTGTACAAAATAATGGTGGTAATGTACTTCCAGTGCCTCCAGGGGTTCCTCCAAGACCCTTTATTCCAAATCCACCAGTATACAATGGTGTGCCTCCTTTTCCACCAAATACCATAGTTCCACCAATTCCTATTGCACCAAATCCAAATGTAATGCCGAATGGGTTTGCACCTGGACCCATCCCGGGCTTACCTAGACCTATGCCTGCTGGACCGATTCCGCCACCTCCTCCTCCACCACCACCACCACCTCCACCACTACATGGCCCTCCCATGCCTCCTCCACCTGGATCTCTTCCACTGCCACCAGTACCGGGTAGAATACCTACTATGGATGGACCACCTATTGTAGCAGGTCCACCAAACTACCTTACTATATCGACGACGTCGACATGATGAATCGAACAATCGTAATACGTAATACATAATAATATCAATATATGATAGTATGATATCAACCAGAGTACCAATATATGATACTATCATTATAGGAGCCGGTATTTCCGGATTGTATGCCGCATATAAGATACGACAAAGACACCCCCATGCGTCGGTCCTTATTTTAGAGAAGACACCTAGGGTTGGCGGTCGTGCAGGTACCGAAATGTTTCACGGCACGCGAATCGCAATAGGTGCTGGCGTCGGTAGAAAGAAAAAAGACTGCATTTTGCTAGATTTATTGAAAGAGTTGAAGGTAGAGTTTCACGAATTCCCCGCAAAAACGAGTTATACGAGCGGACTCCAAGAAGAATCCGCCATCTTGGCGAAACAGTTTCGTTATTTACAAGCCGCAAATCGCGAAAAGGCCGTATACGAAAAATACAAGGGATCGACTTTTGCCAAATTCGCAGAAGACTTATTAGGAGAAGAAGAGTACCGGGTGTTTTCACAATGCGCCGGATATACCGATTATGAAAGGGCAGACGTATCCGATGTATTAAAAGACTATGGATTCGATGATAACACGTCTCCATGGATAGGGTTTTCCGTGGATTGGAATGCAGTGATCGATTCTTTAGTAGAGTCGGTGGACCGGAAAAATATACGAACGAATCAAGAAGTGTCCAAGATGCTTCGTAGGAGAGATAACACGATTGAACTATACACAAAAGAACGCATCTCATATGTGTCTAATAGAGTGGTGATCGCATCGACCATAGATACTGTAAAGCATTTGTTGCCGTCCAAACACAATTTGTACAAGGAGATACACGGACAACCATTTTTGCGAATTTACGGGAAATTCACAAAACCATCGGCGGCGATCATGGCCCAATATGTTCCAACACAGACGGTTGTCCAAGGACCGATACACAAGATTATTCCCATGAATCCTAAAAACGGGGTCTTTATGGTGGTATATTCGGATAATGCGGGGGCAACCCTATTGAACAAATATCACGAAAATACTGCGAAAAATCGGAATATTTTGTGTAGATATCTGGAGCGCGCTTTAGGCATTCCTGGCAACACGTTAACCATGACGGATATGCGCGATTTTTATTGGAAAATTGGTACGCACTATTATGCACCTATGAATGGGCGCTATCGAAACCGCGCTGAATTTATTCGCCAAGCACAAATGCCGTTCCCCGACGTATTTGTGGTGGGGGAAATGATTAGTCGAGACCAAGGATGGGTGAGGGGATGCTTGGACAGTGTTGACAAAATTCTTCCGCGTATGTCTATGTATCCTTAATAACCAAATATTGTTTGTTGTTATAATAGAATAAACAATATATAATGGGAATACATAAGAATGGACGTATCATCGTCGACACCATCGGTTTCGCCGAGTTTTCGTTTTTTGTGGGGCGGATGTTGTACGTCGGTCTCTATATCGAAAGATGTGCTCGATCAAAATGTGCATACAATGGATGCCGATTCTTCTGCGAATATTTTCGAACCTAGAGAGGAGGATACATCGGGCGTCTCCGTAGATCAAATCGCGTTGCCTAAAGAGCCAACCGATCCAACCGAGTCAACCGATCCAACCAAATTCGACTGGGAAACCGGATATTTCAAGAGATTCGATTGGTTGAATGAGGATACAGAAAAATACATTGTTTCTGAAAATCTGTCAAAGTACGTTGATCACCTAGACTTGGATTTGATGGACGATACACCATCGCTATCTCAAGCAAAACCAAACTTCCTGTATTTTGTCTCGTTGGATAATGATAAAATGTTTCTGTACAATTGCCCCGAAAAACCCGAAAAGGAGGTACTCGAAGAGTGTGAAGCATTGTACGAATATGCACAAATAAATCGTCCTATTAAAATAGTGTTTTTCATACCAAATATTCAATACAAGGAAATCGACGAAAATGTGAAACTATTTATGCATCAATTTGGCATCGAGAACACAAGGGGGGGGTCTTACACGGATGTCGAACTTTTGGATGAAATCAAGATGTCGCTCATGGAAGAATTTGCCAATTATTAACCTATGAACAACCTATGAACCTAGAGTAAATGGTTGAAAAGGCGACCCATTTGGTGGATTTAATAAAGCACAGTTTATCGTGTTTTTATAATATGGATCTTTAGTGTCTGTCAAATTAACTACAGCGGAAAGTTGTACAGTAGAATCTACATTAGACGTTCCCGTAATTATACTACCAATCTTGTTATAGAGAGTATATTGCAGAGTGAATTTCAAAAGTAGATCATATACATCGCCCGGCTGGGTTTGCAAGAGTATGTTATTTACTACTAGATTGTTAATATATTGACATGCAGTAAAATCGCCGATCGATGAATTTGACACGTCTACTGACATGATTGTTTTTTTCATTTCGAGAGTATTTACCTGAGGGATGTTCCCGCCCAATATAACTGGCGATCCAAGAAACTGTGTTTCGTATTCAATGGAGACAATCTCGATAACTATTGTAGAAACTATCGCTTTTCCAGGAGAACTTATTATCTTACCTGCGATTTGAAGTGCTACCGGTGTTTGTAGTTGAAATATTGTAGTATACATATTTGGATCGACGATTGTTAGATTGCCCATGACAAAGAAACTATTATCAAGGGGCGACACAATATCAGAATATGGGTTCATAGATCCGAAATGTGCATTCGCTATCCATTGAGGTTGTTGTGTAGCAGAATTGGGAATGATTGGTAATTGATAATTTTGAACTGTTGCAAATTTGTACAGTGGAATAGAATCGTTTTCTAATAAATAGACAAGTGGACCCGGAACATCGCTGGAAGAGGTAGGCGTGGGTTGGATTCGTTTGGGACAAGAAATGAGATTACTGTAGCGTGTAGTTATTTTTCGATTCAAGGTCGACCATTTCTGTTTTTTTGTTAATGAATTAGCCAAAACACTATCACTATTTGTATGTTTCAAGATTTCCACTTTTCTCCGCATATTGAGCTGTTCTTGTGTATATTGCGGATAGGGCGAAACAGTTTCAATACGGTTTTTTCGTAAGGTAGATGTATTGTTAATGTATGTCTGACGATTTTGACAATATTTAAGAGATAGAATATTGAGTGATAGATCATTGAGAATATTGAGCATAATCAATACCGGTTTTGAGAGGAAGAATCCTGAATATCAAAATGTAGTATACATAGGATGAATACATTTTGATATAGTTTTATTCATAACTATTAACAATAACTATTAACAATAACTAATAATTCTTTGCGTACCATAAGTTGGACAAATAATAGGGGAATCCGGTTGCGTCGGAGGATGCTGCACTTGTAGAGGCGGATGTATTGCGTCCCCATACAACAATATTGTTGATTTCAAAGACACTTAGTGCTCGATTATAATATTGCAAATCCGCAATACTACCGTTGAATCCACCATTTTTGCATATGTTGACATCATTATAGTTTTGTTTAGGAACGTCCTGTAAAATGAGTCGCTGTACAACTACACCATTGATATAGACATCCATAACCTTGTTTTCCATACGTATAACACAGTGAAACCATTTTTTCAATGGAATATCGGGTACATTTAAAGTTTCTGAAGCATCAGATACGGCTACAGTATTCATAACAACACACAATTGACTTCCAGTATTGTCCAAATACAATCCGGGACCGTTGTTGACACTGGCGATACCGTTTGTATTATAATATCCGTCGCCTTTGTTGAAAATATTCTGATATTGTGGTGATGGATTGACTGTGTTGATATCATTTATATAGATCCATATGCACCAGGAAAATTCAATACCTGTAGTTTGATTATTGGACCGTAGAATCGAGATGGAAGACGTGTTTTTCGGATCTTGGCTAATCGTCAACTCATTGGCGGCATTCATGGTACCTTTTACTAGATAGGGATTGTTTGGTGGTTGAACAAAATATCCGATCAACATTATGCCTAAATTCACCAAGAATAAGAATCCGATGAGTACCAAGATTAGAAATGCGAACTTTGCTAAAATACTGTTCGATTCCAAGAATTCGGTGCTTGCATCAACGGCGCTTTTCGACGAAAATTCATTGAGTGTATCTTTTACAGAGCCGGCGGCATTGGATATCCCTTCTCCAGCCGAGTTTAATGCGTTGGAAATAGTTTGTCCAGCGGCGCTAACATTTTCGGTTATCGTTTCGGATAGTTTTGCTCCAGATGAGGTGGATGAAACAGATGCATCAGTGGAACTCATAATCTATTTTGTTATAGTATTGTATTCTCTTATCTAATATACTATACTATAATTATTTTTATCTCGATGATAATACCCTCCGTCCCCACCCCCCCTCCCGTCTTCACCTATCTATGTATCTAAAATACCTTGTAAGATGACTGTTGTACATTGTCCTTGCTAATTGAAACTGTCATTCCGTAAGAAGAGAAGAACCTGGAGACGGTACTTCCATTTCCGGCCAAATAGCTATCCCAAGCTTCTTGAGGACCGATGGGTCCTGCCCAGTTATTAAACCCTGCAATATAGGCGTCCCATCCAGATCCCAACAAAATGGGATCTGCGGTTGAAAGACCCGGTGCTACAGAAGGGGCCGGAAGTTTGGTGGAAGTGGTTAATTTACCGTCCAAATAACAGTCAACAATCGTGGTATCTACACTAACTATAACATAGACCCATTTTTGAATGGGGAAATTATCGGTTATCATGATAACAGTTGGACTAGTCGCACTAGTAGATGTAGGGGCCGCTGTAGTTGTAATATGACAATAAAGCGAAGGTTGATTCGCATCTAAATAGACAATAATGGATTCTCCTTGACGGTGAAAAATGATCTTGGTCGTCGTAGTATCCCATGTGTTAACGTAGACCCAAATGCCATATGCATATCTCGTTGACGTACCGCTATTCAGTGTAGTAATGGGTTGATTGTTTCCGGTTTTCAGACTGGCACTTGTTGCAATAACGGCGGATTTTTTGACAAAGTATACATAGAGAATGTAGATCAATGCAACGGCGATAAGAATCATAACAATTGTAGTTGTGTCCATTTTGAATACCCTTATATACAATTGAATTATATATTTTTGGCGCATAGATCTACGGGTTTTAGGGCGAAGAAGTAGTTGTGGGTATCGATAGTTGAGTATCTATATTCGTACCTAACCCAATGGGCGGATTTTTACCGATTAACATGTTGTATGCATAAGTTATCTGTTGTTGTGAAAGTGGGTGATTATAATAGGCTACATTACATATTGCGCCTTGGACACCGTTATTATTCCCTATAGTTATTTGGTCTAAATGATTGTATTGAGGCATGGAACTTGTCATCACGAAACTTCTTTCTAAACGTCCATTGATGAAAAGATCGACATTGTTTCTGTTGTAGTTAAAGACGAATTGATTCCATTTTTGTGTAGGTACTGAAACATCATAAAACGTATCGCGATGCATAACATATTGTCCAGTTGGTGGGTCGACATATTCCGAAAAATAAAATACGAATTTGTCTCGTTCATTCACTGTATCTGTACCATTTCCCGCTCCTCCATAATAGCGTATCATGGGTTTTACGTGTTCTATACGGTAAGTCCCACTAGGATCATATGCTCCACTTGCATCATATCCTCCACTTGCATCTGTATAGTATCCATATTTGAATATTTCGGACTCTGTAGTGTATGCAGCATTCGAGCCATTTTGTGGATTTACAAAGACCCACATGGAAATACAATAATTGGTTCTGTATTGATCTGGGTTGATATTATTGTTTAGTTGTGCGAGAGTTTGCGGTACTTTCAAATCATCCGATGTTGCGATAACCTGTACACCTTTATTGAGAATAACCGGATTTACGAGTAATTGTTTACCATCGTCTAGACCTGTTATCGTATTGTTTATCTTGGGTAAAAATATGTAAACTAGGATCAATAGGAATTCTACGAAGATCAATACATAAATCGATGCGGGTGTTATTTTGAACTGCTGAAACATATACATCCACGCATCGTACAACATACAGGGTATGAAAAACAAGAGTTGTCCGATAAATCCCATCCATCCGGGTAGTCGGGCAATGTACTCGGATAAAACGTGATATGCGATTGCAAGACCCACCACTGAAATAAGAGCTACTAAAGCATAGTTTTGGTATAAGGATGGGATATTTACGCTACCTCCACCCTGCATTTGTGAATAGAAATACACCATTGCTCCTAGGAAGAGTAGAACACCGGATATTTTTAGAAACGCGGACAGACCGCTTTCTGAACCATCACTCTGTTTCCCTATATTAAAAAGGATTGCGAAGATTAGCAGAAGTGGTATGACAATAACAAAGTAATATTTGTCTACATTATGGGATGCCGTATCTTGGTTATTCATAATCGATATGGACATTATACAAATACTGATAACGATCACGGTTATAACAATGTATCGAATCATACAGGTCCGCCATTCTGCGTCTTTTTCGTCTTTGTTTGTTAATCGTTTGAAGAAGTTCATAATAGTTTGATACATACCGTTTACCGTGTTTTTTGCACCTGATATAAGGCCTTCTCCTAAACCTCCTTTCATTTTTTTAATAGTTTTAGACGGTTTTATTGGCATGACGATTCACTATAGTATAGCGCGATAATTTCTATGTGTGTTTCGACCTTTCGACCCTTCGACCCTTCGACCCTTACTACCTTTGTATATAAAATATGGGATATCGTTGAATACATTGGTGTACTTTGGTAATAATGTTCTTTTTCTCTATGTTATAGGGTCTGATCACTTCTAAACATTGTTCGTAGGTTTTCCATTCCATTTTACTAATTTCTGTTGCGTCATATTTCTTGGGAAATGTGGTGTTTTCGTCTAGGGGTGGCATGTACATCAAATAATACTTGTGTTTGTAGGATTTGTAGTTGGATCCCGTAAAGATTTCTTCAAAGGGGAGTATATTTTGTATATTTTTCAATAGATGAATTGGATATCCCGTTTCTTCTTCGAATTCTCTCATAGCGCATTGGTAGTCTTTTTCTTGTGGATTTCTGCGTCCTTTCGGGAATCCCCATTCGGCCTCTTCCCATGATGAATATCTGTTGCTTTCATCGATCAAATCCGATAGTGTGTAATAATCTGTGTTTGTTGCAACACCGGATATGAGCGCATTGTATTTGTCTTTAGCTGCGTGTTCCTCGCCTTTGTACTGTGATGGTATTTGGCTTAGTTGACTACACTGTTTTTGGTTGGACTTGGACTTGGACACGGTATTGACTGGTAATTCATCAAGAGATTCGTCTCGACCAACCGTTTCATTTTTGGGCGTTTCATTAAGAGATTCATCTCGACCAACCACTTCGTGTATAGACGCTTCGCTAAGAGATTTATCTCGACCAAGAGATTCATCTCGACTTATAGTCGCTTCGCTAAGAGATTTATCTCGACTTATAGTCGCTTCGCTAAGAGATTTATCTCGACCAAGAGATTTATCTCGACCAAGAGATTCATCTCGACCGGTCGCTTCGCTAAGAGATTCATCTCGACCAATTTTGGTCGCTTCGCTTATCCAAAGATGTCGCCATAATGCATTAAAATCCCCCACCCGCATCCGTTCTTTTTCAGATAAGGTCATCTGGTTTAGCATATTTATCAAATAATGTCTATTATAAATCGAATATTTCCCACGCATAAAATCAATATGTCCTAAAGTATCTTTTCGGCGTATCATAAGGTATTGCGTAATACCATCGACCTTACGAAACACAATAATCCCTATACTCGTAATAGGGATTTTGCATTGGTGAAACATATGTCCACTCTTTCCACAATTATTGCAGTAAATTGGGTCATTCATATTTGATTAAAGACCTATTTCCGTTCTACGATACTATTTTTATTCCAATGTTTCTATATAGTTTGCACCAGACATGGAATTTGCAAAACAACACGATGATCATAGTAGACATACTGAGTTGCCACCCAATTTTATCCCTCTAAATGCCGACAAGTTCGACCCCGATGTATGGGGTCCACACTACTGGTTTTTCATCCATACTTTAGCTCATACATACCCCTTGATGCCCACGACCACCACAAAACGTAAATATTATGATTTTATCCAAAATCTGCCTCTATTTATCCCCAATCCGGATATCGGCGACCGTTTTGCGAATCTCTTGGAAAAGTACCCGGTTTCCCCGTATTTAGACAGTCGTGATTCGTTTATCAGATGGACACATTTTATCCACAATAAACTGAATGTTATCCTTGGTAAAGAAGAGATCTCCTTGTTTGCAGCCTTGGACAATTATCGGTCGAACTATGTTCCAAAACAGATTTCGGTATCTGAACGTTTTCATATTAAGAAACAATATATTGTATGGGGATTTATTTTCATATGCTTGGTGCTTATCTTTCTATTTTATCGCTGGTAAAAGTATCTATATACTATAACTACTCACGGTTGGGCACATACATTATATGAGAATCGAAATAGTATTGTTTTTGATAGCCGGACTTATTATTGCAAATATTTATACAGAGGGCAAATATTTAAAGATGGTCTTGTCTTGGAAAAAATACTGGCAGATGGCGGGAATCGCAGTAGGTGCTGTAGTTCTATACTGGCTCTTTAAAAAGAATCCGGACAATGCGAAACAGATGTTGCTAACATCGAACGAATATATCAAATATTTGCCGATTGATCGAAATGCCACGAGCATGTTGTCGCCGATCTTGGACTTTACTGCTAAGCATAGTTTTGCGGGTGCCTCGGCGGCATATCCTGTGGTTGAAATGCCCGATCCTTCGCAGAGTCGAGCACAACGGATGATGCAATCCGGAGGGGGAGGAGTGTCGCAGCAGGGTGTTGGAAAAACGAAACGATCTGTTAGCGAGACGAAAAAGAAGTTTGTTGCTTCGCGACAGGGGTGGAAGTGTGGCGATTGTGGGGATCAATTGAATGCTTGGTTCGAGGTGGATCACAAGGTCCGTTTAGAATATGGAGGTAGCAATCATGTGGACAATTTGTTAGCCCTGTGTCGCGAATGTCATGGAAAAAAGACGACGATGGAAAACTTGTAAAATTTATAAATTGCTCTAGAAATATATAATGATACTATATAGATCATGGCCGATTCAGAAATCCCTGTTTTACAAGAAATATGGCCTCCACGAGAGCAATTAAATGGAACTGGAACAAGAAATAGTTCTAATGAAGATGTTTTTACAGTGATCATACCTGGAACATTTTCTCCTTATACAGTTGCCCATTTAGAAGCCTTGTTAGGTGCAATTGAATGGGCAAAAACCGGTGGTTCTGTAAATAGGACGGTTAGCTTTAATCAAGAAACAAAAGTTCAAATAAAAATAATGCCAACTAGTGATCGTTATAGTAAAGAGTCTTGTCAATTGGTTTCTGCTGATGGTAATTCAATAGTTAATGTTCATGCTGATTATTTGTCTGTTAAAGAACGATTGGAAATTATTGCAAAGACGGTAAACGATCCCAAGAATGGTGTAAAAGAAAAACTGAATGGTACTAAAATTATCGTTCAATTAGATGCAACTGAAATCGCACTAGCTTGGAAAGAAAATAGACATATTCCCACCGGTAAAGTTATTGAATTTATGAAACAGATTGGTAGTATTTCGAATAATAAAGAAAAAACATTGATTCTGTACGGTGAAGATAATATAAAGGGTATGTGGGGTTGGGGTGAACCACTCGTATTCACTTTAGCAAACCTAGGAGTTATTTATAGACCAGGTGTGAATATTGTATACGATGGATACAAAGAAATTATTCCTGATTGGAAAACCGCATATACTGCTAAAGAATCACCCGGTACTGGTATAGAAACAGAGATAACTGCTTATTATGATGATCACAATGAGGATCCCACTAAGAACATTACGAGTGGTAATAGATACACTAGAGAACATTTTTTTAAATTAAGAGGAGAAGTATTACAACAACTTTTTACAGCAGTAAAACCTGTATCTATTCCGTTGAATGTAGATTTCAGTTCATCAATATTAAGAAGATTAGTACAACAACAAGCAACTGTACAAGATATAGAAGCCTTGAATAGAGAGCTAGATAGACAACATAAGGATCGCGTTAAATATAATAATGCCGAAGAGTGGAACACGCCGGAAAACTTTGACGTCAACAAGGAATACCTGAATCATGTTACAGGTGCAGATATAGGCAGATTAAAAGTTTGTTATGAGGATAATAATAATTATAGTAAAGCACTAAGAAAAGAGGCATTAGCATTTATGCGGATAACATACCCTCTTGATAATTATTATCAAAAAAATATGCTTAGTGGGGTTTCATTTTACGGCGGAAAATCCCGTCGTAAACGTAAGTATAAGTCATCTAGAAAATCTCGTAAAAATAAAAGGTCCAGAAGGTATCGTAAATAATATACTCGTAGTATAAAAATATAAGTATATTCTAGTAGTAGGGACTAATGCAAGCCAATGGTAAAACTGTTATGATAAAACGAAAAACACGTAAACTTCAAGATGGACAGCCTGTCGCACAAGTCCTCCCAATAGGTATAACATCGAATAATAGTACCCGGCGACTCCCAGTTAGTTCTTTAGTATCTTCTAGCCAAGTATTGCCTAGACCCGTTGCAGCACCTGAAAACCTTGCCTCCGCAGAAACGGTCCACAAGACCATATCCACTGTGGATTCTCAAGAAACACCAGGAAATCTAGCATCTGCAGAAACGGTGCACAAGACCATATCCACTGTGGATTCTCAAGAAACACCAGTTGCAGCACCAGGAAATCTAGCATCCGCAGAAACTGTACACAAGACCATATCCACTGTGGATTCCCAAGAAACACCAGGAAATCTAGCATCCGCAGAAACCGTACACAAGACCATATCATCCCAAGAAACACCCACATCAGAGTCCACCGAAGAAGGATCGACACCTGTTGAAACAGAATCCCCCTTGGACGATGATACATCAACCCCCGAATCATCAGTAGCCTCCATAAAACCCCCCAAAAATCCGAAAAAGATCATCTTGGACGAGGTCCTCGCAGGAATCCCCCCAAATACAAACGAATATACAAGGGCCAAAGAAAAGGTAGAATACGACGCCAGACCGCAAAACCAAGAATACGATTTCTTGTATCCAGATTTAGACGATCCGAATTTCTCTATCAAAATAGCAAAACGCAAGGAATTCAATGACACCAAATATGACGGCGCAATCAAGCCCATCCAGCAACAGGCAGATATTATGTGTCGTGCACAATTCGAACTCCTCCCCCACCAAATTTTCGTGAAAAACTTCCTCTCTTTCCAAACCCCCTATAATAGTTTGCTCTTGTATCACGGTTTAGGAACCGGCAAAACATGTAGCGCCATTGGTATCGCAGAAGAGATGCGCAACTACATGAAACAAGTCGGAATCAAGCAGCGAATCATCGTGGTAGCCTCCCCCAACGTCCAAAGCAATTTCAAGGTCCAATTGTTCGACGAGCGCAGGTTGCGCGAGATCGACGGGCAATGGTCAATCCACTCTTGTATTGGCGACGCACTTATCAAGGAAGTCAACCCCACGAGTCTAAAAGGACTCCCACGAGAAAAAGTGGTAGCCCAGATCAAAGGTATTATCAACCAATATTACGTCTTCATGGGATACGTGGAGTTGGCCAATTTCATCAACAAGAAAACCGCAATACCCAAAGATACGGTCATGTCCAAGGAGGATCAACGTAAAATGGAGATCCGCAATATTCGCCGGTTTTTCAATGATCGCCTCATCATCATCGACGAGGTCCATAATATCCGTTTGACCGAAGAAAACAACGATTCCAAGACCGCACGTCTTCTCATGAAACTCGCCAAGTATTGTCAAAATATGCGACTATTGCTCCTTTCCGCAACACCCATGTACAATTCCTATAAAGAGATTGTGTGGTTGGTCAATCTAATGAACTCTAACGACAAGCGCGGTCTGATAACGGTGGACGAAGTGTTTGACCAGAAAACGGGGACGTTCAAGGAGGCCAAGGATGGGTCAACAGAAGGTGGACGCGAGTTATTACACCGAAAACTCATTGGATATGTATCCTATATCCGCGGAGAAAATCCCTACACCTTCCCCTTTCGCATTTATCCCGACGAATTTGCGCAGGACCGAGTGTTTCAAAAAACGGTGCCCCTCTTGACCTCCCTCGGATCTATCGTATCTTCTCTAACTGGGTCTGCGAGTGCGTCGCCGAAAAAATCATTCAAATCCCCCACACTACAGATGAATGGAAAGGCGATCGAGGAACCCATCGAGAATTTGCCTATATATGCAACACCCATAGGCGAATACCAAGAAAAGGCGTATCGGTTGGTTATCGAGGCAATGAAATCGACCAACCAGAATGCTTTGGCGTTTGAAGAACTGGACAAATTCGGATTCCGACTTTTGCAAACTCCGTTGGAATCGCTCAATATTGTCTATCCTAGCACGCGGTTAGATGACCAAATCCAACGTGGGAAACTACTCTTGGACTTGGAACCGGAACCGGTGGATCCAGGTGCGGCGGCTGAAGCAGAAGGGTCCGAATTTGCGGACCAAGATGATTCACTCAGTGAATCGGAATTTGACGTAGACGTAGGTGTAGATGAACCCGTCGGGAAACGCGATCCAATGGCGTGGATGGTGGGAAAGCGCGGTCTAAAGAGTGTTATGACACATACGGATGATTCCAAGAAAAAGATGCCCATGCGATATAATTTTGCATATAGGCCGGAAATCTTGGAGAAATACGGTCGCATTTTCAGCCCCGAACATTTGCCAAAGTATAGCGCAAAAATAGCCGCGATTTGCGATTTGATCCAGAGATCCACTGGGATTGTTATTATATACAGTCAGTATATCGATGGTGGACTCGTACCCATGGCCCTAGCCCTAGAGGAGATGGGTTTTGCGCGATTTGGATCGGCGGATTATACGCGATCTCTTTTGGAACCCTCTCTCAAACCCGCCGATCCATTGGATGCTTTGACCATGTTGAATCGGTCCAAGATGGAGGATCCTGCGAAATTCAAACAGGCGAAATATGTTATGATTACTGGCGACAAGGCGTTTTCGCCCCAGAATGCCGAGGAAGTGAAATACGTGTCTTCGCAGGAGAACAAGGATGGTAGTGCGGTGAAGGTTATCATGATTTCCAAGGCGGGGTCCGAAGGCCTGGATTTCAAAAACATTCGCCAAATCCACATGTTGGAACCCTGGTATAATTTGAACCGAACCGAACAAATCGTGGGTCGCGGGGTTCGCAACTTGAGCCACTGTAGCCTCCCATTCGAACAGCGTAATGTAGAGATTTACATGCACGCCACAGTAATGAAGACCGCAGTAGAAGAAGAGGCCGCCGACGTATATGTGTATCGATTGGCGAAGAAAAAGGCCGAACAGATTGGCCAAATAACGCGGCTCATGAAAGAGACGGCAGTGGATTGTCTCCTCAATATTGGCCAAACCAATTTTACCGTGGACAAGCTCAATGCCCTGGCAGCGAACCAGAACATTGTCTTGGAACTTTCGACCGATAAAAAGACGCTGAAATATCGCGTGGGAGACAAACCGCATACCGACGTTTGCGACTATATGGCGAATTGCGCGTTTACTTGTAAACCCACCGCGACCATTCTTCCGTCCAATATTGTCCAAGATACCTATACGGATGAATATGTGCAATCGAATAATACGCGTATTATGCAACGCATTCGACAATTATACAGAGATAAACACTTTTTCAAACGCACAGAATTGATCAATGCGATCAATATCGTGAAACAGTATCCCGTCGAACAGATTTATTCGGCATTAACAGTGTTTATCCAAAACAAAAACGAATATTTGACGGATAAATATGGACGACGGGGGGTTCTCGTGAATCGCGGCGACGTCTATTCTTTCCAACCGATCGAAATAAATGATCCGAATCTTTCGATTTATGAGCGGAGTGTTCCTATTGATTACAAACGCGAAACCGTTTCTTTCGAGACGCCCCGAGCATTCTCCTTACCGTCTGATGCTGCGCCTGCGCACACGCAAAAGATGTCATCCTATGCCGATACCGAATTGAATCCCCCCGCAAGTTTAGCGAGAGAGGACAGTGGAGAACGATCCCCACGCGCGGAACGCGTGCAGAAGAAACCGGTATCCGAGATAGACACGAGATACGCGAAAATAAAGGAAGAATTCCAACGAAATTACGAAAGCATGGTTAGTAAAAAAAACGCGCTGAAAGCGGGAGATAAAGATTGGTACAAACATGCGGGAAAAATCGTGGATCATGTTCAAGTGGTATATCAGATTGGGTTTGGCGAATTTATAGACCACGTTATACGACACATGGTCGACATGCTTTTGCCGCAAGACAAACTGGTGTTGGTCAATCATTTCTATACCAAGATTCGATCACCCGAGGATCTGGACGAAATCGACCGCGTTGTCAAAGAATATTTGGATACAAAACTGATTACGACGGAACGTCAAACGGGCATCCTCTTGGCCATGGAGAACAAATGGACGATGTATGTCCAAGACAAGACACCTGGATCGCCGAGTAATGGCACATGGGTAGAAGCCGAACCGGAGGATATCCGATCTTTCGAACAATCGGGAAAACTCTCCGCCGCATTCCGCATCGATTTGAAACAATCCCCTGGAAGTGTAGGGTTTATCAATGTTTTCAAAACGGGCAAGGAAATGGTGTTTCGATTGAAGGATATTCACCAGAAACAGAACAATACGGGTACGCGCTTGGACAGTTTAACGAAAGGCGATATTATGCGACGTCTGAACCTTATATTGGGAGAATCGCGATACGTGAACAATGATCCCACGTCCGATTCCATTCTGCAGACGGGGTTTTGCGTTATGGTAGAGATCATTCTGAGACATTGGTCTTCCGAGAAGAAGGATGGGCATGTGTGGTTTTTAAATCCGGAAGAGGCCATGTATACCGGTATTACGAAATACCAAGCTAAAAATTGATTGATGGAAACCACATAAAATCTCTGTAAATAATATATCTATCACTATTATTTATAACTAGTACTACACTTTTGAAGGATGGCAGTTCGTACGATAAAGAAGCCAAAGTCCGCCAGAGATATGCGGATTGAACGGGAAGTAGCGGCAATGGGACCTCAACGCAAGATATATGGTGTGTATATGAAATCGCTCTTGGACACCAAGATTGTTTTGCCCATTACGGAGATTGGAAGCAACATCAAGCCGAATTTAGAGACCAAGATTGTCTCCAAATTTGCGGGGAAATGCGTGTCCGAGGGATACGTGAAACCGGGGTCCATAACCATCGTTAGTTATTCGTCTGGGTCGATTATGGGGGATCAAATCGAATTCCATGTTGTATTTCAATGTATGGTGTGTCTTCCTGTTGAAGGGATGTTGGTCGAATGCACGTGCAAAACCATTACCAAGGCGGGTATTCATGCTCAGGTGGTCGATGAAGCGGGAAATATGCCGATCACTGTCTTTGTTGCCCGTGATCATCATCACATTGATGACCGATTCAACTCGGTCAAAGAGAACTCTACTATTCTTGTTCGGGTTATTGGGGTTCGATATGAATTGAATGATCCCTATATTTGTTCTATTGCGAAACTCTTGGAGATAACCGATAAAGGTCCTGCGAAGAATCAGGACAAGGGTGCCAATCATTTACGGGGAGGAGCCAATCTTGTCGAACCGAATTTTGATGCTCGCGAAAATATTCGTATGGAGTTTGTCTCTCACGACGACGACGACCAGGACGAGGAATAAATGTTTCACGATGTAAAAACTAGATAAATAGTATATGGAATAGAATGATATCTATTGATCCCGACGAATATGTCGATTTTACCAATAGAAATCATTCGGGAGATTGTGTCTTATATTTCGCCCAATATTGATTTGCGACGTAGTCTAGGAATGTATAATAAGCTCGAGAGAGAACCCTTTATAAGGATGTTGACTCCCTGGTTGAGTGAAGATTACTCAAAAACGGTTATTGGCACTCATGATTATCGTGATTTTTTATCGGGAAAGAAGCGTGTATTGCCCGCACAATATCGGGTTGAACGCGAATATCCGGGTTCTATAGATGTACCATTTCGGTATCCTGTACAAAATGATTGTGTAGTAGCGGATATTATTGTTAACGAAAGTGGTGTATTACACGAATTGGGTATTTTTGTTTTACGTCTTGGACCACCCCCCTCAGAGACCCATGAAAATATATTTCCGGTCTATAATGTACCGAATGTGTATTGGTCTTCTGTCTTTTCCGAATATATTCGATATTAATTAGTAGTAGATCGTCCAAGAAAATGACATAAACATTCCTGTATTATAACCGATATAGATCTATATCTTGTGAGATACATGACCGAAACCGAGATTCAAAAACTAGAGTCGATGAAGATGTATATTGAAGGTATGAATAAGAACCATCATATCGAGATTTTGAAGATTTTGCAACAGGATCCTTCGATCAAATTGAACGAAAATAAGAGTGGTATTTATATTAATCTTTCGTGTTTGAATCCCGCGACGTTTTCCAAGATTGAGGAATATCTTAACTATATTAGAGATCAAGAAAGGTCGCTGGATTCGCTCGAGACACAAAAGCAGGATTACATTAATACATTCTTTAGCGAAAAGGATAATAAAGATATCTTTGGTAGTAATGTAGAGACCGTTCCCCACGAATAATATGACAGAATCGATGTTGAATCAAATTTTTTATCCTTATAAGAAATTTGATGCTGAAACTATAAGTCTTTTGGTGCCTTGGATGTTGACCCGGGAGTCTTTGGCAGAAGCGAAGCAGCCTTTGGCACAAGCGAAGCAGCCTTTGGCACAAGCGAAGCAGCCTTTGGCACAAGCGAAGCAGCCTTTG
>Ga0114960_10000062_pt1 | contig 83102 bp, 78 predicted proteins | sample C_130625_MF_Meta_FD_92637 | JGI IMG/M metagenome (GOLD analysis project Ga0114960, IMG submission 92637) | Freshwater microbial communities from Lake Croche, Canada to study carbon cycling - C_130625_MF_MetaG | ecosystem: Environmental > Aquatic > Freshwater > Lake | place: Lake Croche, Canada...
TAAACACCATGTAATATTAATATTTATATTTGTATAGGGGGGTCTCTAGTCTAATTGTCTTCGTCGTCATCTTCGTATTCTTGGACACTGCATGGATAACTTGCCTGATGTTTATCAGAACACAACTTGGTGAAGCAGTAATTCTTGTTGCAAATACCGCAAACAAAGTAGTCGGGGGTTAGTGCTTTATTGCATTCAACACACGTTGTTGAATCCGACACTTTGCATTTTTCGTCTTCTTGGACATTGCATGGATGTTGTCTCCAATGTTGATTGAAACACTGCACTGTGCAGAAGAAATCTCTGCTGCAAACTGTGCAAAGATAGTAGTCGGATTTCAATGCGCCACAGCAGTTGACGCACCTATTTGGAACATTGCAATTCACGCATTTTTTTGGAACTGGAACTATGTGTGCTGCTGCTACTTTGTCGTCCGGTTCTGCATTCTTGCGAGAAACTCTTTCTCGCTCGGCTTTGTCGTAAGGTGTTTCCATTTCTTTGCGGAATTGCCAATAATCATGGTATTCATCTTTTTGGTCTAGTTCTACACTCTTTGTTTCGGTTGCTGCAGCTGAAGCTGCAGCTGCTTCTTTTTCTAATTGTATCGAGTCGCTGGTGCGTAGCTGTCGCAGAAAATCGGGCAAACACATGATACGATCGTGCATGGTCTTGCCTGCAGGATATCCCTTTAGCACGCTGCCGTCGCTAAAGGTATATGTCGACATGCGATCGGAAAGGAGCCATCCCTCCTTGTACTCGGCCTCGTATGTTTCTCCATTGGGAAGAGTGATCGTTGCCTGTCCGTGAAACTTATCGTTTTCGTGGCCTCCATTGTAGACCGTGTCGCAACTGAATCGCATAATGCCTTCGCCCGTGCGCTTTCCTTTCGAAATAGATCCCTTGAAGGATACCATGTTGGAGTCGACCGAACCGGAGACCCCTTGTACAAAAGCTGTGAATAGAGACATTGTTTTTTGTTAATCAATCGTTTTTGCCTGTGGCTTACACTATAATAGTCCAAGAAAAGACCGATCAATTTTTTCGGCATATATTGTATATTGTAGAAGTAAAAGTGAATGATTCGGAAACGATGTCCGAATGGAACTCGTAGAAACAAAAGAACGGGTGAATGTGAAAAATTTACTCGTAGAAATAGACTAAACCCTCCTGCTGACCTCCCTAAAAACAGAAGCCCGTCCACTATAGAAGAACCTTCAACCGATGAGTTGGATCAACCTTTAGTTGTGCCTTCTGCAGCAGTTTCAGCAGTTATGGAAAAACAACCCGCTACATCTTCAGCGATGTCAACATCTAAAACACCTAAAACACCTCGTACATTATATGCAAGATCACACTTCAAAGATAAGCCCATCTATTTGTTAGATAAAGCCAGAGAATTGTCTATACCAGGATCTACAGATCCAAGTATTCTATTTCAAATATCCATTTCTGGGCCCGAACAATTTACAAATTACGTGAATCTTAGTAAGAAGGGCGATAAACCACTTATCGATTGTTTTTTTCAATCCCTATTTACGTTAGGTCTGAGAGAAGTATCTTTAGCAAAAAAAGATGCTAAGAAGATCAATAAAAGAGGCAAAGACGGTGTTCTTTTTACTGAGGGAGCAGATTATTTAGCATCTACTTTTGGTATTCCAAAAGAACTTGTAAAATATGTATCGGTACCTTTTCCGACGTACAATAATAAACACGCAACTACAAGTATTAATCAGTTCATGACTAATCATTTGGAGAATAATCATGCGACTATTCTAACACTTCAATTTGATAAATATAGAAAGAGAGTATTCTCGCATTATATGGTCGTTTACAAGCATAAAAACAAAATCTTCTATTTTGACCCACAAAATAAGACGGATGTTCCTGATAATAGAATATTGTCTAAGACCCTTTCCAATATTATAAAATATACCGGAAATACGTTTATTAGTAGATTTGGGTATTACTCGGTGTCCGGATTAGACGATCCTATACAAATGATCAATGTTAGTTGTCCGATTCAATATGTGGGATAAACCAATGAAAAAATGCTTGGTGCATTTTTTCATGGAATTAGTTAGGATATTGTTGTTGTATACATTCGTTCAAATCTACTCTAACCTAGTTAGTATCATTCTTTTTGTTATCTTTATACCATTCTTTATACATTGATTTTTATGTTTTCGGGGACATTTCTTGGATCATCCGCGTATGTAAATGTACGCGGAATCGGTGTTGCTCCGTATTCGTCTTGTGGATCCATCGATTCTAATTGTTCGCTAATCATCGCTACATTTTGGTGCGCCAAAAGCATCGCTTGTACTACATTGTTCCATGCGCCCTGCATCGATTCGACGATGCGAGTTTTTTCTAGTAAAACTGCATTTGCCTCTTTCAGCTCCTCCTTCAGATCCTGTTTTGTTTCGATGAGACCCTGTTGCCGAATCGTCTCGAGTATTTGGTCTAGTCTATGTTCTTCTTGGTAAAAGTCTGGCTCTTCGTCTTCGTCTTCGTCTTGGGCGTCTTGTTCTTGTTGCTCGACTTCGTCTTGTTGCTCGACTTCGTCTTGTTGCTCGACTTCGTCTTGTTGCTCGACTTCGTCTTGTTGCTCGACTTCGTCTTCGTCTTCGGTTTGCACATTCATCGAAGCGCCCATCATCCCAGAGAAGATGGTGTAGAGCGTCTCATGTTCAATACGGGGTTCAATGGATACAAGAGTGTCCAGTTTTCCAGTAAAGGTCTGCTCGGTAGTATTATCGCATACCCAGATGAAGACACACTCTTCGTCGGCGTCGACCGAGCCATTCTTCCAAGAACAAGACAAAATGTCTCCACACGGGAACGTGCAAGACCCTTTTCCATCGGGCAAATGATCGTCGTTAACGCTGCCTCTGTAGGTTAGAATCTTATTTCCTTCGCGGTCTTCGACGACCAAGGTCTTCTTCGAGGTTCGGCTGTGAAACTGGTAATAGAACTTGTCTGTAGATCGCGTTATCGTGTAATCTACAGGCGTATTACCGTTCATAAACCGGCCATCAAGTGTGTCGCCGTTTGGGTAGGTTATCATTACATCGCCATTCAGGCGATCTTGGTGAAAGGTACCTTCGATAACTGTTTTGTCAGGCATCGTAATGCGACCTCTTCCTTCTAGCTTCCCGTTCTTTGCGCGGCATCCGGAACGAGTAAAGCCGCTAGGATACGTGTCTGTTCCTGAGACGCGGTTGTTGTTATTGAAGATGCCCTCAAACATCTTTCCGTTTGTGTAATAGAGTGTGCCGCGTCCGTGCATCGCATCGTCTCTGTATTCACCTTCGTATTTCTTTCTATATTTGAGCCCGTGATCCAAGAAGTTTCGTGTTCCGAAACCCTCGCGCTTCAATGTTTCTCGGTCGACTGTACCGATAAACATAGGTGTATCACGCGATGCGTTGAAGTATGCAGCAGAAGGGTAGACACTGCATGGCGCATCGAAGCCGTTATCCCAAACAAAGACCCCGCCTTTGTTAGCAATTTCGATGTATGTTGGTGTCTCATCGCGGCTCGGGATATCGAAACAGTATTTCGTTCTTTCGTAGGTTTGAGACAATGTTCTTGGGATCTGGTAATGGAAGTCGGGTGCGTAGGCACGACGGACATCATATGATCCTTGCAGAGTCTTGCGATTAACGCGCAATACCCAATTCGGCTGCTCGGGAGCCTCGTTGTAGTCGTTGATCGAACTGTACATCCAGCACAGTGTATCGTTTTCTTGAGGCCAGATGTAGACACGTTTGTCTTTTGCGATCTCCACATGCGCTCCATTTTCGTAAGAGTAGGCGTGTCCTTTAATGCTTCCGTAAGAGCAAGGATAAATAACCGTCTTGGATGGTAGTGTTATGATAGACATGGTTGTGGTTGTGGTTGTTGTTATAAATCTTAATCAAAAGGGTTTTGCCAATGGCTTATACTACCGTAGTCCAAGAAAAAGCATATCAATTTTTCTTGTACAAAATAAAACCGCCCGTTTTAAGACAACCTTGTCCAAGACCCGTTCAAATAAAGTCGCAAAATGTCTGGCCGACCCCTCATAAATTCGGTATCAAACAATCCGAAAAATCGTTGCAAGGTCGAACCACATGAAATTGCGGATTTTCCACAAGTCTTTTCGAAACCCTTATCGGAACCCTTATCGGAACCCTTATCGGAACCCTTATCGAAACCCTTATCGAAACCCTTATCGAAACCCTTATCGAAACCCTTATCGAAACCCTTATCGAAACCCTTATCGAAACCCTTATCGAAACCCTTATCGAAACCCTTATCGAAACCACTGTTATAACCACGGTATATGTATTTCGAAACCAAGTTCGTCTCATAGCCAGCATCGACCAAGGCTACATCAAAAGTATCCATAACAGTGTCCAAGAGACTTATACATTCATCATATCCGGTGTATTGTAATACCTGGAATTCGCATCCAGGGAACAGATCATGCCCCGAATATATCTTATTGCGAAGACCAATCTGTTTCACCATTAAATCTTGATCCACCGTAGAAATAACCAAGATCCGTTTTCCTGACAAGGCAGTTGTCCAAGGCGAAGAATACAAATAATGGTAGACCTCCAAAGCGCTAGACCAAATCCAGCGTTTTTGTTGATACATGGATCTAGTCCATTGATAAGAATACGACATGGAAGCCATACATCCATCTTGGACAGCTGGTGCACATATCATCCCCCCATCGTCCAATGATTCCAAGTATTCTTTGGAAAACGCGGTAGCGTCGACACTAGATGCATTATGGGTCTGTCCAAGACATCCATCGACCAGGACAGACAAACGCTCTCGCATCGCAGGATCCGAGCTATGCTCTTGCAACAGTCGACTATAAATCGCCAAATTATTCGCTAAAGATTCGACCAAAGGAATCATAAACGTCTTGGACATGGATATACGATCCCGAATAAAATCACGCAACACCGCATTATCCGTAAACTGTAGTTCTCGAAATCCCCGTGTCGAATCCGCGATCTGAGACATGTTATATCCCATCGAATTCATGATCCGCCTTGGATCATAGCCATAGGGCACTAGCATAGACCATGGTGGACCCACTTGATCCTTTAGTCCATAGTCGCGTTCTTGACTAGCATGTACGTGGTAGCATTTGATCAATTGGGGATCATTGACCGGCTCGTATCCCAATATGGCCGCCAAATAAATCATTTTGTTGTCGCACCCCGGTTTACCGAATTCGAAAGAAAATGCCTTCTCGGCGGATTCTGGAATAGGATGCGCGGAATGGAAAATCCAGACATCTTGGGAATCGTATCGCGGACCAAATATCGGGGAGGATTCTGGAGACTGGGCGTTATATTCGTGTCTTAATAGGGCGAACATACGTTTAGAGATATGCATGTCGGTTTTTCGGAGATTGTCCAAGGCGCCTTCGGCGAAACAGATATCGGAGTTTAGCAAAACATGATATCCTTGGACACTATTTTCACGAATATACGTAAATACGTCGCTGAATCGAAGGCGATGTCCAAGATTGGACTGGACGATTTTGTCCATAGTTTTGAGCCCCAGTTCCGACATGGTATAAATGCGCTCGCCCAACAAATGTATGGAATGGATTGCCCGATTCCGCTGGTTTTGTTGTAAACAAAACAGGTTTTCTTGGTGGCGTTTAGCATCGCGATGGATAAAGAATTGCACAAATAGATGGATTTCTTGAGACTGGGTCTTCAGATCGCGATCATGCTCTGCTGATGCATTGCTATTTGATACTATAGTGGTGGATTGTAGTCCCGGCTTGGACAAGAAATAGTATTTCATCATATGCAGAATACATTGAATGAATATTTAATCTATAATTCGTTTTCCAAGAATGACAAAAATCCTGAGGCAATATAGTTTAGTGGATTTAGTGAATTCATGTATGCGAGAGAAACATATAGTACGCGCGAATTTGAAAGGTTTAAGAGAATCTAGATATAAAGAAGCAAGTCCCAATCATCTATCGCAGAATAAAGTGGATGTTGCAGAATTATTGAAAAAATCGAATCAAGGGGTCGACGCTTCACAAAATGCGGAAATGCTGGCCTATTTGTATCCAAATAAACGCAGTGTACCACAATTATTTGGCAATGATTTCCAAAATGGGATCTCCAAGATATTGATAGAAATGCCGGAAAAGGAAACACCTACAACACCAGATAATGCCTTTATTTTGACGAGAGACATCAATCAAGATATTCACAGTCCATTATTAAACCCTGTATTTAATCCAACACATGAACCAAAACCCGTGTTCGATTGTAGACCCGAAAATTGGCCCTTCTTCGCCGAACGAGTTGCCTTGATTAGCGAGATCAATAATTATCCTACAAAATGTGCCGAAGAATGGAAACAGTATTTTGAAAACAGGCCTATGCCAACTGATTTACCCAACCTATTTCACAAATATCTTCTTCAAATGGCAACACCAATGGCACCGTATAAATATACTGTTGTCCAAGAACCGTCGTATTTTATAGAATCTCTGAATATTGTTCCAATAACACACGTAAAACAGTCGGTGAATTTGCCGCACGATTTAGTGAATCGTGTGTGTATAATTCACTGTTTTTCGCTGAAACGGTTCAATCGCATGTTTCACGATTATTTGCACGTCTTGGAAAAAGTATTCGATGTGGTTGTATGTTTTTGTATCGATTCGCCGATCATCCGCGAACTTTCGCCCAATGTATCCTTTTTACGTATTCCCAATTTTGGTATGGATATTGCATCGAAATTCGTTGCCATTGACTATTTGCGATCGATCGGGTACGAATATGAGTATATTTTTTACATTCACTCCAAGACGGATGATATAAAACGGCATGAATATATTTATCCATTTATCAAGAATATGTCCAAGATTGTGGATACCATGAACCTGGGATCTGTCGGAGGAATTTTCCACGATTCTATTTATTATGGAACAGATATTGTTGACTGGTATCAAATGTCGAGTTCACCTCTTATGAAAGATAACATAAACTGGGCTAAAAATGAGTGTTATTTACGGGATATCGTCCATTATATGAATTTACCCAATAATCTCTTTTTTCCAGAAGGCAATTTTTATATTTTACACAAAGATATCGCCAATGAAATTTATACCGATAAGAATTTGTATAATATATTGAACACTCCCGATTCTTTCGATTATAATTGGGTGAATATCTTTTACAAATTGGACTCTACCTGTAATGATGCCTATATTGAATATAAAACAAACGGTTTATTTGGAAATAATATGCAAACGCAGCTTGGACATTCTGGTATGGCGGATTCTATGGTTGAACATATGTTTGAACGTATTATTTTTTCAGTTATCTTGAAACTAGGCCGTACGATTGAGATTGTCTCTCAATATAAATTGAATAAAAGAACTCAGTGTTTTACGGAATGGATCAATACTATAACCGATTCATCAGATATCTCTTCACGCGAATTTTGCTCAGAATTATATAAAAAACCGAACCTAACAGTTATTGCGTGTCATACATACGATGATACCAAAATAGATATACTTTTGCATAATATCGCATATTTCATGGAATTTTCAGACAGAGTCATCGTAGTAAACTCCGCTGAATTTGAGAAGGACGGACACGACGTTATTTGCGAAAAAATTCGCGCAAAATATCCCAATATTTGTATTAATCATGTTATGACAGAAACACAATTGCGAGAATACAAAGATATGAATAATGATTTGAGAGATATGACATTGGACGAAGTAAAAAATCATTATGAAATGTTTGGTAAATTTGAAAGACGGCGAACTCCATTCAACTGCATTCTGTATCTATATTATATTCCGAATGATGTTCTTGCATGTTTTTCCAAATATTTGTATGCTTTGAAACAAATCGACGTTTCTGGATTTTCCAAGATCATTTTAACAAACGATTCGTATTTGATCGTAAAACCGTTGACCGCTTTTTTTGATTTAACGAATAGACCCGATATCGAAATGTCTTCCTTAGTATCTTCTAATGAAATAGAGTATCATCACCCGGATTTTTTGCGGTGTTATGATGCTTCGTGTATTCATCGACTCGTAGATTTTTATAATGAAGGTATCTCAAAAATAAATTGTTTCAACGATTTAATTCATTTTTACGAGATTCCGAGCATCTATATTTTTACTAAGCGTAATGTTTTGTATGAAATGAGTGAGGATTACAAGAAAAATATTAATTTTGATGATGAAATGCTTTCACACTATTTGAACCACCATGATTACCCCATTATTAAATACAAGAAATTACAATACACTTATTATTCGGATGATGCAATCATGCCCTCAGATTTTGATCCTGATGTGTATCGAATGATGTATACAGATTTACAACATTTGACGTTAGACCATGCCACGGATCATTTTCAGAGACATGGAATGAAAGAGGGACGTACGTATAAACGAGATCAAACAATTATTATACCCGAATATTTGTGTGATCATTTGCCGGAGTGGATCTTTGAATAAACGTAGTGGATCGAGAATTCGATAAACGAAGTGAACCAGGATACGGTAAAACAAGGATACGATAAACGTACTGGATCGCGACTGCAGTAAGAGGAGTAGCTAGAGTAAAAATGTACGGGTATCATGTATTAGCTCTACTCTAGTCTAGTCTATTCTACTGTTCTAGACTCTATTTGTTTATGCTTCAGGGATTTCTCCTTCTAGGTGTTCTACGACTTTTTCTACGATCTGTTCCACATGATTGATTCCAACGTATTCGTCGCGACAAATAGGACATGTTTCGTTGCAGCGTTGGGCACAAGGGGCGCAGATGAAATGGCTACAGATAGGAACGTACATTTTTTCTGTGTCGATATCACTATAACACACAGGACACGACTCTTGACGCTTGACATCGGTAAAGAGCCTGCGAAAGATCGTCTGCATCTTGAATTGCGCCCGTTCCGCCATGCGTTCATACTTGGCTGCGTCTCTCTTGAGCGCACGGATCTTTTTCTCTTGGTAAAATTGTACGTGTGTTAGTTGCGCGATCTCCAAGTTTGCCAAGTGGAGTTCGGTCAAAGGTCGCGGGTAGGGTCGATGTTTTTTGAAATAAACCACATCGACCATCACGGTTAGAGTAGCACCAAATTCTGCAGGCGCTACCATGGATGCAACGGAAACATAGGAAATGGCGGTCTCGTCGTCGGCCATGTAGTAGTAGTCGCGAAAGTATTGGTCTAGTGCCTCTGCGAAGCAATTGGGCGAGGGTACGTATTGACGCGATAGGATTGGGGTTCCAGGCGTAGGCCACTCTCCACCACCTTCGGGCGCGGGTCGGCGGTCTTCATGACCGATAACAATATCGCGCGGAATAGTCAACTGGTATTGCTGTGAGGCCTTGTTTGGACGGTTTTCTTCGGATCGCACGATGGACCAATATGATGCAGGATCTAGCTGGAATTCGGCGGCTACTTCGGAGTGCTCCAATAGGGTTTTTAGTTGGTTGGACAAAGAAGACATGAATCCGTGGAATGCAAGACGGAATTGGGAATCGCGGCTCATATTTACTGCGAGGCGGTTGTTTACGGATTACGGTTAGCGGTTAATTAATAGGACGGGGTGTTTGCAAAACTATGACTAGGATAGATCCAAAAAAAGCACATCAATTTTTTGTTCCCGATCCGTGATCCGTTATCCCATAAAAGCTGAAATAGGGTATGGGTAGTACACCAAGATAGTTATACGCAAATGCCTCCTTGGGAAATGTACCACACAAAATATCGAAACAGGGTGTAGTAAAACAAAACGCGGTATTGCTATGGGCATGATGATACATGTGATACCGAGTCGATATATGTTTGCGATCAATATCGCGATGTATTGCAAAATGCATCGTCTCAAAACAATACAGACCGCACATATGTCCAACAGCATAAGAGAATACATAGGATGGGTTTATCCAATATGCTGCAACAAAAAATGCGGGCGATACCAAGATATATTGAAACAGGGGAATATGCGCGGGTTTTGATGGATGCGAATGATGATATCCGTGTAGCTTGTAGTAATATACTGTGTGTTTCAATCCGTGCATCATGAATCGGTGATAGGTATATTCCCAAAAAGACCACATCATAAATCCTGCTACCAGTAAATACACATTGATACCATAATACAGTGATAATCCTAGTTTTAATGAAAACCATAGATAGAAGTTCATATAAAATAATGGAGTGTTGCTACTCGTGTATAGCCAGTATTGTAGCGTTTTTAGTGTCATGCCTTGCGGGTTCATTATTGTAATAGAATATAAAGTTTATAAGCTAGTTTCGTACATACTATAACGTGAAACGTGAACATATTCATGCAAACAATAATCAAGTGGATAAACCATGGTCTTTTGCTCTATATGATCGGAGTCTATAGCTACACCATCTACAACGTATGTATTCACTACAAGTCGACGGATCAATCCATTTCGAGTATATTGAAGAATGAGAAATGCAATTCCTGTGTATTCAACAGCATGACGAGGATGTGTTTAACTGTTCTCTTATATGAATGGATTCGCAATGATGCGTTTTCTATGCGAGTTGTTCTTTTATTGATCGGAGGGATCTATGGTGTCTTGATCTTCGATCACACCCGAGCAGTTCATTATGTATTTTGTTTTGCCGTGTTTATTAGTATAATCGTATTTATGGTATATCATACGATGAAATGGAACAGTCCATGGTTATATGCATCGACTCTTCTTGAGATCGCTCTTGCTATCGCAACTGTGTCTAACAATACAGAAATTCTGAGAAATGAAATCTATTTGTTGGCGAATTTTGCGGCATTTTACGTGTATTTGCATTTTATTTCTATGCATACGTGATTTCTCTCCCCCTTCCTCATCCAATATATGTATGTTTTGTGAATACATGATGATCATGATGATGATGATCATGTATTAAAATATGATGATTAAATAAAATAATGATACACTACAGATAATTCAATAGCCGCATATACGCACAATAAGATTCCGGTAATATAGGCGAAATATAACGAATATCGGTCCAAATCGCGCTTGAACAGTAGATAAAAGAAAGCGAGTGTAGATAAAAATAATCCAGAGTACTTTTCAATCGATAAATTTATGCCACGTAAAATCGTCATTTCATTAAACAATATACTATTGATTTCCTTACTATAACATTGCCATATAAAGGCTATCATAAAACACAGAGGTACTACGAGTGGGATCTGAACCTTTTTAGAGAACATGTATAAATACAGGAACGCAATAGAAATTGTTCTAAACATGGGTGATTATACAAATAGTGATAAAATAATAATCGTAAACACTGATGTAATTTTGTGGAATTTTATTTGTATTTACGCGATTTTTCTGTCTCACCATCGAATTTATGTTTTCCGCGAATCCGTATAAATATATGCTGTGTTTAAATACATTGTTATGAAGGTCGAACTAAAGAGTTATTCTAGACCCGTGAACAGCGAGAGCGACGCTGAAAGCAATAGTTCATTGCTCGACCTAGTCGCGTATTACGCCAGAGTGTCGAATCCGGCAAACCAAAACAACACGGAAACCAACGAAAAACTCGTATCTTATCTGATTCAACACGACCATTGGTCGCCTCTGGAAATGGTTAGTATCTGTTTAGAAATAGAGACCACACGCGACATTGCTCGTCAGATATTGCGCCACCGTTCCTTCTCGTTCCAAGAATATTCGCAGAGATATGCTGTAGCAGATTTGGGCGTTGTTTATAGAGAGGCGCGCATGCAAGATACCAAGAATCGCCAAAGTAGTATTCCTACACAAGATCCACGCATACAAGATGAATGGGACGATGTCCAAGAACGAGTAGCCGAGGCGAGTAGAGATGCGTATGCATGGGCGCTGGATAATGGAATTGCAAAGGAACAGGCCAGAGCAGTATTACCCGAGGGAATGACGACGTCTAGACTCTATATGAACGGGACGCTTAGATCTTGGGTTCACTATATTCAACTACGCAGTGGAAATGGAACACAGAAAGAACATCGGGAAATTGCACTAAAGTGCGCCGAACAAATCGAACCCATTTTCCCTATGATCAAGAATTTTGTTAGTCGGACTGTTTGATGTATCGGTGATCGATTTATGTTTTTATAAAGTCGTTTAAATACATACCGTGTTCTAATCTATCGTACACTTAGACACTCGACTATCAAAGCAACCAACCATAAAAAAAACCAACAAATCGATGATGGAATATTCGCATATGATTATACCATCGATCGCTACATGGATGTATTTGGAGCTCCCTGCTTGGAAACTGGAACTACAGGATATTCCAAAAAGCATCCAATTTCGATTTGCCTTTGTACATAATTTGTTTTTGTCTGTATTCAGCGGATATATGTTTTATGAGTTGTCCAAGATCGTTTTGATATTCGATGGATTCATTTTCAGACACGAGTATTTTTTCTGTAGACCATGGGTCGATACCATGATGTTGATGGTCTATTTGTCCAAATATTATGAGTTTATGGATACGGTCTTGCTCTATGCTGCAGGTAAAACCCCCATTTTCTTGCAAAAGTTCCATCATGTGGGTGCCGTTATTGTGTGGCACTTGGCCTATGTCTACAAATGCGACTTTATCATGTTTGTGTCTTGGTTGAACTGTGGTGTACACACGATTATGTATTCGTATTATCTTTGTTCCATGTTTATGAAAAAGATCCCTCGACTAATTAAACAGTCCATAACTACTTTACAAATTGGACAGCTTGCAACAGGTCTTATTGTTTTGCCACCAGGATATTACTATACGGAGACTACACGCAATTACAGAATCGGAATGATATTCAGTGCCTATGTTATTGTACTGTTGTACCTGTTTGGACAATTTATGGCGAAGACATACGCAAGACCCAGTATATAAAATATATAATACATACAACAATAGTGGGATTGAATGATTTAAAGGCGTCGATCTATAGTTATTGGGGGGGAGGGGGTAAAAGTCTACCCCCCTCTTAGATGCTTGGTTGGTGCAGTGGCTAGCACATTTCCTTTACACGGAAAAGATCGTGGGTTCGATCCCCACACCGAGTAATATAGTCTGCATAATCTATGCGCTCCTTTAGCTTAGTGGTAGAGCACCAGTCTTGTACATACATAGAAACTACAGAAAACTGGAGGTCGCGAGTTCAATTCTCGCAGGGAGCTTATAATACTATATCGAATTTATATAGTATTATGGATACCTTATGGATACCTAAATAGAAATCGTATTTTGATCCGACGTTTCAATAATAGTTATTCTTTTCGCATTTATTCGAACACTTTCTACAATGGCACTAGCCAAATATTTCACAATAATGAGATTTGTCGTTAAGAGTTCTTCGGCAGGCATCACGGCAAACCATTCGTATTTGGGTCTGCGTAGAATTTCATCCGCGGGAATGTATATTCCAAAGAGTTCGACGGGACTCAAGTCCAAGGGGGCTTCTTCCATCAACTCCTCCAATAAAATGGGGCGGCCTTTCAGCGACTTTACGCCAATCATCGTTCCCGATATGCGATTCATTTTGCGTTTTTCTATGGCTATATTGCACCAATACGAACTCTCGCCCTTGAATTCGGCTTCTTGGAATATGTGGGGATTTTGGTTCCGTTTCTTCAAATAATCGACATAGTCCTTTATTACGGGGCATCGTTTGGGTGCACCGAAAAAATCGGTATCCGCTGTAAATACCGAGCGGCGCTGTTGGTGAACTGGATCCGCGGTTCTGTTCACGGTTTCGGTGATAAACGGCATATCGTTTTCATGGCCAATGCCGAGCTGATAAAGTGGCATCAAATTGCGCAGGCAGACGAATGAATTGGGAACCACGAATCCGCCGTAGATATAGACTAGCTCAGCCATGCCCAATTCTCTAAATTGCGATCTCTTGGGTTCTGCCAACCGGGATACATTGATGTCCCACCCCGGGATCAATCGACTAAAGGACTCGTCGTCAATTAGACACACATTGAAGTCCGAACCACAATGGTTGATCAAGGTTTTTACGGTCAAATGCAAATAGGGTTGATTCAAATCCGTCGAACTTCGCGACATGAAACTTTTCCATTTGCGTGCATTGTACTCGTATTTGGAGTGTATCCAGAGTTTCGGTTTATCATATCCGTAGAGGGGGGAGTCATTCAACAAATATTTGCGAATCAATTCGTATTCGTCTTGGTCTGTGTTTGTAAATGTGTCCTTGAACCGGTTTCCAATATAACTTGCTACCACGATTAAACCAACCGCCACGGCGTAATGAATCAAATTTTTTGTGCTAAATAATGTCATTGATCTATACTCTATATAGGTATTATCGTATAGAGTATAGAGATAGTTTTTCTAGTAGTTTACGTCTATGGCCCCCCCAGATTACGCCTATTACGCCCATTAAAACAAAGAGAAAAGGGATTTTCTTTTCTGGGTCATACCGCCACCCGCCTTCTTACCCTTTTTGCCTTTACCCTTGCCTTTCCTTCCCTTGGTTTTTCGTTTGGGAGGTGTGGGGGTTTTTGCTCGTCGATTTTGCATAGCCATCTGCTCTGCCCACCAGGCACTGTGCTCCGCTTGCATAGCTGCTCGTTTTGCGGGGTCTACATTATACATGTTTCTCGAAGCTTCTGCTGCTGCTGCTACAGTTCTTGCTCTGTTTATACCTACTATGGATCTCCGTTGTGCTGCAATGTCCTCTACCCTAGATCCTTCTGGTGGCATAGCATTACGGTATTCTTGCGCTGCTCTAACGCGTTTACGAGCTAGACCCGGGCTCAAATCTCCCATATCGACTCTAGTTTGGAACGCCATGGGGAATGTGTACTATGTACTATATTATATGGAGAGATATTAATTTTTATGTTATGGATGGGTCGCCGACACATCGTATTCTTTGTCGAAAAACACGAAATAGTTGATCGTATATTTCGATTGATTGTAATAAATCGTAGAAGTAAACATAATTTCATTACTTTTGCATATTTGTCGAAGAACCGTCGTAAATGAGTTGTATGTTAATGGACGCGTCAAGTAAAATTGTTTGGAAACGTGGTAATAGTCCAAGAGAGTCTTGAAAAACTCTTCGTGATAAAGATGAAACGTCATTTTCCTAAACGCATTCATATCCACGCAATAATATTTGTCGGTGGTCAAACAAATCTTGGACAATAATTCGTATAATATTTGGGGGTCAACGTTTTTCCTAAATATTTGATTGATCATATAAAAATACTATACACACTATTGTTATACAAGCATAGTATATTTAAATCCTTCGTTTATCTATTGCATATTACGTGTATTACAGAGTACGTAATACCTTGGACAATGTGTTCGTAAAAAGGGCCAATTCAATAACATCCTCGTGATTGTTATGAAAGATGGTAATATACTTGCTTAAGATCTCGATGGTCTCGTACTTGGCTGATTCTTCCAACAGCGCAGTATGTTTGATAAATCCGTAAAAGTAGTCCAAGATATCGATCACCGAATACCCATAGTCATAAATCTCGTAAAACAGTCGTATTGCGGCAGTGGGTTGCCCCTGTTTCAAAAAACCGATATATTCTTCGAATTGTTTGATCGAAATCGAAGAGCATATTGTCTTGCACATATCGAGTGTGATTGTAGGATCGCGATTCTCGTCCTCGACCCCGATTATATAAATCTTCTCTAAATAGTTGAGCAATTCGCGGATCGATTGTTTCGAAAAGGACAGCAAATACGCTTGCGCATCTTGGTCAATTTGGAGACCTTCTTCGCTTATAACACGATCCATCACGCCGCGGATTTGTTCGTCTGTGGGTGGATAAATCCGGACAATATAAATGCGGGATTGGATGCTCTCAATCACCTTTTGTGGATTGGAACAAGTGGATACGAAATGGACGTTGTTCTTGTATTTGTCGATGTAATTGCGAAAGACCTGTTGACATTGTTCATTGATCATGTCCAAGTCGTCCACGATGATCAATTTCTTTTTACCAAAGACGGAGCAGTGCGATTGACAAAATGTCTTCATTTCTGTGCGATAATAACTGATGCCTTGTTCCTTCAAATTGTTGATAAAAAGGAGATTGTTTTCGGGGAATCCTTGGGTTTTCGTTAAACCATAATATTCGCGAATGATGGCGTATAAGAGGGTTGTTTTGCAAGAACTGGGCGGGGCTACGATCATCATATTTAGATTGTCCACTTCGAATAGGGTTCGCATAACGGATTTGAAGTCGTCGGAGACACAGAAATCTTGGATAAAATAGGGTTTGTATTTTGTTATGAAGGTAGGGGTATATACTGTGGACATCTTGCGGTGTAGGTTTTATGTTTATATGGGTCGACGGTTTATGCTATTTTCCGCTACTATGTAATTTCAAATATTCTTGTCTTAACCTTTCTGAACGCGTCATACGCGGTGATTTCATATTGATGTTGCTATTTGTGTTAGATGAACTGTTCACACGTCGTCTCGAAGGTGGATGCGGAACCAATTTGGGGAATACGGTGGATTCGGACGTTATAGTCGTGGGTTCATCACTTGTACTATGCACGACCGACACCTCTTTTTCATCGGGTTTTGTTAATGCCTGATACATTCGTCGACAATCCATTTTGCAAGAACCCTCGGTAAAAATGGGCGCGCCAAGGGGCGTCCATCCTTCCGCGATCGATTCTTGGATCATTTTCTCGAACAAGTCCAAGTTTTCATTGTGTTCGATTTCCATGACATTCTCTAGATCGTATCCATGGGTTCTTATTATGTGGTCATCTATTTGTAGTTTCTGCCATCGATGATCAATAATTTTGTATTGCATGTAGTATGGTGTTGTCGATAGATAATAGTATTGCTATTTATTTACGCCATTTATAACAAACAATTATTATTGCAGAAACACCTATTTTGAAGGATGAAATATATTATCATAATATGTTAGAGTAATATGAAATCTAAAGTACGAAAATATAATAGGCTATGGATTATCATTATAGTAGTTGTTATCGTATGTATCTTTCTATACGTTGCTTATTATTCCCAAGAAGATCATGAATCATTCGACACTTCCATAAAAACACGTACATTGGAGAAAGACGGATTTTGTGTATTTTATGATCCTGAATATTCAAATCATCTCGATACAAATCTACAAACAGATACTTTACAACGTTTACCCGAGAACTATGTTTTTATTGATTATGTTTACAAAATCAATAATGTTGCATTGTCTACCTTTCATCGCGATGTCACCTCAAGTAAATATGTATTCTATACAGAACATCCTACATATACATTGATTTTATACAACTACGATGGAGAACTATTGTCTGTATGTCCAGGAAGTCATGCGACTTATCCATTTGTTTGGTCCAAGATACTAAATATTGATGGGAAAAGAGGAACCGCTTTTTTGTTTGACTGCGATCTATTGCATGCAGGTAGAGTCAACTATTGTAAAGATAGAGATGTGGTTCAGTATAAATTGTGCCATAAAGATGATTTGTCCAAGCTAAGCAGTTTACAAGGCATTAATGTAGAAAAAACGGAGGTTTGTATAGATTCTTTTTTAGGTAAAATACAACGTAAATTTAGCTATTTTTTTGAAATGCCTATCAACACAATCGCGTATCCTTTGATGATGAAACGCGAGACGAAAAACTCTCTTATTGGTACAATACAATCAGTTTTACCTATTGATTATTATAATAATTCTACATAGGATGAATGTATCTTCACTGGTATAATTATTGTACGCGGAACAAGAGACATAAAAAAATAAAGGGTTTTACTATACCTATAACTATTGTTTATGCCTTCTACACATTATGATACTTTAGGAGTATCTCCTACTGCGAATGAAGATGAGATTAAAAAGTCTTATCGTAAATTGTCGTTGAAATACCATCCCGATCGAAACCCATCGACGGAAGCCGCCGAGAAAATACGCGAAATAAACGATGCATATGAGACTCTGAGCGATGGATCTAAACGGAAACAATACGATCATGAATTGCGGTTTGGCTCGATGAATCCCATGGGAGGGGATGATCCGACGGATATTTCGCAACTCTTTTCCATGATCTTTGGACAAGGGTTTCCCGGGTCGCAAGGGTTTCCCGGGTCGCAAGGCTTCGCGAGTCAAGGGTTTCCCGGCCAAAGCTTTGCGAGCGGTAGCCAAAGCTTCCCAGGACACACCTTTATGAGTACAGGAATGCCGGGAATCCATAGAATGCAAACCAATGGAGGTCCAGAAATCCGTATTTTTCATGGACAAGGTGGACACCCTCTTTTTGGACAGGGTGGACATCCACTGTTTCGTATGCAAAAACCACCACCAATTGCGTTAACCGTATCGATAACGTTGGAACAAGCCTACACCGGGTGTACTTTGCCCATTGAAGTCGAACGATGGGTCATGATTGGCGACGTAAAAATCCAAGAAGAGGAAACACTCTACATCCAACTCCCACAAGGTATCGACGACAATGAGGTCTTGACTATAAAAGAAAAAGGAAATGTTGCAGGTGATGATTGCAAGGGCGACGTAAAAATCACGATTCAGCTACACAATAACACTATATTCAAACGCCATGGCCTCGATCTCGTGTTAAAACGAACCATCTCTTTAAAGGAATCCCTCTGTGGATTCGAGTTTGACATTCAACACATCAATGGAAAAATCCTCCATCTTAATAACAAAACCCAAGGAAACATTGTGAAACCCAACTATAGAAAAGTGGTCTCCGGTATGGGATTGCAAAGAGAGGGCAATACGGGAAGTTTAATTATTGATTTCGATGTGGAATTTCCTGCGGCATTGTCGAAAGAACAAATCGAGGCTTTGTCCACGATTCTATAGACAGACACATATTCAAGGGTTTACAAACTAAAATATCACTATATAGTATACGTCTTATATGACATATACTATAACAAATTACACCCGGGATCGTGCAAGGACTTTAGGTGTCGAGGTCAAACACTCCACGAACAAAACCAAGAAGATCGACGTATACCGAAAAGGTAAAAAGATCGCCAGTGTTGGTGCTGCGGGTATGAATGATTATCCCACCTATATGAAAAAAATGGGCAAGACCTATGCCAATACACGCCGCCGACTCTATAAAATTCGACATACAAAGGATAGAAAGCGCAAATGGACCAGAGGATGGCTTGCGGATCAACTTTTATGGTAGGGTCGTGTTTATGCACTGATGCGCTTGGTAGGAATGTTCACATCGACTAAATAAATCGAATTCTCCGTCATAATGATGTATTCGCTTCCCACCTTGTAAATCTTGGAAATGGGACTCGTGTACTCTTCTTCGCTCTTTACCAAGAGCTTCTCGTCCTTGTTCTTGACACCAATCAATACGGTCTTGTCCAAGGAGTTCGTCCAGTAGTCCATCATGATGGGTTTATCCTCCACGATAGAGAGTTTCACTGCATGTGTTAGTGTGGTTGCGTCCGGAAGACGATAACCGTTGGGTGTGGTCATGGCTACTGCATTTGATGCAGGGTTAGGAGTAGGTGTAGACATTGCTTTACTCATTTTATATGCTAGTATAAAATATTAGAACGATTCTACTTTAAATCTTATTTTTTCCTAAAGTATTTTGGAAGAAGAGGAGGAGGAGGGGGGGTACATCATTTGTCTAAGACCCCCCCCCGTTCGCAATAGCTGGATTTTAACCATCAATATAAGAAATTATATCTCCTAATATGTACGCATCTAAACCGATTGGATAGACCGAACATAATACTCTTGCGACATCATAATCGTCTTCTTTCGAATCTTGTTATTCTTCACTTTTACTACAGGGTCTTCCATCGCCGCAGAGATTTCGCTAAACTCGTTCTTCAATACCTGTTTGATAAATTCGAAGATGAATCGCAAAATGGGCTCAGAACAATTCCCCACAATAAGACAACTACCCGTGCGGAAGATCATAAACGAAACCTCCGTGTATTTCTTATTGTATCCCAACTCGCTCATTTTTTGCACTCGATCGCTCTGCATAATAGTACCGTTTTGCTTCTCAGTATCGAACCCTACATCGTGGTTAAAGTAAAACTTGCATTTTACACCGGGATAACTGCACGGATCATAGGCCGCCTCGATATTGTATTTAGGCCCACGTAAAATGCTGTGGAGACGGTCGCGATTGATATAAAACCCGCAGTTGAAGTTGGAGTTGATTAACACGCTGTCTTCGCTTTCATTCTCTACAAAGTCGATTTCCAATTCATTCTCCAATGTATGCGCGCGCAAGGTTTCCAAGATCATGCGTTTTACGGTGGTCAAAATCTCGGAATTCAGGACCCCCGGGATTTCCATTTTCCCAGTATTGAAGATTTTCACGTGAATTTCGCGAAAGACGCCGTCGTGAATGAATCGCATGATCATCGCAAAACAATTGTAAAACGCGTTTTTCACTTTTCCACGGCAGTTCATAATATCCTTTTTCGAAAGTCCCACGGTTATTTTGCGCTCGTCCTTGAATTTGAGTCGTCTAGCCGAGGGATTATTGATCTGTTTGATAACGCTCTCCGTATAATACGGTATTCCCACCAGTTTTGATCTATATTCTTCGTATTCTTCGGGCGTCTTGGACACAATCTTCATCTGTTTCTTGATAACCCCGCTATGTGGTCGCCAATGTTCCGTAATGGGGATATCCCAAAAGATACGGTGGATATCGAGTCCCTGGTTCAAGAACAGAACCTTGGTTTTCGTGGAAATAAAGAGTTCGTCGCACTCCGGACATTCGATCTGATCGGTCGACAAATCCTTGGTCAACGGTTTCTCCGTATATGCTGTAGGTGATTCCGTCTTGTTCCATTCTGTCTCGGCTTGTTTAGATATGAATTGCATCCATTCTTGGTCCATATTCTATCCAAGAATCGCGTAATGGGTTGGTCCTTATTATTAGTGTTGTCGATCTATATAAAGAAATAGTGTATTCTTTATATTGATCAATTTTATTCTTTTATTAGTATCTGTGTATCTGTGTATCTGTGTATCTATACAAGTTGGTTGTCTATGAAATACGGTTTGTAATCCTTTTTCAAAAATTGTTCACGAATATGTCCGACTAATTTGATAAAGGGTAGATCGGCATAGTTATTCTGTAAAATAGCGTCGACGATTGCATTTGTCTCGGAATTTTCAACCATGGGCAATAAAGGCGAATCTTCTGCCTTTTGCAGATGTAAATTATATTTATCCGGATTCTGTTGCAATATTACCTGGCAAGATACATGTATAGTATGGTATAAAGGATACTTGATATTTTGAAGATCGATATTTTGTTTCTTTGTTTGTTGCACATATTCATCAATGGTTGTGTAGTCCACAATTTTCATAAATTCATCGCGCCAATCCTGCATAAATTGCGATTTTTTTGTGCATGCAAAAAACCAACTTTCTACTACCGGAGACGTATCTTTCATACTATCTTTTGTCATGCCGCTAGTATAGTATCCTATGTATTCAGCGTCCGTTTTGTTTTGAATGTCATGAACCCAATCAAACGATTTTTGACAAATAGTAGAACTATCTACCCATATACCGCCATATTTCGGTAAAATATAAAGTCGTACAACATCCGAATATCGTTGAACTGTATCTATGTTTTTCAATTTTGATAAATCGACTTCTGGTAGATAATCCCGGATATTTTCTTTATTCAAGATAACGAATGTGTAATCCGGATTTTGTTTTTTTATTGTTTGTATACACAAATCCACTCCTTCAGGGATGTCGCCGTCCCAAAATGCCCATATTTTTTTTGGTATCTTACTCGTGGAATCTGTTGTCTCTGTGGTCATGGGTTCTATCGTATTGGTCTCGATGAAGTGCCAAATAAAATATAAAAGTAAAAGAGAAACACCTAAATAGACCGCGTATATTGTGTATTGTTTCATTCTTTTCGATCGATTCGCTGATCGATCTATTTCGTTCGACTGATACAATATGTCTATAATTATTATATCAGTATACATTTTTATAGAACCCTCAGTTCATTCAATTTCGATCGTATTGATTTATACAAAGATATCGCAATACAAATGGGATGGAAGTGTTCGAGTTATGCACGATGTTTTCCACCATGTCCAAGTATTCCGGTGTAGCATCTTCTGGATAGTTGCGAATAACATGATTAAAATATTTGTATAAAATATGCCGGCTGTCCACATTGTGTTTTGCACTTATTTTATGGACAAACAATATGATATCTTTTATAACATCATTGGATGAATTGCATTGATTGATCATCTGTCGTAAATGGTCAAATATGGTGGAATCGACCACACTAATATTCCAAGACGGTATATTGAAATTTTGATTCAGTTGCAGGAAATTGATCATACTTCTTATATCGGAGTGATACATGGTTTGAATCGCATCAATATCCTTTTCCGAAATATGGATTTCCTCTTTTACGGTAATATCGCGTATAAACTGATAGATATCTCTGCGAGGAAGCTGATTAAATCGAATGCAGATAAACTCGCTTTTCAGTGATTCGTCGATTTTACTAATATAATTGCAGATTAGACAGAATCGGACATTCGTGGATGAAGTTTGCAAGAGATACTTGAGTGCTTGCTGTGCGTTCTTTGTCATATAATCGGCCTCGTCCAAGACGACGAATTTTATTCCGGGTTCAAACAGATTCAGCGATTTTACGAACGAGTAGATTTGGTGGCGAATAATGTCGATTCCCCGTTCATCCGACGCATTCAAATGTATGATATTGCTCTTATTTGGCTTACTATATCTCGTTTGGTATTCCTGTATCAAATTAATAATAGTGGTAGTTTTTCCGGTTCCGGGAGGGCCATAAAAGAGTAAATTGGGGAAATAGTTCTTGTCCAAGATTTGCTTGAAAATGTGGCGATTTAATGGATCCAATATAATATTGTCGAATTTCGTGGGTCTGTATTTTTCGACCCACGGTATGGATTCTTCTTTGTCTTCCATTTTCGGTCGATCGAAATGATATTATATTATCGAATATGGTATTGTTATATTGTTTTTCGCTAAAAAATTGATTTATAATCAAAGCGTGAATCTACAGGAAATATTATTCATAAACCATGATGACTCAACAAAGCGAAAGACAAGGACACTTGGAACTCTGTCTCGGACCCATGTTTTCCGGAAAGACCACGTATCTTATCCAAGCCTACAAAAAAAACCATTATATTGGGAAGGCGGTTTTGGTGATAAATTACGCGGAAGATCGCCGATATCACGACACCATGTTATCTACACATGATCAGATTATGATACCGTGTGTTCAATCACACACATTGGGATCATTAAGAGACCGTTTTTCGGAGGCCGATGTTATTATTATTAACGAAGGACAGTTTTTCGAGGATTTGTATGAAGTCGTCTTGGACCTAGTGGATGTCCAAGGAAAATGCGTCTATGTTTGTGGGTTAGACGGCGATTTCCAACGAAAACCATTCGGCCGAATCTTGGACTTGATTCCTCATTGTGATCATTATACAAAACTCCGGGCACTTTGTGCAAAGTGTAGGGATGGTACTCCTGCGCCGTTTACAAAACGCATTACCTCAGAGAATGAACAGGTGGTTATCGGTTCAGATAACTATATCCCGTTGTGTCGCAAGTGTTATAATGCGTAGAACCGTAATCTAGGACCCTATTCTATTTCGTGAAAGGGTATAAAAGAAAATGGCGTGTTTTTAACACGAAAACGTTGATATATTGTTTCACACTTTCACTATACCTATCTAGCATATGTTTTCCACCGAAGATTCTATTCAACCACCAAAAAAGACGCGTAAGAGAAAGAACGCGGTTGTCCAAGATGGGAGTGTTTTGTCAATAACCCCGGTGAACGAGGTGGTTCAAGTATGCACGGAAGGCGACGTATCTTTTTCTTTATCGAATGATAACCTAATCGCTACTGCTTCTACAACGACGACCGACGTCAAAAAACGCGGGAGAAAACCAAAGGGCGGGAAGTTGATTTTGAAAAATGAACAATCCACGGAAAATATTTCCGCCATTCCCAACATTATCTTGCATTTAAAGTGTTCATTAAAGGATCTCGATGTCTATAAAAACAAACACAACAAAATGGTGTCAAAATCGCTGAATTACAATCCAGAAATTCCGCCGGATATCATGACATATAATGTTTCCGAACAGATGTCAAATGGGTTGCCCTATTCGTCTGTAGATGTAATGTCTCCGAATCATACTGGGAATACGTCTACACGTGATGCAGCGTATTTGGACGCGACTACTGTTTTGAACAATAACTTTGTATGTAGTAAATGCAACTCGTCTTCAGACCAAGATGCAGATACTAACAATGATGATGTGTCTATAAAGAATATCATGACGAAAATGAAACGATTGAAGGTGGATCTTTATAAAAACTCCATCTTGGACAAAAAGTCGGCGTGTTTTTGGTGTACATATGAGTACGATAATCAAATCTGTTTTATACCAAAATACGAGATGGACGGGTCGATTTGTGGATACGGGTCTTTTTGTCGACCGGAATGTGCTGTTGCGTATTTAATGAAAGAACCGATCGACGATTCTACGAAATTTGAGCGATATCACTTGTTAAACCAGATTTATAGTAAGGTGAATGATTTTAAAACGAATGTGAAACCGGCGCCCGATCCGCATTATTTGTTAAACAAATTTTATGGTAATTTGACGATCCAGGAGTACCGCAAATTATTGAATACGGAGCATATTATGTTGGTTATTGATAAACCATTAACCCGAATTTTGCCCGAATTGCACGAGGACACCGATGATTTTATTATCGGTATTTATGGAGGAACCAAAGGTCAGGGATCTACACAAGCCGGTGGGGTTTACAAAGTAAAACGCCAGAGTGAAAAACAGGTTGGTCCTACAAAATCGAGTATTATGAAAGGAAATTTTGGTCTTTAAGATAAAATTGAATCTGATTAAAGACATGGTATACTATGATACCAACGATACACATACCATGTCTTTTAGCAACAACAACAACAGCGGTGCTTCTTCTTCTGTGGCCATGAAGAATAATTATGACCATATTATGAAATTACCTGCTGTTTTGGAACTGCAGCGGAAAATCTCGGCACTAAAGCAGGAGAATAAGATCCTTATTCGTATTCTGCGAAAGACCATCCGTGATTCTTCGATGCATGACAAACCGGAGCGCGATGTTATCGATCTAACTCTTCCTGATACGCATGATGCCGCCGAAGGAAGTCGATTGAAAGAAGATATCAAATATGTGAAGATTAAAATGGAACCGGGACTTGAGGTTTCTGTGGTTGAAGAAAAAGAGAATATTCAATACGAATTGATTCATGAGAACGAGGGGTCTTCTTTGGAGAAGATGTCTTCTGCCGCAGAAGAAGACGAAGAGGAAGAGGAAGAAGAAGAGGAAGCAGAAGAGGAAGAAGAAGAGGAAGCAGAAGAGGAAGCAGAAGCAGAGGAAGAAGCAGAGGAAGAAGCAGAGGAAGAAGCAGAGGAAGAAGCAGAGGAAGAGGATGAAGCAGAAGCAGAAGAAGAGGAAGAGGAAGCAGTAGAAGAGGAGGAAGCAGAAGAAGAAGCAGAAGTCTACGAGATAACTATCAAGGGGAAAAAGTACTTTACAACGGACGAACAAAACGGCGATATTTATGAAATGGACAAAGACGGAGATGTCGGAGAACAGGTGGGATCATTTGTAAATGGAATCGCAAAATTATGATACTCTAACGACTGATCCTACTCGACTTAGTATTATTACGATAACTCTTACCACCACCACCTTTTGTCTTCTTCATGGTTTTCTTCAATGCGGTATATTTCTGAACCAATAAATTATCTCTATATAAACAATTATTTTTGCTATTTTTCTTATCGTCGATCAATGCGTCCAATAGTTCGAGTTTTACGTAAATTTCAAACTTGGGATCACTTTGCGTCTCTTCTTTGTCTTTTTCCTTTTTTTTTGAAGCATTCATATTTACAACACCAGTTTCTAACATTGGATAGAATTCTCCTGGTATTTCAGACTCGGGTATTTCTCGATTTACTACTTTTGCAAGTTTAAAGATATTTTCTACATTTTCACCACTAATAAAATCATCAATCGTCTTTTGTAAACTAGGATTACTTGATTTGATTCGAGATATAAACTGTTGGATTTGTTTTGTTAGTTTACCAAATCCACCTAATTTTTCGAGCTCTTTTTTAAACAATGCAACTTTATATTGAGAAATAACATACTTATCCTTGGAATCCTGGTTTAATAGACTAGGATTTTCTATGTAATCTATCATCATTTGTGTCTTTTTTACATCTACTGCTCTTTTCATTTTATCATAGAAATCACGTGTTTTTAACATACTCGGTAATATATCTGATTGTGAACTCTGTTGACATAAATGGATAACAAATAATGCATCGGTAGTAATATTTATTTCAGTGGGTTTATTATATAATCTTTGGATGGCATCTATTGTAGGAGGATAATTAGGATTTTCGTTTTCGGATAATCGTCGTCGTGTAGTGAAATCTTTATTCACTTTATCTAAGGCTTCTAATAATATCTCTATCTCACTATTGAATCTCATATCCACCAATTTTCCGTTGTATTTTTCCAAATCTTTCTTCAATAATACAAGTGTTCGATCCTTTGCGCCTTCAAGAAATGAAATATTTTTGAAGAATTTTTTATACAAAGGATGTGAAAATAGGTCATTCAGCCATAATACCTTGAGAACTGTGTACTTTTTACCACCGATAACCACATAGGAATAGTTGGATTTGTTCTTAGCAAAAAAACCGTAAAGCCATTCTGGTATCCATGTACCTGTAACCGTGGACGACGCAATTTTTCTAATATTTTCGTCATAACTAGTATTTATATTGATTGGGTTTGGTACCGATGTAGGGAAGAACGTCTCCAACATTCCTTTAATATTTGTGTTGGCGATTCCATATTTTGCTTGATCCGTGGCGTCATATTTGATATCCCCTAAATTCTCTTCATATGCTTCGGGATCGAAATAGCTATAAAATCGCTTCTTATTCTTATCCTTTAGTTTTTTTACCGGATATTCTTTTTCGTCCGTAAAGAATGGTACTGAGGATGATCCCGTTTTCTCTTTAGGTTCCTCTGTTTCAGCATCTTGTTTAGTAGCAGCACCCCCTTGTTTTACTGGTATCTTGGAAGTAGTTGTTGGAATTTTATCTTTTGCGATAACCGCTTCCTTTGCAACACCCGCTTCCTTTGCAACAACACCTTTTGTATCGACTTCCTTCTCCTTTGGTGGAAAAAATATCAAGTCTTTTGTAAATGCAAATGATTTTGACGATTTATTCGTAAATATGTTGATGGTTAAAGGAAAGAATGTTTTGTCTATTTCAATTCCAATATCCATATTTTCGAAATATCAATATTACAACTATAGTATATTGATATTTCATTTTACAAAGAACCCTGTATTGTTTGATGTTAGGTTTTGTTGTTTTGCCCGTTCCAATAAATCTTTCGCTTTTGCAATATCTTCTTGCGTAATGGGCGTATCCTTGTTCGGGGTCTGGTTTGGAGTCTGGTTTGGAGTCTGGTTTGGAGTCTGGTTTGGGGTCTGGTTTGGAGTCTGGTTCGTCGTTGTATTTTCCACCGAATTTGTCTCCAATAAAGAGGTATGATAATCAGTAAATGCTTCAGGCAATACACAAAATCGACTCTCCTCATTAAACAAGAAATCCATGAAAAATACGAACACTAGAGTTATGGTTATCGCAATATAAATATCGCGTGTTCCCATCCATGCTATAGCAAAAATGAGAATTTGTCTACTAAATGTGTATTTCAAATATGATTCCATGGTTTTGCTTAATTTGATCGTAACGAATTTAGACGCAATATTTAATATAATAATCATAAGACCTGCGAATAATTTACTGTTATTCAGTGAGTGTACATAAGCATGAGTATAGTTGAATAATCGAACTAGAGAAGCGGACCATCCACTTTGTTTTGTCGATCCTTTTTGTTTTGCCATTTCTATATTCTCTACTAAATCATCATATTTTTTTATGAAGAGGGGTGGATCATATTGCTGGATACAGGGTACAATCCTGCATTATTGCTGGATACAGGGTATAATCCTGCATTATTGCTGGATACAGGGTATAATCCTGCATTATTGCTGGATACAGGGTAGGGTACAGTATAATCATCTACAAACCAAGACTGCCAGATTCCATTCACCCAATCATCAGATGCTTTAGGATATACAATCTCCTCTTGTGTTTTCAACCGAATGTCAGTTATATTTGTAGTTATTTGTGCATTATCGTCAACGTAAATGAAGTCATTCGCAACAGAATATTTTACAACATCTCCATTTACATACCTGGGTTCAGAGATGGTTGTAGGTGCAGGTATAGGAGTTTGCATTCCCTCTATCAAATCACTTTGATAATACAAGATAACAACCACACAAAAGAAAAGGCCGTATATCCAATGAATTGATGAATAAAAGATAATAATGAGGATGGCACACAATTTTCCTAAATAAGACAGACTGAACCAAATCATGAAATCCGAATTTGCAAAAAATAGATAAAACAGAATCAAAGGTAAAATTTCTGCAAATAAGAGTATATTTTTCATATTTACACCAACTACACTATATTGATATTTTCCACGAGAATAGATCAAATAGATGAAAAAATTATCTGTCCATTTTCTAAGTATTCCAGTAAAAATCATTTTTTAGTAAACAATATATATGTCATTATTAACATCAGCGGCTTTATGGACAAATGATGATACCGATAACACATCTAATAAAAAAAGGGTCCCCACTATGTCTCGAAGTAAAACAGTAAAAAAGTTGCCTCCTTCTGGATCGAATTCAGCGACCACCGATGAACAAAATGAGATCTCGTCTGATTTACAACAGGGACCTGTACAATCCTCCATGCAGAGTTATGGATCTTTATCTTCAGTCTACACACCCCAGGCTACCATGTCTAGCGAGATGTCCACCATGGAACAGCGTAATACTCGCGTATCTCAATTGGTAGACAAATTAACGTGTGATAATGCAGGAAAACAGTTATCCGATTTCCAACCCTTGTCGCATCCCATTATTCAAAAAAAAACGGATGTTTCTCAGAGCCGGGGTGCTGACGAAGTCTTTACACTTCCACAAAACAATCCCTTGCAAATTCCGCCGCCGCCATTGAACCAACCATCCTCTAATTTTACGGCCATGAGCCCAGATTTAGGGGGAAATGTTATAGAAAATCCTTACGGAAACTATAAAAATGTCTATGATCTCAAGGCGGTCATGCCAAATCGTATGCAGACATCGGGCGGTGTATCCTCTTTAGACAATCGATTGTTGGAAAAAATAAATTATATGGTACATTTATTGGAACAACAGCATAATGAACGTACTAGTAATATAACTGAGGAATTCGTCTTGTATACCTTTTTGGGTGTGTTTATTATTTTTATTGTGGATACATTTTCTAGATCAGGGCGATATGTACGTTAAAAAGGGGGGGGTTTTTGTGGATTTTTTGTAGGTTTTGTTTAGGGTTTTACATACAGCTTAGGGTTTTACTCGTCGTCTTCCTCAGTCTCGAAGACTTCGTTGATCAGTTGGGTTCGGCACATAGGGCAGTCAATGCGGTGCTCCAAGCATGCGAAGATGCACGATGCGTGGAAAATGTGTCCACAGCGCGACACCGTCATATTTACCATTTTTATATCGTCATAGCAAATCGGACATTCACCTAGAGAGAATCCCTCGGGCAAGGCAAAGATGGGTTGCGCGATTGTCTCGTGGCAATCACATTGTGGCGGTACCACGGGTTCCTCTTCGACTTCGATTTCGTCGGCGTCGTCGTCGTCTTCTTGGGTTTCAGACGCGATAGTGGACCAGTCGTTGTCGTCATCAGGGTCTTCCTGGTTCTGGTCCTGGTCCTGGTCTTGCTCTTCGGCAGCAGACAAAGGCACCATCTCGACCTGCTGTGTGGTTTCTACCTCTTTAAATAGTTCGTCTAACCGTAGACGAACCTCGTTTATCTCTTGCACATTCACACTTACGGATCGGCTCATTCTCTTAATAATAGTAGTAGTCGAATTATACAATAAAGAACTTGCAAAAAAAGCCATTCAATTTTCCGCAAAAAAACGGATCGTTTGTTTTGAGATATCATAACATAATATAATTTTCATTGCAATATCCTATCATCATCTAGGATAGGATATTGTTATTACTCAGATTCTATTTTTTTATCCCTATACTATAACTATTAAGAGGATACACTATGTCCCTGTTTGATAATAGAAATGTCGGGGATTTTAAAGCAATTCCGGCAGTTAGAGACAAGTTTAGGAACTATGAGCTTCTCAATAGTCAGGCTTTTAAAATGTTCCTCAACGAACAACCAGATGATGTCGTCGATCTTGAATCAGGTGCTAAACTCATGACACCAAGCGCGAAAAAACGGCTTCATGCACTAGAAGACAATCCTAGAAAAATTGCAGGGGATATGATGCAATTAAAAGTAGACATGTGTACTACAGTAAATGGGTATTATGTGAAAGGTTCTATTGCTCGTGCGTTAGCCACAGATTACCCCGGATATGATGCTATAATTATTATAAAACCCGCTATGCGTTCATCTTCTCGTACCCCACCTGATGAAACAGAGGCAGAGAGACTAACCAGATTACGTAAAGATAAAATGTCGAAAATAATGGGGTTTTTGATAGCACAAAAAGGGGAATGTCAAAAGTACCCGAATGCGTATTCGGTCAATCTCATTTGTTCTCGTGAAAAAGGCATATCTTCCATGCTCATGGGATGCTATCTATATTGCATTAAGCAACATCCCGCGTATACGCAAAAAGGTTTACTAGAGTTAGCCAATGAATATAATAATCTCAATGGGTTTTGCGCTTACCGTAAAATGGGATATGTTTTTGATCCGGACATTTATACTGTAAATTGTTTGAAATTTGCCGATGCGGGAGATGCACTGTTGCCTATGTCAGTCGATATAGATGCTATGACGATAGAGGATATTATTGCAAGGACTACACAATCTACACCTATACCCGATGTTGTGTGTAATCGCCATTTTTCGACTAATCTGGGCGACGAGGAAAATCCTGAAGAAAAGATGTTTCGCTTGACTATAAAGAACCTACATCGATTGTATTATTTAATTAGTATGTTTTTTATTAGAAAAGACAACTTGGTTTTGTTATATTTATTTCATTCATCAAAACCTTATACAAAATTATTGAAAACCCTTTTGATGGTAAATTATGCGCCCATGACTGGTGGTGTAGCATACGCAAAGCTGAAATTGTGTTTTTTGCGAATTATTGAATGGGTAGAAGGCGGAGGATCGTTTAATAATGTTGAACCACCTTTCATTACTCTTGCATTGACTACGCTTTATGGGTTGTTTCCACCGGGATTGTTGACGGCGAATCCTTTGCTAACCCTTATTGAAATGAAAATACATTCCTTGTTTGATAGTTATCTAGCATATCAGGCTAGTGTTCGGAATGGAACTTATGTTGCACCACCTCATAGTGCTGTTGCGTCTGTTGCGCATCCAGCACAAAGTGCAGCGAGCAAGGCCAGAATATTAGTTGCAAAAAAAATAGCAAAATTAATGGCAAAGCGCACACCGAATAGTCCTGCTCGAAGTGAAGCAGAAATAAAGAAGGATGCTATACAATTAGTACTCGAAAAGTTCAGAACTCCTGGTGCAAACAAGGCAAAAGCGTATGGTCCGCATACTCCTCCTGGTTCTCCTGGTTCTCCTGGTGCAAACAAGGCAAAAGCGTATGGTGGTCCGCATACTCCTACAAGTCCTCGCTCTGCATCAAGAAAAAAAAAAGGCAAACGTAAAACCTCTACCGTTAGATCTTCTGCAAAAATGGGGAAGAAGAAATCGCAATCAAAAACGGCGAAAAAGATGGCATCCGCGTCATCTAAAAAGAAGTTGAAGAAGGCAGCTACACCATCGAATGAAGAGCTCGGAATGTATTATACTTTAGGTTCAACTCGGTATGGCGAATTAACCAACCCGCGTAATATCGCTAAAATTAATAAAGTGATGGACGAACTAGGTATAACGACTAATATGACAAATGAACAATATATTGAAGAGGTAAAATCACAATGTCATAAAAAAGTATATGAGACACAAGTTATGCAAAGATTTGTTACTATTTATGTAATGAATAATCGTACAAACAAACTTATTAGCGGTACTTCAATAGGACCAAACACTAACAGTGGTCTGGATTTTCATAATTGGGTTACAATTGCTAGAATTTGTGAAAACGATGATGCGGTGGATCATGAAGAACGCGCGATTATTCGATCTATATGTGAGTCATTAAATGCGGAGTTTACTTCATCAGATGCAGCATCAGATGCAGCATCAGATGCAAAAATAGGTGATGTATTAGGTGTTGATGTCTAGACTACTATAAAACACCTCTGTCTTGGTATAGGCATTCCCGGTACGAGTCCATTAAACAGGTAGTACGCGGAGGGATTCGTGAATATAGGCGTGTATTTCCATCGCCATTTTTCCAACAGTTGGTCGTTGTGTCCAAGATCCGTAAAAGCCAGTATTTTGTATCGATCCTCTTTTTTTTGGCCGTGTAAAATCGCGCGAATGGCGTGTAAGAATCCCGAGAAAAAAAGTCCGGCGCCCTGTTTCATATTACACACACTGGACACACATTCCAAAAGGGATCCGCCTCCATCGACGTCTTCGTATACCGCTTTCCCATCTTTCAAGAAATAGACGGCCAAGATGTGGTCTTCGCGCTTCAATGCGTATACATAGAGTAGATTCGCCTCAATAAGGGCATTCAGTGCACCTATTTCGGGAAAGGCACATATTGTAAAAGGGTTTGCGGCTTTCCCGGCTATGGCATATTTTGGATGCAAGAGTCCAAAGAGGAAATCCGATAAAATGGCCTTGTTTTCTTTGAAGACACGAACAACAGTGCAATGCTTGGCCAATGGGGGAACACCGATATTACGCAAAAGGAATGTGTATGTAGTATATTGGGTTAGCGGAATGATCCCTTCACACAGGGTTTCCTCTTTTTTGAAAAGGGAAACGGGGATATCGGGATTCTTGGACCGTTGAACATATTCGTGTGTTTGTATGGTGAATCGTGTTTCGTGTCCCTTTCGATGCTCTCTGTGTGCGCATATATGATCCCAATAATACACGGTCCATTCGACAATGGTTTGATCGGGGTTAGCATTAGGGGTGGTTGTTATGAAAAACCGGATTGGTCGAGACGTCATAGTTGACACTGGTTTTTTTATGGCGATGATGGATTCTGGACGTAGGGTTTGTCCAAGAGCTTTTCCAGAAACATCATAGTGTTCTTTGACAAAAAACGAAATATACGCCGGATGATTATGACCCGTTAAATAGGTGTGGATAGTGTCTTGGTCTATGGTACAGATAACTCGATCGGAATCGATCAATTGGGTTTGTAATAGATCGACTAGATCCCTTTTTTGGTCCGGATCCGCATCCATGTATGCAATTGTTTTAATCTTGGACACATCGGTGTATTTTGTTCGCATAGGATGTCCGGACCATATAATCGATGGATAGTTTGTCCAAGAGCGAAATACATCATAGGGATGATATACCGGTTGCATAGACCAAAATGGATACGTCAACCGAATATAGGCAAATAGCAACAGCGTTATGACTATGAATCCTATCAAGAAATATTCAATCATAGATTAGGGATGGGTTAGGATTAGGATTAGGGTGTATAAATAAAAAGCGACGAGAGAAGAGGAGAGAAACAACTATTATACAATGTTATGTTTTGTCATAATATTGTACGAAGCCTTATCCAGAGGGACGTTCCAAGGTATACAAATACTGGTATTCATCACTTAGAACCGGTTTCATATTGGCGCTCCCTTTGACCAAGAACCCGCACTGGGCAGCAATCTGTAAAATCGCCGCAGTGTCATCCATATACAAGACCAGCTCATTCTGTCGCACATTCTTGGTCAATTCGTCCGTAAATACCTCTTTAAAGGTGGCCGTTTTGTTCTTGTCCGAAAAACGATAAGACGCAGCATACTGGAAATCGATAAAGTTGATTGCGGTGTCTGTTATCCTCGATTTAGCATATTGTTGGGGAGAGTCCAAGAGTGGCGGTTTCCCCCCCGGTACAATCGTATCGAACCGATTGCGATCGACCAAGTGCAAAATGAGATAGCCCCCGGGTTGCAACCAAAAATAGCAATTACGGAAAAACTCTACCTTGTCTTGGAATTGGTAAAAGGTTAATCCCGTACACAAAATATGGGTAAATGTGCCCTTTTCGAACAACATGGGTTCTTGGACATTACCGCATTGGATCAATGCATCCGGATACCTTTCCTCCGACTTTTTCACCATGGCCTCGGATTTATCGATCCCGTAAACTCGATATCCTTGGGTCTGTAAATGATTTACTAAATGCCCTGTTCCCGATCCAATGTCCAAGAAGTTGGCCGTTTGTTTATTCGGCATGGTCTGATCCACGATTTTCTCGACAATGAAAGGTGCTAAAGTATCGGGTTTCATCAATCGGTCATAGATCTCCACGTAAAAATCGTCGTAAATCGCAGCATCCTCTTTATACACAAAGGGGGAATCTTGGGAAAACCCTTCGTAATACGGCGCCAAATTTTGATTGCGATACCAGATCAAGATGGCCAAGAGGAGTCCCACATAAATCAGGGTTTGTAGCCAATATCTGTGTGGATTTTGTGTATAAAATATAGATAGAATCGACATAGAGACAGAGACCTTCTATAGTATATCTGTAAAACATTTACATAGAAAAAGGATAAAGGTTTCACCGAAGAATGTATATACCAATGTCTTCTATGATGAATATGGATATACAGAATTCGGCCAAAGTATCACCTACAATACAAAACACGCAATATCCGAACTGCGTGTCTTGCAAATATTACCAACCCGATAAATATTTTTCTGATATTGATTCTAGATTTAGTACATGCGCTCGATTCGGCGAGAAAAACCTGATAACTGGGAAGATTGTCTTTGACGGCACCGGGATTTGCAGACATACGAAATCGAAATGTGGTATCGAAGGGAAGTTTTATGAATATGATCCGTATTTTAGTCAAAGGGCTTGGAGACACCGGTTTTTTACAAATCGATCCGGTATCGTTTTTACGTCGCTGATACTGGCGAACATAGGATATGCTACTTGGATAACACGAGATACTAGGTTTTATCCCTGAACCATCGTGTTGCGCAACTGAGTGCGCGTATTATTCGAAAAAATATCTCTACCAATTTGAGAACTGGATACTATATTAGGATGTGGTCGTTGATCCAAGACGGGTTCGCTAAATAAGAGGGGGTAGGGTTGTTGTTCAGGTCGAGACACGACCGAAACTTTGTACAAGTCGCTGTTGGATGACGGGATGTAGACACCCTGTGGCGCACCTTTTTGTAAAGCAAAATATTGGTTTCGCAATTGGTTTTCTATATCCACATGATTGTTGTATCCCGAAACGGGTCCGGTCTTCATTACGGGTGGCGTAAAATCGGTTTCCAATGAATAATCCATGTTGGATTGGATTGGTACTGTGGCAGGCATGCGATTATCCAACATGGGGAACAAAGCGTATTTGGTTAATACGGGTCTTGGATCGAAATTGGGAGGTAGCTCGCGATCTGGTACGTTTCGTTTTGCAACACGCTCGTTGATTTCATTCAAGCGTTCAAACTGGCCGTAATATACTACACCATCGGGTACAACACCATACATAGAATTCGTTGATTCTGCGTAGTTCATTTTACTAGGGGGTAGTATAGGTTTACTCTATTGTCTCCTTAGATATTTTACGAAATAAACATAAAGATTTTTCGTTAATAGAATGTACCGATCCCCCCTTTCCCACATATACTTATTTTACTGTTTTTCGACTAAAGCATTGTCAATGGTTCGTTTGTGTACCGAACCTTATCCCGCCAACTCAAGATTCGAGGAGCATTTTGAGTTGTTTCCATTCCCGCTCAGCGATTTCCAGAAATATGCGATCGAGGCCATTTTAACGGGGAATCATGTCTTAATAACCGCGCATACGGGGTCCGGTAAGACTTTGCCCGCCGAATTTGCTATAGAACATTTTGTCAAGGAAGGGAAAAAAGTTATTTATACTAGTCCGATCAAGGCTTTGTCGAATCAAAAATATTTCGAATTCCAGCGAAAGTATCCGCACATTTCTTTTGGGCTATTAACAGGGGATATCAAGACCAATCCCGATGCGGATGTCTTGATTATGACAACCGAGATTTTGATGAATGCCTTGTTTATCAAGGGTGGAGATACTAAGCAAAACCCTCTTGCATTTCAATTAGACATCGATGTTGATCTCGCGTGTGTTGTCTTCGACGAAGTCCATTATATTAATGACGCGGATCGCGGACAAACCTGGGAAAAAACGATTCTAATGCTTCCTCGACATATCCAGATGGTCATGCTCTCTGCAACAATCGATGCACCAGAACGCTTTGCTAAATGGTGCGAACGGGATGATACTAGTCGAGAGGTGTATCTAGCGTCTACCATTGTCCGCCAAGTGTCTCTAACACATTATGGGTATCTAACCGTACCCGAGAGCGCGATCAAGTTGATCAAAGACAAGGCCTTGGAAAAAGAAATCCGCGAATCGACACACACTTTGATTCCGTTGCACTCTGCCGCGGGCGTGTTCCAAGAAAATGGCTACAGGATACTAGCGAAAACGTGCAAAACCATTGATATTCGGCAGATTTCGGTAAAACGGAAACATGTCCTAAATAACCTGTGTATGTTTTTGAAGGATCGCGATATGTTGCCGGCGATTGGATTCGTCTTTTCCAGGAAACAAGTCGAGTTGTGTGCGCACGAGATAACGGTGCCTCTGTTAGAAGATGATAGCAAGGTGGGATACACGGTTCGCCGAGAATGTGAACAAATCGTTCGAAAACTGCCTAATTTCCAAGAGTATTTGGAGTTGCCCGAATACGTGGATTTAGTGGGGTTATTGGAAAAGGGTATTGGAATTCATCACTCTGGGATGATTCCTATCTTGCGTGAGATTGTGGAGCTCTTGATCTCAAAGCGATATATCAAAGTACTCTTTGCAACCGAATCTTTTGCAATTGGTCTGGATTGTCCGATTAAGACGGCGATCTTCACTGGATTACATAAGTTTGATGGACAGACCGAGCGTCTTTTGATGTCGCACGAGTATACGCAAATGGCTGGTCGAGCGGGTCGTCGTGGTATCGACACCATTGGTCATGTGGTTCATTGCAACAACTTGTTTGACTTACCTACCGCGACGGAGTATCGGGGTTTACTAGGCGGTGGTCCGCAAGAGTTGGTCTCCAAGTTTCGCATCTCGTATTCTTTGGTGTTGAATTTATCGAATACCCAAGATCCTCCTGGTCGACTACAAGAGACGGAGGGTCGAGCTGGGACACAAGACTCAGAGGGTCGAGCTACAATCCAAGGTTCATCGATCGAGGATTTCGCAAAATTCGTAAAACAATCCATGATGTACGACGACCTCCAATCTTCTATGCGAAATCAAGTGTTGTATATTGCCAAGAAGATGGAAGAACGAGATCAATTGGCTGCACGATTAGGTTCGTGTATAACGCCGATCGAGGTCTCACGTAGAATACTCGAGATCCAAGAAGGCATCAAGATGGCGGTCAACAAAAAACGCAAGGAATATGAAAAAGAGTTGTCCAAGATTAAAGAAGAGTATCCTTTTTATGAGCCCGATCTCAAAATAGTCCAAAAGTACGACGCGATTGTAAAAGAGATTGCCGAAGACCAAGATGAACTGGCGTTTTTGGAAACGTATGTCGAAGACCAGGTCGAGCGGTTGTGTCTGTTTATGGTGGATCGCGGGTTTTTTACTATAGTTGTACTCGAGGGCGACGAATACTATGTATTAACAGACCTGGGAAAAACCGCATCTAGTATTGCAGAGATCCATCCCCTAATAACCGCACAATTGATGCATCGATGGTCGTATTTCCGAGAATTCACGGTGTGTCAAATGGTCGGACTTATGGCCCTGTATACGGACGTCAAGGTCGCAGAAAAACGATCATTCCCTCATTCCGACGATTCTTTTGTAAAAGGGTGTGTCCAAGAAGTCTCAGACTTGTATCGCGAATACGAAGATGCGGAGAATGAACGAGGTTTACGTACAGGAATCCAATACGACGAAGCTCTCAACTATGATATGCCCGATTTGGCGATGCAATGGACACAGTGTTCCACCGAACTAGAATGCAAGGGGTTTGTCCAAGCCTTGACCTATGAACGCGGAATCTCAGTGGGCGATTTTACGAAAGCCATGCTAAAGATCTCGACGATTTCGAAAGAGTGGATCAACCTGTTGGACGGCGAAGCGGAACATGTTGAATGCTTGCATAAACTATCTCAGGTCGATGGACTCATATTGAAATACATAACAACCGCACAGAGTTTGTATGTATAGATTATTGTTGATCCCAAAAATAGGTATAAATAAATTGTCATATAAAATAATAATTATTATTATGACATCAGTAGCGATTTGTTATTGGGGATTAACACGATCCACTAAAAAGGTATATTCTTCACATATCGAGCATGTATTCAATTCATTAAAAGAAGAAAGCATCGTTTACGATATATTTATGCATACATGGACAACTGATAGGCCTTACATTTGGAATGATCCCACTAATACACCTATTGATTATGAAGAATATAAGTTGTTGAATCCTAACTATTATCAAATAGATAAACAAGACGATTTTTTAAAGACTATTACATTTTCCGACTACTACTATGAACAATATGCGAATTCACAAAAAGAATGGTTGCCACAATTAATAAAGAATCATGTGTGTGCGTTAGAAAGTCAAAAAAGGGTTACAGATATGGTGTTGAATGCTAATAAAAAGTATGACTATGTTATTTATTTAAGACCAGACGTAGAAATTCATAGTAAACTACGTCTTTCCTATTTTCCGATATATGAGAAGTCCATATCTATACCAGATAATAATCATTGGGATGGATACAACGACCGTTTTGCTATTACGAAATTTGCGGACTGTTCTTATTACGGAAAAAGAATAGATGAAATTGTAGATTATAGAAAAAAACACGGAAAGATTGTTTCTGAAACATATACAAAATTTATTATTAATAAATATTTTTATTCTGTCAATTTTGTACCATTTTTATTTGATATTATTCGACCATAATTTTAATTTTATTATTGGGTCTAATATATTAGGTCTAATACATTGCCTCTAATAAAATGATATGTTATAATAGAATAGTTATATGGTGGAACGATTTGATTTTGTATTTTCTTATTGGATTTTTGCGTGGTTTTTATTCTATGAATTAGGTGCCACTATGTATAGTCCCAAGATCGCTTTAGTGGTTGGACTCATAGAAAATATTGGTAAACTGATCCTTATGCTGTATTTTGCAAATAGTTGGCTAAATATATTCTTGTTTTGCTTTATCAATGTGTTTATCAAAATTGTACCCCTGTATTTATTGCGGAATAAACCACTTTTGATGCGCGATCTGTATGCATTTATTGTGCTGTTCGGAATTTATATATTATGGATACTTGTAAATAAAGTGTCAATAATAAATGCGATAAAACTGCGATATAAGGAAATACGAGATAATAAACCTTTAGGACCGTTTATGTATTATGTCAAAAAATATATGTCTTGATTCACAAGTTTTAGAATCGTGATATACTGATAGACATTAATATTTTTTGATAGCCAATTGATAACCTTTATGAAATAATTCATACTGACCATCGTATTTTCTTAGAAATTCATCCATAGTGGTTTTTATTTGAATTCCATCTCCGCCACCATAATCGTCCATCCACATTATACCATTTTTTTCCAAAGCATTGAAGCAATTTTCCATGTCCCTTTTTATGAAATCGGGTTCATGACAACCATCAATATATATACAGTTGTATGTTTGTGTGTTCGTTTCAAAAAAAACATCTGATGTAGTCTTATGTATTGTTATTTTATCCGAATTTTTACAGTTTGAGACATTGAAATCAAAATTCTTTTCTTCGTCATTCTGCAAATATTGCGTATGATCATTATCATTAATATTTAAAAATGGATCTACACATGTTAGAATTGATTTTGGATTATCCAGAAAATTGTCGGCAAAAAACACACTCGACAACCCTTCATAACAACCAATTTCTAATATTCTATTTTCTTTTGATTTATCCAAAACTCTAGATAAATCCTTTCGGATTTCACTACCAAAAAACCAGGTGCGCGTATACTTGTATTGGTTCATTATATATGATAAAAAGACATTCTTTTTTTTGTAAATAAACGCATCGTATAGGAATGAATATACTTTGAATAATTCAGTCAGAGTATATTATAATTACATTACTTTATCATTTTTTTACCCACGGTTAACCAAAGTATAATTGACAAGATACTTCCTGCGATAAATCCATTGCCAGCACCATTTACTGTTTTAGAAATCGTGTAATAGAACAAAAGAGGGCCAATCAAACAAGCCAAAATGGCGTAAAAAAGCATGATACTGGCGAATTGTGTCAACATAGATTTGGACATCCTTGATCTGTTGATATATACACTATACATATATTTATTATATGGGTTATATGGAGGCTACTTGAACTATCGTTTGCATCGTATCTGATGGGTGTGGTATTTCATCCCGTATTTGTACCATCTCAATAACGCAGGACTTTGCGGATTTTAAATTCAGCCATTCTTCGTCAATAACGTAGAGTTTGATGATTTTGCGTATGGGTGAACAGTAGGTCGATGTAAAATAATCCGGAATAAATTCGATCAACTCGAGAAGTGTTTTGTTTGGATCCGGTTTGATTGAGAGAATACCCGGATCTTCGCCGTCCTTTACGACAAAGAGATCGTGAAGAGTGTGTTCCATGTTTTCTTGGATTCTCGCGTGCAATTCGGCTAAAGATTCATGTGGATATAGATCCACATAAATAGAGGGTTTATTGTATTGGTCTACTTGAAAGACATATTTTGATGAGGATATCTGACACGTTAGGATCTTGAGGACTTGGAAATATCCGGAAAGGGAGACAGGGCATTTTGTAGACATGGTATAGGTATATGCAGATTGGTATGGGTATATCGTTTGATTAGTCAACCACTTTTCAATTTTATTTAAAGGTTAACAGGTACAAGAACTGATTGATATCCGCCAAAATTTCGTCGCGAATATTCAAGAGATCGGAATCCATGCGAGGATCCAAGATATCAGACAAGTCTTTCAAAAACTCGCGATACTGATATATACGCGCTTTGAAACTCGCCTTGTCGTCATATTGCACAATTTGCATGTTTTTGTCCCATTTCATGATCCTGGACTCATCTTTGCCTAAAAGTACCTCTACGAACTTGTCTATATTCTCATTGAGCTGTGTGTATAGTTGATCCGTGTTTTTATGTTCAGGAAAAGAGTGGGTCTTCCAGTGATACAGTTTGACTACATTGAGCATTTCCATAAATGTGCGAACCATCTCCGTTTTGTGTGCGCTGCGTTTATTTATTTGGGCTCGTTGGCTTCGTGTACGCGCCTTTCCGCCTTTTTTATAGTGTCTGTTCGATGTTTTATTTTTGGACATAATAGTAAATCTATATCATATAACTAGATTTACTATTTCAATTGATTTGATTCAGATTTTCTTGAGTTCTTCAATCGTTTCTAAGATCATTTTTTTGTCTAGATCCAGGTGTTCTTCTAACGATCGTATGACTAGAGGGTGATTGTATTCGGCACCCTCTTTTCCTCCAATAGTCTCATACATAATAGGGATCCGGAGTTCGTATTTATCCGTGCCGCGCTCCTTATATTCGGGGTCTTCGTTGATAGTTTTCATCGCCAATTGCATACCCTTGTGTTCGGTTTTGCGACACAATTTCCCCAAAAATTGTTGTTCCGAATCCTTGGTCCATCCCGCATCCTCCTTGATATACGTGGTATGACGCTTCTTATCTGTACAATGCACGGGTCTCTCGGTTATTTGGAGTTGATTAAAGGCGTTTTTCAGGATCATAGTCAACCCTTCGCGATTCCCTCGTTTCGCCATATACAAAATATCGTCCATGCTGATTTCGATGGAATTCATGAAGGCTTCCAAGGTCATGGCGTTTTTGCAATACTCGTTCAAAAACATGTTGACAGTGATGTTGTTGGTATTTTGCAAAACATTATTACTATTAGTATTGATCATCGTTGTGGTCGAGGGTTTTTGTTTGATAATCTCGGTCAACTGGTTTTGAATCTCCTCGTTCTGTTTTTTCAGTTCGGCTTGGTTCTTGTTTGAAATAGAAATCTCTTTCAAAATATTCACTATCAATTCATTTTTGGTAGCGGGCACCAATTCACTCGATGTCTCGACAACCATATTTTCCAAGAGTTCTTCCGTATATTGACAGGTCTTTTTGTGTTTCCATAAACCTGAATGATATTTGTATTGTTTTCCGCAATTGCATTTATAGTTATTTTCGTCAACCTGTGGCTTTTCTGGCGACTTTTCTGTATTCTCGGGATTTCCTATTGTATTCTCCAAGTGTTTACGAGTGGTTTTATGTTTTTTGAAGTCGCTTATTTTACTACATACATAGAGACAATATTCACAATTATAATCTCTGGCGACTTTTGGCGACTTTTTTGTATCCATCCTATACTCTAAAGGAATACAATAAAAGTCGCTAAATAAACTACACCCTAATTTTTATAATTTTGAAAAAATAAAATATAAACAATACATTTATGGTGAGATCTGATGAATCAAAAAATCTGGCGACTTTTTTGTATTCCTTTTGTATTCTCCCTTACTGACTCGATTTTTACGAGCAGACTACCAAAAAAATAATGACGATCTGATAACCACGTATGGTGAGACCAACAGAATCAAAAAATCTGGCGACTTTTGGCGACTTTTTTGTATTCCCGGAGAGTACAATAAAAGTCGCCGGTTTTAAAAACCCGAAAAATAATATGCAGTCAACCAAGAATCATTTTTTTAGCATTTACTGCATTATGCTGCGACCCCATTTTTGTAAAACAGTACTTTGATAAAAGTCTACCAGGTTTTGAAATCTGGACATTTTCAAAATGTCCAAAATGAAAAAGTTGGAGGGTTTTCCTTTTATAAATTCTATACATCTTTTGTATATTCCGCGCAATAACGGAAAGATCCCTTGGCGACAAAGGATACATAGGATATATGCAGTGTATCTTAGTATCACGATTAACATCGATACACGCGACAAATGGTATCAACCATAGAATCAAAATCTCGGCGAGAAATCTGGGTTCCTAGATAGAATACTCTGTTTCTCGCCGCAACCTTCCATCATAATACGTACAGAATAGAATTTTTGGTATTTGTACCATTTTGCTAAGGATATTCTTTTTCTCGCGGACAAAATCTTTGGATCATTTCCAATAAAGAAGTTTATGTAGTCAACCAAGAATTATTTTTTTTGTATTTACATCATTTTGGTAAGACTATTATTTTTCTCGTGGACAAAATCTTTCCATTATTCCGCGTAATACTGCGAAGATATTCTCACCGAGAAACTCGGCGATTTCTATTATGATGTCATTTTCTGAGTATTGTATTGCGATTTATTTACGATATATGATAATATTAACATAATTAAAATATTGGCGAGTTTCTCGGCATCCTTTTTATATCATGTTAAGGATATGTCATTTCTCGCCGAGTTTCTCGGCAACCTTCTATAGTAAGCTACTTAGAATAGATTTTTTGGTATCCTTAGCAATATGCTAAGGATATCATTTTTCGCATGGACAAAATAAAAATATCCGGATATAATATATCTTCCACAAATCCAACAAACATGGTCGATTCAGCGTTGAAACAACGATTCACTAAAAACCCCAAACAAATGGGAGGAGGAGTCCTCAAAACCGTGAATCTCGCAAAACGTATTTATGAAAAGCGGTATTTTTTGATCGCAATCTTCGCCAATTTATTCGTCCAATTGGGTATTACGTATTTTGTCATGGAAAACTACAATAAATTGACCGGTACAACACCTCCACCCAAATCAACCAAAACAAATCCAAGAAATACACTTTCAACCCCCACAACCATCTTTATTTATTTGCTACTTATCGCCATTGTTATAGTTTTAGCAATGGTGTCCATGCCATCTTGGTTGAAATTCATCATTTTCTGTGTATTTTCATCGATTTGGGGGTATCTATTTTCTATTTTGAACCTCGATCCTAATTTAGTACATATGGCGATCTTTGGTGCAATGTCCATTTTCGCGACCATGATGGTGGTAGGTGGTGCTCTCATTGCAACGGGTATTCAGCTTGGATTCCAGTTCGGATTTTTCCTTTTCTTGGCTCTCTTGTTTTTGATTCTATTTCGCATTGTTATGATGTTCATGGGTTCATATTCGTCTCATGTAAAGGCATTTTCTATGATTGGTTTGATCATTTTTTCGCTCTATATTATGTATGATACAAATCGCATTTTACAAAGAGAATATTACGGTGATTTTATTACCGCATCACTGGATTATTATCTGGATATCTTGAACATTTTCTTGGACTTGATCAATCTTGGTCAACAATAATATGAATCAACATGAAGATTTATACAACAACAAAATTCTGCAGATATGTTTCGTATTGAGGTGGTAAATATGAATTCTCCTTGATTGGTATTCTTGAGATTATGATATCTTTCCTTTCAAATAGATCTAAACCATCTTGTATACGTTTTTGTATTTTCGTGGGGTCTGTAAAAGTATCATAATTCAATTCTTGATGTCCAAAATTCTCTATTTTATTTTTGATAAATTGACTATCTCCAAAATAAGATAAATGCCAACCTCCTCTATCTATCGTAGGACACTCATGCTGTCGAATATCATTACACGATTTATTTAAATATTTGAAGTGATTATATGTTAATATTTTAGGAAGTCTCCATATATCATTTATTTTTGAATTTAAGTTATAATAATAAAAATCCATCTTTAATGAATGTAATTTTACTTCGATTTCACTACGTTTTATTTTACTTAATGTTGTAGGGTCTGGAATTTCATCTACATCCGATACTATAATGATATCTAGATGATTTAACATAATTTTATCAAATCCTCTAGAAATACAATTTCTCTGGTGCCTTTCATTTGTCCATTGTTCCCCTTTATTTGTGTCAATGTTTGGATAGATACACGGAAAGTCTTCCACAATAATATGGATTATTTTGTCTTGGAATTTATCAAATAACTGTTTATTTTCATTGAAGTAAAGGGTCTTTGGCTTACCCGTAAATGTGTGAGTTGCTTCTACTATAACAAAGTAATCTACAATATCATATAAAACATTGAGCCGATATGTCAACATTTGCAATTCATTATAAAAAATGAAACAGTCTATAATTTTTCGTTCTATAGTAATAGGACCGGTTGGATACACCATAGCATAAGGTGAAGTTATGGATGACATATTATTCATAATGAATACAGTTGTTTATATGGGTTTTATACTGAAATATTAAAATACATAAAATTGAATATAAACCTATGTTTTAGTGATATGATAATACTGAAACTATGACTACTATTGAAAATGTATTCGTTTCCTTGGACTACCAAGATAACGACGATGATCAAAACCAAAGACAATCACTTGCAACTACATCGGAAGATGAGCAAGATGGATACGAAGAAGATGAAAGCGAAGAGGAAACACCAAAAAACAAAGATCTAGTATTAACTAGATATCTGTATATTTACGACGAAGTCTTGACCTCTTTGGCCGCGGCCATTATAGAAAAAGATCGAGACCAAGCCATGTTTTGGACCTACGAACTCTATTATTCGGGGTATCAGCTAGAGGCAGCAGAGTATCTCTTGGCGGTCTACAACGAGTTCATGCGAGCATACAATCCCAAATTCGCCAAGTTTATCGAGACCATGGTTGAAAGACAAGCCGAGGGACCTCATATTGTAGGGTCCATGGTTCGCAATATGGTAGACACATCCCGATTCGCAAAACCCGTCCAAGATTTTCTGAAACCATCGTCCAAACCCTTACCCCCACAATATAAAGAAACCAAGTTTACAGTGTTGCTCAATGAAAAAGACGTGGAAAAATACAAAACCATGGAAGCTAACTCAGAAGATCTACCCGCACGGAAGATCTTACCTAAGGTGTGTCTTTATGCAACGAGAAAGGATTTGAATCAACTCTTTAATTGCAGACACAAGGATCTAGAACCCAAGGAGGTCGTCGAACTCATGCGATACAATTGGCCGTATTATGCGGCAAAAACCCCCGTATGGAAACAACGAATCCAAGACCACAATGGCATCATTGATGAAGAGGATGAGTGTATCTTCTGGGATCCCGACTTGGATATCGAAAAAGAGGAGGCATTCTATCTCTTGTATGGATATGATCTGGACGAACAGTCGTTAGCAGTCCAGTCCACGATCATGCCTCTAGAATTGATACACTAAAGCGGTTGTTATACCGAACAAGGCCCCGCCCCACAAGGTATCCATGATGGCCAGTTTCAAACTCCATTTCTTGAACAAAGCATAACTGGTAGATTCATAAACGCCATATATCACTAAACCCAACATAACCGATTCGCTAATCGATCGATGTTTTTCCAAGATGAAATAGTTGAGCGCAAAAATCAAAAACAGATAGCATACTACGGCGGACCACGGTTTCACTTGCATAATAACGCGCTGGATATTGATAACTTGTGTTTCGAATGCCTGTTTGTTCGCACTCAAAAAGATAAAGTCCAAGACCAACAATAACACGGCGGATAATACTACGCGCTTGACTCGATTCATTTCTTGTATTCCTATATGTATTCCTATATATTATTCACGGAAATTACTTCCTCTACAATCTTGGTTCTATCAATAGATTCGAGTTTTACGATTTGTACGTTTTTTGATGGATCTATCAGATCAGCCACTACATCCGAATCCTCTTTTTCTTCGCCAGGGTCTTGATGGCCTAGAGGTGTTTCAGTATTCTCTGATTTGGTAGCAGGAACATCGACCCCCTTTTTATCTAAAGACACCTTGGACACTTTGGACACTTTGGAAACAATATTCTGTTGTTGCAACCAATAGAGTCCAAGATTCGGTATATTCGATACTAGATTCATCGCCGTCGTATAGGATACGCTATAGACCAATGTTTCCGGTGCATCCACAGAAGAAAGATATTGTATCGAATACCACCAGTAGGGAGGGATAAATAAGACGGATCCTTCGGCTACATCAAATTCGAGTATATCCATAGTCAATGCTCCAGGTAAAACCGGACTGCGAAATTCGTAATGTTCATAGTCGTATATGGGGTTCAATACAGTGGTGTGTTTCCAAGGCAGCATTTTTACGCGAATTCTTCCTAAAGCAACACACAAAAAGCGGCGATAATAGGTATGATATTGTAGAGGTGTTGCTGTTCCAGCGGATCCGAACAAAATATCGGGTTTGGTTGCAACAGTAAAGGCGGGCTTCAACAAAGAATCCACCTCGTGTAGTCGTTTAGAAAACCCCGTGATTTCCAAGAATTCCCCGTTGTTTTCCGAAAAGTATCGGGCTTGGTCATCCTTGTCGCACAAACCTTTTGCAACACCGAAGGACACCGAAACACTATCTATGTTCGAATGATCGCCGCTGTAGTAGTCCTGCGTGTTTTTGATCTCCACCATTTGTCCCGCATATTTCGCCAGATTCTGTGGTAAAAACTCATTCCACACGGAATTGCATACCGGTTTGAAATCGAAGATAACGGGTTGTCGAATATCACACACCTCTTGTAAATGCGCATTGTCCATGTAATCCATCTCGTACACTTCCAAGTCTTGGCTTTTCTTGTATTGATGCATAATGTAAATGTATAGACAGAGTGCCAACAAAAAAATAAATAGTGTTGTTAATGTATTCATCGAAGTATCAAACTACGAGGGGGGGGGTCTATAAAATAGTGGCATGATTTTTCTATACTAACTAAACGAACCTCCATACCCCCCCTCTTATTCGTCATCCTTGATCTTTGGCGCCAAATAAAACACGAATTTGGCGTCTTCTTGTCCAAGCCCGTACACCATTTTGATAGGATAACTATCCGATAAATAAATCGCCACTTCCTTGGACAATTTGCCATACAAACACACATTGTTTAGTTGCGATAGACTGAATGATAGATCCAGTGTTTCTCCTTCGTTAATAGAGAATTCCGTGAGTTCATCGATGGCGATGTTGACGGACATCCTACCAGACTCCGGGCTTCTCGCACATAATACGATGTTTTCCTCGTTGCAGGTTATGTCTAAACAATCGCCAAAGAGCTTGAGTTGATGGATCAGACTCGAAAAGTGGAGGGACGGCAATGAGAATTCGGCATTATAGTCAATGTCCGGAATCGCCATGTGTTCCATATCAATGTCGATCAATGGAATCTCAAAGTGGAGGTCGAATTTGTCTTTGGTGTCGCTGGTTAGATGAATAGACAAGGTGTCTGTCGAATCGCCGTCTTGGCAAAAGTGGATGATCTGGGTTTTGTCTCGCGCATTGAGGACTTTGAAGAAAAGCAATGCATTGAGACCGATAACCGTTGTCTGACCCTCTTGATCGCCGGATTTATAGGAAGAAAACCACGAAGCGGGTAGATGTATTTCGAAAATGGATACCCGCGATGTATCCATGGCTTGGACATACATACGTTCGGGTTCGAACATGATATTAATATATTCCGTGAATAGCTTGATGTGTTGGAACAATGATGCGAACACATCGGCTTTGGCCAAGTCGAGGATTTCTACGTTCATGATGGGTATTGTGATGGTCTAGTGTTTATATATATATTTGACTACGTCGAAGATAAATCAATTTTACGGGACAATACAAATTTTGGCTCTCGTTTGATCATCAATAAACCCGGAAAATATTGCAGAAATAGCGTCAAACATCTTGGGGGAGTTATAGATGAAAAGACAGGTTAGTTTACTGGTAAAAAGGGTGTTTCTTGATAAACATTCGTTGCAGAATTGGTTTATTAGATCGCGATATCGTTGTGCTGCAGTTATAGTAAACGATTTCAGGTCTACATGCACCTCGAATGTACCATGGGTTTCGATACAATGTGTAAATAGAGTTAATATATATTGGATCGTGTTTCTATATATATCCGGATGAGCGAATGTTTTGAAAAGGGGGTAATTGATGTATATGTGATTCGTATTTGATCCAATATAAAAGGTTTGTTGATATAGATCGTTTAGCGGTATTCTTTTACGAATCTCCATGGCGCATTCTTGTTTCTGTTGGGTTTTTTGAAACCACGATTTTCCGCCATGTTTCTCGTAAAAGTGGCCTCGTGCTTGCTCAATTTTCGATTCGATACTATTGATTCCTTCCGCGCCATTCTGAGTTTCCATTGATGCGAGGGGTTTTGCGATATATATCCACAGTTTAATTATTTATGTATTTTTCCCAATAAAAATCTATCCTTGTAATATAGCATCAACCCATCTAATCGATTCCATACTACTATTATGGCGTTGTACTACAGAGGATTCCCCATTATTAATGATATTCAAAACCGGATTTTGACTGCAAACAAAGCTATGCCATTGAAAAATGCTAATGCCTGCAATGACGGCGATTTCGCGATGAGTCGACAAACGTATATGAATACACCTTTGACTACCGCGACTACTAAGAGCAATAAAAAGAAATTCTTTTGCAATCGCGATGCATCGGATGTAGCTGCTCGTCGGCGTAATGTGGAAACGGGTAAGGGCACCGTAAATCTATCAAATAAACCTCTTGCATTTAGCTCTACTCGCGATATCAATTGTCAGCAACGGGCATTAACGAGAGTTCGCAATGGGGGCGGACCGGTAGTCCCTCCCAAGGTATATAATAAATATTTGAACAATTTACATAAACCCGTGATTTCGAATAATATGTTTTGATGGGTTGAAACAGATAACATCGAACGATATCTATCTTGTTCGATGTTATTCCTTTTACATACACGGGAATCCCGAGAATTTTAGACCGAGAGTTTAAACGTTTTTTTATTGTTGGAATTGTTTGACGCTCTTTGGCGTTTTTTATTGACCAATTGATTGTCTTGGACTTCGGAATCATCTTCTTCGGATTGTTTTGCGCCTTCGGAGACCGACAAATCTTCGGCTATCGTGGTATCAGCCAAAAGACCCTCTTCGTCGTAAATTGGTCTATCCGGATTGTTGGTGGAAGCCAAATCCTCTAAATGAACCACCTCTGTTTTCACGGTACTTTCCGCCATGTCCTCCTCTACCACACTATTACTGATTGAAAAAAGGGGTTCTCCTCGTGTAGAAGACGTTTGTACCTCCTTCCTAGGAATATCAGACAAGATACGAATTCTCTCTTCCATCAATGTTTTGTTAATATCCATGGTATATGCCTGCAACTTAAGGACGATTTCTTTGATACCACTTATTTCTGTAGCCAATAGTTCAGTACGGGTGTTGAATTCGCTAAAGTATTCCTCTAGCTTTTCATCCAAGAGTGATTCAATGTTCTCGATCTGGTCCTCTGATTCATTTGATTCGGGTATAGATCTAACCATTTGCGAATGCTCCTTGGTTATTCCCTCTAAAGCAACAAGACGTGCATCAATAAGAGAGATCACTTGTTGGAGAGTTAGACCTTGTGAATTAGGGCTTTGACTAGCACTAGGAGATCCTCTGGGATCGTTGGACGGAACATTGTTTTGTGATGCAAGATTGTTTTGGAAATTTCGTTGCACTTGCGAGACTGGATTGGGCGTGGCGGTTCCTGCACGGCGACGGATAGCAGCGTTATTGCTCATGGTGTAGCCTAAACTATACTATACTATAGGTTTTGAAATCTCTAAATCATTCTGAACGCAACAATTATTATTCTTGGATCTAGAGGTCCAAGAATTTCTAAGGGGAACTATATACTACAACACAGAAACCATAGAAGAATGGAACTATTGCAGGAGGCCAAGGATTCTAACCGAAAATCGTTTTTTAGTCATGTATTTTCAACCACCGAAGAGGGAAAGGCAGAAGTCCTAAATGTTGTCCAATACGCAACTTTAGGCGTTATTCCGATTGTTATCTTGAATAAATTGATCCAACGGTTTGTTCCCGAAGCTGATGTGGAAAAATCGACGTTGGAGCTTTTAGTCGAAATTTTCATTCAATTGATCGTTATGTTTTGCGGTATTATCGTTATTCATCGTATTATTAGCTATATCCCCACCTATAGTGGGTTCAAATACGAGAGTTTGTCGCTAACCAATGTTATCTTGGCCTTCTTGGTTATCGTGTTGAGCATTCAGACCAAGTTGGGCATCAAAGTGAATATTTTGGTGGACCGTGCATCGGAGCTGTGGAATGGACCCAGCGACGACAAGAAAAAAGGGTCCAAGGGTTCGCGATCATCCGGATCCGGTGGACACAATGCGAGTCAGGCTGACTATTTAGATAGTCCCATGATGCAATCTGAGATGTTTCCTCCTGCACCTACCGCAACCGCTAAATCTGGCAATGGTACGTACGATCAGATGATGAGGGGATCGTCGAACAATGCCGGATTGAGCGATTTTGCTTCCATGATGGGACCCGCCGCTGCAAATAGCGTGTTGGGTGGATCGTTTGGATCTTTTTTTTAAGGTGTATACCTATACAATAGGTGAAAATAATCTGTATATACTATAGCTACTACAGATTATTTATGTCTACATCTATGTCTACGTCTACATCTACTTCTATGTCTACATCTATGTCTACGTCTACATCTATGTCTACGCCTATGTCTACGCCTATGTCTAGATCGTATAGTAGACGAAACAATTCCAAATATAGGTTTGGAAAAAAAATTGGTGATTTTACATTTATATTGCTATCACGATCCATCAATGATGGAAGTAAGTATCTGTATCAGGAAGGAATACAAGAAGGATGTACATCAAATACGAAAGGATTTATAGAAACTCGAAACAAGGTATTGATACAAAGTGTTTCAAATAAAACGAAGAAAGGTATGAAATTTATGGCATATACCAGTTTGAGTGAACTTGGATGTTGGCGACTATGTTTTATACGCACTTCAGATTGTGGTTTGGATAAATTTGATAATTATTTGCAGGCTACACAGATTCATCCGGAACTTCAAAAATTTATATGGAAAAAATGGGATACAATTCCATACGCAAAAATACGACATACACGACATAAAACCATGAAGCTTAAAATCGAAAAAAATAAATCACATAAACACGGAATTTACAGTGGGTTTAATAAACATGGGAGCTTGCCTTGTCAATTAACTACTGAGGATATACGTAGTGAAATAGTTGATAGAGGAACATCATTTAATACTATGGATACTGGTTATCCTATAAGTAAATCACGACATACCAGATATGATTATATGCGGACGAATTATACTGTTGATTTATCCAAACCGGTCTACAGTTATACTTTCGATTTTGAATATAATACTCGTAAGAAGGGTAAGATGAATACGTTAACCCATGGTACTGCGAATATTTACTATTTAGATTGTAGTAAAACTAAAAAAAAAGACGTAAATATAACGTTTGTTGTATGCGAATATGAAGTAAGTTTTGTAGTACAATCTCAGGAAACCCCTCCAGAAACTAGACATGGGTTTTATATAATGAATGTACTAGAAACCGGCCCATTATTCATACCTATAACAAAATATGGTATAGCCGAAAAATATATTCATTTGGATAAATATCCCAAAACGAATGAGTACATTTTGAAACCTTTGGAATATAAGGACCAAGCTCGAGAATTTAGATATCGAGATGGTGAAGAAATATATGAAGATGTAGGATTAACCAACTATGTTTCTTTGGCAAACAACATGGATGCAAATGAGATTCCATTTCCATGTAATAGTTTTTATGATGAAGGATAGGCTATGGAAGAGGTTGATGTGTAGATGTCGCGGGATCCATCTGATTTACCAGTTCCATCTGCATTAACGACCGTTCCAACATCATCTTCTTTTGTTCTAATCCTTTAAATAAATACTCCGTCTTGGGAGCTTGTTCGTTTTTCTTGATCTGTTTGTAGACTTGGTCAATCTGGTCTACCACATTTTGTAAAAGTTGGCGGTTTGGTAAAATATCGCCATTCATCGAGACGGGTTCGGTTAACAAGCCCACAGCGTAATACAAAAGATATCGGCGTTTTTTACACGCAGCTGTAGTATATTTTACGCAAAAGAGTCGTAAAAGAGCGGTCAAGGTTTTGTCCAAGAGTGGGTTCTCGATACAAGAACAGACATGTAGCATTAAATCCCACACGATCCAGATAATATCACGCATATATTTGTGTTCGATGGGATGCGACGTGCGTTTCACACAATAACACGGGGTTTTTCGTTTTTTACAGACTTGGTCAAATTCGATCACCCATTCGATCCAATAACACGCCTGCATCATATTCACCCCTTGGGACGACAAACAATATCCGAGTTCATTGATCGCGATAAAGAGCTCCTTGGGATCACCTTTTTGAAATACCGCTTCGGCGTAGGACATATTGGGTGCTTTTAACCGATCAGTTAGTTGCGTCATATCAAACTCTTCTTCGCGATTGATTTTGATGGCTTCAAAACTCGGTTTCTTCGATGATAGGGCCAGAGTACAAATGATTTCCGCAAAGAGTTTGCGGATTTTGATATTGTTTCGCAATTCTAGCTCATTGAGTTGAAACCCCTGCGCGGCAATGTTGCGAAATACGTCGTATCGCATTTCCAGGTAGATGGCGAGTTTAGGATTCCCTAAATGAATGTGTTTCGCCATGTAGTACATAAGTATCTCCCAGACCTCGCCATAATGCCCTGCACACACAAGTTCCGCAGCCCAGTTGCATGCGGGTTCGATTTTCCCTTTCAACATAGAGTCTATTAGTTGGTTTCGAACATCGGTCTTTTTGAACTTGGAAAAAGACACGCCTTTGAACTCTGCCGGACTTCGAATATCATTGATTTCCGAAAAAGCTGTAGATGTACCAGAAGAAGCCATATATAGATACACTATTTTAACCACACAAAAAAATGATATAGAATAAATGCATGAAAAATACTATACACCCCTCTGTCTCGTCTTATTCCTCCACCTCTTTAAATCACTTTATTTATGAAAACGTTTCATGCTATTTTACAGCGAGTTGTGGGGTCCAAGGACCCAGATATATGGTTTGACACCTATCCATGTTTACCTACAGTTCAAATTGGAGGAAGATCGGTACAAGGATGTCCAAGACACGATCTTTGGACCAAATGTTTAGCATCGAACCAAGATTATGATCGGATGTCCTCTTTACAAAAATATCAATATATCATTGCACACATGTATATCGACCAGTGTTTGCATTTGAACCGGGTATCCGTGATGCGTTCTCTCGATGATCAATTGCCTATGATTGTGAAAACCAAGTTTTTCACTCTGAAAACCATGGCGGATCATCAGTTTCTCTGCATAGAACAGGCTGCACTCATGCTCGATCTCTTTTGCAAAGCGCAACGGGCATATCATGGATTCTTACGATTGGCTAGGGTATGGCGAATAAAAACGTCGATTTCCAAGATAACTCACGATCTCTATTTGAATCCCATTGATTCAAACACCCCATCCATGATTATTTACCAAGATGGTGCAAAATATGTGTTTCGATTGACCGATCTAATGAATATTATTCATACTGCTTTAGCGCATTGTTTGAATTTTTTCGTGAGTCCCCTTTATCCAAAGAATCCTTATACGAATAATCCATTTAGCAAAGCCATGTTGTACGAGATCTATTTCAAGATTCGGGAATCGCAATACCGAATCCCGCGATTATATCAACTGTTTTACGAAGCCGATTTTCATTTAGATAAATATACATATGAAAATGAGGCAATTATCCGGGAAGTTCATATACACGATTATGTATTTACATCTCCGGCGAGCTATTTGAAAGCCGCCATTTTCCAAATGTTAAAACGTAGTATGAAGGGAGCAAAGTTTCAAATACACGCGTCTTTTCCCGATGATCGTTTAGCCGAAATCATGCGTCCTTATTTGTATTTATATTACGTGAATCTGTATTCTCTTTCACAAACGGACAAGAAGTTTAATTCGTTTTTCCGATTGCAAACGAAGCTGAGGGCATTTCAAGAGTCAAACCCTCAGTTCGGTCGCATCTATTATAAGATGTATAAAAACACGCGCGGACAGTTTGTTCGCAAAACGACGTTTAATGACCGATGTATTGATTTTTATGGCGATGATCCTTATCGATACAATGGATCCTCCGAAGCCCAAGAATATGATGATGATGACGCGGATGATAACGAGGACTACGACAGCGATGAGTCTATATCAGATCATAGTGAAAACGATGATATGATTGATCAGGATGATGGATCCATGATCGATGAAGAAATTGACGATAATGATGTTGTTATCCGATAAAGATAAAATATATTCGTATACTGTAGAAGAATACGAATATTGTATAGTATGGGCAAATCAAAAAAGACGACTCATGATAAATCGAACAATCCGCGGAAAACAATGAAACAACGGAATGGGGGTATGCATAGGGTTCTTCTACCTTCTACACGTAGTCTTCGTTCACATATTGCACCAAGTGTTGCACCAAGATTCATGTTATTGGGGGTGAATCACCAAAATAGGGGTTCTTCGAATGCAGCGAGCTCATTCAGAAGAGGACCAACACCTATTGACGTAAAAGAGACAATAGATAAGTTTTTTACTGAATCTACTACTAAACAAATCGAATATCCTATACCACCAGCTTTTTCACAGGTATTGGCATCTCGTTTGGCTGAAATAAATACGTTAACAGATAAGGAGCTTAATAACTTGATTCAAAAAACTAAAGAAGAAGAAGCGCGACGATCAAGCAGTCGGTCTGGGACTACTACTTCAACTTCAACATCGACCTCGGTTTCAAGTAAAGAGGTTGTGAATCAACAGGTTGTACCCGGTATTACAAAAGGGGACATAGGAAAATCGACGTTAACGATTACTTCATCGATGGTTTTAGGTCCAATACATCATATTGGGTTTGTTGCGCATACTCGAACCAATCTCATATTTCCTCTTATTGATACTATCTGCAATAAACCACTGATGCTATTTCATAAAACACACCAACGTTTTATGATACGTAAAAAAATTAAAAAAGATATTAAAAATATAGTGAACAAATACTTTGAATCCACAAGTGAAGCCTATAGTTCATCAGAATCCATTGTACTCGAAATACAAAAAATAATAGTATTTTTCATGATTTATAAACTTATACGTTGTATTTTTGAAAGCAAAACTGCAAAAGAGGAAGAAACATGTAGAACTAAACTGTCTAATTTTATTCGGCAGATGGTTAGAGAGGACAAATACGATCTTGTAAAACAATTATATGAGATTGGATAGGATATTAGTATTAATCGATTACTCGGTTATGAGGCGAGGCACCACATTGATCGTTTGTAGTTCCTGAGCCATCAATTTGTAAGCGTAGGGGATCTCCACCCGTGCAAAGTCCGTCGTATTCGCGCACATTTTGCACGAATGAATCGTGAAATCGTCTTTCGCAAACATCCGGTTCTGTGTGCCGTCATTGTAGCACGCAATCATACCGCACTTCTTGCACACATGGACACTATATTTATCCGAGGCATCGTATAATCGCTCTCGGCAGAAACGGGACATACCATGAGCCAACATAACATCGCGCTCCATCTCTCCCACACGGAATCCACCATCCCGGCTTCTACCCTCGGCAGGTTGGCGCGTCAAGTTGACCATAGGTCCAATGGATCGACTGTGTTGTTTGTCGCTAACCATGTGTTTCAATCGCTGGTAAAACACGGGACCCATAAAGATGTTGGTCTCCAATTGTTCGCCCGTTAGGCCATTGTACAAGACCTCATTTCCGTAGCTCTCGTATCCTTGCTTTTGCAACTCGCGGGAAATCGTCTTGATGTCCAAATCGCCGAAACTGGTGCCGTCGCCAAAGAGACCCAGTTCCAATAACACCTTCCCCAATAATGTTTCTTTCAGTTGTCCGATCGTCATGCGGGATGGAATCGCATGAGGATTAATAATAATATCGGGGCGAATCCCGTCTTTCGTAAAAGGCATATCACACTCGGGGATGATATTACCTACCGTACCCTTCTGTCCATGTCGACTGGATACTTTATCACCTAGCACGGGTTTTCGCAGAATACGAACCCGGACTTTCGCAAAATTGTATCCATCGCCATTACGACCCGTGTAGTTCTTATCGATATAGGTCTCTTCAGTGGTGCGGAAGGTCTTGCTCTGATCCTCGTATTTGATGGTTTTGGTGGGATCATTGCGGTTTTCCTTGATGGGTACCGTTTTTGCAATAATAACGTCGCGATTCTCCACCAGTGAATTCTCTGGAATGAACCCATGGACATTTAGTTTATCGTAGTTGCCGAATTTCACACCTTTCGTCTTCGCAGGGTCGGGTTTGCATCGGATGATCTCGTCGCGGATAATATTCTTGTCCTCGTCCTTCTCCGTGTGATAAATCGTGGTCATGAAGAGCCCGCGATCAATAGACCCCTTGTTCACCAAAACACTATCCTCCTGATTGTAGCCAGTGTGCGACATGATGGCAACATGGATCTGACATCCAGAGGGGATTTTGTTTAGTTGGATAAAGTTCATCAGCCGGGTATCGACCAAGGGTCGCGAGGGATAGGATAAAACATAAGAGGTCTTGTCCATGCGCTGATCGTAGTTGGTTGAATACACACCCATGGCCTGTTTCGCCATCGCACAATTGGAGCTCATAAATCCGGCGTGTCCAGCAATGAACGAGTGGTTCTCACTGGCTACTTCAATGTCGGCAACGAAACAATTTGGTGCGGGCATGATGGATGCGATATTAACAAACTCGCACACTCCTTTTCTGGCCTTGTAGAGTCCGATCTTGATAAGGGGCTGTTTTGCATTGCTTTGGAGAGCGCGACGAATCTCTTTTACCATCTGCCAGCCCCACGTCGTCATGAATTTGTGGTCATCTGTAGCCAGAATCTCTTTTCCGCACGCTGTTATGATCTTGTACATGGGTTCTTCATTGAGACAGAAGAAGTGGTCGGCGACGGCCTCGTCCGTTATCTCGAATGTTTTAGGGTGAAACGATTTCACTAGATCCCCCTTTTTCAACTCGCGAATAGGACGATACGAGCCGTCGGCCATTAGAACGGGGGTTTGCCATTCCAAACATTGGTATGTATTTCTGGGTGCCTGATTGTGCTCTGGATAAGGAATACACGAAGCCAAGACACCGAAAATGGTACTGGGATGGATCTCGCAGTGAGTATACATAACGTGGGATCCCTCGGGTTGCAAATATTGTTCTTTGGTTTTCATTGCAATAAGGGATAGGTTTTGCTCTTCGGGGTCGATATACTCGATAACCGACTCCTCCAGTTTGCAGTTGGTTAGGAGATCATTCCATCCAATCTCCTTCGAAACTAATCGATCAATGATGACCTTGGTTAATAGGACCTTGTTATCGCGAACACGTAGGACGGGGCGGGTTAAGCGACCCCCGTCGTTGCAAATACGGATTTCCATGGCAGCGCAATCAAATACGATGGAGGTATAGATATTGATGATACCGCGATATTTCTTCTCTTTCATATCATGATAGAGGGCAAGAGGTGTTTCAGTTATACCGACCCACGTACCATTGACAAACACCTTCACCTTTTTATGTAGCTGTTTTACGGTAGCATCTTCGAGTCTCAAAATTTGGGGAAACACATATTGATAGAGGGAGCTACTATTCGTCGGGATCGTAATATGCGACAGATAACTGATGTTTTTGACAATGCCGATGGATTGACCTTCTGGTGTTTCCACTGGACACAGAAATCCCCACGTAGAGTTGTGTAGTTTTCTGGGAGCGATGAGCTCGCCACTCTTCTCCAGGGGGGTGTTAACCCGACGTAAATGGCTCAAACTCGCAACATACGTCAAGCGATTCAGCACCTGGGCTACACCCACCTTGCTACTATTCGCCTGTTTGATGCTGAAATCGCCCGTCGAAAGAGCACGCGATATTCCGTTTTCAATCGTGGTCGATTTTAGAATTTTATAAATATTCGTCATATTGATAATGTTGTAATAATCCTCGCTCGAGCGCCAAGACCCCGTGTTGATTTCGCGCATGATTTGCTTTTGCATCTCCTTGACCAATTTGTTGAAGTAGTTGCGGAAGAGGTTGTTTAGCAACGTTCCGGTTAGTTCGACGCGCTTGTTCAAGTAAGAATCGCGATCATTCGTGGGAAGCCAACCCAGACTGGTTTGTAGGAGCTTCTTCGCCATATATCCCAACAAATAGAGCTTTTGCTGCATTGTGGAGCAATGCGGGAAGATATCAGTGTTCAAGACGTCGATAGTAAATTCCAGCTTCTTGCGCTGGCCGGTCTCGCGATCCATATTCATAGGTGTATAGGCCGCGTATGCAGTGATGTGTCGCAATGCGTCCTCTTTCGTCATATATTTCCCCGCATCCATGATAGACGCCTGTAGACAGTTCAACAATTCCGCGTATTTGTCATCCTCCAAATCCAAGAGAATATACTCGCAAATTGCTTTGTCTGTTAGCACACCCAGTGCTCTAAAGAGGGCAAAGAGTTCGATGGGCTGTTTAATACGGGGAACATTGATGAAAATCCCGTGGCCGAATCCGTTGTTTTTGCTGGCGATCATCATCTCAATCTGTTTCGGTGAAATGCATTTATGGTCGGGTACCGATTTGAATTCGGCATACCAATTCCATTTTGTCGTGTTTTTACCGTCGAAGACATAGACGCGATTTTCCGCAGCTCGCTCTTGTCCCAATACCGTTTTTTCGGAACCTTTGACTACGAAATACCCGCCGCAATCCATAGAACACTCCCCCGTATGGGTCGATTCAACATGTCGGTTTTGATTGAGAACACAGATCGACGACTTCAACATGATCGGCATTTTTCCAATATTGATCTTTGGCAAAACACGAGTTATGATCTTGGGAACATCCATAGCATCCGTGTTGCGAACCGTGTATTGGATTTGAATGTCTACGGTCATGGTGGAGGCGTAGGTGAAGTTGCGCAGCTTCGCCTCTTGCGGATACATCAACTTTGTAGCACCGTTATTTTCGTGGATTTGTGGGGGGTACAATTTAAAATTGGAAAAGGATACGCTGATTTCCAAGAAATATTGCCCGCATTCCGCTACAAAGTCATTTTCCGATCGAATATTAACGGGATTGAACATCTGGATCGTACGTTGAATCTGATAATTGATAAAGTGGTTGTAGGATTCGATTTGATGACGCACCAGACGCTCCAAATGTTGACCGCGGAAATAAGACTCTATCAAATGATACGGCTCTTCGGTGTAGGAACCTAGACTATCTAGAACATCTTTTTCATCCTTGGAGGAAGGATCCAACGTAAAAGGGGCGGCTTTGATGATATCCTCGATCACTTTCTTTGCATCAAAGTCGGGAATAGGGGAGTCATGATGTGCTGCCGCCTCATCATGAATAACCGGTTTTGATGCTGGTGGTTGAAGAGCCTTTGGCTTCCTTATCTTGACTATTTTTCCGGGTACGTTTGTTTCATTGGTAGGAGGTTTTTCTACTTGGCATGATGAACTCATTTTACTTGTTATAATTGCTATAGTTATCTTGTGTATAGAGAGTTAATATAGTATAGGAATCAATTTTTTAGATCGTTTTCGCAAATGATTAGAGATACATTTTGTGAAAGAATGAGATAAAGATCCGCCATTATAGGTACGTATATTATTATGGTAGCATCTACCAAACCTAGGACTTTTATACAATTATTAGACGAGTATAAGACACAGCTCGAATATACCAAAACGGACTATGCCGTAATTCTTGGAATAATACGGTATCATTATACACAACAACAAATGGGGTTGGTGTCCAAGGTCGGATTTCACGCAAATAATACTATTGCGCCGATCATACAACCCATTCAGCCCATTCCCGAATATTACACCTTGTTTGGAAATTCTACCTGGAATACATCATTGAATACATCTTCGAATGAAATAGTAGACGAAACACAAAAATTCTTGAATTATCACGTCCCACCCATTTTGAAATCTCATATCGACACCTACCTTAAGTACGAGCAACCACCGCCTATTGTGCAATCCGTTGTTCATATTGATACAAAAATCGAAAAGTTTGCGGATTTGATAACTCTAATACAAACAGTGGATTACAAACCCTATGCAAAGTACAATATAAATTTGAAGGCCTTGGTTCAAATACGGGAGGAACTGTTGCAATTAGACAAGATGGTGGGTATGACGGAATTCAAAGACGCAATATTGAACCAACTCTTGTATTTTGTCCAAGATCTGCACAGGGGAAAGGATCCCGATTTCATGCACACTGTTTTGTCCGGTCCACCGGGTACCGGAAAAACAGAGGCAGCAACACTGTTGGGCAAAATGTATTCAAAGTTGGGTATACTAAAGAATGGCGTTTTCAAAAAGGCTACTCGAAGTGATTTGATAGCCGGATATTTAGGACAAACCGCCATTAAAACCGCAAAAGTAATCCAGGAATGTTTAGGCGGTTGTTTGTTCATTGACGAAGCCTATTCTTTAGGATCCTCGACAAGTGGTACTATAGGAGGCGACCCGGATTCATATTCCAAGGAATGTTTAGATACATTATGCGAGGCTCTTAGTGCACACAAAGAGGATTTGATGGTTATTGTTGCTGGATATGAAGATGAATTGAATAAGACGTTTTTTAATATGAATCAGGGGCTGCATTCCCGGTTTATTTGGCGGTTTACGATCGATTCTTATAATTCCAAGGAGCTGGCGAATATTTTCCAGAAAAAGGTCCAAGATAATGGATGGTCTTTTTCGCCGGAATTAGAAGCAGCTACTATTTTGGTGAAATGGATCGACAAATATTTGACCACGTTTTCTTACTTTGGTCGAGATATGGAGCTTCTTTTTTCTTATACGAAAATCGCGCATGGACGTCGCATTTATGGTAAAATCGACCAAATCCACAAACAATTGAATCTCGCGGACTTGGATGCTGGGTATAAAACCTTTATGGTGAATAAAGATAAACAGTCCAAGACTTCCTCGATTCCGTATGGGTTATATGTGTAATCGCCCATTTTTCGTCGAAATACATGGTATGTTTTCCGGACATAGTATATCGTGTTGATCCGCATATGAGTAAAAAGATAATTAGTATCAATCCAGAATTATTTAAAATACAGGGGGGCACACGAAAGAAAAGATCTTCCGAAAATTCGTCGTCTAGACCCGAAATCAAGATACGTTCTCCTTCGAAACCTAGACAAAATACGATACGAAGTAAGAATCATGTGTTGCGATTTATACGAGACCAACAAGAGAAGAATTACAAGAAAATATTGAATCCCGATACTACACCCGCCAAACCAGAAGATGCAATTATACCTGGATCGCAGGATTTTAATAGCGATTTCGATGAGTCTTTGAAATATATGATGTCTTTTACTGAACAACAAAAGAATGCGCCTTCCATGAAAAATAAAACCTTGAAACAGAATTCCGCGAATCCAATACAGGGATCAATGCTGTTTCATCCTACCATAAATACTCTTGCACCCATCGAAGAAATGGTAAATGTGGGATTGCCTGATGTATTTGATACGACGAACTATAATATCGCACCTAAGATCCATCTACCGAAACCTCAATATGGTTGTATGAAGTATGGCGGTACCCTTCCTACCTACAGACAATTTCATAATATAACACAGCGTAGACCTCTATTGAATCCATCTGAATCCACCGTTTCGCAACCTATTCATATACCGTCGACAAATGCAACACCTACTCCTGATACTACCACCATCAAACCAGCACATCGAATGGATGAAATAAAAAAAATGGCGGAAAAGGCAGACGCCATACAAAAGGCAAAACCTGCTCCACGATTGAAATATCCGAAACAACGCCGCACTGTACGCCGTACCTTTCGTCTAGGAAAGTCCAAGGTCCATCCAAAAATCTCCGTTTTGGTATCCAACCGAACACTTAGAAATAATATAACGACCAAGTCCTACATGTTGAAACAAACTCCTATGCCGGACATCAAGCGATATCTGATAAAAAAAGGGTTTATTAAAGTGGGCTCTGGTGCACCCAATGATGTATTACGGAAAATGTACGAGTCGGCTTCCATGATCGGAGGTGAGGTACAGAATCACAATCCGGAGAATTTGCTGTATAACTACTTCAATGACATCGATTCTACTATACGTCCTTAACGATTTATCGGAAATGTTGCATTTACACTCATTTTCGCATACAAAGTCGGTATTTGCAATGTGCAAAGGTATAGAATAAAGATGCGTTGTGTTATATTATTATATGAATAAATGATAAATGAAGGAGTTGAAATTTATTCATATCACAAAATGTGCGGGCACGAGTATTGAAAATGCTGCAAGAAAAGAAAACCAATTCTGGGGAAAATTTCACCGTGAGTATGGATTTTGGCATCAGTTATTTCCAAATGTAGATCCTGACGTTATTGATAAATATGATTGGTTTATGGTGGTTAGAAATCCTTACGAAAGAATGTTATCGGAATACTATTGGTTTACTGGGGGGGCGAAACAGCCAATATCGATGACACGAATGAATGAATTTTTAATAGATAAGATAAAAAAACGGAGTAATATTGGGGATCATTTTACAGAACAATACAAATATCTACATCCCACTGTAAACATCCGTATCATAAAGTTTGAAAATTTGGGTGAAGAGTTTACTGCGCTTATGAAAGAATATAATTTAGAGAAAATTCACTTGGATAAAGAAAATGCACGGAATCGCCATGATTATTCTGTTGCCGATTTTTCGCCAGAATTAATAACATTGATCAATGAAGTCTATGACCAAGATTTCGCAGAATTTCAATATGAAAAAATCGCCACAGTGTAATAGAGTGTATTATTTATGCATTCACAAAATAAACATAAAAGTTATCTAGTATATTATATAACTTTTATACTACTACTATGTCCACAACATCTATTTACGAAGAATATATTCAATTAACTAGAACGTATCAAACGAAATATGGCAAAAAAACGATTGTTCTCCTTCAAGTTGGCGCGTTTTTCGAAATATACGGGTTCCGTTGTCCAAGAACGGGAGACTGGATTGATAGTGAAATAACGGATTTTTCGCAGATTTGTAATCTCAATATTTCGGAGAAGAAGGCCGTGCATCAAGGACGTGCGGTCTCCATGGCCGGATTCCGCGATTACACCTTGGACAAGTATTTGCAAAAGTGTACTGAAGAAGGGTATACAGCTGTAGTTTATGTCCAAGAAAAGGTAGGAAACAGTATAAAACGCGTATTGGACTCGGTTCATTCAGCGGGTACGTACATGTCTTACGATTCGGAGGACACTAGTCATCAGATAACGAATAATACAATGTGTATTTGGATCGATCATCACAAGAATAGTTCGACAAAAAGTCAAGACCTCGTGGTATACGGAGTTGCTGTTGCGAATATTTTTACGGGGGCATCTAATGTGATGGAATATCAGCACGGATTGCAGTACAAAACAGATCGCAAAATACAGTCCGCCAGTGCGACCCTAGATGAATTGGAACGTATGGTATCCATCCATCAACCCAGTGAGGTTATCCTCGTTTCCGATTTAACAAAAGAGGAGGCATATACTCTAACTCAATACGCCAGGGTTTCACATACAGCAACCATACATTATGTTTCGAAGGCCACCGACGAAAAAGCCATCCATTGTGGTCAACAAAAGTATATCCATCATATCTTGGACAAACTCTATGGGAAAAATGCGAAGAATACGTGTAGCGAATTTGATCAATATCCTACCGCAAACCAGGCCTTTTGTTTTTTGATGGATTTTGTCCAAGAACACAACCCCAATTTGGTGAAACATATTGCTACTCCCAAATTCCAAGAGACAACGCAGGTTCTCTTGGCAAATCATACATTGAAACAGTTGAATATCTTGGACTTGGACACGGGACATAGACGTTCCAATGGACACTTGTCCTCAGTGTCGTCTTTCCTCAACAAGTGTATGACGGCCATGGGTCGCCGACAATTTCATATGCAACTGGTATCTCCTACTACGGATGTAGAGTGGTTGCAAAGACAATATGCGACTACTGAGTTGGTTCTATCTCAATATGATGCTTTAGTGCCCAAGGGCCGCCAGTTGTTGTCTAAGATCCACGATATGGAGCGGTTTTCACGACAATTGACCTTGCAAAAACTGTATCCATCTTCGATTTGGTCTTTCCGAGAATCGATCGCTGTATGTTTGCAAATACATGGACTTTTTCAACAAACGCTACCTAGCGAACCCGCCCTGATCGTAGAACAATTGGCGGTGCCCCAGTACGTCGAAAATCTCGCGGCCTTCTTGGACCAACATTTTATTATGGATGTGTGTAAATCTACGGCGAACTTGGGATCCATTGAGGAATCCTTCATAAAACGGGGTGTTTCCGAACCCTTGGATCAAGTCTTGGACCAATACTACGAGAATATCGGACTCTTTCACGCGATTCGGGATTGGCTGAACCAGTTGATCCGACAACAAGAGGGTCAATCAGATCAAACCGACTATGTTAAGATTCACGAAACCGAGAAATCAGGGTCGTCTCTCCAAATAACAAAAAAACGGGCAACTATTTTGAAGAAATGTTTGCAGCCAGATCAGCTGTATGAGATTCCGAACACGCCCTTGAAAATAGAGGGGAAGGATATCAAGTTTAGTTCAGCGTCTGGATCCGCGGATGAAATCGGTATTCCTGTCTTGTCCAAGATTTGCGACGCCATTTTGAAACAAAAAGAGGAGCGAAATCGGCTATTAATAACGACATTTTACCGGGTCTTGCAACAACTAGAGACACAGTGTTTCCCTGAGATCGAAGGTATCATCCGATTCATAACTGGTGTGGATGTCTTGGTCAATAAGGCGTATATAGCAAAACAGAATCATTATTGTTGTCCGAGGATTTCTTCTAACGATGATCAAGGATCAGGGTTAGGCACAGGGTCTAGATCCGTATCCGCATCCTTTGTTAATGCAACGGGACTACGGCATGCACTCATCGAACAGATACAGAATCGCGAGTTTTACATATCGAATGATCTCTATCTTGGACAAGATACCAGGGGGATCCTATTGTATGGTACCAATGCGGTAGGAAAAACCAGTTTAATACGCGCACTAGGCATCGCAGTTATCATGGCGCAAGCCGGATTGCACGTGCCCTGTTCCACTTTCGAATACAAGCCGTATACCGCCATTTTCTCGCGAATCTTGGGTACAGACAATTTGTTCAAGGGTTTATCCACCTTCGCAGTGGAAATGACCGAACTCAGGGTGATTCTGAAGATGGCTACCAATACTAGTCTAGTTCTCGGCGACGAATTGTGTTCTGGAACAGAGACCGAGTCCGCTCTCAGCATTTTCGTTGCAGGATTGATGGATTTACACAATAAACAGGCATCTTTTATTTTTGCAACCCATTTTCACGAAATCGTCCACTATGACGAAGTCCAAGAGTTGGTACGTCTGAAACTCATGCATATGGCCGTCCATTATGATCGAGAAAAAGACGAACTGGTTTATGACCGAAAATTGGAACCCGGTCCTGGGAATCGAATGTATGGACTAGAGGTATGTAAGTCTCTGCATTTACCGGAAGAATTTTTAACACAGGCATACACTATACGTCGTAAATACTGGCCTGAAACCAAGGGTGAATTGTCGCACCCCACTTCCAGATATAACGCACAGAAGATCCGCGGATTGTGCGAGATATGCGGCCAACATGCCGGCGAAGAAACACACCATGTACTAGAACAGGCAGATGCGGACCAAGATGGAATGGTTCGCATCGACCAAGATGATAAAACACCGACACTCGTACACAAGAATCATCCAGCAAATTTGATGAGTCTTTGTTCACATTGTCATCGGAAACAGCATGCATAGAAGGTATACCAGATACACTCTATAGTCGGTTTGTAAACCATCGTTCTAACCTACCTACCCAAGTTGGAAGATAGACCCATGCTAAATACCCTAACCCGCTACCGACAATACCACCCGCAATAACTTGTTCTAGCGAATGATTTTTGTATATAACACGTTGTACTGCTGTTATGATAGCAATACACGAATAAATAAAAGTTAACCAATCGTTTTTCAATGCATAATGAATGAATACTAACGAAAAAAAGACGGATTGGGCGTGTCCGGAAGGCATTCCGTATTCTTGGACACCCATTCGGTTCGCTTTGTGAAATCGATCTTCGAATGAATCCCATGTAAAATAGTGAACGGTTTCACTAGAAGGCCGAGGTTGACGTATGAGACCTTTTGCTGCATAATTGACAAGACTACTCCCCAGTTGTCCTATACCATATGCCCCCAGTAGTCGAAAAGACGATTTCGAGAGGATACCGAGAGATAACCCCATCAGTATGAGCGGCCCCCAAAACCCAATATATGCCAATATTGCGTAAAATAATATCATCTTATATAGACTATATCATGATATAACCGATCACCACTATATGAAAACGCGTTTAACGCCCCGTGTTTCTACGGATCCAGGTATATCCGTTTTGACGACATTGTCCACCGTGGTAAATATGATGGGTACGTTTTTCTCGGATGCATAACGAGAATATTGTTTGCAGAGAACAGCGCCTTGTTTTACGATATAACGCAAATCTTTTGTAGAGCCTCCGTCTGGAAGAATAGCAATAACGTGGCATGAGGGTTTTTCTTCTATGTGGAACCAAAGATCCGTGGGTTTTGCTAAATCGATGATCCTAAAGTTATCTTTTGCATTTTTTCCGATCAAGTATTGGACGTCGATTCCACCCATAATTTGAGGGAAATAAACGGTTTTTTCCGGCATTATAGTTATCAGTTAGATACCCCCCCTAGACCCTCTATAATACTCAATTTTATACTCTATAGGTATTAGGTTTTTCCGTTAGGAGCTGGTGTTTTTGTACGGATAGGCACCACGGTAGGTGAAGCATCACAACAAGAAAAGTGTTGACACGTATAATTATTATCATTAGTACATACATTGATAAGTTCCTTCGTATCAGAGTCTTCTCCCAATTTAAAAGTACAGTGCAAGTCTCTATTATTGCTTGGATCACCTCCGTCAGGCATACAAGGAAACTTTGGATTGGGTGTTTGGACTGGCCAAGTATATGACGGATAAATGGATGGTTCAGGTTTAGGGGGTCGCGTTCTTTTGCCTCCCATTCGTCCGGCTTCAACCACTTGATTAAATTCATTGTACAATGTTTCATCATACTGTGCTTCCTCACTTAAAATCATGGCGGTTTGGTCTTCCTCGGGCATTCCGGGCAAGGCTACCGGGCCAAAGTAATCTGGTTGACAATTTCCATAACATTTTCCTGCATAGTAGTAAAAATCGCGATTTACAATCGTGAAATCACTATAGCTAGTAGGTATAGAAGGACCCTGTTGATTTCCAGCTACACATTTCTGCCCTCCTAATAATACACAGCATTCTGTAGAAGCACATACGTCTTTGTCCAATTTATTGCATTTAGCATTGATCAATTGTTTGTCATACGAGTTCTCCGTGCAAAACCCACCATACATATAAGGGGCATTCTGGATAGTATACGTCTGTGGAAGACCCGTTGTCGTACTCAAATACAAACTATCCGCATAGTTGGGTACATACCCTGTAGAATCTACCAAATAGGTACCAGGTTCATCGTATAGTGGGGATGGATTTAAATCGAATCCTGGTTGCATAGGATCAAATTTCTGTTGATCTCTCTTTTGCGGATTTGGATCATTACTATGATAGACTTCGTTAATATCATAAGGGTTGTAGCCTGGACTAGGTGGAGAGGTGGGTGGAGCTGTAGTAGGAGCCGTATTTTCCGTTGTTAGGGTAACCGAGTTCAAACAGTTTAGAGTAACATTCGTGAAGATTGGTGTGATTCCACTTCTTGGATCCTTATCTTTCACTAGTCTACACCCGGGAGCTATAGGAGCCATCATGGTGGTTGTTTTAGTGACTGGGGTTTTTTCATCTTTTACCTCGAGTGAATAATATCCATCGGGAATAATACCTGTCTTGGGTATATCCTTAACTTCTCTAGCTAAATAATAATTGGCGTTGGCTTCTGCTGCGTCAGCTGATAACGTTATTTTATCAGTATATGATTCGTGTAATGTTGACATGTAAAAATTACACATGTAGACTCCGCCAATAATGATGATAAATAGTAAAAGAATATATAATATATAATTACGTTTCATAAGTAGTTAGCAGATAGATATACTATCTATATATTTTGTTTTTTGGTATAAAATTGAATTAAAGATTCCGCCACAGTCTAAAATATCCATCCATTATAGTAATAGTGAAATAATAAAACTTCTCTAAAGATGATCATTCCGATTAAATGTTTTACTTGCGGAGACCTTTTGGCCGATAAATACCGATATTACCAAGACGAAGTTCGGCGTATCAAGATACAAAAGGGCCATCAAATAGACAAAGTAGTTTATCTAACAAAAGATACGATGGATAAAACCCCCGAGGGTGAAGTGTTAGATGCACTAAAGCTGAGAAACGTCTGTTGTCGGCGTCATATGCTAACCCACGTCGATATTGAATAATGCCATATAGTTAGAATCGAATATTTTATATAATGATACTATAGGTATGCCAAAGCGTCAAATAAAGAAAAATAAACGTACATTCAAGCGACGACGATCGATCAAGCGCGGTGGTAGTGGATACATTGCACAATCCGCTCAATTCCCGAATGTAAACAATGTTATAGGTATAAATGTAAATTTAGGAAAACCCGGTCTAGATGTTTCAGATCCCTCTAGCTATATCAATTCGAGAAACCTAACAGGTGGTTCGAGGACACGTAAATATAGGAGGAAACGAACTGTGCGTAAGATGAAGGGTGGCGCATCTATGTTAACAAACGATGCATTCTTGGGATCTGCTAATAATATGAATGCATTTACGGGTTTTGGTACAACTGCCGGATCATTCTGGTCTCAAGCTGAAATAGCTGGTGCTCCTCTTCAACCATCTTCTATGTATTCTAATAAAAATGCTTCTGCGTACTTAGTTTAGATAGATGGAAGGGCTTGATGGATGTTGTTTCACTATATTTTTTTATTCATATATATTATAAACTATACAGCCCTTGTATTCATCAATCAAAGAATCATGGCGATAACTGGTTTAAGAAACTTGTGCACCCCATCCTATGTATATTTAGTAATATCGGTTATTGCAATGGTAGTTATGATTTATCAAAATATTGGAAATATTAATCAATACTGTGTGGGTACAATGAGTTGCACAGTATCGAGCACCGCTCTTATCTTCATTATCAAAACGGTCTATATTTTGTTCTGGACGTGGGTCTTGAACTTGATTTGCCGTGCCGGCGCACCGGGAATTGCCTGGTTCTTGGTCCTTTTGCCTTTTATTTTGATGTTTATCCTGATTTCGATGTTGTTTGTTACTGGATAAAATGGGATAATAATATAACAGATCACTATCAAACGTTTGTTATATTATACTACGAATTACGAATTATCGACTATGAAAACCCGCAAACATAGGCAAAAGAGTACAGAGATTTGTGGGCGAATAACGGAGGTAAAAGATGGATGGAAATCGATCGAAATCTGGGGAAATGCATTTCAACGAGGATATGCACATGGTGTACTTTTGCATACAGAGTTGTCCAAGATCAAAGAATCGATACCTTTTCAAGTGTCCGTCAATTTTCCAAGAATTTCGTATAAACAGTATTCGGCGGATTGCAAGCGATATGTCGCGCCCAAGGTGCGCGATCATTTTCCCGAAATATATAGAGAAATGGAGGGTATTGTCAAGGGCGCAAACTCCATGGACAAAATGGGTGTATCTATCGATGATATTATTGAATGGAATGCGATGGTATCAATGAACGAATTTTACACGCGCAATCCAAAGATGGAGAGGTGTAGCGCGTTTATTGCTACGGGCGATGCAACCGAAAAAGGAGACATTGTTATGGCGCATAATACTCACAGTGATTATGTTGCTGGTCAGTACATGAATATTATTATGACAATAACTCCGAATACTGGGTTTATATTCAGGATGCAAACCGCCGCTGGTCTGGTGTCTAGTACTACTGATTGGTTTTTGTGTGAGCATGGGATTATTGGATGTGAAACAACTATAGCAGATGTCATTTATAAGGCCGATTTTGTTCATGGCGTACCCTATTTTTGTCGGATTCGAAAGGCTATGCAATATGGGAAAACACTGGATGATTATGTCTCCATTATGCTAGAACAAAACGCCGGAGATTATCCGTGCTCGTGGTTGTTAGGTGATACTCGCACTGGGGAAATTATGCGATTCGAATTGGGCAAGAATCGACATAGTGTTTCGCGAACCAAGAATGGTGTGTTTTTTGGAATGAATTCGGCCTTTGACCAAGAACTCTTGGACCACGAAATAAAACAGCCGCGATCAAAGGATGATGCAATCCATCTAGATAACACAAGTGGATCGAGAATTCATCGTTTCACTCACCTTTTATATGATAGGTTCTACGGTAAGATCAATCTGGAGTCTGCTATATCTATTATAGCTGATCATTACAACTCTTATACAAATACAGATTGCATGAATCGTCTTGGAATATGTAAACATATGGAGTACGATTCATCTAAGAAAGATCGTCATAAGAAGGCGTATAGGTTATTTGGCTCAACAGATGGGAAGGTGGTGAATACAGAGATGTCCAAGAAGATGGATTTTCTTGGGAGATTTGGATCAGCATGCGGCCGTCGATTTTCAATAGATGAACATATAAAAAAACATCCAGAGTATGAAAAATATAGGGGATATGTCCAAGATTTTGTTTCTAGGCCTTGGACAAGTTTACGATCAACAAGTTTACGATCAACAAGTTTACGATCAACGGATCAACAAATCAAAAAAAAACAATAGTATAGTAATATAGTAGTAGATTGACAAAAAATGACCTTAATTTATAGCTTATTGCAGCAATTCTTTTACGAAGAAAGATGGACAACTGTATTCATGGTATTATCATCGTTGTTAAATAGTATTATTCAATCAAACGGTATTTCTTTTATAACAGCCAGTATTATCTCTTCGATGCAAGAAAATAACAAAAAGATGGCATATACTTATTTTAGATACCTCATCGCCTTGGTTATTCTATATCTTATTGTAGCATCCATCTTCAAATATTTCAAAACTCAGATCTTGACAAAACTAAGACAATGGATGCGACATAAATTAATAAGCACAGTTCTCAAAGTAAATAATGAGAACTTTAGCGGCATTAATTTCACAAAACTAAATTCCCCCATCAATCGTATTTCATCGGTGTCATTTATGGTATTTAGCGATATTATCTCCTTTATTTTACCCAATACAATGTTTTTATTGGTAGTATCAGCATTCTTCATATACAAGAATTGGATGTTTGGTCTAGGATTCTTTTTAGCAAATGTGTGTATTGTTATATTTATCATATTCAACTGGAATGTTCTGCTAGAGAAAAATACCAACTATGAGGAACAGATCGGGCACAATGAAAGTTATCTAATGGAAATTTTGAATAACGTGGATAAGATTATTTATCGAGGACAAACCGAAAACGAGATTGCGATTTATGACGAAAAAACCAAGAAAGGTATTCAAAAATCCTACGAATTTTATAGCACGACGGATTACTATAATACCCTATTGAATCTGTTTGTCTATCTTATCGTATTTTTCTCGATATACACCTTGATCTATTTGTATTTTTCCAAGAAGATATCCATCACGATTTTTATAACATTTTTCAGCATTTTGTTGCTGTACCGCGAAAAAATAAAAACGCTGAATGGTCAGATACCTGATATGATAGAATTTCTAGGGAGAACCGATACAGTCTTGAAACATTTCAAGGAAATGGAAAAGGATGTGCCCTATATTGGTACAAAGCAGTACGAATCTCATGATCTGCCATTCAATCAAATCGTATTTGACAAAGTTTCTTTTACCTATCCAACAGGAGAAACACCCGTCTTTACTGAAAAATCAATCACGGTTGATCTACCCGATAAAATTATTGGTGTTATGGGTCTTTCAGGCAATGGAAAATCCACCTTTATGAAATTGATCCTGAAATTGAATAAATTGAACGGGGGTCGAATACTGATTGATGGTGTAGATATACAAGTACTGGATCCGGATTATATTAGAAAAAATATGATTTATGTTTCGCAAAACTCGAAATTGTTCGACAAAAAAGTTATCGAGAACATGATGTATGGCTGCAATGACGAGCATCATTCTGTATGTTCTAAGCGGTTGGACGAGATTTTGAAATACCCCAAGATAACGGAATTGTATAGGAATTTGGATGTAAACGAGACCCAATCGGGGTCTTTAGGTGAAAATTTATCGGGCGGACAAAGACAAATTGTTAACATTATTGGTGGACTGATTCATCCGTCTAAGATTGTTATATTGGATGAGCCTACGAATGCATTGGATCCCGGGCTAAAACGCGAATTATTGGGTCTTATTCGCGATTTCCGAAAATATAAGAGAACAATTATTGTTATTACACATGATAAAGACGTTGAGCCTTTGTTCGACGAAACTATCAAACTGTAAGACGTGTTATATAGGTTCCATGTTTATTTGTGGAGGTGTTTTCCAATTCTTGTAGGGTATCGCATTGGACGTAGATTGGGGTAGAGATAATAGTTCATTTAATGAGAGAATTCGTCTTTCTAAAGGTGTTATTCTATTATGTCCAATTGTTTTCAAGGATTTACGTCCAAGCTGTTTCCATCGCCATTCAAATTGGAGAGCCGCTTGCCAATCGGGAAAACCTGATACATAACATGCACGTCTCCACGTTTTTCCTTGACCAACCTTTACTGATGTAGCGTGGGCGCCTCCCTTGATCTCTTTATTATGCTGTCGCAATCGGTGGTCTAGATCTACTGTAGCTCCTACATAAGTAGCCGCGTTATCTGATGATACCAGCAAATATACGTAAGATGGCCGTGTATTCTCTTGCGGCTCATCTATCTCATCTATGCCTTCCATAGTAGTAGTAAGTATATATATTATAAGATATATACTATACGATATATACTATAAGATATATACTATAAGATATATACTATACGATATATGATAAAATTGATAAGAGAATAATACGTGTAGTAATTTATATAAAAACCTCTTCTATACATAATATATCTGTTTCTCGATCAACAAGAATGAATCCTGCATTGTCCAAGATTTCCGAAGAAGACGATATAACACGATTTACCCTCTCTGGAATCAATGTTAGTTTTGCAAATGCCCTGCGTCGAACAATTCTATCCAACATACCAATCAATGTGATTTTGACCGAAGAATATGAAACAAACCAGTGTGTTATACACGTAAATACTGGGCGTCTACATAATGAGCTATTGAAGCAGAGACTCAGCTCAATTCCTATTCACATGAAGGATTTAGATGTTTTGCCCGGAAAATACTCTTTGGAGGTGGATGTAAAGAACGACGGAGATACGATCGAGTACATTACTACAGAACAATTCAGGTTGAAAAACAAGACTACGGGTAATTTTATGACGGAAAATGAGGTTCGTAAGATCTTTCCGCCCAATCCAAAAACTGGATACTTCATTGATTTTGCTAGATTACGCCCCAAAATTAGCGAAACCATTCCCGGTGAACGTATTCATCTCTCGGCGGATTTTTCGATTGGAACCGCGCAAATGAATAGTATGTATAATGTAGTATCGATATGTTCATACTCGTATACACCGGATTTAACCAAAGCCCAAGAAGTATGGGAGGAACAAGAGGCTAAACTGCGGTCCGAAGAAGCTACCGGCGATGAAATTGCGTTTCAAAAGGAAAATTATCGTTTGTTGGATGCTCAGCGACATTTCATTGTCGATAGTTTCGATTTTGTTCTGAAAACAATCGGAATTTACGAGAATGTTGATCTGATAAAGAAGGCATGCGCTATTCTTCAAAACAAGTTGATCGATATTATTCAAGCCATAGATTCCGATTCGTTGTCTATTGTTAACAGCGAGACGACGATGGAATCCTGTTTTGACGTTGTCTTGGAAAATGAAGACTATACAATCGGGAAGGTCGTGGAATATATTCTGTACGAAAAATATTATCAGGGAGACAAGTCCCTCTCTTATTGCGGGTTCAAGAAGTTTCATCCACATAATACGGATAGTATTATTCGTATTGCATTTGACGAGAAAGGCGACAAAAACATGGTCAAGCAATATATGCGCGATGTATGTGTAGATGCACAAGAGGTATTCAAGACCATTTATGGAATGTTCAAGTAGTCCATCCGTTGACTATGAATATCCTTATCATTATCCTATATGTATACTTTTACATGTGAAAAGGTATACATAAAATTGAATTGGGTAATCCTATTTTTACATTGAGACACGACATCACTATGGAAAAACGTATTACTAGTAGAGTGGATGAATTCTTCCAGACATTCAAGAATGATATTCGCGAGAAGTCGTTGGCCCTGGATTTCGAAGACAAGTCCAAGATCGCCCAACTGATGGAGTTTATTTATGATTACAACCGCGTGATTTTACAAAAGGATGATTTCACAAAACGGAAGCGTATCAAGAACTCGATCCCCGACTTGAATCGATGTGTTGCAAAATTGGCCAATGGAGAACAGTGTACCCGACGCAGAAAGAATGATCACGAATTTTGCGGTACACATACAAAGGGTACGCCTCACGGCCTTATGGTACAATCTGCGAATTTTGCAAATACGCTGCAAAAAGTGGAGGTCTATGCGGTTGAAATCAAAGGAATCGTGTATTACGTCGATTCCTTTACGAATGTATACAAAACAGAGGATGTCTTGGAAAACAAAGAAAATCCTGAGATTATAGCGCATTATGTAAAATCGGGGGAGGCATTTACGATACCGGAGTTTGGGCTTGTATAGTCTTGCTAAATAACGGATAGCCCTTGTCCCCAACCCGATCCTAACCCCCCACCTTCATGCCCATCCCAATCCCCATCCATATATTTTTCTCAGTTATCGGTAGTATTGATTTTACGAGTAATGGTTTCTTTCACCGTTTCCTCGCGATTTTCGAGAATAAAGTTCTGGACTTCACCAGCCTTTGTCTCGTCGCCTTGATAATATTTGGATAGAATATTTAGCAATAATTGTTTGGTGATCGGTTTTTTCACGGTTTGTTTGTTGTATTGTATTTTTCCGTCGTTGATATCGAAACAGTCAATTTCCTTCTCTTTCATGATCTTTATTAGATTCGCCGACAACCTCTTTTTCTCAGTATCACGAATCTTTTGCTCCTTTTTCAATGTTCTGAGTTCATTGTCTATCTTTACCCACTCTCGAATTGTTTTTACAAGGATTTCTTTTGTATCGGCGGACGACATTGTAGAAGAATAGATAGATCGATATATGAATTATATATTATTACACGATAATTATTTATATCTTTTATGTAAGGACAAACCAATGTTTCAGTTGCAGTTTTCAAATAAAAATCAAATACGTCAGGTTCAACCAAGTCAGCAGAGGTCATTTACTACAGTTAGTAGAGGGATATACAACCCACTGCCGCCACCGCCATTGGCTATACCTTCTACAATTCAAAGTAATATTAAAGATCCGACTAAACCGAAAACAATGGCGTGGGGTGAACCCATATGGTTCCTTTTTCATACATTGGCACAAAAAGTAAAAGAGGATACCTTCCCGGAAATAAGGAAAGAATTATTGCATGTTATTATTAGTATTTGCAACAACTTGCCTTGTCCGGATTGCGCAAATCACGCAACACAGTATATGAACTCTATTAATATGAACACCATCCAAACAAAGAAGGATCTAATTCAAATGCTGTTTCAGTTTCATAATACTGTAAACTCTCGCAAAGGATATCCTGTATTTCCGTATTCTGAATTGGAACCAAAATACTCTATGGCTTTAACCATTCCTATTGTAAAATATTTCATGCAAACGTTTGACAAACCAAACTATAGTGGCCGGGTAGGAGTAAATAATTTCCATAAAACACGTACTGTTTCGTACTTGAAAACGTGGTTTTCTACAAAATTATCCTATTTCGATCCCTAAATAATTATACTATAGTAATGTATAATGAAACCATCTTATATTTTCTTTAGTCAGCCGGTTAAAAATATCCCAACCCATTCTCCTAAGCTTCCTATTGTAGCACCCTTTATGATGAAGAGTTTGTTTACTGACAACTCGTTGGTTTGTTATAAACCACATAGTTTAGCACCAGGTGGAGTGGGTACTGTTCGTAATGTCGGTGCTAAAGCGAATCGAACGTAATTCGTTCATATCGATATTTATCTATCGATCTATCAATCCATAAAATAAATCACATCTACTATTTATTTTATGATATGGTATCGCTTTACACTATAGATAATAGATACACCGAAACATCACAACATTTATTGGGTTTTTGTCGAAACTGCTCTGCATCTATACATACTCCTAGATGGTTGTGAACAAACGGCTTTATTGCTAACGCCACTAAAATATGCGAGGTTCACCATTCCACTGGAATCTATCAACATGGCCCAAAGAACACCTACTAAACCACTAATAATGAGTGATGCTAATAACTTGGGATTAGAGGAACATCCATTTGACGTATTCCACATCATATCGGCCAGGATAATCAATGGGAAAATAATGAACGTGGGAATATTTTGTGTTGCAAGATTATTGGTGCCTATGAAATAGGATAGGTAGGATAGGGTATATCCAAAGACGGTCTGACTCAATGGTAAAACGGATATGGGTTGATTATTACCAATGGTCAACGTGTTGCATTTCGCGCTCTTGATCAAGGAATCATCGTTTTGGGTCATGAGATTATTTCCAATCATCATTGTAAAAAAAGTGGCGATCAATAACCCGACTAGATAGACAACACCCTTAAGATCTTGATTGAATATCGACTCTAGTGTAAAATAACTAACAATAATAAATGGTGCGAATCTGAAAAAGAAATATATAATATTTACAAGGTTTAATTCCATGGTATATTAATATAATACACACAGAAAATTGCCGACTATATTACTACTAAATCCTCGGACTAAATAGTGTAAAACCATATAAACATTTGGTTATAATGAAATATATATTTCGATTGACCAATATGGGAATCCCAAGCTATTTTTCGTATATTATTAAAAATTATTCTAATATTATACGAACATTAGAGTCAGTGAAGGGCGAGCATAATGTGCTACAGGATTTGTATATGGATTGTAATTCCATCATTTATGATGCGTTCCATTCCCTAAGCAAGTGCGAGAATAACATTAAAATAGAAGACATAGAGTCTATGATTATATCGTCCGTACTAGATAAAATTGTACACTATATTGAGTTGATTCGCCCATCTGATACGGTGTTCATCGCATTTGATGGTGTTGCGCCTTTTGCAAAGATGGATCAACAGAGGAATCGAAGATATAAAAGCATGATGTTGTCCAAGATATCAATGGTAGAATCGTCTAACGAGCCTGAGTGGAGTACATCAAATATAACTCCAGGAACGAAATTTATGCATACTTTGGGAGAAAGAGTGTCGCAGTTTTTTGTCGCATATTCCAAATCACATCCGGAGATAAAGGATATTATTGTGTCTACCTCGGCAGATCCGGGGGAAGGTGAGCATAAAATGTTTTGCTATATGCGAAATCGGTATTCGGATTGTAAAACAAGGGCATCTAAAGACACTATAGCAGTGTATGGTCTTGATTCAGATCTGATTATGCTTTCCATATTTCATTGCAAGTTAGTGAAAAACATCTATATTTTCAGAGAAACGCCAGAATTTGCAAAGAGTTTGGTAAACACCTCGACTTTAGCCACAAATGCCGAATGCTCTTTTATGGATATTTCGCGATTGTCGTGGGGGATCTTGCACGAATTGCAGTGCAATGGCATCAATGATCATAGGATTTACGATTATGTATTTCTCTGTTTCTTTTTAGGGAACGATTTTTTGCCGCATTTTCCGTCGCTGAATCTGAGAACCTCTGGAATGAATACGCTGTTAACCGTCTATCGAAAAACGATTGGTTCTTTTCCGAATCGATACTTTATCTCAAATCCCGATTTAGAAATACAGTGGAATTGGGTGCAGATATTTATAAGAGAGTTGGTAAAGAATGAACATGAATTGATTCTAAATGAGTATGATGTTCGCGAAAAATGGGCAAAACGAAAGTGGTCTTTGGAAACAAAGGAGGATCGCGATTTTTGCATACAGAGTGTTCCTGTAATATATCGTGCTGAAGAGGTATTTATTTGTCCAAGAGAAAAACACTGGCAACATAGATATTATCAGTCTCTTTTTCATGAAGAATATGACATAGAATCGATTTGTATGAATTATATTGAGGGTCTAGAGTGGGTGTTTTATTACTATACACGGGGGTGCATTCACTGGCAATGGAAGTATAAATACGCATATCCTCCGCTATTGAGTGATTTGGCTGCAAGTATATCAAAACAGGCCGGTGTTTATTCCACGCGACGTTTTATAGATAGTTCTGTTGCAAATAATCGACCTTTTTCGTCAAATGTACAATTGTCTTACGTGTTGCCTAAAACCAATCATAACCTACTTCCGTCCAAGATAATGGAGGTTTTACAATCTCCCGAATATTCTGTGTTTTTCCCTGATGACGTTTCATACAAATGGCCGTTCTGTAGATATCTTTGGGAGGCGCACGCAGACTTGCCCGAAATAGGAGTGGATGTTTTGCAAACTTGGGGAAACCTATTTGATCTAGTAGTGTAGTTGTACAGTAAAAATTGATTTGGTTGTGCGTGTGTCTGAGAATCATAACACTTCTCGGCTATAATGGTTCGGACTATGAACAATACAACAAAGGAAAACTCACAACAAGCCCAAGCCCAAGCCCAATCGATATCTGATCCTTCTTCTATTGGACAAGAAGAATCAGATGGTGTAGTAGAAAAAACGTCGTTTCTCCGAATAGTTCGGACTTCGATCATGGGTATAGTAAATGTATTCTTCCCAAGAACCGTTCTCAAGGTAATGTTGATTTATTTTACGTGGATAACGGTTCACTATTTAGCGGCATATTTGTATATTCATTTCTGTGCGCATCTATCTTGGACAGGATACATTATGTCGGCGATTTTGGTTCCGGCACCGCATTGTGAAGGATTACGTTGGATCATATACAATGGGGCAATCAAAATCCAAGGAATGTGGATTCTTTTAGGTGGATATATTTTGCATTTCATAGAATATTTAGTCTCGGTGTAATTTTGTCGTAAAATATGATATTCTAGTATATATTAGACATGTCTCAAGTTGAAACTACCACTAAATCAAATACACGTTCCGGTAATAAACTAAAGCTTTCTAGGAGCGATAAAATCGATATATCAAAATTATTTACGCGGGAGTTTTTTGATTTCATGGGGATCGATGATGTACATATTCATAAAATCGCTGTACCGGTATTGTCTGTAGAAACATTTGATTTAAAACCGTCCAGTGATGTAGTCCAAGACGATTCTCGGAACCGGGATCCTTCATCGCCATCGTTAGTTGGTGTCGACACATTTACAATGCCGGAACCTAGCAGTCAACATGCGGATATACCTTTGACAAAAGCGAGCGATTTTGAAATACAACGTCCCATCGAACCTGGGCAAATCATGAAAGGTGGGGGCATGTTAAATGATATAGGATCTTTTTTTTCTAGTTTCCTCTATCGCACATCCAAACCCACGACAAATCATCATCCATTGAAACCTGATGCAATGAATAACCCCGGACTAGAACTTACGTTTGGAAAAGGCGCTACTCTGCATAGTCATGCAATTATTCCGTTGTCGTCTATAAAACCCGATACATCTAAAGTAGAATCCATCTATCGCTTGAATATTCTTGGTGGAATAGAATACTCCGATTTAGAGACTCTCTCTTTGTGTATAGACCGTCAAAATGAATATATGGAAAAAATGGGTGTTCAAATCAATGCATGGAGGTTAGACCACGTGTATAAGATTCATGATACATATGTATGTTTTGATGTCGAAAATATATCCGAAATTGATGATAGCGGGAATAGGAATAAAAGTATGAATGATCGAAAAAAAGAGTTTATGAATATGATAATCGGCGATGAATATTCTAAATTGAAGGGTACACGAGAAGGCATGAGATTAGTATAATAGGATCCTAATCCCGAACTCCGAATCCCATGTTGTCCAAGATATAGAAAAATATTTGTATAAAATATAGAATAGAATATTATTGTTATTATGTCAATAGGACTACTTTCTAAAATTATTCCAACGAAATATAAAGAAATTTTTGAAACAGCATTGGTGGAGGTAGCGATCGACCCATCAATATTAGATGATATGTCCAAGATGATTCTTGAAAGATTAGATAACACGGGTAAAAAGAAATTTTACAAAATGTGTCAAGATATCAAACGTATTGCTACTACATCACAATCTGTGTTTTTGAAACAAATCGGTATCCTTTCTAAAGATTTGTCTGAACATTATGATCAAAGAACAACTACCGATGATTCTTTTAGTGCTTCTACTTCGTCTAATAAAGTGATAGAAAATACAATGTTAGGTGGTAATCGAGGTGTACGTTATATTCGATCTACAAGTAATACTATTGGTAATTTACTAGAAATTCTTGTAAATGATTTGGAACAGAACCCAATAGATGCATCTGCAGTTAAAACATTTGGAAGTGTTTTGTTATTTTTCTTTGTTTTGTTGTTTTTTACATACTTGTATACTAATTTTGTGAGTTATTTGGCATCTAAGGCATTTGATATGGTGGGCACTCGTACTCGTACTCTTACTCGTAGTAGATCTCGGTCAGGAAAGAGAGGAGGAGGAAAGACAAAGAGGAAAAGAGAAAGAGAAAAAAAGTAAGGGGTAAGGGGTGGTAAGGTGGGAAATAATAGTAATAAGAGTCTATTCAAGTAAATGAGAGAAGTTTGTTATAGAGGAACGAAGGCATGACCGCGAAGATGTCCGAGGAGAGGATTGCCGAGATCAGAGTCGGGAGAATAGAGTGCGCCATCGGAATCATCGAGAAGATAGAGGGTTCCGTCAATGTAAATTTCGCGCGTTTGGATGTCTTCTTCTTCTTCTTCTTCTTCTTCGTCATCTTGTTCTTGTTCGTGTTGTTCTACCTGTTCCTGAGGTTCTTCGAGAACAGGAAGAGATTGGACAACGGGAGCGGGAGGAGTAGCCTTCTTGTCCTTCTTTTCCTTTTTTTCTTTAGGAGCCTTTTCGGCTTTGGATTCCTTAGGAGGTTTGGGTTCTTTGGATTCCTTAGGAGCCTTTTCGGCCTTGGGTTGCTTGGGAGTTTTTTCCTTCTTGGTGTTGGACTTGGTCTCGGAGGAAGGAGGAGGTTGAGGAGTAGCAAGAACAACAAGAGGAGTAAGAGGAGTAA
>Ga0114960_10000065_pt1 | contig 80163 bp, 82 predicted proteins | sample C_130625_MF_Meta_FD_92637 | JGI IMG/M metagenome (GOLD analysis project Ga0114960, IMG submission 92637) | Freshwater microbial communities from Lake Croche, Canada to study carbon cycling - C_130625_MF_MetaG | ecosystem: Environmental > Aquatic > Freshwater > Lake | place: Lake Croche, Canada...
AAATTGCTAAATATGGACTTAAAACAAATTCATGAACTTATTAAGATTGTAAACAAAAGTAATATCGGTGAAATTAGTATTGAGGACAAAGATGGAAAAGTAACCATCAAACAAAAAGAAGAAAAAGTAAATACTGTTGTCACAGCACCACAACAACAAGTATTTACAACCCATCCTGCACCAATAGCTGCGCCTGTTCCCCCTTCCACATCATCCAATATACCTTCAGTGGCAACCCCCACGACTGATCATTTGATTACCATCAAAAGCCCGATGATCGGTACTTTTTACCGTCGCGCTGCACCTGATAAACCTTTATTAGCAGAAGAGGGTATGGATGTAAATGTGGGTAAAGTGGTTTGTATCATTGAGGCCATGAAATTATTCAATGAAATTGAATCCGAAGTAAAAGGAACCATCGTAAAAGTATTGGTTGAAGACGCTAGTCCTGTTGAGTACGATCAACCTTTATTTCTGGTTCAACCCGCTTAGTTCCCTCAAAGACAACTTTAAATTATCAAAATGTTTAAAAAGATATTAATTGCCAATCGTGGCGAAATTGCTTTACGTATTATTAGAACTTGTAGAGAAATGGGCATCAAAACCGTAGCGGTATACTCCACTGCGGATAAAGATAGCTTGCATGTTAAATTTGCTGATGAAGCCGTTTGCATTGGAGGTCCAAAAGGTCAAGAATCCTATTTGAATATACCTCATCTTATGGCTGCTTGTGAAATTACCAACGCTGATGCAGTGCATCCAGGATATGGTTTCCTTGCAGAAAATGCAAAGTTTGCACAAATTTGCGCTGATCATGGGATAAAATTTATTGGACCCACCCCTGACATGATTAATAGCATGGGCGATAAAATCACTGCAAAAGAAACCATGATTCAAGCAGGTGTACCAGTGGTACCAGGTAGTGAAGGATTGCTAGAAAGTACCGAAGAAGCAAAAAGATTAGCGAAAGATATTGGCTATCCCGTTATCATTAAAGCAACAGCTGGAGGAGGTGGTAAAGGCATGCGTGTCGTTTGGAAAGAGGAAGAAATTGAAAAGGCGTATGAGACGGCAAAAATGGAAGCAGGGGCAAGTTTTAAAAATGATGGCTTGTATATGGAGAAATTTGTAGAAGAGCCTCGACATATAGAAATTCAAGTGGCAGGGGATCAATTCGGAAATATTTGTCATTTAAGTGAGCGTGATTGTTCAATACAAAGAAGGCATCAGAAATTAGTTGAGGAATCTCCTTCCCCATTCATGACACCCGATCTTCGACAAAGAATGGGAGAAGCCGCAATAAAAGCAGCCTCAGCAATCAATTATGAAAGTGTAGGCACAATTGAATTTTTAGTAGACAAACATCGTAATTTCTACTTTATGGAAATGAATACGCGCATTCAAGTAGAACATTGTGTTACTGAAGAAGTTGTTAGCTACGATTTAATCAAAGAACAAATTAAAATTGCCGCTGGGGAAAAAATATCTGGTAAAAATTATGAACCTAAATTGCATGCTATAGAATGCAGAATCAATGCAGAAGATCCTTACAATGATTTTAGGCCTTCGCCGGGAAAAATTACTGTTTTGCATACACCGGGTGGGCATGGTGTTCGGGTTGACAGCCATGTATACGCGGGATATGTTATTCCTCCTTATTACGATTCAATGATTGGTAAATTAATTACAGTTGCCCAAACTCGTGAAGAAGCCATTAATACCATGTATCGTGCCTTAAGTGAATATGTGATTGAAGGGGTAAAAACAACCATTCCTTTTCACTTACAATTAATGCAAAATGAAGATTTTAGGAGTGGAAACTTCACCACTAAATTTCTAGAGACTTTTACAATGAAGTAATTTTTAAAGCTTTTTTATGGAAAGATAAAAAGCTTTAAAAATGCTCTAAAGAAAAATAATAAAAATCAAAAAGCCCCGTTAATGGGGCTTTTTTGAAAAATCATAAGATACTTTGTGAATGAACTTTTTTATTTTGTTATGAGTTCATTCATAGCACTATCGTAAAAATAACAATTCTCTATATTTAGGCAAGGTCCATAATTCATCATCCACCAATTGCTCTAATTTATCTACATGGTAACGAATTTTGTCAAAATATTGTGCTTTCACCTTTGCCTCATAAGCAATTGCTTTTTCTCTTGAATCTATTATGTTATTTGTTACTTTTCTTTCCTCTACCATGGCATGTACATTTTCATACACCTGTTGAATATGGGTACTCACATCTTTTAACAAAGTTAATTGCCCTTTATATAGTTTTTCAGGTAAGGCTGCGTCGCGCAATAAATTCACGTTTTTCAACAATTCGTTTTGATATTTAATGGCAGCAGGTATTATATGGTTAGTGGCTAAATCGCCAATAACCCTTGCTTCAATTTGAACTTTCTTAATGTATTTTTCTAGCTCTATTTCATACCTTGCTTCTAATTCAGCATGTGTATAAATACCGTTGGATTTAAACAAATTTTTTGCCTGCTCAGTCACCATTGCATCTAAGGCTGCAGGCGTTGTTTTTAAATTGGGTAAGCCTCTTTTTTCAGCTTCCAAATGCCAAGCTTCACTATATCCATCTCCTTCAAATAAAATCTTTTTACTAGCTACAATATATTTTTGGATTACTTGCATGATGGCAATTTCCTTTTTGTCACCTTTCGCAATTAAGGAGTCCACTTCAATACTAAAATTGTTCAATGTATCTGCTATGATGGTATTTAAAATGGTCATCGGCAATGCACAATTTGCGGTAGATCCTACTGCCCTGAATTCAAATTTGTTGCCAGTAAAGGCAAAAGGGGAAGTACGGTTTCTATCGGTATTGTCAATCATCAACTCTGGAATGCTTCGGTGTAAATCTAATTTTAAAATGGCTTCATCTTGTTCATCAAACTTGCTGTTTACTCTACTTTCAACATCATTTAATACCTTGGTTAAATATTCTCCAATAAATACCGAAATGATAGCAGGTGGAGCCTCATTGGCACCTAAACGAAAATCATTGGATGCTGATGCAATAGATGCCCTCAATAAAGCTGAATGATCATGCACCGCTTTGATTGTATTTACAAAAAAGGTTAAAAACATTAAATTGGTCTTCGGTGTTTTACCTGGAGCAAGTAAATTCACTCCAGTATCAGTTGCTAAACTCCAATTATTATGTTTACCACTTCCATTGATACCTGCAAATGGTTTTTCATGCAATAAAACAACTAAACGGTGTCGCTTAGCCACTCTACTCATGACATCCATTAATAAAATATTATGGTCAACTGCTATATTTACTTCTTCAAAAATGGGTGCACATTCAAATTGAGCAGGTGCTACTTCATTATGCCTTGTTCTTAATGGGATTCCTAATTTGTACGCCTCATTTTCAAAATCACGCATAAAAGCGTATACTCTTTCTGGAATGGAACCAAAATAATGATCCTCTAATTGTTGTCCTTTGGCAGGGGTGAAGCCAAAAACAGTACGACCGCACTGTACTAAGTCGGGACGTGCATTTACCAATGCTTCATCAATGACAAAGTATTCTTGTTCCCAACCTAATGTGGGTGTTACTTTAGTAATATTCTTGTCAAAATAATTGCAAACATTGACTGCAGCTTTATTCACTGCTTCAACTGCTTTCATCAATGGTGCTTTATAGTCCAATGATTCACCAGTATAGGATATAAAAATGGTTGGAATGCATAATGTTTTTCCATTTCCAATTTCAATTATAAATGGGGGAGAAGATGGATCCCATGCTGAGTAACCTCTAGCTTCGAAAGTTGCTCTTAATCCACCATTTGGGAACGAGGAGGCATCGGGTTCTTGTTGAATTAAGGCGGCACCTTCAAATTCTTCAATTGCTGTTCCGTCGGATTTTAACGTAAAAAAAGAATCGTGTTTTTCTGCAGTAGATCCTGTTAAAGGTTGAAACCAGTGGGTATAATGGGTGACGCCTTTGCTTTCCGCCCATGCTCTCATACCAGATGCGATTTGACCAGCTACTTGTCGGTCAATTTTTTTACCTCCTTTCACACTTGTTGCTAAACTTTTATACGCTTCTTCACTTAAGTATTCACGTGCAGTTTTTAAAGTAAAAACATTTTCACCAAAAACACCTGTAATTTTAGCGCCTTTAATTTCAGGAGCTTGGATATTTCCAAAACTCACGTGGTTAACTGCATCGGTTCTTAACGACATATATAATTAAATTTAATTTACTTAAGTTAACAAATTTAACAAGAAATAGGGTTTTATTCGGTAAAACAAAAAGCAATAATGCACAAAAAATCCCCCAAATGATGGGGGATTTCAATGCTAACACATTTTATGAATACTTACGTTAAAAAATCATGTTGATTATACATGCGCAGTTTTTACCGTCGTAATAATTCTAGCAGCTACTTTATATGGATCAGCAGCAGAGTTTGGACGACGATCTTCTAACCATCCTTTCCAACCTTTTTCAACTGCTCCAATTGGAATACGAATACTTGCTCCTCTATCGGATACACCAAAAGAGAAATCATGAATAGAAGCAGTTTCATGCTTACCTGTTAAACGCAAATGATTATCAGCTCCATATACCTCAATATGCTCTTTTACAAATGGACGGAATGATTCACAAATTGTTTCATACACTTCTTTCTTACCACATGTTCTTAAAGTAGTGTTAGAGAAGTTTGCGTGCATACCTGAACCGTTCCAGTCTAAAGCGCCTAAAGGTTTACAATGCCAGTTGATAGCTACACCATAGTTTTCTCCAATTCTTTCTAATAAATAACGAGCAATCCAAATTTGATCTCCCGCTTCTTTTGCACCTTTTGCAAAAATTTGGAATTCCCATTGTCCAGCAGCAACCTCTGCATTAATACCTTCTACATTTAATCCAGCCTCTAAACAAATATCTAAATGTTCTTCAACAATGTTTCTTCCGTATGCATTGTTTGCACCCACTGAGCAATAGTAAGGACCTTGAGGGCCTGGGTAACCACCTTCTGGGAAACCTAATGGCTTGTTTGTTGAAGGATTCCACAAGAAATATTCTTGCTCAAATCCAAACCAGAAATCATTGTCGTCGTCTTGAATGGTAGCACGACCATTGGATTCATGTGGGGTACCATCAGCATTTAAAACTTCACACATCACTAAATAGGCCTCTTTACGACCGGAGTCTTTGCAAATAAAAACAGGCTTTAACAAACAGTCCGAAGAACCTCCTGGTGCTTGTTCTGTCGAAGAGCCATCAAAGCTCCACATTTCACAATCTTCCAATTTGCCACTAAAGTTGTTTTCAATTTTTGTTTTACTCCTTAAAGACTGCGTTGGTTTGTAACCATCTAGCCAGATGTACTCTAATTTTGATTTAGACATGGTACGAAATGTTTAAATATTAAAAATGTTTAATGTAAAATAAAAAATAAAAATTAATCTATTTACAATGCAAAACTAATTAATAAATATAAAATAAGCTAAAAAATAACAAATTAATAATAAATTTATCAGAATTACTACATATTATAATTAAAATTAAATTAATAAAAATAAAAAAAGGTGAATTAATTGATACACATTTTAAATTTGGTATGTTGGTAAATCAAGTCTTTGTATACCTGCCCATTTTGTAACTTTGACATATCTAATAAAGAATAAGTTAAGTCAAATGGAAATCACGGTAAAAACAGCACAACAATTAAGGTTAACAGCAGCTGAATTTGAAAGCATTAAAGAAAAGTTAGGTCGAACCCCAAATTTTACGGAATTATGCGCATTTAGTGGCATGTGGAGTGAACATTGTAGTTATAAAAATTCAATTAAATGGTTGAAAACATTGCCAAGGGATGGCGGAAGAATGCTGGTTGCAGCAGGTGAGGAAAACGCAGGATTAATGGATATTGGAAATGATTATGGAGTGGTGTTTAAAATTGAATCTCATAATCATCCTAGTGCATTGGAACCTTTTCAAGGAGCTGCAACGGGTGTTGGTGGAATACAAAGGGATATTTTTACGATGGGTGCCCGTCCTATTGCTTCTTTAAATAGTTTACGTTTTGGAAATTTGAGCGATAAAAAAACGAAAAGATTATTGTCAGGAGTGGTTCATGGAATTGGTCATTATGGCAATTGCTTTGGCGTTCCAACAGTAGGAGGGGAATTGTATTTTGAAGATTGCTATCACACCAATCCATTAGTGAATGCCATGAGTGTGGGCATTGTCAAAGCAGGTAAAACGGTAAGTGCCATTGCTTTAGGAGAGGGTAATCCAGTATTTTTTGTAGGAAGTGCTACCGGAAAAGATGGTATTGGAGGAGCTAGTTTTGCTTCTGCTGAAATCACTGCTGATAGTGTAGAAGAATTACCCGCAGTACAAGTGGGTGATCCATTTCAAGAAAAGAAATTATTAGAAGCTTGTTTAGAAGTCATTGAAACCGGTGGCATTGTGGGTATGCAGGACATGGGAGCAGCTGGCATTATCTGTTCAACAGCCGAAATGAGTGCAAAAGGTGGCGTAGGGATGCGCATTGATTTGGATAAAGTACCTACCCGCCAACAAAACATGAAAGCTTGGGAATTGTTATTAAGTGAGAGCCAAGAACGTATGTTGATTTGTGTGCAAAAAGGAAAAGAAGCGGAGGTGTTAGCCGTATTTGAAAAATGGGATTTGTCTTGTTCTAATATTGGGGAAGTAACGGATGATGGACTATTAAGTTTTTATATGCATGGTGAATTAGAAGCATGTTTACCAGCCAATGAATTGGTATTGGGTGGTGGTGCTCCGCAATATGCACGTGAATACAAAGAGCCTGCTTATATAGCGAAAGTAAATGCATTTGATATGCATTCAATTGCGGATACTACTGACTTAAAATCGACTGTGAAAGATTTAGTGAACCTTCCTAATATTGCCTCCAAGCGTTGGATTTATAATCAATACGATAGCATGGTGGGTGCTGCCAATACTTCCACCAATGCGCCAAGTGATGCCGCAATTGTGTTGGCAAAAGGAACAGGTAAGGCATTGGCAATGACGGTTGATTGTAACAGTAAATATGTTTTTGCTAATCCTGAAAAGGGCGCTATGATTGCGGTTGCCGAAGCTGCAAGAAATATTGTTTGTAGTGGTGGTGAGCCCATTGGTGTAACCAACTGTTTGAATTTTGGTAATCCTTACGATCCAGAAGTGTACTATCAATTTGTAAAAGCAGTGGAAGGTATGGGTGCTGCTTGTCGTAAATTTAATACGCCAGTAACAGGTGGTAATGTAAGTTTCTACAATCAAAATCCGGATGGTCCTGTATTCCCAACACCAACAATTGGAATGGTAGGAATTGTGGAAGACTTGAAAAATAAAATGACTTTGGACTTTAAAAACGAAGGAGATGTGATTGTGTTATTAGGAGCGCAAAGGAATGATATTGGTTCTTCAGAATACTTGCATAAACTAAAAGGGGTTACACATTCTCAAGCACCTTATTTTGATTTAGACGAAGAATATAACTTGCAACAATTGGTCGCTGAATTAATTAAAGAAACTAAAGTTAAAAGTGCACATGATATCAGTGAAGGTGGATTGATTGTTACCTTGCTAGAATCTGCATTTTATAACAACAAAGGATTTAATGTTGGTTCAAATGGTAGTAGTTTGCGAAAAGATGCTTATTGGTTAGGTGAAGCACAAAGCAGGGTAGTGATTTCAGTTGATGCAGCTATGCTTTCATCAATTGACGCAGCGGCTAGGAAGCATGGTGTTACAATGACGGTATTGGGTAACGTAACGTCCAATGATGTATTCGTAGATGGTGAAAACTGGGGCTCCATTACAGAATGGAAAAATGAGTACGACACGGCTATTGAAAAACATTTCACAAATTAATGATCCCTTTCATATACTCACTTTTTAACATGTCATTATAAATGTCAAAACAACCAACCATCGTCGTAACCGGTACTGCAGGTTTTATTGGGTCGGTTTGCGTTCAATTTTTCAATGAATGTGGATGGGATCAATTATTACTGGTAGATGATTTTGGTGTTGAAGCAAAACGAAAAAACTGGGAACAAAAACAATTTATTAAAGTAATTGAAAGGAAATCATTTATTGAACAACTTCCAAGTTTAGATTTTACGATAGATGCCATTGTTCATTTGGGTGCACGTACTGACACTACTGAGTTTGACTATAGTGTTCATGAGGAATTGAATGTTGAATATTCAAAAGCACTTTGGAATTATGCTACTGAAAAACAAATACCTTTTATTTATGCTTCCTCAGCAGCAACTTATGGTGCAGGAGAAAATGGATACAATGATTCGCATGAAATTTTAACGAAGTTAACACCCTTGAATCCTTATGGGATTAGTAAAAATGAATTTGATAAATGGGCGATTGCTCAAACAACTGCACCTCCAACATGGACTGGGTTAAAATTTTTTAATGTTTATGGCCCAAATGAAGGACACAAAGGAAGAATGGCAAGTGTAATATTTCATTCTTTTCATCAGATTAAGGAAACGGGGATGGTTAAATTATTTAAGAGCCATAAAGAAGGTTTTGAAGATGGGCAACAATTACGTGACTTTGTATATGTGAAAGATGTTGTGCATGTTATTTATTGGATGTTGCAAAAAATGCTTGCTGCTCAATGGGATACTTCCTTAAATGGTTTGTATAATTTAGGGACTGGAAAAGCAAGATCTTTTTATGACCTAGCTTCGAATACCTTTACTGCACAAGGGTTATCGCCCAAGATATCGTTCATTGATATGCCAATTGACATAAGAGATAACTATCAATATTTTACAGAAGCAAATATGAATAAGCTTCGTGCTGCAGGTTATGAAAACCCCTTTAGCAGTCTAGAAGAGGGCGTTGCGGATTATGTAAGAAATTATTTAGTACCCAAAGTGGGGTACTAAATAATGATTATTTCAAAGGGCTATTTTAGTGAGCTTTCAAAAATGCAATTGCTTTTGCATAAGCATCAGCTGTAGCAGTTGGATTAAAGCTAGGGTTGCTTGGATTCGCAAAACCATGGTTTGCTTCATACCTGTTTACGGATAAATTTTTACCTGCTGCTATCATATTTTTCTCAAACTCATTCACCATTGCAGGCGAAGGCGCTTGGTCTTGATTGCCGAAGAATCCAATGATATCACACTTGATAGATTTTAATTTTTCCATATTGGTTTCAGGACGGCCATAGTACATCACCGTTCCTTTTGCTTGTGGTCCTGCAAGTATTGCTGTTTGCAAACTCCACATACCACCAAAGCACCAACCAACACTGTATATAGATGCATCTGCACCTGCTTTTTTAATCGCGCCTTGTAGAATGGCAACCATTCTTCCCATATCTGCACCGCGCATTAATTTCATTGCGCTATCGGGTGTAGCGGCTACTTTTCCATCATACATATCTACTGCAATCACATTCATGTCTCCCAATGCGTTGTAATATTTATCAGACTCCAATTTAATGTTGTCATTTAATCCCCACCATTCTTGAATGACGATTAACCATTTACTCGTTTGCTTTTTTGCTGGAATAAAGTAAGCATTTGCTTGTTTGCCATCTGCAGCATCAAATTGAATCATTTTACCTTGTAAATTTTCTGGATGCACCAAGATTGGGGCAGGGTGAAGTGAGGCGAAAGTTGGCTTAGAAGCTTCTAATTGATATGCTTGCTGTGTTTCCATATTTAGACATTCAACCACATCTGCCTTATTGACTGGTGAAAATTGAGTCTTTGCCCAATTCCAACTTAGTAAGCTTCCAGCCATTAGGGCCAGCGATAGGCCAAAAAGTAGTTTTTTCATAAAATTTTCTTGATTTTTATTATAAGATGTTCACTTTTAAATAACACTTATAAACATTTATTGTTTGTTGGATGTGCCTGATTTTTTTAGGTATTTTTTTTCGCGTATTTTTGAATGACCTCTAAGTATTTTTTCCAATAACAAGACGGTCACATTAAAAACCTTTGAATAGGTCCTCTTCAATAGTTATCTGTTGCAGGAATTCCTTTTTCAATATTAGTTCAATTTAAAATTATGGCAAAGTATATTTTTGTAACAGGTGGGGTAACAAGTAGTTTAGGAAAGGGTATTATTGCTGCCTCATTGGCAAAATTATTACAAGCAAGAGGAATTACGGCTACCATTCAAAAGTTTGATCCCTATATTAATGTTGATCCCGGTACTTTAAATCCATATGAGCACGGAGAATGTTATGTTACCGAGGATGGAGCTGAAACAGATTTGGATTTAGGCCATTATGAAAGGTTCTTGAATACGCCTACTTCTCAAGCAAATAATGTGACGACCGGTCGCATTTATCAAACTGTTATTAATAAAGAAAGGGCTGGAGATTTTTTAGGTAAAACTGTTCAAGTCGTTCCACATATTACAGATGAAATTAAGCACCGTATGCTTTTACTTGGGCAAGAAGGTAAATTTGATGTGGTGATTACAGAAATTGGAGGCACTGTTGGCGATATTGAAAGTACCCCATTTATTGAAACAGTACGTCAAATTCAATGGGAACTACCTTCGGAAGATGTGATGGTTGTTCACCTAACCCTCATACCCTATTTGAGTGCTGCAAAAGAATTGAAAACCAAACCTACACAACACAGTGTTAGAATGTTAAGTGAAACTGGGGTTCATCCAGATGTTATTGTATGTAGAACGGAGCACCCTTTAAATGATGACATTAAACGTAAAATAGCTTTGTTTTGTAATGTAAAGCAAGGCAATGTTATTGAATCTTCTGATGCAAGTACGATATATGAAGTTCCTTTGTTGATGTTGAAAGAACAGTTAGATTTAATTGTGATGAAAAAATTAAATATCACTAATTTCAAAGAACCAGATTTAACCAAATGGAATGGGTTTTTAAGCAAATTAAATCATCCTAAATCAATCGTAAATATAGGCTTAATTGGAAAATACATTGAATTACAAGACGCCTATAAATCAATATTAGAGAGTTTTATTCATGCGGGTGCCATAAATGAAGTAAAAGTAAATGTGGTCAATGTTCACAGTGAAAATATTACTTCAGAAAATGTAAAAGAAAAATTAGATGGCTTGGATGGATTGTTGGTAGCACCTGGATTTGGTAACAGAGGAATTGAAGGAAAAATTATTGCAGTTCAATATGCAAGAGAAAATAAAATGCCATTTTTTGGAATTTGTTTAGGTATGCAAATGGCAGTTATAGAATTTGCACGCAATGTTTTAAATTTAAAGCAAGCACACTCAGTTGAAATGGATCCATTATCTCCGGACCCTGTTATCAATATGATGGAGGAACAAAAGCGAATCACTACGATGGGGGGTAGCATGCGGTTAGGTTCATATCCTTGTGAAATTGCAGAAAACACATTGGCGTATAAGATATATGGAACAAGCCATATTCATGAACGGCATAGACACCGTTATGAATTTAACAACGACTATCTGAAGTTATTTCAAGACAATGGCATGATAACTAGTGGTGTCAACCCTGCTGCTGGTTTAGTTGAAATCATTGAGCTTCCCAATCATCCTTTTTTTATCGGAGTTCAATACCATCCTGAACTTAAAAGCACTGTTGAAGCGCCAGCTCCTTTATTTGTTCATTTTATCGCTGCAGCAAAACAACACGCTACTTTGAATGCGTAATTTGGTACCTTAAAATTCATATCTTTGCCCTCGTTAAATACGTTTAAACATTGAATATGAATACGGATAAAAATACGATTATCGGATTTGTCTTACTTGCTGGTTTATTTATTGCCTATTTCTGGTATACTAACAAGCAACAAGCTGAGTTGCAAGCTTACACAAAGCACATAAAAGATTCTACCGAAATGGTAAAATCAATGTCCGAAAAGGCAGCTGCAATGAAAAATCCAAATCCTATTGATTCATCATTCAGAACAAGTGCAATGGTTGATTCAGTAAAAGAAAAAATTACCTTTATTGAAAATGAATTTATTAAAGTAGCTTTTAGCAATAAGGGTGGGCAGGTTATAGGGGTTACATTAAAAAAGTATAAAAATCAAAAAAAGCAACTGGTAACACTAGGGGATAGTAGTTCGCTTTCTTATACTGTCAATATTGGAAACAATCAAACTTCTCAAATTAATCAGATTATATTTCCAATTGTCAATGTGTTACCTACTGTTGATGGAATCCAAAAAATTGAATATGCTTGGACAACGCCTTCAGGCAAAACAATTCGACATCAATTCTCGATAGCACCAAATAGATACAATATTGATTGGAATATTCAATTGGAAGGAACAGACCAATTATTAACCAATGGCCAAATGAATTTGTTATGGGATGTTCATTCATATCAACAAGAGCGAACTTCTCAATATGAGCGTCAAGTATCTAATGTATGTTTTGCGGAAGGAAATGACTTTGATTATATTTCTAGCAAGGAGGGTAAAGTTTTTGAAAAACCTGTTCATTGGATTGGATTGGTTCAACAATTTTTTAGTACAACCCTTATTTCAAAAGAGGGTTTTGGTGTTGGTAAATTAAATTGGGCTAGAAAAACTGACAGTAGTAACGGGTTGGCTGCAATGCAGGCACAACTTCAAAGTAAAATAAACAGTACGACAGTTTCCATCCCATTGTCTTTATATTATGGTCCTAATGATTTTCAAATATTAAAATCACAAGCACCAGAAATGGAAAAAATGGTGAATTTAGGAAGGGACTTGTATTCCTTTGTTCGGCCAATTAATAAGTTTATTATTATGCCTGTTTTTGATTTTTTTGCAGGTTTTATCACAAATTATGGTTGGGTTGTGTTGTTGCTTACCATTTTTATTCGATTGGTGACTTCACCTTTAACTTATTCAAGTTATTTGAGTGGAGCAAAAATGAGGGTGCTAAAGCCTGAATTAGACGCTATCAAAGCAAAGTTAGGTGACGATCAACAAGCTTTTGCCATGGAGCAAATGAAATTATTTAGGGAAGCAGGGGTAAATCCACTTGGTGGTTGTATACCTGCTTTGTTGCAAATTCCTATCTTTTTTGCATTATATAGTTTCTTCAATTCAAATATTTCCTTAAGAGGGCAATCATTTTTATGGAGTAAAGATTTGTCCAGCTACGATGTAATTGCTCAATTGCCTTTCACAATTCCAATGGGCTTTGGAGATCATATCAGCTTGTTTACAATTACCGCAGTCATCACTAGTGTATTGATCTCAGTATATAACATGTCCATGACGCCTTCGCAAGACAATCCTGCTTTAAAATATATGCCTTATATTTTTCCAGTAATGTTATTGTTTATCTTTAACAGATTACCTTCAGCCTTGACATGGTATTATACGGTATCAAATTTAGTGACCCTTATTTTGCAATTTGTAATTCAAAAATTTATCATTAATCACGATAAAATTTTAGCACAAATTGACCTTAAAAGAAAATCACCCAAAAAACAAAGTAATTGGCAATCTAAATATGAACAAATGGTAGAAGCGCAAAAAAAAGTACAACAATTAAAAGACAAACAAAAAAAGTAATCATAAAATGAAAAGGCCCTAAATGAGGGTCTTTTCATTTAGTGTTATAATATGAAACGAATGCGCCCTTATTTACTTTTAGCAATGCTATTGTTTTCGCTAAATGTTACCAACGCTCAAATTAAAGTAGTGGGAGAGTGTTCAATTTCGTTTTTAATACAAAAGAACAATAAGAATGATACCATTGGCTTCAAAACTGTTTTTATAAAAGGGGATCAATGCAAAACTTTATTGCAAACAGCTCAATTAAATCAAGCCCTCTATTTTAATAGTCAACAAACAAAGGCTGTAATCACAAAAGATATTGGTGCTAGTCATTTTTTGCAGGAGATTTCCTATCCCCCTCAAAATACGCCCAATTTAATATCAATGAAAGAAACGATGCCTGATTCCTTAATCAACATTATAGGGTATCCCTGTAAAAACGTCACATTAAAATGGAGTAATGGTACAAGTTATATTATTTGGTATAGTACGGAAATTGCTGCTACGGTGAATACGTATGAGTTGGCTTTTAAGGAAGTACCTGGTTTGGTGCTTGCTTATACCATCATTCCAAGTACAGGGGATGCAATTCACTATACAGCAATTAAAGTTGACTTAAGTCCTGTTTCATTGAAAGAATTTAAAATCAATGAGGCTCTTTATCAAACTATTGAGTAAGTTGAAAAAAATTAATTATTGTGGGAAGGAGTCTTGAATCTTGGCAAGATTATTTTGTATTTGTAAGGAATTACATAAGAGATATTTCCTTTGTTGTATTTTAAATATGCTTCATTGCTAGCATTCAAAATAGGGTTGTTGTTGGTGTTTGCAAAACCTTTAAAATCCAAGCTAAACCGTAAAGTTGAGAAAGTTGCTGTTCGGTGGGATAATGTGCTTAAGTTTTTTAAACTATATTTTTCACCTGCATTTATTGTTGCGGTGGTTCCAATCACCACACTGGCTTTTGATGCATTTGAAATCAAAAGCAAACAAACTAAGAAGCTAGTGAGTAATATGGTTTTTAATATACGCATTATTACTGCGAAGGTAATTATTTGTGGTTGGTTTTAAAAAAAATATTTTTAACGTTTTATCACAAAATTTGTGAACAATATTAATATGAAAATTTGCAATCCATCTGTATATTTATTCTATAAATCGATCAATTGTATTCTTTAATATATTGAAAATCAATTACTTATTCATTCATTTAAATTAATTATAATGTTTGATCAACACAAAGAGGAAAATGGAATTGATATTAACACCTTAATGCTTAAATACGATAATTTAAAGCAAGGCAGGGCCAATGCCTATATTGAAGAAGATGATTTTGAGCGAATTATTGAACATTTAGATGAAAAAGAAGAAATTGTAGAAGCCATTCATGCTGCTGATTTAGCCTTAGCGCAATATCCATTTTCTTCCTTGTTAATGATCAAAAAAGCCGATTTATTGCTCGTTACCCGAAGATACAAGGAAGCTTTAAAACTACTCAATACAGCAACACTGTATGATCACAAGGATATGAACCTATTCATCTTAAAAACAGATGCATATTTGGCCTTGGATCAACCAGAAAAAGCAATTACTTTACTTCAAGAAGCCTTGCATTTATTTGAGGGTCCAGATCGGACAGAAGTACTTTTTGAATTAGCAGATGTATATGACGATCATGAGGCATTTGATAAAGTTTTTGATTGCCTTCAATTGGTATTAGAGGATGATCCAATGAATGAGGAAGCATTGTATAAAATTTGTTTTTGGACTGATTTTACAGGAAGAAACGAAGAAAGTATTCGACTCCATCAAAGAATCATAGATGAACAACCCTATAATGCATTGGCTTGGTTCAATTTGGCAGCTGCATACCAAGGGTTAAAATTACACGAAAAGGCAATTGATGCCTACCAATATGCTATTGTAATTGATGAAAAATTTGATTATGCTTATCGAAATATGGGGGATGCCTATTTGCGTATCAGAAAATACAAAGAAGCGATTGAGGCATTAGAAAAGGTTTTATCATTAGCTAGACCCGAAGATGTGATTTATGAAGCCATTGGACATTGTTATCATAGAATTAAAAATTTTGCGCAAGCAAGGTTCCATTATAAAAAAGCAGTTCATTTGAATCCAGAAGATAGCAAATTATTTCAAAAAATTGCTGCAACTTACATGCAGGAAGGCCAATGGAGTCAAGCCATTAAACAGCTTGAGCATGCATTGAGTATACATAAAAATAGCAATGAGTTTGCTATTTTGTTAGGGGAATGTTATTTGAATTTGAAGAAATTTAATGAAGCGGCAATTTGGTTTGGGAAAGTGGTTAAAAATAAACCAAAACAAATTGCAGGGTGGGAATATTTAATCAAATGTTTAGTATTAGCAAAACAGTTAGACATTGCATTAACACAATCCGAATTCGCCTTTAAAGCCACCCATGGAAAATCAATATTTATTTTTTATCGCAGTGCAATTTTGTATATGATGGGAAAAAAGGAAGAAGGTTTGTTGCAATTGGAAATGGCCTTGGGTAAATCCTCAAAAATGGTTCATAAACTGTTTAAATTTTATCCTGAAATGATGCAGGAAATAAAAGTTACCGAATTAATCGCTAATCATAAGAAGCAAAAACTATCATGAGAAATTTAATTTAACTTTGTAGTTAATAAGCCATTCCAAATGATAAATTTCAATTTAACACAAATTCCAAAAAGGACTACTAAACCTCGTTCCAATGGACTCACAATGGTCATGGATAAAGGATTGAGTTTAACAGAAGCTGAAAACTTTATCAGTGTGGCATCGCCTCATGTTGACGTTGTTAAATTAGGATTTGGCACATCGGCAGTTACACCCAACCTGCGGGCTAAAATTGAATTATACCAGTCAAACCATATTCCTGTTTATTTTGGGGGCACTTTATTTGAAGCTTTTGTGATCAGAAATCAGTTTGAAGATTACTTAGCCATGTGTAAAGATTACCATATTGACTTGATTGAAGTGAGTGATGGTTCGATTGAGATTCCGCATGCTGAAAAATGTGGTTACATTGAAAAGATAGCAAGAGTGGCAAACGTTATCAGTGAGGTAGGAAGTAAAGATGCTGCGCATATTATTCCACCATATAAATGGATTGAACTTATGACTGCAGAATTAAGTGCTGGCTCTTTGTATGTTATTGCAGAAGCTAGGGAAGCTGGAAATGTCGGAATTTATAGAGGATCCGGGGAAGTAAGAGAAGGATTGGTACAAGAAATTTTAACTAAAATTCCAGCAGAAAAAATTTTATGGGAGGCCCCACAAAAAGCCCAACAATTGTATTTCCTTGAATTAATTGGATGCAATGTGAATTTAGGAAATATTGCCCCCAATGAAGTCATACCACTCGAAGCAATGAGGATTGGTTTGAGGGGGGATACATTCCATTTATATTTAAACAAATAAAATTGCGCAAGTTTGGTTTGATAGGATTTCCCTTATCACATTCTTTTTCAAAAGGATATTTTGAAGCACTTTTTCTACAAGATAATATTGTAGAGACAACCTATGAAAATTTCCCCATAGCATCTATTGATCAATTCAATAATTTATGGAAAGTTAATTTTTCCTTGATGGGTTTAAATGTGACCATTCCTTATAAAAAAGAAGTGATACCTTATTTACAATTTCCTTCTACTGTAGTCAATGAAATACAAGCTTGTAATTGTATAAGAAAATATGAAGGAGCATTGTATGGGTACAATACCGATGTAATTGGTTTCCAAAAGTCCCTAGTTCCTTATTTAAAATCCCATCATACACAAGCGTTAATTTTAGGAACAGGAGGGGCCGCAGCAGCTGTGGAATGGGTGCTAAAAAATGTTGGCATTTCGTACAAATTTGTCACAAGGTCAAGTACCGCATTGCCTACAAATCAACGAATTAAGTACAGCGATCTTACGCCTTCTTTACTAGCTGACCACTCCCTTATCATCAATACAAGTCCAGTTGGCATGTTCCCAAATATAACGGAAGCCCCTGCCATACCTTACCAAGCCATTACAGCAAAACATCACTTGTTTGATTTGGTTTATAATCCCCATGAAACTTTATTTTTGAAAAAAGGTGCCGCACAAGGTGCCACGATTCAAAATGGTTTAGAAATGTTACAGATACAAGCAGCAGAGAGTTGGAAAATTTGGAATGCCCCTACTCCCATTATTCAATAACGACTGCCTTTAAAAAAGCTAATAATTGACTTACTGCTTTTTGTCGGTGACTAAATTTATTTTTTTCCGCTAAAGTCATTTCCGCAAAATTTTTGTCGGCACCTAATGGCCTAAAAATAGGATCATAACCAAACCCTTTTTCTCCTTTCATTTCATTGGTGATATGTCCTTTACAAATGCCTTCAAAATAATGTAAAGTGGGGGTTTGATGGTTCTGTTTCCAAATTAAACAAATGACCGTTCTAAATTGGGCAGCTCTATTTTCAATGCCGTTTAAATTATGTAAAACTTTATCTATATTGGCTTGAAAGTCACGATCTGCTCCTGCATACCTTGCACTCTGTACACCTGGAGCACCCTGCAAAGCATCAATTTCTAAACCAGTATCTTCACCAAAACAATTTTCATGGGTGAGGGTAAAGATTGTATTTGCTTTTTCTGCAGCATTTTCATGCAAGGTAAAATGAGGTTCTGGAATTTCAATTTGGATGCCTGCAGCTTGTAAAGTAAGTATGTTAAAATCACTACCGATGAGGGATTGAAATTCTGATATCTTATGCAAATTATTGGTGGCAAAAATTAAAGTATGCATCGTATTAATTTGGGCTTATAAGGTTGTTATTGAAAATTAGATTATTAAAATTCATTTTATAATGAAAACATCACTTTGAGTGCATTCCAGAGTTTTGATTTTTCTAGTTTTGCTGTTTGTTCATTTCCTTGCATTTTTTGCAAGCTATGACAAAATAAAATGGTCGTTTCTCCCAATAACATGGGTTTATAAAAAGTATTGGGTAATTTTATTTTTAATTGTTCGCTTGTCACTTCAAATACAAGTAAGTAAGAGGATGGCAATGTTGTAATTATTTCATGAAGACTATGTACTTGCTTGGCGAAGTTAATCAAAGCAATATCTTCAAGGGTTAATTTACAAGCCGATAAAATAGATGTGAGTAAAGTTAAATCGGCATCCTTTAAAAAAGGGGCTGTAGGGTCTTTTACGACCACAGTAATTTTTTTTTGATGTGCACCCATATATTCTAAAGGGGCTAAGTTCAACAAAATAGCTTCATTATTTTTTTCAGGCAACACTAAACAATCTTTGTATAAAGAGGCTAAGGCAATAGGGGGTAAAATAGTTTTTTCATCTTCCATAGGCCTGAAATTAATTCAAAAGCATCGTTTTAAAAAATAACAACTGTATGTATTTAGAATACTACTTATCTTCGTGCGGTATTTTATTTATTGATTAAAACTACCCTAATTATGCAGGCTATTCCAGTGACTAAAAATACCCATTCAAAATTGCCTAATTTCAATATGCATGAAATTGCTTTTGGTAAAAATTTCACCGATCATATGTTGGTAGCAGATTATGTTAATGGGGAATGGAAAAATGTTGAAATAAAACCCTATGCACCTTTTGAAATAGATCCTTCTTGTGCATCACTCCATTATGGACAAACCATATTTGAGGGTATTAAAGCCTTTAAAAATAAACAAGGAGGCGTCGTAATTTTTAGACCTGATCAAAATTTCATTCGATTCAATACCTCTGCAGCCAGGATGCAAATGCCAACCATACCCGAATGGATTTTTATGGATGGTATGAAACAATTGTTAAACTTAGAAAGTGGTTGGGTGCCAGAGATTGATCATGCTTCACTTTATATCCGACCTTTTATGTTTGCAATGGATCCATTTTTAGGTGTGCGTCCTTCAGCTACCTATAGATTCATGATCATTTTAGGGCCTAGTGGTCCTTATTTTTCAGCTCCAATGAAAATTTTGATCGAACAAGCATATACACGCGCTGCCCCTGGTGGCGTTGGCTTTGCAAAAAACGGAGGAAACTATGGAGGTAGTTTGTATCCTGTTGCCTTGGCACAAGCTAAAGGATTTGACCAAGTTCTATGGACGGATGCCAATGAACACCAGTATGTGGAAGAAGTAGGCATGATGAATGTTATGTTTGTGATTGATGGAAAAGTCATTACTCCATCCATTGACCGTGGAACCGTCTTAAAGGGTGTGACACGAGATAGTGCGATGACTATTTTGAGAGATATGGGCTATGTCGTAGAAGAAAGAAATTTATCCATTGCAGAAATTGTAGATGCCCACAAAAAAGGCTTGTTTCAAGAAGTTTTTGGGGTTGGAACTGCTGCAGTGGTGTCTTATATTGCCACACTAGCCCATAGCGATTATACAATGGAATTTGATGTATCTCAATTAAAAGTAGCACCTGCGCTTAAAAATTACCTAAATGAGCTAAGAACGGGACAAATTGAAGACAAATATGGTTGGTTGGTGTCAATTTAATTAAATAATTGATAATCAGCTATTTGTGTGCATAAAAAAGAATATTTTTCGAAAAGTAATTGAGTAAAGTCGTTACAATTCTTTATTTTTTTTAAATTAGCCAATAAACATTTTGGTAATTCACACTTAGCCATTACCTTTGCCGTCCGAATTTTTTATAAACAGAAATGAACAAAACAGCATAATAAATGCCTACTATTCAGCAATTAGTTAGAAAAGGCCGTGAGATCATCAGGGCAAAAAGTAAATCAAGAGCTTTGGATGCATGTCCTCAGCGTCGTGGCGTTTGTACAAGGGTATATACAACTACTCCAAAAAAGCCAAACTCTGCGTTACGTAAAGTAGCAAAAGTACGTTTGACCAATAAAATTGAGGTAATTGCCTACATACCGGGAGAAGGTCATAATCTACAAGAACACAGTATCGTTTTAATCCGTGGTGGTCGTGTGAAGGATTTGCCAGGTGTTCGTTACCATATTGTACGTGGTAGTTTAGATACGGCTGGTGTTAAAGACCGTAAACAGTCTCGTTCAAAATACGGTACCAAGAAAGCAAAAGCAAAGAAATAATTACTATACTATTCAGATAACCACTAATTAATATTCGACTCACATGCGTAAAGCACAACCTAAAAAGATTCCATTAGCACCAGATCCTAAATTTAACGATGTACAGGTGACTCGTTTTATCAATAACATAATGTTAGATGGTAAAAAGACAACTGCTTATAAAATATTTTATGATGCATTAGATAAGGTAGCAAAATTCACCAATGAAGATGGATACGAAATGTGGAAAAGAGCGGTAGCAAACGTTACACCAGCTGTCGAAGTGAGAAGTCGTCGTATTGGAGGGGCTACTTTTCAAATTCCTGCTGAAGTACGTGCAGACCGTAAAATTTCTTTAAGCATGAAATGGTTAGTTCGCTTTAGCCGTGAACGCAATGGTAAAACAATGGCCGACAAATTAGCCAACGAAATTATTGCTGCTACAAAAGGCGAAGGTGGTGCTTTCAAAAAGAAAGAAGATACACACCGTATGGCTGAGGCCAATAAGGCATTCTCTCACTTTAAAGTATAAAATATACGCTCATAGCGTCTCATATTCTTTGAAAACCCCTACAAAAATTGGGGTTTTTTTTATGCCTTAACCTATTTGAATAGCAAGGGATTGCTATCAATTTACCATAGTAAAAAAGCCCTTTGAAATTGTTTACGGAAAAATATTCTTGGAAAACCTTGTTCAATCACTTATATCATTAACTTTGCGCCTCGGAAAATTTACATTACGGTGTATTCAATTTACCGAGCTTTAATAAAATAAATAACCCTTATATGGCGGATTTAAAACTACAGAGAAATTTTGGTATTGCTGCACACATTGATGCGGGTAAAACAACTACCACTGAACGTATCTTACGTTACACAGGTATGATTCACAAAATTGGCGAAGTACATGATGGTGCTGCGACAACCGACTGGATGGAACAAGAAAAAGAAAGAGGTATTACCATTACTTCTGCTGCGGTAAGTTGCCAATGGCAGTTTCCAACTGTATTAGGAAAGCCGGATGCAAACACTAAAAACTATTATTTTAATATTATTGATACCCCGGGTCACGTGGATTTTACGGTGGAAGTAGAACGTTCTATGCGTGTTTTGGATGGTTTGATTGCATTGTTCTCTGCAGTGGATGGTGTAGAGCCACAATCAGAAACTGTATGGCGTCAAGCAAACCGTTACAAAGTTCCACGTATTGGATTCGTAAATAAAATGGACCGTGCTGGTGCTGACTTCTTAATGGTGGTGAACCAAGTGAGAGAAATGTTGGGTGCGAAAGCCGTTCCATTACAACTTCCTATTGGTGCCGAAGATGGTTTTAAAGGTGTGGTGGATTTAATAAAAATGAAAGGAATTATTTGGGATGATGCGACAGAAGGGATGACATATGTAGAAACAGACATCCCTGCAGATATGAAAGAAGATGTTGATTTTTGGAGAGCACAATTGATTGAAGCTGTTGCAGAATATGATGATAAATTAATGGAGAAATTCTTCGAAAATCCAGATTCAATTTCTGAGGATGAAGTGCATGAAGCTATTCGTAAAGCTTGTATCGATTTATCTATTGTTCCTATGATGTGTGGTTCTTCTTTCAAAAACAAAGGAGTGCAAACTGCATTAGATGCCGTATGTCGTTACTTGCCTTCGCCAGTGGATGTTGAAGATACAGAAGGTACTGATCCAGATACAGGATTAAAAATCACACGTAAACCAAATGCGAAAGAACCATTCGCTGCATTGGCTTTCAAAATCATGACCGATCCTTTCGTAGGCCGTTTGGCGTTCTTCAGATGTTATTCTGGTCATTTAGATGCAGGTTCTTATGTAAGAAACGTGCGTAGTGGAAAGAATGAACGTATCTCTCGTATCATGAAAATGTTTGCGAACAAACAAAACCCAATCGACTTTATCGAAGCAGGTGATATTGCAGCAGCAGTAGGATTTAAAGAAATTAAAACAGGAGATACCTTATGTGATGAGAATCACTTAATTGTATTAGAGAATATGTTTATTCCTGAGCCCGTTATCTCAGTAGCTGTTGAGCCTAAAACGCAAGCTGACGTTGATAAAATGGGTATGGCGATTGCAAAATTAGTAGAGGAAGATCCTACTTTAAGAGTAAGAACGGACGAAGACACTGGTCAAACGATCTTATCTGGTATGGGTGAATTACACTTAGAAATTATCGTTGACCGTATGCGTCGTGAGTTTAAAGTGGAAATCAACCAAGGTAATCCTCAGGTGGCGTACAAAGAGGCTTTTGGTAATACAATTGAGCACCGTGAAGTGTTGAAAAAGCAATCGGGTGGTCGTGGTAAATTCGCTGATATCCAATTCTCAATCGGACCTGCTGATGAGGAATGGTTAACAGCTAACCCAGACAAAAAAGCCTTTCAATTTGTAAACGATTTATTTGGTGGATCTATCCCGAAAGAATTCGTTCCTGCCATCACGAAAGGTTTTGAAACTGCAATGACAACAGGCGTATTAGCTGGTTTCCCAGTAAACAACATGAAGATCCGCGTATTTGATGGTTCTTACCATGATGTGGATTCTGATGCAATGTCATTTGAATTGTGTGCGAAAGCTGGTTTCAGAACTGCTGGTAAAAAAGCAAAACCTACTTTATTAGAACCAATTATGAAAGTAGAAGTCGTAACGCCTGACCAATACATGGGTGACGTAACAGGTGACTTAAACCGTCGTCGCGGTATGTTAGAAGGGATGGATAGCCGTGGTAACTTACAAGTGATTAAAGCGAAAGTACCATTGAGTGAAATGTTTGGTTACGTGACTCAATTACGTTCCTTGAGCTCTGGTCGTGCGACCTCAACGATGGAATTTAGTCACTATTCACCAGCTCCTAACAATATTGCTGAGGAAGTAATGGCTAAAAACAAAGGAAAAGTGAAGGATGATGAATAGTTGATTTTAGAATCAATTACTTGATTTTCAATATCTTAAGAACCCCCTCCCGTCAAACGGAGGGGGTTTTGTTTGGGTGGGCATGCCTTGTTTAAAGTTTTTTGAAAATATTTTAAAAAAAACACAATATTTCTTGAATGTTACCTAACAACCCATTACCTTTGCAACCCCAAGATAATTTGGAAACAAAGCTATGTCTCAAAGAATTAGAATAAAATTACAATCTTACGATCATAACTTAGTTGATAAGTCAGCTGAGAAAATCGTAAAAACAGTGCGCAGTACAGGTGCGGTAGTTACAGGTCCTATTCCTTTGCCTACACACAAACGCATTTTCACTGTGTTACGTTCACCACACGTTAATAAAAAGAGTCGTGAGCAGTTCCAATTAGCAACGCACAAGCGTTTATTGGACATCTATACTTCTTCTTCTAAAACAGTTGATGCCTTAAGTAAGCTTGACTTGCCTTCAGGTGTTGAAGTGGAGATTAAAGCATAAGTATTTATAATTACCAACTCCCAATCACTACCCATTATGCAGTAGTTTGAGAAAGGAGCGCTGGTTTGAAGTAAGTAAAATATAAACAGGCCCTTCGAGGTTTGTTTACTTCCGGTACTTCCCTCTCAAAATTGAGAAACAAAGGAAAAGGTCGGCAGCAAACAGGGATTGAATCCGAGCTACTAAGCCACAAGCTAAAAGATAGCATCATCATCGGATGTCCTCAGAACCAGACGCGGGGCATAAACCGCAAAAAAGATGAAAGGTATTATTGGAAAAAAAATTGGCATGACGAGCATCTTCGGACAAGATGGAAAGCAAATTGCTTGTACCATCATCGAAGCTGGTCCTTGCACTGTTACGCAGGTTAAAACTCCTGAAGTAGATGGCTACAATGCAATACAATTAGCATTGGGCGATAAAAAAGAAAAGCATTCTACAAAGTCTGAAATCAATCACTACGCAAAAGCACAGACTGCTCCCAAAAAATTTGTTAAAGAGTTTCGCGATTATTCTATCGAAACAACATTAGGCGCTACACTTACCCTTGACATGTTCTCTGAAGGAGATACTGTTGAAGTTGTTGGTACAACAAAGGGAAGAGGTTTCCAAGGTGTTGTTAAGCGTCATGGATTTAGCGGGGTGGGTGAAGCAACCCACGGTCAACATGACCGTTCACGTGCACCAGGTTCTATTGGTGGATCTTCTTATCCTTCAAGAGTATTCAAAGGAATGCGTATGGCAGGTCATATGGGTAACGATCGTGTTAAAACAAAAGGATTGAAAGTATTAAAGTTATTCCCAGAAAAAAACTATGTATTGGTAAGTGGATCTGTTCCAGGTCATAACGGTTCAATCGTTTTAATCCAAAAGTAATCACCACATTAATCGACAATCATGCAATTAGAAGTATTAGATATAAAAGGCAAAAAGACGGGCAGACAGGTTGAATTACCTGCTGAAATCTTTGGAGCAACTCCAAACGACCACGTTATTTATTTAGCCGTTAAGCAATTTTTAGCTGCACGCCGTTCAGGTACGCACAAAGTAAAAACGCGTGCTGAAGTACACGGTGCTAGCAGAAAATTACACAAACAAAAAGGTACAGGTGGAGCACGTAAGGGAAATATCCGTAACCCTTTGTACAAAGGTGGGGGTACTATTTTCGGGCCTAAACCACATGCTTATGACTTTAAATTAAACCGTAAAGTAAAAGACTTAGCTAAAATTTCTGCATTAAGCCACAAAGCCATCGATCAAGCAATTGTCGTATTAGAAGATATTCAGCTTGAATCACCTAAAACAGCTGCTGTTGCCAATATCATGAGCAATTTAAGCTTAGACAACAAAAAAACTTTGGTGATTTTGCCAGAATACAATGACAATATATATTTAAGTACACGCAATATTCCGAATGTAGCAAGTACTTTATTAACTGATATCAATACATACGATATCATGAATGCCGATGTTTTGGTCATTACAGAAAGTGCTGCTAAATTTTTTAACGAAGAAAAAGCTGCTTAGTCTCTTTAAAAAAGATAATCATGAAAGTAACAGAAATATTAATTAAGCCGATTTTAACAGAAAAAGCAAATGCGCAACAAGCATCATTACGAAGATATGCTTTCAAAGTTAACCGTCGTGCAAATAAATTAGAAATCAAAACAGCTATTGAGCAATTCTACGGTGTAAATGTTGTGGAAGTGAATACACTAGTTGTTCCTGGTAAAAATAAAACACGTTCTACTAAGTCTGGTATTATCTCAGGTGTTAAATCTGGATATAAAAAAGCATTAGTAACCGTTGCGGAAGGTGAAACCATTGACCTTTACGCAAGTTTATAACAATAGCCCGCGAAGCTGAAATATTCGTAAGACCACAAGTCTTTAAAAGTAAAACAAAACAAAATGGCATTAAGAAAGTACAAACCGATTACAGCAGGAACCCGATGGAGAATTGGAAACGCCTATGCTGAAATCACCACTAACCAACCTGAAAAGAGTTTGTTAGAACCACAAAAGAAAACGGCAGGACGTAACTTCCAAGGTCGCCGTGCGATGCGTTATATGGGTGGTGGTCACAGACAACATTATCGTATCATTGACTTCAAAAGAAACAAGAAGGACATGGAAGCAACAGTTGTTTCCATTGAATATGATCCAAACAGAACTGCATTCATCGCTTTAGTACAATATACAGATGGCGAGAAAAGATATATCATTGCTCCTCAAGGATTACAAGTGGGTGCAAAAGTTGCTTCAGGTGACAATGTAGTTCCAGAAATTGGATACGCATTACCAATGAAAAATATTCCTTTAGGTACGGTAGTTCATAATATCGAAATGCAACCTGGTCAAGGCGGTAAATTGGTGCGAAGTGCTGGTGCGTCTGCTCAATTAGCGAACAAGGAAACTGAATACGCAGTATTAAAAATGCCTTCAGGTGAATTAAGAAAATTATTGATTAATTGTTATGCTACTGTAGGTGTGGTTTCTAATAGCGACCATAACTTAGAAACAGCTGGTAAAGCAGGTAGAAATCGCTGGAAAGGTGTACGTCCTCGTGTTAGAGGTGTTGCCATGAACCCAGTGGATCACCCGATGGGTGGTGGTGAAGGTAGAGCGTCAGGTGGACATCCAAGAAGCAGAACTGGTAAGTATGCTAAAGGAGAAAAAACAAGAACAAGAGGTAAGGGTAGCGATAAGTTGATCATCCAACGTCGTGACGGTAAAAAATTGACTAAATAATTAACATTCAAATTAACTCATAACTATGGGTCGTTCGATTAAAAAAGGTCCTTATATAGATCATAACCTTGAAGAAAAAGTAGAGGGTATGAACGAAGGAAAAACGAAAAAAGCTGTTATCAAAACTTGGAGTCGCAGAAGTACAATTTCTCCAGATTTTGTAGGACACACTTTCGCAGTACATAACGGAAATAAATTCATTCCAGTTTATGTTACCGAATTCATGGTAGGTCATAAATTAGGTGAATTTTCTCCAACAAGAAACTTCAGAGGACACGCTGGTAGCAAAAAATAGTAAATAAAGGAAGGTTTGTTGTAAAGACAGACACTAAATGATAAAAAAATGGAAGCAGTAGCTAAACTAAACAATTATCCCACAGGACCACGTAAAATGCGTTTGATTGCAGACGTTATTCGTGGCATGGAAGTGGAAAAAGCATTGGCAATTTTGGAATTCCATCCTCAACACAATGCCGTTCCTCTTGCTAAGTTGTTAAAAAGTGCAATCAGTAATTGGGAGCAAAAAAATGACGGAGCAAGTGCAGCTGATAGCAAACTTGTTGTTAAAACAGTTTTTGTAGATGGAGGTCGTACGTTAAAGCGCATGAGACCAGCACCGCAAGGACGTGGATACAAAGTTAGAAAGCGTAGCAACCACGTAACGTTGATTGTAGACACTAAATCAGATTCAAAAAACTAAATATTCTAAACCATCATTATGGGTCAGAAAGCAAATCCAATAGGAAACAGATTAGGTATTATACGCGGTTGGGAAAGTAACTGGTACGGTAGTAAGAAAGACTATGCAACCAAGTTAATCCAGGATCAAAAGATTCGTACCTACTTGAACGCGCGTATCAACAAAGGAGGAATCGCGCGTATTGTCATTGAACGTACCTTAGGAAAATTAATTGTTACAATACATACTTCAAAGCCAGGTATCATCATTGGTAAAGGTGGTGGTGAAGTAGATCGTATTAAAGAAGAATTAAAAAAATTAACGAGTAATGATGATGTACAAATTAACATCTTAGAAATTCGTCGTCCTGAATTAGACGCTACAATTGTTGGTGAAACCATTGCACGTCAAATTGAAAATCGTATCAACTATAAGCGTGCGATTAAAATGGCCATCGCTTCTACTTTAAGAATGGGTGCTGAAGGTATTAAAATTAAAGTAGGTGGTCGTATTGGTGGTGCTGAGATTGCTCGTTCTGAAGAAATCAAGCAAGGTCGTGTGCCATTACATACATTCAGAATGGATATTGACTATGCAAATGTGTTCGCCTTAACAGTTTACGGTAAAATTGGGATCAAAGTATGGATTTGTAAAGGAGAGGTTTTAGGAAAGCGTGAATTAAATCCAAACTTCGTTGGTGGTAAAGAAGGCGGCGAAAGAGCAGATCATCCACGTGGTGGAGGAGAACGTCGTGATGACCGTCGTGATGGAGGGGATCGTCGTGGTCCAGGTGGTCCAAGAAGAAAATAACTTACGACCAAATTAAAAGAGAATTAAAACAAATTAATTAAGAGATAACAATCACAATATATGTTACAGCCAAAAAGAAGTAAACATAGGAAACAACAAAAAGGACGTATTCGCGAAGTAGCGAAACGTGGAACTTCTATAGCATTTGGTTCTTTTGCCTTAAAATCACTAGATCCAATTTGGTTAACAAGTAGACAAATTGAGTCTGCTCGTCAAGCAATGACACGTGCAATGAAAAGAGAAGGAAATGTTTGGATTCGTGTTTTCCCAGATAAAATTATTACACATAAGCCTGCAGAGGTGAGAATGGGTAAAGGTAAAGGTAACCCTGAATATTGGGCTGCAGTTGTAGAACCAGGTCGTATCATTTTTGAGATCGATGGTGTTACCCCTGAAGTTGCAAAAGAGGCTATGGGATTAGCTGCACAAAAATTACCAATCAAAACTAAGTTTGTTACAAGAAGAGACTTGTAATCACCACAAAAAAAGTATTTGCTATGGCAACCAAGAAATATGAATTTAACAAAGGCTTAAAAGGCGCAAGTGTTATCGATTTAAAAGCTCGAATTGATGAAGATCAATTGAGGCTAAAAAAATTAGAGTTTGCGCATGCGATTTCTCCACTAGAGAATCCAATGAGCATCCGCGGATTGCGCAAAGACATTGCCCGTTTAAAAACTGAATTAAAGAAAAAAGAGTTAGGTATCTAATTATTTAACCATAATTAGCCAACAAAAAAATAATGACAATGGTAGTAAGAAATTTACGCAAAACAAGAATCGGAGTGGTAACTAGCGACAAAATGGATAAAACGATAACAGTTGCTGTGGAAAGAAAAGTAAAACACCCGATGTATGGAAAGTTTGTGAAAAAAACAACTAAGTTCCATGCACATGATGAGCAATCAGTATGTGGTATTGGAGATGTTGTGAAAATCATGGAAACGCGTCCATTAAGTAAAACAAAACGTTGGAGATTAGTTGAAGTAGTTGAAAAAGCTAAGTAAGCTCATCCAAAAGGAATTAAATCGTATTAACCCAAGTTCAATAGAACAAGGAATAAAAGCTAAATAAAATGATTCAGCAAGAAAGTAGGCTCAATGTAGCTGATAATAGCGGCGCTAAAGAAGTACTTTGTATCAAAGTACTAGGTAATAGTGGTCAAGACTTCGCAAAAATCGGTGACACGATTGTTGTAACAGTTAAAGATGCGATCCCTGCAGGCGGTATCAAAAAAGGTACTGTATCTAAAGCGGTAATCGTTCGTACAAAAAATAAATTGCGCAGAAAAGACGGATCTTATATCCGTTTCGATGACAACGCAGTTGTATTATTAAACAATTCAGAAGAGCCAAGAGGTACCCGTATCTTTGGCCCAGTTGCTCGTGAATTGCGTGATAAAGGATACATGAAAATTGTTTCATTAGCACCAGAGGTGTTATAAAATAAATATAAGTTATGAGTAACAGATTCAAACCCAAATACAGCATCAAGAAAGGCGATAGCGTTGTCGTTATTGCTGGCGATGACAAGGACTTGAAAAAACCTCGCACCGTGTTAGAAGTAGACGTAGAAAAAGGTCGTGTAATTGTTGAAGGCGTTGCCATCGCAACTAAGCACACTAAACCATCAGCATCTAATACAAAGGGTGGTATCGTTAAAGTAGAAGCTTCTATCAACATTAGTAATGTAATGTTATGGGATGCTAAAAAAAGCGCACCTACAAAAGTGAAGCGTTCAAGAGAGACAGGTAAATTAGTTAGAATTTCAAAAAAATCAGGGGAGGTAATTAAATAATGAGTACCGTAAAATACACGCCAAGATTAGCAGAAAAGTATACCAATGAGGTTGTACCTGCTTTATCTAAAAAGTTTGGTTACAAGTCTGTAATGCAAACTCCAAAGTTGGAAAAAATTTGCATCAACCGTGGTGTAAATGGCGCCGTAAATGACAAAAAGTTAGTAGACATCGCTATCGATGAGTTAACGACAATCACTGGTCAAAAAGCAGTTCCAACCTTGTCTAAGAAAGACATCTCTAACTTTAAATTACGTAAGGGTATGCCAATTGGCGCGCGTGTTACGTTAAGAGGTGAGAAAATGTTTGAATTCTTAGATCGATTAGTATCCGTGGCCCTACCTCGTGTACGTGACTTTAAAGGTGTAAGCGACAAAGCTTTCGACGGCCGCGGCAATTACACTTTAGGGGTGACTGAGCAAATCATTTTCCCAGAAATTGACATTGATAAAGTAAATAAAATTACCGGTTTAGATATCACTTTTGTAACATCTGCACAAACAAATGAAGAAGCATACGAATTATTAAAAGAATTAGGTATGCCATTTAAAAATATCAAAAAAGACAATAACTAATTAATTAATAATTATGGCAAGAGAATCAGTCAAAGCAAGACAAAGAAAGCGAGAAGCAATCGTAAAACAATATGCTGAAAAACGCGCTGCTTTAAAAGCTGCTGGGGATTACGTAGGTTTAGACAAATTACCTAAAAATGCTTCTCCAGTTCGTTTGAAAAATCGTTGTCAATTAACAGGCCGTCCTAAAGGATATATGAGGTATTTCGGTGTATCGAGAAATATTTTCCGTGACATGGCTTTAAATGGATTGATTCCAGGTGTTAAAAAAGCAAGTTGGTAAACTGCAAAATGCATCACAACTTGAAAATTGATTTAAGTTCAATGTAAAGATTGAATACTGAAACAAAACAAAATTTAGAACTGATTTAAAATACTAATATGGTAACAGATCCAATAGCAGACTTCTTAACGAGAATTCGTAACGCACAAATGGCACAACACAGAATCGTTGAAATCCCTGCTTCTAATTTAAAAAAGCGTATCACTGAAATTTTGTACGAACAAGGGTACATCTTGAAATACAAATTTGAAGAAGATTCAAAGCAAGGATTAATTAAGATTGCACTAAAATATGATGCAGATACAAAGCAACCTGCTATTCGTTCTTTAGAGCGCATCAGCCGACCAGGATTGCGTCAATATGCAAAGCCAGCTGAAATTAAAAGAGTAAGCAATGGATTGGGTATTGCCATCTTGTCAACTTCAAAAGGAATATTAACAGATAAGCAAGCAAAAGCCAATAATGTTGGTGGTGAAGTTTTGTGTGCTATTTCTTAATTGGGCAACAAAAAAATAATTTTAATACTCAGTATGCATTTAAGCCTTTTAGTCGGGGCTGAAAACTACTAAGTGAACAATAAAACAAAAAGCGACTATGTCACGTATCGGAAAAAAACCAGTAAGTATTCCAAAAGGAGTTACGATCACTGTAAAAGATTCAGTAGTTACTGTAAAGGGACCAAAAGGGGAGTTATCTCAAGAAATTGATCGCGATATTACCATCGAAATCACAGAAACTGAGTTAATCGTTGGTCGTCCTACAGAACAAATCCGTCACCGTGCAATGCATGGATTGTATCGTTCATTAATAAGCAATTTAGTGAAAGGAGTAACTGATGGTTATAAAAAAGATTTAGAATTAGTAGGTGTGGGTTTTAAAGCGGCGAACCAAGGTAATATCTTGGATTTAGCTTTGGGCTATTCTCACAATATCATTTTTGAAGTACCAAAAGAATTAAAAGTTTCTACAACGACAGAAAAAGGACAAAACCCTAAAATTTTCTTAGAAGGTAGCGACAAACAATTAATTGGTCAAGTAGCAGCTAAAATTAGAGGATTGCGTAAACCTGAACCATACAAAGGAAAAGGGGTTAAGTATATTGACGAAGTAGTAAGAAGAAAAGCAGGAAAAGCAGCAGGTAAATAACAAATATTAAAAACATTTGAGCGGCAGCATCGCTCTAATAAAAAATAAAGAATATGAGTAAATTAGCTCAAAGACAAAAAATCAGGTATAGAATTCGCAAGAAAGTACAAGGTACCGCTTCGAAGCCTCGCTTATCTGTATTTAGAAGTAACGCTGAAATTTATTGTCAATTAATTGATGATGAAAACGGGTTAACTTTAGCCGCATCCTCATCAGCTGAAAAAGACATTGCAGCTCAAAAAGTAACAAAAATTGAGAAAGCAACTTTAGCAGGTGAATCCATTGCAAAAAAAGCAGCCGCTTTATCAATTTTAACTTGTGTTTTTGATAGAGGGGGTAATTTATACCATGGTAGAATTAAGGCAGTTGCAGAAGGTGCAAGAGCTGGTGGACTTCAATTTTAATTCGAAAAAAATACTAATAGAAAATCATGTCTAAAGTAAACGTAAATAAGGTTAAAGCAGCAGGGGATGTAGAACTAAAAGAAAAAGTAGTTTCTATTAACCGTGTGGTAAAAACAACAAAAGGTGGTCGTACATTTAGCTTCTCCGCTTTAGTAGTAGTGGGTAATGAAAATGGCGTCGTTGGTCAAGGGTTAGGAAAAGCCAAAGAAGTGCAAGAAGCTATTACAAAAGGAATTGAAGATGCTAAGAAGAATTTAGTGAAAGTGCCTATCATGCATGGAACCATTCCACATGATCAATTAGGCAAAGCAGGTGCTGCTAAAGTATTAATCAAGCCTGCTGCTCACGGAGCAGGTGTAATTGCAGGTGGTAGCATGCGTGCCGTATTAGAAAGCGCAGGTATTACAGACGTTTTAGCCAAAAGTTTAGGTTCTGCAAACCCACACAACGTGGTTAAAGCAACGATTAAAGCTTTAGGTTTATTACGCGAACCCGTTCAGGTTGCAAAAACAAGAAACATTAAATTGTCAAAAGTATTTAACGGATAGTCAAAACTGTTCTTAATACAGGTTAAACAAGTAAAGATGAAAAAAATAAAAATTACGCAAGTAAAAAGCGGAATCGACAGATCTGAGCGTCAAAAGCAAACATTGATTGCTTTAGGTTTGAAGAAATTAAATGCGTCAAAAGAAGTAGAGGCAACTCCACAAATTTTAGGCATGATCGATAAAGTGGCTCACTTAGTAAAAGTGGAAGAAGTTGCTTAATAGCACTTTACACACATTAATTTAAGCGAGGGGAGATACCCCGAAAGTAAAAATCAAGAAAATGAAATTACACAATTTACAACCTGCTGCAGGTTCAGTTCACAAAGCAATCAGAATTGGTAGAGGAGAAGCTTCCGGAAAGGGAGGTACTTCTACAAAAGGTAACAAAGGAGGACAATCACGTGCTGGATACAAAAGTAAAATGGCACACGAAGGAGGGCAGATGCCTATTCAACGTCGTGTTCCCAAGCGTGGCTTTAAAAATGGTAACCGTGTTGAATACGTTGTATTCAACTTAGGCCAATTAGACCAACTGATTGAGAAATACGGTTTTACTGAAATTACACCAGAGAATTTATACATGAACAGTTTGATTCAACGTACAGATTTAGTTAAAATTTTAGCTACAGGTGAATTAAAAACAAAGATCAATTTCAGGGTAAACAAAGCAAGCCAAAAAGCACAAGATGCAATCATTGCTGCCGGCGGGACCATTGAAATTATCTAAACAATTTTATGTATATTGAGCCGCCTTTTAAAAGCGATTTTTTATCTTAAAATGGAAACGTACATTAATTAAATTCTGATGAAAAAATTACTAGACACCTTTAAAAATATTTGGACCATCAGCGAGCTAAAGAGTAAAATCTTAGTGACTTTAGGTCTTGTATTAACATATAGAATTGGCGCTCAAATTACCTTACCTGGTATCAACCCATTGGCAATAGAAGCTGCTCAAAAGGCAGGTAAAAGTAATGGATTATTGGGTATATTTGATATGTTTGCAGGGGGTGCTTTTTCACAAGCTTCTGTGTTGGCATTGGGTATTATGCCGTACATTTCTGCCTCTATTTTCATGCAATTGATGACTATTTTAGTACCTCAATTACAAAAAATCCAAAAAGAAGGGGAGAGTGGTCGTAATAAAATTAACCAATGGACCCGTTATTTAACGGTAATTGTTACCGCTTTTCAAGCAGGTGCTTACGTTGCCTATTTAAACAGTCCTGGTTATGCAGATGCATTGATACCAGCCTACAAACCTTTCTTTTGGTTCTCAACCGTTATCACTTTAACAGCAGGTACTTTATTTGTAATGTGGTTAGGTGAAAAAATTCAGGATAAAGGTTTAGGAAATGGAACTTCCATCATTATCATGGTGGGTATTTTAGGACGTTTACCACAATCCATCATTTTAGAATTTGGTTCAAAAAGTCAAAAAGGGGGCGGTGGATTGTTAATTTTCTTGATCGAAGTTGCTATATTAGTGACCATCATAATGGGGTTAATCTTATTAGTACAAGGAGTTCGAAAAATTCCTGTAACCTATGCGAAGCAAGTAATTGGTGGAGCTCAAGTGGGTGGAGCTAGACAGTTTTTACCGGTAAAGGTAAATAGTGCTGGTGTTATGCCCATCATTTTTGCCCAAGCCATCATGTTCCTACCAACATTAGTTTCCTTTACAAATTTAGATTCTGCACAAGGAATTGTACGTATTTTCAATGACCATAGTAATGTTTGGTATATGTTGATCTATTCTATCATGGTAATCGGCTTTACATTTTTATATACTGCGTTGATTTTTAATCCAAAACAAATTTCAGAAGATTTAAAACGCAACAATGGTTTTGTCCCTGGCGTAAAACCAGGACAACCCACAACAGATTACATTGGGGCAGTTATGGACCGTATTACTTTACCAGGTGCCATTTTGTTGGCATTGGTTGGAATCTTGCCTGGATTTGCCCAAAAATTAGGGGTAACCCAAGGTTTTAGTACTTTTTTTGGAGGTACCTCCTTATTAATTATGGTTGGGGTAATATTAGATACTTTGCAACAAATTGAAACTTATTTATTAATGCGTCAATATGATGGCTTAATGAGTACCGGAAGAGTACAAGGAAGAAGTGGCGTAATTAGTTCGGGGATTTAATTTTAAATGTTTTATTTATATTTACAAACCTGTCCCTAAAAGGCAGGTTTGTTTTTTTGTAAAGAATTTCAATCATTATGATGTATATAAAAACCGAGGAACAAGTTTTATTGATGAAAGAGGCAGCATTGATGGTAAGTAAAACTTTAACTGAAGTGGCAAAAGTATTAAAGCCGGGTATGACTACTTTGGATATTGATAAGTTATGCAAGGAGTTTGCAAAAGCTCATAATGGAACTTTGTCTTTTTATAATTATCACGGATATCCTCACAATATTTGCGCATCCGTTAATGATGTTGTAGTACATGGATTCCCTAATAAAACACCCTTAAAAGAAGGAGATATTGTATCTATTGATTTTGGTGTTATTTTAAATGGTTGGCATGGTGATCATGCTTATACTTTTATTATTGGGGAGGCAAATCAAGCAGTCATTGATTTAGTGAGCGTAACAAAGCAATCATTGTACAAAGGCATTGAAAAAGCAATCGTAAACAATCGCATTGGTGATATCGGTTTTGCCATTCAGGATTACACTGAAAAACAACATGGGTATGGAGTCGTAAGGGAACTAGTTGGACATGGATTAGGTAAAAATTTGCATGAGGATCCACAGGTTCCTAATTATGGCAAACGAGGAACGGGATTAAAATTAAAAGAAAATTTAGTGTTGGCTATTGAGCCTATGATTAATATGGGCACCCATAAAGTATTTACAGAAAAGGATGGCTGGACAGTGAAAACACTAGATGGCAAACCATCTGTTCATTTTGAACATGACGTATGTATTAAAGCAGGTCAAGCTTTAATTTTATCTGATTTTTCTATCATTGAGGCGGCTGAAAAAGCAAATCCTAACTTGAATACATCTTATTATTAATTGATTTTTTTAATTTATTTTTTTATCATTTAATGCTTGTTTTATAAAAAAACAATCTATGGAAAAGAAAAAGGTAGTCGTAGTGGGAGGGGGAGCTGCGGGATTTTTTTGTGCCATACAAATTGCTGAAACAAATCCACAATGTGAAATCATCATTGTAGAAAAATCCAATAAAATTTTATCGAAAGTAAAAGTAAGTGGTGGTGGGCGTTGCAATGTGACACATGCTTGCCCTGATGTAGAAATGCTATTAAAAAAATATCCAAGAGGTTCACGGTTCTTAAAAAAAACTTTTTATCAATTTGCAACCAACAATACAATTGAATGGTTTGCAAAAAATGGGGTTCAATTGCACACGGAAAAAGATGGAAGAATGTTTCCGGTCACAAATACATCAGATACCATTATAGAATGTTTTTTGAGAAAAATACATCAATATAAAATACAAGTATGCACACAGCATGAAGTGTTAGAAGTGAAAAAGAATCTTGAAAAAGCTGATCATGTTGATGATCAAAAATCAAAGCAAAGCGAAATGCAAAAAGCATTTACAATTGAATTGCAGGGTAGAGTAGCTATGCAAGCTGATGCAATTTGTTTGGCTACAGGAGGCATGTTAAAATCAGATCGCTTACATTGGTTAACACAATTTGGACATCATATTGTTTCACCCGTACCTTCTTTATTTACTTTCAATACAGTAGATAAAAAAATCACAACACTCATGGGGGTTGTTGTTGATAAATCAAGTATTCAATGGCGGGGAAATAAAAATATTGAAATAGGACCTTTACTGATTACCCATTGGGGCATTAGTGGGCCTGCTGCCATTAAGTTATCAGCATGGTGTGCAAGAGAAATGGCTGAGGCAAATTATGAAGGTGTCATCATCATTAATTGGGTCCCTATTTTTAATGAAGCAACCTTAAAAATGGAATGGATTAATTTCAGAATGGATTTTGGCAAAAGAGAAATGGGCTCAAAAAATCCATTTGATTTACCACAACGACTTTGGCATTTTTTATTGCAAGAAGCGGGTATTGTATTCAATACAAAATGGGCTGATTTAAAAAGTGTACATCAACAACAACTCATTCAATTGTTAACTAGGTATACTTTAGACATTAAAGGCAAAACTACTTTCAAAGAAGAATTTGTTACTTGTGGAGGAGTTGATTTAAAAGATATTGATCCACTAACGATGGAAAGTAAATTTGTACCTGGTTTATATTTTGCCGGAGAAATGATGGACGTAGATGGAATAACAGGTGGCTTTAATTTTCAACATGCTTGGACAAGCGGCTGGATTGCAGCGCAACATATAGGACAATTACTTTAAAATTTAGCCTAATTCTCCTCTTTTTTTGGCATAATTTACTAACTTTGCCGTCCGGTTTAAAAACGCCGGATTTATTATGAAATTATTTTCAAAAACCCTAAACGCAGACGCACAGGAATTCGATGGCGCTAACGCTATTGAAGCAACTGCGACAACAATTGCACCTGAAGTGGCAGTCATAGAAACTGCTCACGATGATTTTGATTGGAGTGTAGACAAACGTAATGTAAGTCATTATGCTGAAGCTGAAAGACTCAAGTATGACAAAGTGTATGACAACACTTTTGTTCAAATTGCAGATGGCGAAATCATGAATGGCTTAGTGGTTGCATTAACTAAAACAGATGTTGTTGTCAACATTGGTTTTAAAAGCGATGGATTGGTATCATTGAATGAATTCCGTGACACCAATGGTGTTAAAACCGGTGATACTGTTGAAGTAATGGTGGTAGAAAAAGAAGACCGCGATGGTAATCTTCACTTAAGCCGTAAATCAGCTCGTATTTTCCGTGCTTGGGAAAGAATTATGGAAGTACACAAAACTGGTGAAGTGGTTACGGGATTAGTAACAAGCAAAACAAAGGGCGGATTAATCGTAGATGTGTTTGGTATGGAAACATTCTTACCAGGTTCTCAAATTGACGTGAAACCAGTTACTGACTATGATCAATTCGTAGGAAAAACAATGGAGTTTAAAGTGGTTAAGATCAACGAAACCATTAAGAACGCAGTTGTATCACATAAAGCATTAATCGAAAGTGATATTGAAGCACAACGTGCTCAGATTATGAGTAAGTTAGAGAAGGGACAAGTATTAGAAGGTGTTGTTAAAAACATTACTGATTTCGGAGCCTTTATGGACTTAGGTGGTTTAGATGGTTTATTATACATCACGGATATTTCATGGGGTAGAATTTCACATCCTAGTGAAGTGGTTAAGATGGATCAAAAGATTCAAGTGGTGGTATTAGACTTTGATGATGATAAAAAGCGTATCAGTTTAGGTCTAAAACAATTAACACCACATCCTTGGGATGTATTACCTGGTGATTTAGACGAGGGAAGTGTTGTAAAAGGTAAAGTTGTAAATATTGAAGATTATGGTGCATTCTTAGAAATTCAACCTGGTGTTGAAGGCTTGGTGCACGTTTCTGAAATTACTTGGGCTAATACACCGATCAATGCCAAAGAGTTCTTTAAATTAGGTGATGAGCATGAAGCAAAAGTGGTTACTTTAGATAAAGATGCACGTAAGATGAGCTTGAGCATTAAACAAATGATTCAAGATCCTTGGAATGCCATTGAAAATAAGTTTCCTGAAAAAAGCAAGCACAAAGGACTTGTGAAAAACATTACACCTTATGGCGTGTTTATTGAATTAGAATCAGGGATTGGTGGCATGATCCATATCAGCGATTTAAGTTGGTTAAAGCGTTTCAATCATCCATCTGAGTATGTGAAAGTGGGTGAGTCAATCGATATTATCATTTTGAGTATTGATAAAGAAAACAGAAAATTACAATTAGGCCATAAGCAATTAGAAGAAGATCCTTGGAATCAATTAGAAGAAACATTTGCGATTGGTTCAATTCATGAAGCAACAATTGTACGCAAGGATGAAAAAGGTGCGATTGTACAATTGCCACATGGCTTAGAAGGTTTTGCCCCTAATCGTCACTTGGCAAAAGAAGATGGTAAACAAGTTCAAGCCGAAGAAACTACTCAGTTTATGGTGATCGAATTTGATCGTAATGAAAAGAGAATTGTGGTTTCTCATGCAAGAATTTGGGAGCAAAACATGGTAGAAGAAAAGGAAGCAGCCAAAAAAGAAGCAAAAGCTGAATCGGAGAAAACAAAGAAAGCAGTTAAAACAATTCAGGCTAAAGTTGAAAAATCAACTTTAGGAGATTTAGGTGCTTTGGCAGAAATCAAGGCTAAATTAGATGAAAATAAAGAAGGTTAGTACTTCATTTCAAAATGTTTGAAGCCCCGCTTTTGCGGGGCTTTTTTCTCTCTTTAGCTTATAAAACCGATATTTTTATTTTATATACTGGCTGACAAGGAAAGTTTTAGTAAATTCTTAACGGACTAGCCCTTATTGGCAATATTTTTAGTCCTAAATTGAGGATTATTCGTTAATTTTGCAACCCTGTATGAATAGAATTATCATTTCCTTTTTTGTTTTATTGAGTGTATCTTCCTGTACTTCAAAATTTCAACAAGTTTTAAAGAACAAGGACATCGATTTTAAAGTGAAGATGGCCGAAAAGTATTTTGAAGCAAAAAAATACAGAAATGCCCAGCAACTCTTTGAAAATGTGATGCCTTTTGTAAAAGGAACCCCCAGGTATGAGGAATTGTATGTGAAATTTGCCGACGCTTATTATTATGATGGTGATTATGACAATGCAGAAAATTTATTTAAAACTTTTGTTGAATATTTTCCAAATAGTCCAAAAAGAGAAGAAGTTGAATACCTAAGGGCCTATACTTATTTTAAGCGCTCACCAAAAGCAGAATTGGATCAAACAACCACAAATAAAGCCATATCTACCATGCAGGCGTTTATTGACGCACATCCTACTAGCCCAAGGGTAAAGGATGCTACGGTAGTGATAGATGCCTGTCGTGCAAAATTAGAATTAAAAGATTTTAAAACGGCTACCCTTTATTACAATCTTGGCTTGTACAGAGCAGCGGCAATCTCTTATGGTTTATTGTCAGACAATTATCCTGATTCAAAAGCTGCAGACAAGTACAAAATGTTGACAGTAAAAGCATTTTTCAAATTTGCTGAAAATAGTTTTGCGGATAAACAAAAAGAACGATATAACAAGGTGATTGAAGAATCAAATGACTTTGTGGACAGGTATAGCGACAGTCCTTTACTGGAAGAAGTAAAAAAAATGAAGAAACAATCTGATAATTTTTTAAACATAAAGAAATGAGTAAATTAAGAAGAAATATGGGTGCAAACACACCTGCTGTTGTTGAAACAAAAAGTTTAAAAGCATTAAAAGCAAAAACTGGAAATTTATATGAGTCTATCTCAATTATTGCTAAAAGAGCAAATCAAATCAATATTTCTATTAGAGAAGAACTACATTCTAAATTAGAAGAATTTGCAAGTCATACTGACAGCTTGGAAGAAATTCATGAAAATAAAGAACAAATCGAAATTTCAAAAGCTTATGAGCGCATGCCAAATCCAGCTATTTTAGCTACTGCTGAATTTATTGATGACAAAATATATTATAGAAACAACGAAGAGATAGATTTATATCGTTAGTTTTAAAATAATCATGAAAACGTCCTGAATCTTTTTGGTATCAGGACGTTTTCGTATTTTAGGGTATCCTACCAATGAAAAAAATAATAAGTACATATTGTTTATTGTTATTCTTTTGCTTCCTCAATAGCAAAATAAGCGCACAATCACTTGCCGCAACTGTAACTATTCAGCCTAATAAAGTTGAAAATCAAGTAGATCCTAATACTTTTATACAATTACAAAAAGCGTTAAAAGATTTTTTAAACCAAACAAAATGGTCAACTGATGCGTTTGGAAATGAGGAGAAAATTGAATGCAGTTTTTATATTACGATTGAATCCATCATTTCCCCTGGCGTATACGATGCTAAATTGAGTATCGTGTCTAATCGACCTATTTACAATTCCAATTATACTTCCTCCATGTTGAATATGCAAGACGCCAATTTCACTTTTAAATATCAATTGTCACAACCTATTGAGTTTAACGAAAACAAGGTACAAGGCACCGATCCATTAGAGGCCAATTTAACGGCAACTATTGCATATTATGCCTATTTAATTGTAGGGCTTGATTATGATTCTTACGGTTTAAAAGGAGGAGCACCCTATTTTTCCAAAGCATTAAACATAGTGTATAATGCACCCGAAGGGGCCAATATTTCAGGGTGGAAATCCTATGATGGGCAAAGAAATAGATATATTCTTGTCGATAATTTGACAAAGAGTAGCATGGATAAAATGCACGAAGTTATTTATTCCTATTATCGGGAAGGCTTGGATCAAATGTCCGTTCAGTTTTTAGCATCAAGAGGAATTATTTTGAATGCCCTTATTTCAATGCAAGAAATTCAAGAAACCAATTCCAATACAATGATTATTCCAATATGGATGCAAGGAAAAGCGATAGAATTAATTGGTATTTTTGAAAGTGCGGATAAAACAATAAAAAAACAAGTGCTAAATACATTATCCGTTATTGATGTAAGTAATTTAAATAAGTACAAAGAAAAACTAGAATGAGGCACTATTATCTAATTTACCTTTTATCCTTTTTTTTTGTTTGTTGTAAACACAACTCACCAAATAAACAACAAATCCCATTTGAAAAAATGAAGGTAGTGGTTTGGCAGTTAATGAAAGCTGATGAGCTGTACACGAGAAAATCGGTAACCGATTCTACCTGGAGAGTAAGTAAAAAAAATGTTGAATTTTATCTTCAAATTTTTCAATTAAATAAAGTGGATAGAGTTCAATTCTATCAACAATTGGATGCTTTGGCAGCACAACCCAACGACTTTAAAATCTTAATGGATTCCGTTGAGCAACTTTCGAAAAGAGAAAAAAATGAAACATTCGAAGCGATTAAAAAATTGTAGGTGAATAAACAATTTTAAATTTGAATCAACTTAAAATAAAAAAAAATAACATGAGCAATTTAATTGGTAAACCGGCACCAGATTTTACTTTGTTTGACACGGAAAAAAATGCTACCTCATTAGCATCTTATAAAGGACAAAATGTAGTCGTTCTTTTTTTTCCTTTAGCATTTACAGGCGTTTGTACTGCGGAACTTTGCACGATTCGAGATAATATTGGAATTTACAACAATGCAAATGCACAGGTATTGGGTATTTCTGTTGATTCTATTTTTACTTTGGGAAAATTTAAAGAAGAACAAAACCTAAATTTCCCTTTGTTAAGTGACTTTAATAAAACAGCTTCAAAAGCATTTGATGTATTATATGAAATATTTCCAGCATTCGAAATGCAAGGGGTGAGCAAGCGTTCTGCTTTTGTAATTGATAAAGAAGGAACTGTGCAATACGAAGAGGTTTGTGCAACACCTGGCGATTTACCAAATTTTGAGGCGATTCAACATGTATTGGATACTTTGAATAAATAAGTAAATAATGGTACAAATAAAAAAGAGGGATTTTTAATCCCTCTTTTTTATTTGTCTACGACTTCTACAATTAAAAATTTTAAATAGTGTGTATTTTCCATACCCCAAATAATAGGATGATCACTTGATTGTGATTGATAGGTAACTTGTCGAATCCTTTTTTTGGCATCATATGCAGCCATATGTATCGTTTCTAAAAAAAGTTCGGGGCTCACCAAGTTTGTACAACTTGAACTCACTAAAAAACCTCCGTTTCGTAGTAATTGCATACCCCTTAAATTAATTTCTTTATAGCCTGTAATGGCTTTATCAATATTGCTCCTGTTTTTTGTAAATGCAGGGGGGTCTAACATCACTACATCAAACTTTCTCCCTTGCTTCCCCCAATTTTTTAAGACATCAAATGCATTCATCGCCTCAAACTTTACTATGTGGTCCAGTTTATTTAAAGTTGCATTTTTAGTTGCTTGTGCAACAGCTGATTCAGAAATATCGATTCCTAAAACAGATTTTGCACCATAATGTGCAGCATGAATTTCAAAGGTACCCGTGTAGGTAAATGCGCCCAATACTTCGGCCCCTTTTACGATGTGTTGAATGGCACGTCGATTGTCTTGTTGGTCTAAAAAATAACCTGTTTTTTGTCCATGCTCGATATCAACATAAAATTGTAAATTATTTTCTTTGATGATTATTTCTGTGGGAAAAGGATCTGTTAGAAAACCTTTTTTTTGGGTTAAGCCCTCTAAAGCCCTCACAGGTACATCATTGCGTTCATAAATCCCTTTTGGGTTGAATATACTTTTTATCGAATCAACGATTGCCTCCTTCCAAATTTCTATTCCATAAGAAAGCGTTTGAAGTACAAAATAATCATTGAATTTATCAATAATAAGGGCAGGCAAACCATCTGATTCTCCAAATACCAAACGGCAGTTTTCAGTATAACCTAAATGTTTTCTATAATCCCATGCTGTTTGAATTTTCTGGTGAAAAAAAATTGGGTTTATTTCATCTCTATGGCGGGTCAATAAGCGGATAATAATTTGTGAAGCAGGATTAATGTATCCGCGTCCAGCCAATTGGCCATCAAAAAAATAAACCTCTACAATATCTCCAGGGGATACAGTACCTGCTATGCGGTCAACTTCATTGTTGTAAATCCAGGGATGTCCTAATGCAATCCTTTGGTTAATTTTTCTATGTAAATACACTTTTGTCATGGCACAAAGATAGGCAGGGATAGACTGACAACTTGTTCCTATTTGACCTAATTAATGTCAATTTAACGTTTTTAGGCATTTGGCAATATATTTGCTCAAACAAAATAACAATTAGTCAATTATGGAAGAAAAAGAACAAATTAATCCCGATTTAGCAGAAAAAATGGAAGAGAATGTTCAAGAAACGGCTCCAACTGAAAAAGAAGCTGTAAGTGAATTAGAACAAGCCTTAGCAGATTTAGCTGAACAAAAGGACAAATACTTACGTTTAATGGCTGAATTTGATAATTATAAACGTAGAACTGCTAAAGAAAGAATTGAATTGATTCAAACAGCTGGTAAGGAAGTTATTGTTTCTTTATTGGATGTATTGGATGATTGTGATCGAGCCGAAAAACAATTGACAGTTACCGAAGATATAGCCGTTCAAAAAGAAGGCATCCAATTGGTTTTTAATAAAATTCGTTCCACGATGCAGGCGAAAGGCTTAAAAGTAATGGAAAGTGTTGGTAAAGATTTTGATGTTGAATTACATGAAGCAATTACTGAGGTCCCAGTTACCCAAAACAAACAAAAAGGAAAAGTTATTGATGAAATAACCAAGGGGTATTTGTTAAATGATAAAATCATTCGTTTTGCTAAAGTTGTAGTAGGCAAATAAAAAACTGCATATGTCTAAAAGAGATTATTACGAAATACTAGGAGTAAGTAAATCTGCATCAGCGGATGAAATAAAAAAAGCTTATCGTAAAGTAGCGATGCAATATCATCCAGATAGGAATCCTGGAGACAAATCTGCAGAGGAAAAATTTAAAGAAGCAGCAGAGGCATACGAAATATTAAGTGATAATGACAAAAAAGCTAAGTATGATCGTTTTGGACACCAAGCATTTGGCCCTGGGACAGGTGGTGGTGGTTTCCAAGGTGGGGGTATGGATATGAATGATATCTTTAGTCAATTTGGAGATATTTTTGGAGATGAAGGTTTTGGTGGATTTTTTGGAGGAGGAGCACGTTCGCGTGGAGGTGGAGGTAGAGCGAGAGGCCAGCGAGGAAGTAATTTGAGAATAAAACTTAAATTAAATTTTGAAGAAATTGCCAATGGGGTTACAAAACAAGTAAAAGTAAAAAAACATGTGCTTTGTACTAGTTGTGGTGGGAATGGAGCAAAGGATAAAACAAGTGTACAAACCTGTACTACTTGTAATGGGCAAGGACAAGTAAGAAAAGTTACCAATACTTTCTTAGGTCAAATGCAAACAGTTAACACATGTCCAACTTGTAATGGAGAAGGCAATACTGTTACAGCAAAATGTACAGCTTGTAAGGGAGAGGGGCGCGTATATGGCGAAGAAACCATTTCAATTGATATCCCGGCAGGGGTGCAAGATGGCATGCAATTGAGTATGTCTGGAAAAGGGAATGCAGGTGAACGAGGTGGAATGGCAGGTGATTTAATCATTATGATTGAAGAAGAAGCGCATGAATTTTTACACAGAGATGGTTTGAATGTTGCCTTTGATTTATACATCACCTTCCCTGAAGCAATTTTTGGAACAAGTGTTGAAGTGCCTACGATTGATGGCCGTGCAAAAATTAAAATTCCAGCTGGTACGCAAAGTGGAAAAATATTTAGGTTAAAAGGAAAAGGATTTCCTGAAGTACAAGGCTACGCAAAAGGGGATCAACTTATTCATGTCAATGTTTGGACTCCTCAACAAGTAAGTGCTGAAGAAAAAGTTGCTTTGGAAAAAATGCAGGAAAGCGAAAATTTTAAACCTAAAACGACAAAAGGGGAAAAGAGCTTTTATGAAAAAGTAAAAGATGCTTTCAAGTAATCACTATTTAAGTTGGTAAATTTCTTTTGAATTTCGTCCATAACCATCATAATCTAAACCGTATCCCACTACAAATTTGTTGGGAATTTCAAAACAAGCGAAGTCAATTTTTATTGGATAAGCTAAGGCATCTTTCTTATTTAAGAGAACAGCAATTTTGATGGAGTTGGGTTGACAAGCTGCTAATTGGGGTAAAAAGAAATGAAGAGTTTTTCCTGTATCAATAATATCTTCTATGATGATGATATCACGGCCTTTCACATTGGCGTCTAAGCCTATTGCGGTTATGACATTGCCGGAGGAGCTAGTTCCTTTATAGGAAGCCAATTTAATGAAACAAATTTCAGCCTCTATCGTAATTTGTTTAAATAAGTCGGCGGTAAAAATAAAAGAACCATTAAGAATGGAAAGAAAAATTGGTTTTTTGTTTATATATTTAGCGTTGATGGTTTGTGCTAGTTGGGCCACTTTTTCTTGAATGGCATCTTCACTAATATAGAGTTCAAATTCTTTGTCTAAAATAGTAATATGGGGCATACTAGAATAGTTTTATTTTTTTTGGTATAATTTTTTTCTTTGTACTTCCAGCTACTTTTTTTACTACATTACTACTGTCTTTGCTTCGCTCTGCCAAGTATATGATTTGGTCATTTTGAATTAAATCAGTTTGTGGTAAATTGTTATACTTGTATAGTTTGTACAAAGCGATATGGTATGTTTTAGCAATCTCCAAAAAAGATCTTCCTTTTTCACCCCATATTGCAGTGGTGTGGTTGACCCTAAATTTTTTATATAAAGGATATTTCAAAGGTGTTTTAGTAGGCGTTGTGTCTTTTAAGAGGATTGGTTTTTTGATAACAACAGTTTTAGGAGGTTCACTTTTATCAGGGTTGTTATGCTCAGGTATTTTATTTTCTGCCCATACACTATCCGAAAAATTATATTGAGCTAATTCATAATCATCAATTAATTTTAACAATCTTGATGCGTAATCTTTTTCAGTTGCATATCCAGCTTTTTTTAAACCATAAGCCCAAGCAGAATCATCAACTGGGTCTAATTCAAATAAGCTTGCATAAAAAGGTCTGAATTTTATAAAATTAGCGTGATCACGGTAAGAACTATCTGCATCAGGATAAACTCTGAAACATTCTTTTTTAGTATCATCATCATGATAAGTTTTTGGGCCGGTCCACTCAGTTTTACATTTAATGCCAAAGTGATTGTTATATTGTTTTGCCAATTCACTTTCACCACTGGCCGATTCTAATATGCCTTGGGCTAAAGTAATGGAGGCAGGTATACCCGTTCTTTTCATTTCTCTTATCGCAATATCTTTGTATTTATTGACATAGTCAATGGTTATTTTTGATTTTACTTGCGCAAATAATTCCGATGGAAGGGTAATGAGAATGATAAAGTAAACTAATTGCTTCATGTTATTTTTTTCTAATTAAGGTGAGTCCATCTCTAATGGTTAAAACACTATGTTCTGTATTTGGATCCTTTAATACATACTCATTAAATGCTTGGACTGCTTTGGCACTTTTGCCAGTAATTTTTGCTTCAAATACTTCACCATGGAACAACACATTGTCAACAATGATTAATCCATTTGTGTTTAATAAAGGCAGTACGATATTGTAGTAATCAATGTATCCAGTTTTGTCGGCGTCTATGAAAACTAAATCCCATCTTAATCCTAAGGTTGGGATAATTTCTTTAGCATCTCCAATATGTACTTTAATTTGACCTGCAAATTTACTTGTTTCAAAGTGAGCGCGCGCTGTTTGCGCATCTTCATTTCTGATTTCAATGGTGTGTAAAATTCCATCTTTTTGTAGACCCTCAGCTAAGCATAATGTGCTAAAGCCTCGAAAAGTTCCAATTTCTAGAATATGAAAAGGCTTCATCAACTTACTTAAAAAACACAAAATTCCTCCTTGATGCCAATTGCTTTGTAAGTGTGCATGAGGATGAGTAGTTTGTGTTTGTAAATACATATCCTTCAAATACTCCGGGGTCGCATCGCTATATGCTTCAATATAATGATTGGCAATTGGATCAATAAACTGCATCTACAATTGATTATGTTTATGTTGAGAATTAGGGTAGGAAATTAACCATAAACCTATAAAAGTAAATAAGCCATTGATGATAAGTAATTCCTGTCCAATTTGAAAATTTCCAAATAATTTTTGCTGATTTAGTTCCATTATGTAACAAACTACCGGGGCTAATATACAAATGAATGCAACCCATTTATTATTTAATTTTCGGTGGGTAACAATTCCAAAAGCAAATAAGCCAAGAAGCGGTCCATAGGTATAAGAGGCTAATTTTAAAATGAGTCCAATGACATTGTTGTCCTTTATCGTTAATTTATATCCCATAATAATGAGGAAAAATAAAATTGCGAAACACAAGTGGACAAATTGTCTAATCTTCTTTTTTTTGTCATCTCCCCAAACCTCATTTCGCTCCATTCCCAAAAGATCAATGCAGAAACTTGCAGTAAGGGCTGTGATGGCCCCATCTGCACTTGGAAACAAGGCTGAAATTAATGCCAAAATAAAAATGATAGATAAGTAAGGAGGCATGTATTGTAATGCGATGGTAGGAAACAAATCATCTCCGGTTGCAATAACATGTTGTTGAGCCGCATATAAATTTAATAAGCCACCCAGAAATAAAAATAAAATGGTAACAAAAACCAAACTTATTCCAATGGTAATTATATTCTTCTGAGCGTCTTTTAAGGTTTTTACTGAAATTGTTTTTTGCATCATTTCTTGGTCTAAGCCTGTCATAGTTAAGGAAACAAAAGCACCCCCTAAAATTTGTTTTAAGAAAAATGATTTACTATTCACATCCAAACTAAAGACATCGGCTAATTTTATGAATGGGTTGTCGGCAAGTGGTTTATGTTGCATGAATTGCATAGCCTCTGATACAGAGAAATGCATGTTTACTAAAATATAAATACTGCAAATAATAAGTCCAATGAGCATGCCAGATGTTTGTAAAGTGTCTGTATACACAATCGTTTTAACGCCTCCTTTAAAGGTGTATAATAAAATCATGACAAGAATAAATAAGGTGGTTGCCCAAAATGGGATAGACATATTATCTAAAATAAATACTTGCAATATTTTTACAACGAGAAATAATCTTGCGGTGGCACCAAGTGTTCGAGAAAGAATAAAAAAGGAAGCCCCTGTTTTGTATGCACTAAATCCTAATCTTGTCGCTAAATAATTATAAATAGAAGTGAGATTTAATTTGTAATATATGGGAAGTAGTACATAAGCAATTACAAAATATCCAATTAAATAGCCTAAAGAAATTTGCAAATAGTGAAATGCATCTTTTCCAACAGCACCCGGAACGCTCACAAAAGTTACACCACTTAAGGAGGTACCAATCATTCCAAATGCAACCAACATCCAATGGCTATTTTTGTTGCCGATAAAAAAGGACATATTGTTGCTATTTTTACCTGTCACATGGGCAACAGCCAATAATACCAAAAAATAAATGATAACGAATATAAATAAGATAGGTGCACTCATTGTAATGAAATTATTAATGGCAAAGTAATAACAAACTTTCAATTTTATGTTTAAATTGTAGAATTCTTTACTGTATACATAAAATTGATAAATATGAAAGTGGTCACTATTTTTTGCGGATCCAAACCAGGTAATGATTCAACATTTACCGTATTGGCACAAAATTTAGGGGCATTCTTAGCAAAAAAAGAAATCACCATTGTTTATGGAGGCGGCGGCAAAGGTATGATGGGTTCAGTTGCCAATGCTTGCCTAGCCGCTGGAGGCAACGTTATTGGTATCATACCAAAACTTTTATTAGAATGGGAAGCGCAACACAATGGGCTTACAGAATTAATTGTCACAGAATCAATGCATGCCCGAAAATTACTTTTATTTGAAAAAGGGGAGCTAGCAATTATTTTACCGGGAGGAATGGGCACAATGGATGAACTATTTGAAATGTTAACTTGGAATAATTTGGGGATTCATCAAAAAAAAGTACTGATTGTAAATATCAATGGGTATTACAATGCCTTATTACAATTATTTGAAACAATGGAGCAGCATGGATTCATGTACGATCAATGGAGAGATCGATTTATAATTTGTAACAATCTCAATGAGGTTATGGATGTTTTGAACCAGCCCAATGAATAGGGAAACCAAACCCAGCTCTAAAAATAGGTTGAGCAGTTAATTGTCCCATTCGATAGGGAGACTTAGCATCATTGACTAAATCAAACATGATCGAAAAGTAAGAGAATCCATTTTCTCCTCTATGTCCATAACCAACCCCTGCTAAAACACTTGGTGCACCCAGACTTGTCGTGCCAGCTGTGCCTTGGGATGTGTTTTTCGCACTGCTAAAAGTCCAGTTGTATTCAGGTTGTACTTGCAAAAAAAATTGCTCCATTGGCCAAGCCCTGATAAAGGTACCTAGTCCAAATTGTGTATTACTTGATGTATAATTGTCCCCTGAAACTAAAGAAGTTGAATGAAAGGAAGCATAATATAAATTCATTGAAACCCCTATGTCAAAATGTTCATTTAAAGGCTTTAACAATTCCGGGTTCAGTCCAATTTGAAATGAACCTTGCCCACCCCCTAAAACAATTCCACCCCCAAAATAAGTTGGGGTTGGGTTATCAGCTGCAGAAGTTATTATCGAGTTAACTTGTGCCATGCAAAAACTAGAAATGAACAAAAAAAGAAGTAGCATTTTTATTTTAGGTAACATAATCGATAATTTATAAAGGAAATTTAAAGGGTATTGCATTAAAAAATTTTTCCAGGGTTTAAGATATTATTCGGGTCAAATATTGATTTGATACCACGCATTAAATCAAGTGAAACTTTGTCAAAAAGGATAGGCATATAAGATTTTTGAATGAGGCCAATTCCATGTTCTCCGCTAATGGTTCCACCTAGTTTTTTGACCAGTTCAAATAAGGAAGATAATATGGCATTCATCTCCTCATTTTCATAACTTTTTTTAATGGTAGGGTGGTTAAATCTAATGTGTAAATTTCCATCTCCCGCATGACCATAACACACAACTTTACATCCATATTGAGCACCTAAAGCCTTCACTCCTTGAATTAATTTTGGCAAGGCTGCCCTTGGGACAACTGTATCTTCTTCAATGGTATATCCTGCCAAAACAGCTGCTTCGTTTGCTTTTCTTCTAATTTTCCACAGTTCATTTTTTTGTTGGGCATCGTCTGCAAAATACAATTCACCCACCTCAAAATGGGAAAGCACTTCACTGATTGCTTCCATTTCACGCATTAAAACATCCAAATCATTTCCATCTACTTCAATTATTAAATGCGCTGCTAAATGTTCCGTTAACGCAATGGCACTACTATCAAGTAATTGAGATGCCAATTTAATGGCATCAATTTCCATTAATTCCAGGGCACTTGGGGTAATGCCGGCTCTAAATAATGCACTCACAGCTTCGCTCGCCTTTTCTAAACTGTTAAAGGGGGCAAGCATGAGCAAATCATATTTGGGAAAGGGGATAAGTCTTAATACAATTTTAGTAACTATACCCAAAGTCCCTTCACTACCTACAATGAGTTGTGTAATATTATATCCTGTTGCATTTTTTAATACATTTGAGCCAGTCCAAATAATTTCCCCATTTGGCAAAACAAGCTCCAAGTTTAAAACATAATCTTTTACTACACCATATTTAACTGCTTTTGGACCACCTGCGTTTTCTGAAATATTCCCTCCAATAAAACAACTGCCCTTACTTGCTGGATCGGGAGGGTAAAACAATCCTTTGGCTTTCACTTCGTTTTGTAAGATTTCAGTAATCACACCTGGTTCTGTAGTTACTTGTAAGTTTCTTTCATCTATTGCAATAATTTTATTAAATCTTTCCATTGAAATCACAAGGCCGCCTAAATGGGGGAGTGCGCCACCCGTTAATCCTGTCCCTGCACCTCTCGGGGTAACTGGAATTAAATTTTCATTACAAATTTTTAGCAATGCAGCTATTTGTTGTGGTGTATTTGGTTTAACGACTACTTCTGGCTTGTACAATAAATTTTCAGTTTCATCTTTTCCATATTTCTCTCTATTTTCTATATCAGTAAATAGAAAGTCGGCACCAACAATAGCTTTGAATGCGTCTATTAAAGGTGCCGTAATTTTGTTCATGTACAAAGTTTTAAGGTTTCAAAGGTAAAAAAAGTAAGTGGTCGCAATTAAAACAATCCGTACAAGATGCCATCGACTTTACTGATAATTTCGCCAAAATCTTCATTATTTTCTCCAAATTTATTTTTGTCACAATCAATGACAAGTATCGGTCCTTCTTTATATTGTTCAATCCATTTATTGTAATATTCATTCAATTTTTTTAAATAATCTAAACGGATGTTTTCCTCATATTCGCGTCCTCTTTTTTGAATTTGTGAAACCAAGGTTGGAACGGTTGCTTTTAAATAGATGAGTAAATCAGGAGGCTGTACCATACTTTTGATTGTACTGAAAAAACCAAAATAATTATCAAAATCACGTTTATTCATCAAACCCATTTCATGTAAGTTGGGAGCAAAAATATGAGCGTCCTCATAGATAGTTCTATCTTGAATGATTGTTTCAGTTCCTTTTTGAATTTCTAGTATTTGGTTTAAACGGCCATGCAAAAAATAAATTTGTAAATTAAAACTCCACCGAGGCATATCCTCATAAAAATCGGTTAGATAAGGGTTGTGGTCTACATCTTCAAATTGAGGGATCCAACGATAGTGCTTACTTAACATTTCAGTTAAGGTGGTTTTACCTGCGCCAATATTTCCAGCGATTGCTACGTGTTTTGGTTTTTTAGTCACTTTTGCCATAATCGTAAAAGATAGTTGTAGAGTTGTTATTTTTATAAGTAGTTCATGCCCACTGCATCCCTTACTTTCGTTAAGGTTTTCGAGGCACTGGTTCTTGCCTTGGCTGCGCCCTGTTGTATAATTTTTAAAAGGAGTTCTTTGTTATTTTGCAAATCAGCTGCTTTGTTACGAATGGGACGAATAAAATGCACCATATCTTCAGCCAATTGCTTTTTCAAATCACCGTATCGAATTATACAATTGCCTTCAGAACTGTTGTTAAAATCATCTTCAAATTTTTTAACCGTATCTTCCGAACTCACTAAATTCAGTAAGGTAAATAAGTTTTGGATATAAGCTGGTTTTTCAGCGTTGGGTGTAAGTGGTCCTTGATCCGTTTTTGCTTTCATCACTTTTTTACGAATCACATCATCCTCATCTGCTAGAAATAAAGTGGTCATTTGGTTCTCACTTTTACTCATTTTTCCATTGCCATCCAGCCCTAAAATTTTTACTAATTCACTGTTGTAATTGAATGCATGGGGAAGTGGAAAAGTTTCACCATACCTGTGGTTAAAGCGTTCTGCAAAATTTCTGGCCATTTCTAAATTTTGCTCCTGGTCTTTACCTACTGGCACTTTCACAGCACGATGAATTAAAATATCTGCAGCTTGTAATACAGGGTAGGTTAATAAGCCGGCATTTACATTTTCAGGTTGCAACCTAACTTTGTCTTTGAAACTAGTTGTTTTCTCTAATTCACCTTTGTAGGCAAGCATGTTTAAATACAAATACAGTTCTGCAATTTCAGGCACATCACTTTGCACATACAAGCATACCTTTTCAGGATCCAATCCACAAGCAATATTTTCTGCGACAACGCGGAGTACACTTTCTTGTAATGTTTTTGTGTCAGGATGAGTTGTTAGGCTATGCCAGTTGGCCACAAAAAAATAACAATCAAAATCATTTTGCATACGCACATAGTTGCGCATTGCACCAAAATAGTTTCCTAAATGTAAGAATCCAGTAGGTCGGATTCCACTTAATACAATTTCCTTTTCCATAGCATTGCGAAGATAATGAAACAAGACCCCATTTTTTGCTATCTTTTTGGGATATTTGTACCATATTCAAAAAAAATATTTTGAGCCAAACGACGCTTTTACAAAGTCCGATTGAATACCTTAAAGGGGTAGGCCCTTTAAGGGCAGATATGCTTAAAAAAGAGTTGAATATATATACTTTTAACGACCTGTTGCATCACTTCCCCCACCGACATATTGATAAAACTCAAGTGACTCCGATTGGTCAGGTTACCCCACAAATGGATTTTGTACAGGTGACAGGTGTGCTTCAGGGGGTCACTATCATTGGAGAGAAAAGGTCAAAAAGGATCATTGCACAAATAAAAGATGCTACCGGCGAGCTTGAGTTGGCATGGTTTCAAGGCATTCAATGGGTTCAAAAAAATATAGTGGAAGGCCAAAATTATTTGGTTTTTGGAAGGGTAAGTTTTTTTAATGGTCGAGCACAAATCGTCCATCCAGAAATGGAACCATTCATTGCAAGAGCTATTGCTTCAAAATCTTTATTGGAACCTGTTTATCCATCTACTGAAAAATTAAAAGCAAGGGGATTCAATGGAAAGCAACTTGGTAAATTAACACAAGCTTTGTTCCAGCAAATAAGTGAACGTGATTTACCAGAAAATTTACCTACTCATTTATTAGACGATCGCATGGGTCGATGGGAGGCATATAGGCAAATACATTTCCCCCAATCAACTGAAAAATATCAAAAAGCATTGTCTAGGCTTGTCTATGAGGAATTATTTATGGCGCAAGTAAGGTTGAATTTAATTAAAATTGACCGACATAAAAATAGCAAAGGGCACCATTTTGAAAAAGTAGGTACTTATTTCAATACTTTTTACAATGAACATTTGCCTTTTCAACTTACAGGCGCACAAAAAAGAGTCATAAAAGAAATCAGACAAGACACGGCTCGAGGCTTTCAAATGAATAGACTGTTGCAAGGTGATGTTGGAAGTGGCAAAACAATGATTGCCTTGCTTTCCATGTTAATAGCTGCTGACAACGGATACCAAAGTTGTATGATGGCGCCTACTGAAATTCTTGCACAACAACACTTTGCTAGTTTAAGTGAATTATTGAAAGACATGCCTTTGGAAGTGGCTTTGTTAACAGGTAGTACTAAAACGGCAGCGCGTCGTAGCATATTAAAAGGATTGATGGAAAATACGATTCAATTTGTTGTAGGTACCCATGCAATCATTGAAGAAGTAGTACAGTTTAAAAATTTAGGGTTGGCTGTGATTGATGAGCAACATCGTTTTGGTGTGGCACAACGTGCTCAACTTTGGAAAAAATCAACAATTCCACCTCATGTTTTAGTAATGACAGCCACACCCATACCAAGAACCCTTGCCATGACTGCCTTTGGAGACTTAGATTATAGCGTGATGGATGAATTGCCTCCAGGAAGACAACCCATTAAAACGGTTCATCGATATGAAACATCTAGAGCGAGTGTGATGGATTTCGTGAAAGCAGAAATTACCAAAGGGTGTCAAGCATATTTTGTATACCCATTAATTGAAGAAAGTGAAAAAATGAGTTATGAAGATTTAATGCAAGGGTATGAGCAAGTAAAAAGTTATTTTCCCGCTCCAAAATATAAAATTAGCATGGTGCATGGGAAACAAAAAAATATAGAGAAGGAAACCAATATGCAAAGGTTTATTACTGGCGACACACAAATATTAGTGGGTACTACTGTCATTGAAGTGGGGGTAAATGTCCCCAATGCAAGTGTAATGGTCATTGAAAGTGCGGAAAAATTTGGATTATCACAATTACATCAATTAAGAGGAAGGGTGGGTAGAGGATCGGAGCAGAGTTATTGTATTTTATTGAGTAGTGTAAAAGCAAGTAGGGAAGCAAAAAATAGGTTAAAAATTATGTGTGAAACCAATGATGGATTTGTCATTGCAGAAAAGGATTTGTCACTAAGAGGACCAGGGGATATTGATGGAACCAGACAAAGTGGGGCACTAAATTTTAAATTAGCCAACATAATAAACGATCGAAATACGTTGGAAATGGCTAAAAATGATGCCTATGCGCTATGTGAAAAAGACCCCACTTTATGCATGCCCGCTCATTTGCCTATACGTACTTTTTTGGCGGCACAAAAGGCCAAGATTGGGTGGGGAAAGATTGCATAATTCACATAAAATTTTAGGTATCTTGCACTCCTCGTTTATAGTAAATTAATTTATGAAATTAAAAAAAAATTGATGAAATATTTGCCTTTAGATCCAAAAATTTTTATTCAAAACAGAAAACGTTTTGTATCCAAGATGCAAAAAAACAGCATTGCCATTTTTGTAAGTAATGATGAGTTTCCTACCAATGGAGACGCATTACATACTTTTAAACAAAATAGTGATCTGTTTTGGTTGTCTGGCATTGAGCAAGAAGGTTCTATGGTTGTTTTATTTCCAGACAATCCTGACCCAAAATACAGAGAGGTATTGGTATTGATGCGTCCACAAGAATTAAAAGAAATTTGGGATGGCAATCGATTAAGAGCCAATGAGGCCACAAGTATATCAGGGATGACTACCATTGTTTGGGAGGATGTATTGGATGGCATGTTACAACAATGGATCCATTTAGCAGATGCCATTTATTTAGATTCAAATGAAAACGACCGAAAAAATAATTTGCTTCGCACTGCTGAATACAGATTTATTGATTCGATGAAAGTAAGGTACCCGCTTCATCATTATTTACGTGCCGCTAAAATCTTAAAAGAGTTGAGAGGCATCAAAACAAAAGAGGAAATTGTTGTCATTCAAAAAGCAATTGATATAACCGAAGTTGCTTTCAGAAGGTTATTAAATTTTATCCAACCAGGTGTATTTGAATTTGAAATTGAAGCCGAAATTTATCACTCTTTTTTATGTCAAAGAGCTTCTGGTGTTGCTTATCATAGTATCATTGCAAGTGGTGACAATGCACGTACCTTACATTATACTAATAACAATAATGAGTGTAAGGACGGCGAATTAATTTTAATGGATTTTGGTGCTGAATATGGTGGATATAATGCCGATCTTACCAGGACAGTACCAGTTAATGGTAAATTCACCAAGCGTCAAAAAGAAGTATACAATGCTTGTTTGCATTTACATGATTATGCGAAGTCAATTTTGAAACCGGGTATTAGCATATTAAATTATACGGATAAAGTTGGGGAAGAAGCAACTAAGCAATTTTTAAAAATTGGTTTATTAACTAAAGCTGATATTAAAAATGAGGACAAAAATAATCCCGCGTATCGAAAATATTTATACCATGGCATTTCACATCATTTAGGAATTGACGTACACGATTTGGGTACAAGAACTGAACCTATACAAGCTGGCATGGTATTTACTGTGGAGCCAGGTATATATATTGAAGCGGAAAAAATGGGCGTTCGTATTGAAAATAATGTGTGGATTACAAAGTCAGGTCACCAGGATTTATTCAAGAAAATTCCCATAAAAGCGGAAGAAATTGAAAATTTAATGCGGGTTAAAAAATAACATGAAACAACATCTACCTAATTTTATCACCTTACTTAATTTGTTTTTTGGTTGTGTGGCCATTGTTTCCTCTTTTCAAGCTGGAACCATTGCTACTGTTGATGAAACGAATACTGTTTTTATTCAAATACCTGCACCCATTTTTTTAGCAAGCCTTTATATAGGCTTAGCTGCTTTAATGGATTTTATGGATGGATTTATTGCTAGACACTTAAAAGTCTCTTCGGCTATCGGGATACAATTAGACTCTTTGGCTGATCTTGTTAGCTTTGGCTTGGCCCCCTCCTGCATTGTATTTCAATTTTTAAAACTCTCCTTAGCAAATGATGTCAATGCGTTGTCACACAATCCTATCGGTGTTTTTGTTGCATTTCTTATTCCCATGGCAGGCGCTTATCGATTAGCAAGATTTAATCTTGATAAAGAACAATCAGCTTATTTCAAAGGCGTTCCCATTCCGATGATTGGAATGGTAACAGCTTCCTTTCCGCTCATTTATTGGCAGGCACAGACGTCCTTGTTTACGCAACTCATGTTCAGTCCTTTCTTTTGGTACGCTTATATTGTATTGGTGTCCTCCTTAATGGTGATCAAAACACCTATGTTGGCTTTGAAAAATATTGGAAAAAATAAAAAATTACTGTTACCGCTATTGTTACTTGTTTTGGAAGTTATGCTTACAGGTGTCTTTTTTAAATGGATGGCGATTCCATTTGGCTTTATTGGCTATTGCTTAGTATCTTTGATCTACAGAAAAACAATTACTCAACAATAATTTATAGTATGTTATTTCAAGTTCAAATCAATGTAATGCCTTTAAAGGATTTATTAGATCCCCAAGGAAAAGCAGTTTTAGGTGGTTTACACAATTTAGGCATGTTAGGTATCCAAGATGTTAGGGTAGGTAAGCACATTACATTACAAATTGAAGCAGAAAATGAAACCATTGCAGCTGAAATAGCCGAAAATGCCAGCAAGCAATTATTGGCAAATGCTGTAATGGAATATTTCGAAATTACAGTGCTTACATAGTAAGTAGTTCATCAATATTAATTACGAGCACATGCTATATTTAGTGCCTACGCCTATTGGTAATTTGAAAGATTTCACTTTCAGGGCAGTTGAGCTCTTAAAAGAAGTTGATTTTATACTATGTGAAGACACTAGGACCTCTTCCAAATTGTTACAGCACTATCAAATTCATAAGCCACTTACACCTTATCATCAGCACAATGAACACAAGGTAGTGGATCATTTAGTTCAGCAATTACAAGTAGGTAAAAATATTGCACTGATTACAGATGCTGGAAGTCCAGGAATATCAGATCCCGCTTTTTTATTAGTAAGAGCATGCAAAATAGCAGGGGTAGGGGTTACAAGCCTTCCTGGTGCTACCGCTTTTGTGCCAGCCTTAACCAATAGTGGCTTGCCTGCCAGCCGGTTTCTTTTTGAGGGGTTTATTCCCTTAAAAAAAGGAAGAAAAACCTTGATGGAATCTTTGGTGAATGAGGAACGTACCATGTTGTTCTATGAAAGTCCATTACGCCTGGTAAAAACATTGGAATTATTTGCTGCTTATTTTGGCGGTGAGCGAAAAGCGGCAGTTAGTAGAGAACTTACCAAAATCTTTGAAGAAAATACCACGGATACCTTGAATAATCTAATTGCATATTACAAAGCAAAACAAGTTAAAGGTGAAATTGTCATTGTTGTGGCAGGAAAGGATTCATAAATACAAAGTACATTTTAAAATATTTTTCTACTTTTAGCCGTATTTTACAACACATATTCAAACGATTAAACCATGTTAAATAAAAAAGTAAGTCTAGGACTATTCATGTTGGTTGTGTGCTTTCAAACAAATGCCCAAGTAGAGCGTTGGCAACAACACATCGATTATACCATAAAAGCTGCCTTAGATGTGAATACGAATATCGTTAAAGGTTCAGAGGATATCGTGTACAATAACAATAGTAATGACACACTAACAAAAGTATATTTTCATTTATACTGGAATGCATTTCAACCAAACGCTGCAATGGATATTAGAAGCCGTGAATTGGGAAAAAATTCATTAACGAATAGAAGAGGAGATGTGGTAAAGGATTGGGATGCACGCGTCACAGACCGCATTGAAAAGTTAACCCCTACAGAAATTGGCTATCAAAAAGTAAATAGTATCCTCATTGGGGGGAAGGTTCAGAAATTGGTAAAACATGAAACCATTTTAGAAGTGATTTTAACGCAAGCTATCTTACCGAAATCAACTGTAAAAATGAATATTGATTTTGAGGCACAAGTGCCAAAACAAATTCGACGTTCAGGTAGAGACAATGCGGAGGGCGTTCGCTTTTCTATGAGCCAATGGTACCCTAAAATGGTAGAATATGATTACCAAGGATGGAATACCAATCCTTATATTGCACGTGAGTTTTATGGCGTTTGGGGTAATTATGATGTGACTTTGCAACTTGATCAACATTATAGGGTTGCAGCAACTGGTGTTTTACAAAACCCAACAGCACCTGCCAATGCGCAAGGAATTAAAACATGGAATTTCAAGGGAAATAATATCCATGATTTTGTATGGGCCGCGGATGATCACTATAAACATTTAGCCAAAGAAGTCAGGAAAGGCTTAACACTCAATGTGTATTACAAAGAAAAAGATGCTAAATCGGATAGTGCTTGGGCAAACGTTTTATGGGCTGCCGAAAAAATGTTGCCTTTTATGGAACAAAAATTTGGAGCCTATCCTTATCCTCAATATTCCTTTATTCAAGGTGGAGACGGTGGTATGGAATATGCTATGGCTACTTTGTTAAAAGGCCCAGGATTAGGAACAGTTTTTCATGAATGGATGCATAGTTGGTACCAGCATATTTTGGGGACCAATGAAAGTTTATTTCCTTGGATGGATGAAGGGTTTACAAGTTATGCGGAAGCAGAGGTTTCCCATGCGTATAACCTAACATTTGCTGGCAATTCACCCTTTATCAATGAAAGTGAAAAAGGACAAATTAAAATTGCAAACGAAAAGGCAAAATCACAATTACCTGTTGTGCAATATGGTAATTATATGGGCTATTTAGGGTTGGCTAAAAGTGGCTTAGAAGAGCCTATGAGCACACATTCGGATCATTACAATACCAATTACGCATACAGCAGTGCAGCCTATAGTAAAGGAGCTACATTTTTAGGCCTTTTTGGTTACATTATAGGTGATTCTATGCGCAATAAAGTACTATTAAACTATTACAATACTTGGAAATTTAAACATCCCAATGCAAATGATTTTATACGCGTTGCAGAAAAAACAAGTGGTATTCAATTGGCATGGTTTAAAGAATATTGGATGAATAGTACAAAGACGATTGATTATGGTTTAAATGATATACAAGCCACTTCAACCGGAGCGATGATTAGCGTACAACGTATTGGTAAAATGCCCGCACCATTGGATATATTGGTTACCTATAAGGATGGAACTAGTGAACTGCACTATATTCCACTGGATTTAATGTTGGGAAATAAAGAAGCCGAGGGCAGTATCAATAGAATTGTGCATCCTGAATGCAAGTGGGTACAACCAACCTATACTTTTGAAACTTCTAAACCATTGAGTACATTAAAATCTATTGAAATAGACCCAAGCTATCGATTACCAGATGTAAATAGAAGTAACAATAAATTAGAGATCCCCAATTAAACTGGGCTTAAGTTGGTTCAATTGTAATTTAATTGCTTTAAATACAATTTTATTTCTTCACTTGAATAATATACTTTTCCTTAAAATAGTCCTCTTGAAAAATATCATAAATGGACATCATTTTAGGTCGTACACCACTTTCAAAAATCTCTTGGTGTAAATCGCCCCCTTTTAAACAAATCAGTCCATTGGGTTGATTTGGTTTTTTATTGATAATTGGACTAGCCCATCTCCATAAATCTTTTAAGGGGGCCACTGCACGACTAATTGCGTAATCAAATTTTTTGTTATTGATCGATTCTACGCGTGCGTGTTGTGTCGTGATATTTTTAATACCTACCCATTCACAAACGGCATCCACTACTTTTAATTTTTTTGCAATACTATCCACTGCAAAAAAATGTACTTCCGGAAAAAAAATAGCCAAGGGTACACAAGGGAATCCACCACCACAACCAATATCTATTATTTGTGTTCCTTTTTCCCAATCTGTAATAGCTGCGATGCTTAAAGAATGTAATACATGATGTAAATAAAGTTGGTCTATATCCTTTCTTGAAATAACATTAATCTGGCTATTCCATTCTTTGTAGGCAGCCCCAAGTTCCGTTAGCTGGTTTATTTGTGCTGTCGTAAAGTCGGCAAAGTATTTTGTAATTAGTTCCAATTGTTTCGGGGCGCTTTCCATACACTAGGCAAAGTAAATAAATAATAAAATAGAGAAAATAAATCAAAGAATAAATACCAAGGCCAGAGATCTAATTCATTTAATTTTTTCATCGTACTTCTTAAAATGATTCCTTGTATTAAAAAACGGGCACCCCATAAGCTAGCAATCAAAATATAATCTTTTGAAAAAAATAAAACAGCTATTAGTACAGGGTAAATTAAAAATTGGCTGATGGCATATAGTCCTAATAAGAAACTGTGCTTTTTTTTATAGTATTTACTTGTAGTATAATGTCTATATTTTTGATTCATCCATTGTTTGAATGTAGTCTTAGGTTCACTTAATGTATGGGCATCTTTGTCAATTACAATTGCTATGTTTTTTGCATTGGCTACCTGGTTAATAAACAAATCATCATCGCCACTAGGCAATTGATTGATAGAAGAAAATCCTTTATTGCGGTTAAAAACCTCTTTTTTATAAGACAAATTTCTTCCTACGCCCATGTATGGAATACCTGCTAATGCGTATGAAAAATATTGTAAGGCTGTTTGGAATGTTTCAAACCGAATCAGTTTGTTAAGTAGTCCTTTCTTTTTTTTATAAGCCCCATATCCTAGTACAATTTCAGTGTCTTCCATGTAGCCATCTTGCATCAATTGAATCCAATTTTCACTAACGGGAATACAATCTGCATCTGTTAGAAGTAAGGTTTCATATTTGGCTGATTTAATGCCCATAGACAATGGGAATTTTTTACCAGTAATTAATTTCGCCTCTTGGGATAGGTTTACAACATTTAAATTTTTGAAAGATTTTCTAAATTCTTCCAGTAAATACTTTGATTCATCTTCAGAATTATCATTGACCAGCACTATTTCGTGTGTTGTATTGTATTGTTGTACTAACACCCCTGGCAAATTTTTCGCTAAATTCTCGGCTTCATCTCTTGCACAAATAACCACAGAAACAGGATGTTCTGTATGTACTTCCTTGTTTGGTTTTTTATACATAGCGAGCCTAAGGAAAAAAAATAGATAGTAAAATAACTGTATTGCTATGATGCCCGCAAAACAGGCTATCATATAGGATGATACGGGTAGGTTATAAATCATGATACAAAAGTAATACTATTTGACCTTACCTTTGCCCCATGGCAAAATTCTCATTTGATTTGCAATTTAAAAGTTCAATAGGGGCCGCACGTGCAGGTACAATTAGCACGGATCATGGTTCGATTGAAACGCCTATTTTTATGCCAGTAGGGACCATTGGATCTGTAAAAGCAGTCAACCAACAACAATTGAAGCAAAATATTCATGCACAAATTATACTAGGAAACACCTATCATTTGTATTTAAGGCCTGGTACTGAAGTATTAGAGGCAGCAGGTGGATTGCATAAATTCATGGGTTGGGATAGACCAATTCTGACTGATAGCGGAGGTTACCAGGTTTTTTCATTGGCTGGTAAGCGGAAAATTAAACCAGAAGGTGTTGTATTTCAATCCCATATTGATGGCAGTAAACATTTATTCAGCCCCGAAAAAGTAATGGATATTCAGCGAAGTATCGGCGCTGATATCATTATGGCTTTTGACGAATGTCCGCCCATTCCGAGTGAATATGCGTATGTCCGAAAAAGTATGGATTTAACCCATGTATGGTTGGATCGCTGCATCAACCGCTTAGCCGAGACACCTGATTTATATGGTTACACACAACATTTATTCCCAATTGTACAAGGTGGAATGTATGCTGATTTAAGAAAGGCATCTTGTGAATATGTTCGTTCCAAAGATGCAGTTGGTAATGCCATTGGGGGCCTTAGTGTTGGAGAAACAGAAGCCGAAATGTATGCCTTTACCGCATTATGTTGCGAAAACTTACCCATGGATAAGCCTCGTTATTTGATGGGTGTAGGAACACCTTGGAATATCTTGGAAGCCATAGATTTAGGAGTTGATATGTTTGATTGCGTGATGCCAACCCGCAATGGTCGCAATGGAATGTTATTTACTTCACAAGGCGTTATCAATATTAAAAATAAAAAATGGGAAAAGGATTTTAGCCCATTGGATCCTGGCATTCCAAATGAATTGAGCCAGTATTATACAAAAGCATACATGCGTCATTTATTTATTTCGGATGAAATATTAGGATTGCAATTGGCGAGTATTCATAATTTATCCTTTTATTTATGGTTGGTGGGGGCCGCAAGAAAACATATTATTGCCGGAGATTATTATCGTTGGAAAGTTGAAATGATTGAACAAATTAAAACAAGATTGTAAATAATTGTATTTAGTGAAAAAACTAGATTGGTACATATTATCAAAATTTTTGAAGGTTTTTTTCTTCTCTATCTTTTTGTTTGCTGTAATCGCTGTGGTTATTGATGTCAGTGAAAAAACAGACGATTTTGTACGATCTGGATTAACAGTCGCTGAAATTTTTACACATTATTATATTGGGTTCATCCCCCATATTATCGCTTTGTTGTTTCCTCTTTTTGTTTTTATTGCAGTAATTTTTTTCACATCAAAAATGGCTGGGCAAACTGAAATAGTGGCCATATTAGCAAGTGGAACCAGCTACAATAGGTGGCTAAGACCATACTGGTTAGGTGGTGTTTTATTAGGATTGTTATTGTGGGTGTCCAACCAATGGATTGTACCTAAAGCCAATATAATAAGGGGAAGTTTTGAGGCCGCATATGTAGATGCACATTCCAGTTACAATGCCTTGTTAACAACTTCACCAGATATTTATTTTAGGATTGACTCTTTTACTTACGCCGGCATTTATAATTATGACACAACTTATAATAGAGGAAATGGCTTTTTTGCCTTCAAAGTTGAAAAGGGTAAAGTAATTTACAATATTAGGGCTGAAAATATTATTTGGGATACAACAACAAAAAATTGGCGTTTATTGGAAGTTATTGAAAGAGATGTGTTTGAAGACAAAGAAAAGGTGACAGCTACTACTGAATTAAGAAAAAATTATCCATTCAAGCCCGCAGATATTGAAAAAGACAAATACCAAAAAAATAAATTAACCACGCCTCAGTTAATCAAGCAAATAAAATTAGAAGAATTAAGAGGTTCAGAAGGGGTGAGAGAGCTTCTTATGGAAAGGTATCGAAGAGACGCCTCTCCTGTAACCGTTTTATTGCTAACCTTGATTGGAGGTATTATAGCCGGTGTCAAAGTGAGGGGCGGCAGTGGGGCCCATTTGGCTTTGGGATTTGTAATTGCAGCATTGTTTATTATTACCGACCAATTTTCCACTATTTTTTCTACCAAAGGAAATTTACCTCCTTTGTTAGCTGCCTGGATTCCCAATATTATTTTTTTGTGTGTCGTTTATTATTTGTACCGAAAAGCACCTAAATAAGGTATTTTTTTAGTTAACTTTACGTGCAATTTTAAAAGGCAAAATTCATAAACTAAAGGGTAACATGGAAGCAATCAAAGATTTATTCAGTATCAAAGCAACTGCGGCTGCGGCTGAAATAAAAGAAATTATTAAGGTAAATGGAGATAAAAAAATTGGCGAAGTAACGCTTGCCCAAGCTTATCAAGGAATGCGTGGAATCACAGGATTGGTTACCGAAACAAGTTTATTGGATGCGCAGGAAGGTATTCGTTTTCGTGGATTTTCAATTCCTGAATTACAAGATAAATTGCCAAAAGCCCCAGGGGGTGATGAACCTTTTCCAGAAGGTTTATTTTATTTAATGTTGGTTGGTGAATTGCCTTCTGAAGAAGATGTAAAACAAATTACCAATAATTGGCAAAGACGCAGCCATGTTCCATCTCATGTTTTTGATGTAATTGATGCTTTCCCAGTAAGCGCACACCCAATGACAATGTATGTAGCAGCAGTGATGGCTTTACAAACAGAAAGTAAGTTTGCGGCTGAATACGCAAAGGGAATGAATAAGAAAGATTATTGGCAGTACACTTACGATGACTCGATGGATTTGATTGCGAGATTGCCTAGAATTGCTGCTTACATTTACAGAAAAAAGTATAAAAATAGTGACCATATAAATCCTAACGGACTGTTGGATTGGGCTGGAAATCTTGCTTACATGATGGGTTATGAAGATGAAAATACCAAAGAATTAATGCGTTTATACATGACAATTCATGCGGATCATGAAGGTGGAAATGTATCAGCACATACAACCCATTTGGTTGGCTCAGCCTTAAGTGATCCTTATTTAAGTTATGCTGCTGGTATGAATGGGTTGGCCGGACCTTTACACGGGTTGGCAAATCAGGAAGTAATCAAATGGATTTTTGAGATGCAAGAATCAATTGGTTCAGACAGTCCTTCAAAGGAACAAATAGTAGCCTACGTTCAGCAAACATTAGCAGCTGGAAAAGTTGTCCCTGGATATGGACATGCCGTGTTGAGAAAAACAGACCCTCGTTTTACTGCACAAATGGCTTTTGGTAAAAAACATTTACCTGATGACAAATTAGTGAATACAGTTTGGAATATATATGAAACAGTTCCTCCTATTTTAGAAGCGCTTGGGAAAGTAAAAAATCCTTGGCCTAATGTGGATGCACACAGTGGTGCTTTATTGGTACACTATGGAATTGTAGAGTATGAATTTTACACTGTTTTGTTTGCCGTAAGTAGAGCACTTGGCGTATTGGCAAGCTTAACCTGGGACAGAGCACTAAGCTTCCCATTAGAGCGTCCTAAATCAGTTACTACAGAAGCAGTTAAATTGTGGTTGGATGGAAAGGGTGAAATTTAACACCTTATTTATTGTAAAATATTGTTTATGAAATTGATAAGGTATAAATGGATATTGTTAAGTACGTTCGTACTCTTTTCAAGTTTCAAACCGGCCTCAGTTTCTGAAAATGTTGTGTTTTGTTACATCAAAAGTATAGGAATTAAAAATCCTGAAATTGTGTTAAAGCAAGCTATTTACGAATCGGGACATTTCAAATCTCACATTTTTCAAACTAAAAACAATGTTTTTGGGTTTAGAAAAACGAAAAATTACTTGTATTATAAAAATTGGAAAACTTGTGTTGATTTTTACAAAAAATGGCAGGATAAGCATTACAAAGACACTACACAAGATTACTATGATTTTCTGCAAAAAATAAATTTTTGTGGGAATAAAAAATTCAATTACGCCTTAGAGTTGAAAAAAATAAAAATTAGAGGAAGCTTAATTTGTAATCGCTAAACTGCTGGTAATTGTTGGTTAAACAGATTTCTTTAAAATTTTATTGAATTCCCCATTTTCATCCTACTTTTGCACCCTTTAAGGGGAATTAGCTCAGTTGGTAGAGCGCTTGCATGGCATGCAAGAGGTCAGCGGTTCGACCCCGCTATTCTCCACAAAATTATGCGTAATTTGAATAAAACTCTTTTATTTTTCCTTTGTTTAGTAATCATAAACCTGGGATTTTCTCAAACAATTCCTGTAAAAATTAAGGTAGCTGATAAAATGGGGAAGCCATTTAGTTATGCACTAGTAATGTTCCAAGAAAAAGTAAAAGGCAAAGAAGCATTCAACCAACAAAAAGCGAATAAAGTAAATACTGATTCCATCGGGATGTTGGAACTAAAAGTTGACACTAGTAAAATCTATCTATTCCGATCAAGTTGGGTAGGCTATCAAACCACAGATACAATTTTTAATTTTGTAACTAGTCAACAGCAAATGCTTATTTTAAAGGAAAGTACGGGTATGCTAAACGAAGTGGTCGTAAAGTCTTCCAAACCTTTAATTCGACAAGAAGATGACAAGTCGGTAGTGGACCCTGAACCATTGGCGGCGAGCAGCACCAATGCTTATGAGACAGTTGAAAAAATTCCGGGAATATTTATTGATCAGGATGGCAATATTTATTTAAATGGGTTAACACCTGCAGCAGTTCAAATTAATGGGCGTGATTTAAAAATGAGTACTTCAGATATCTCAATACTTTTGAAAAGCTTACCCCCTAATGCCATTCAAAAAATTGAGTTGATAAGAACGCCCTCTGCTAAATATGACGCTTCGGGTGGAGGAGGTGTTGTAAATATTGTTTTAATGAAAGGCATAAAATTGGGTATGAATGGTTCCATTAATACAGGAATTTCACAAGGGGTTTATGGAAATCAATACATTGGATTTTCAATTTCAAATAACAATGACAAACTCAATTCGTATGTCAATGCACAATATAGTAATAATGATGGTTATTCACTAACCAATACCGACCGAACTATTACGATTGATACTATTTTGAAACAAAATGCGCGCACAACTTCGCCCAATAATGCTATTAATTTTGGGTATGGATTTGGAAAAAATGTAAAAGACAAATGGGATTTAAATTATGATGGTAGAATGAGTCAAAATACATCAAATAATGCAACAATCAATGAGTCTTTGATAAATGTAATATCAATAAACAAAAAGGTGAGTGATTTAAAATCCACTGTAGAAAATGCTGGCACTACTAATTTTATCAACGAATCATTTAGGGTAAAATTAAAGTTGGATTCCATTGGTGGGGAATGGGTAAATGACATTTCTTTTAATTATTCAAACAGTAACAACAATCAAGTATATAATAATAATTTGGTTGGGACGAATACGACAACGAGTGGGAATGGATTGTATGGAACAGATCGAAGCTATTTCACTTATCAAACTGATTTTAAGAAAAAATGGATAGGAATGAATACGGAAATGGGTATTAAAACTTCCCAATTGTATTTTAACAACCATACAAGCTACACGAAAACAATAGCTGGGATGACGGCTCAGGATCCATTTAGAACCAATCGATTTGAGTACATTGAACAAATTAATGCGGGTTATTTACAAGGTTCAAAAACCTGGGGACCCATTGTTTTAAAAGTGGGTACGAGGTTAGAACAAACCTTAATGAGTGGTCATCAATTGGTTCCAACGGATACCACTTTTTCAATCAATCGAACCGATGCTTTTCCTTATGTGTATTTGAGTAGAAAAATAATCAATATCATGCAATATGAATTGCGTGGTTTTTTGGTATATCGAAAAACAATTAGCCGACCTTCCTATGATTATTTGAATCCTTTTGCAAAATACATTGATCCATTTTTATATGAAGTGGGTAATCCAAATTTAAAACCACAATTCACCACGAATTATGAAGCCAACATTAGTGTAGATGATAAACCTTTATTTGCATATGGTATTAACGAGACCAAGGATATTTTTACCAATGTAGTATATCAGTCTCCAACCAATAAACAAATTAGTTATCGTACCTATGACAATTTAGGCAAAAGTAGAGAAACCTATTTCAGACTTATTGGGGTGATTCCGCCAGGGAAAAAATATTTTGCTGTTTTAGGAACACAATACAATCGGAACGATTATACAGGCATTTACGAAGGCAAGCCCATTGTTTTTGATAAAGGAACTTGGGCCATTTTCACTTTTCAATCCTATAAAATTGATAAGTTAACAGACATTACATTAAATGGTTTTTGGAGAATAAGTGGGCAACAACAATTTTATGAACTTTCCGATTTTGGTTCTTTAAATTCAACCATTAACCGACATTTTTTTCATAAAAAATTATTTGTAACACTAAGTTATAATGATATGTTTTTTACCAATAACAATCATTTTGTGTTGCGTCAAGGAACACAAAATGCAATTGGATATCGTGAAAATGACACCAGAAGATGGGGTCTTTCCTTTAGGTATAATTTTGGTTTTAAACCTAAGGAAAATAAGTTGGACTTATTGGAGGCTGGAGATAATAAATAACTAGAATTAGTTAAATTTGTTTTTACGATTTGTTATTGAATACTTTTCAAAAAATATTTGCTATATGAAAAAATCATTGTTGTTAATTTTTGCACTATGCAATGGAGCTATTTTATTTTCACAGCAAAATAAGGAAGTTCAAAAAAAACAATTTATCACAAACTTATTGTCCAAAATGACCTTGGTTGAAAAGCTTGGGCAGCTTAATTTACCTGCTTCAAGTGATTTTGTTACAGGTGCTGTAAATAGTTCAAATATTGCTGATAAAGTAAAGGCAGGAAAAGTGGGGGGCGTTTTTAATATTCGTTCTGTTACGAAAATTAAAGAGTTACAAGAGCTCGCCGTAAACAATTCTAGGTTACACATTCCTTTGCTTTTTGGGATGGATATCATTCATGGCTATAAAACAATCTTTCCAATTCCATTGGGAATGTCAGCAACTTGGGATATGTCTTTGATTGAAAAATCTGCAAGAATTGCAGCGAGCGAAGCGAGCGCAGATGGTATTCAGTGGACCTTTTCACCCATGGTGGATTTAACAAGAGATCCGAGATGGGGGCGGGTATCGGAAGGAAATGGAGAAGATCCATTTTTAAGTTCTGCCATCACCAAAGCGATGGTACATGGTTATCAGGGTAATGATTTGTCTGCACCCAACACCATTTTAGCATGCATAAAACATTATGCACTGTATGGTGCTGCCGAAGGAGGTAGAGATTATAACACAACTGATATGAGTAGCGTAAGAATGTACAATGAATACTTCCCTCCCTACAAAGCAGCCGTGGATGCCGGTGTTGCATCCGTAATGGTTTCCTTTAATGAAATAAATGGAATACCTGCATCTGGCAACAAATGGTTAGTGGATGATGTATTAAGAAAGCAATGGAAATTTGGTGGTTTTGTTGTTTCAGATTATACTGGAATTCCTGAAATGACTAATCATGGAATGGGTGATTATCAAACAGTGAATGCATTGGCAATGAATGCGGGTGTTGATATGGATATGGTAGGAGAGGGGTACATAAATACTTTGAAAAAATCTATGGATGAGGGAAAAGTAACACTAGCCCAAATAAATAAGGCCTGTGAAAGAATATTAGCAGCCAAATACGACTTAGGTTTATTTGTTGATCCATACAGATATTGTAATGAGCAAAGAGCTTACACAGAAGTATTCACTAGTGCGAATCGTGCAGAAGCAAGAAAAATTGCTGCTCAAAGTTTTGTTTTATTAAAGAACAATAATGTATTACCAATTGCTGCGGGAAAAACAATTGCTTTAGTGGGACCCTTGGCAAATGCTAAAGAAAATATGACAGGTACTTGGAGTGTGGGTGCTGATAATACGAAGTCAATTACTTTGTTAAAAGGATTAACCGATGCAGTGGGAACCAATGGAAAAGTATTGTATGCAAAAGGGTCTAATCTAGAAGAGGATGCTGAAATGCAAAATCGTCAAACCATGTTTGGTAAAGATATAGCAAGAGACAATCGCAGTGCAGAAGAATTAACAAAAGAAGCATTGGCTGTAAGTGCCAATGCAGATGTAATTGTAGCCGCTATGGGTGAAGGAGCGGAGAGTAGTGGAGAAAGCGCTTCTAAATCGAATATTGATATTCCAGCTGCACAAAAGCGCTTGCTGCAAGCATTGGTAGCCACTGGTAAACCTGTTGTTTTAGTGTTGTTTAATGGTCGTCCTTTAACTTTGAATTGGGAAAAGGAAAATGTTTCAGCAATCTTAGATGTATGGTTTGCTGGTTCTGAAGCTGGTGATGCTATTGCGGATGCATTGTTAGGGAAAGTAAATCCATCTGGAAAATTAAGTATGAGCTTCCCACAAAGTGTTGGACAAATTCCTTTGTATTATAACCATAAAAATACGGGTCGTCCATTAACCGGTAAATGGTTTTCAAAATTCCAATCTAATTATATTGATGTGAGCAATGAGCCTTTGTATCCTTTTGGATATGGATTAAGTTATACTCAATTTGAATATGGAGACATTCAATTGTCATCAAAACAATTAAAAGGCAATCAAAAGTTAACGGTAACAGTCAATGTAAAAAATACGGGATCAGTAATAGGTAAGGAAGTTGTACAATTGTATATTAGAGATGTAGTTGGAAGCATTACAAGACCCGTTCAAGAATTAAAAGGGTTTAATAAAATTGAATTGGCAGCAGGTGAAAGTAAAAATGTAAGTTTTGAAATTACCCCTGAATTGTTAAAATTCTATAACAGTGAATTTAAGTACGATTGGGAACCAGGTGATTTTGAAATCATGGTAGGCCCTAATGCAAAAGAAGTGAAAAAAGTAAATATAAACTGGGTAAAATAAATTAAGGGCTTTTATATTAATTGATTATTTGTTCTGAAATCTTACCGGTGGTTTTGTGTTTTAAGATTAGCTTTTTAGCGCCATAATGGGTCATTTCTTCTTTTACTAGATAATGATCCGCATCATAATCAACCAAGTGACTTTCTTTGGTTAAGCCTTCCTTACCTCTCCAAATAGCTAATTGAACCGGCTCCCATAATTTTGATTTTGCTGATTTATAGGCGGCATCTAAAATACAGTTTACAACATAACCATCATAAAAAGTTTCTTTTGGAGCTTCCCCTTTTTCCAATGAATTAAACATGTCCATAAACATATGGTTGTAGCCCAATTCATTTAATTCATCACCCACAGGGAATAACCAACCACGATCGCTTTCGGCTTTTTCAGCAATATAATCGCCACCTTTTCCAGTAGTGAACATTTCAAATCCAGTGCGTAAAAAACTATTGATCCAAATCGTACCTTCAGTGCCCATTACCTCATCTCTTAAATCTAAACCACCTCTAAAGGTCCAACTTACTTCAAATTGTCCAATCGCACCATTTTCGTATTTCACTAAACCAATCGCGTGATCCTCAGCATCAATGGGTTTTACTTGTGTATCAGCCCAACACATCACTTCAACGGGCTTAATATCTTTACCAATATAACTTCTTGAAATTTCAACGCAATGACAGCCAAGATCTAAAATACAACCGCCACCTGCTTGCTCAATATCCCAAAACCATTCACTGTGCGGGCCAGGATGCGTTTCGCGTGACTTAGCCCATAAAACGCGTCCTACTGCGCCTTCTTTTACGCTTTGATTGGCTTTAATAAACTTAGGTGTATACACTAAGTCTTCTAAGTATCCGTTAAAAATACCTGCTTCTTCTACTGCAATCAACATTCTTTTTGCTTCCTCACTATTGCGTCCCAAAGGCTTTGTCGTCATGACCGCTTTTTTATGTTTACAACAAAGCATAACGGCAGCCTCATGTATATTATTGGGAAGTGCAATACAAACTACATCCACGTCAGGGTGGGCAATAGCGGCTTCCATATCAGTGGTCCAATGCGCACATTTGTAGTCATCTGCGAATTTGATAGCCGATTCTTCACGACGTGCATAAATACTTACTACCTTATCTTTACTTCTATATCCTTGCAAGGCATCGGCATAAAAACGGCCAATGAATCCTGCTCCTAACATTGCAATACGCATGATTTTGTTTATTTAGTTTTAAGCATTTACGATATCTTTTGCGTCAGATGCTTGCGCATTTTTTTCTTTAAATCCAATAATGAAAGCAATTAATACAGCACCTGCTATAGCCGCCGGCGTTAACCAAATATTGGTCCACGCATGGCCTGTGCCATTTTTATGTTGGTCTACTACATATCCACTATACCAGGTTCCAATAAACATACCTACTCCATAAGTAGCAAATGTGAAAAGTCCCTGAGCAGCATTTTTGATTGATTCTCCTGCTTTTTTCTCTGTATACATATAACCAGTAACAAAGAAAAAGTCATAACAAACGCCATGTAAAATGATACCTGCATATAACATCCAACTTGCATCCATATTGCCATAAGCAAAACAAATATAGCGTAGCACCCATGCCCCCATTCCTAGGATCAACATTTTTTTAACGCCAATTTTATTAAACAAAAAAGGAATTGCTAAAATGAATAATGCTTCTGACATTTGTCCCATTGTCATTTTACCAGCTGCATTTTCTAAACCTATTTCGTTTAAGAATGGATTCGCAAATCCGTAGTAGAATGAAAGAGGGATACAAATTAAAATTGCTGCAATAAAGAATATTAAATAAGATTTCTCTTTTAATAATACGAATGCATCTTTACCTAAAATACTTGCTGCTGAAGTTTGAGTACCTGCACCTTTTGGAGGTGTATTTGGTAAAATGAAACTTATGATTCCTAACACTGCTGAAATAGCTGCAGCTACATGAAATGTGCCAGCAGTTTTTTCAATGCCTAATTTTGCAATAATTAAACCTGCAACAATCCAACCTAAGGTACCAAATACACGAATCCAAGGGAATTGTTTTCCTGGGTCGGTCATTTGAGCAAAAGCTACACTGTTACTTAATGCAATCGTTGGCATATATAATAAAGAGTAAACTAAAATTACCCAGTAAAAGCTATTGTTATCAACTTTAGTAGCATAGAATAATAAAGCAGCGCCCACTAAATGTAAAACACCCATTATTTTTTGAGCTGCAAAAAACTTATCGGCAATCATACCTACAAAGAAAGGAGAAATAATAGTTGCAATAGCCCCCGCACTGTAGGCTGCTCCAATAGCAACACCAGATGATTTTAATACTTCGCCCATATAGGTGCCCATTGTTACATACCATGCTCCCCAAATATAGTATTGTAGGAACATCATTAATGATAAAAGCAATCCAGTTTTTAGTTTCATATGTTTTGATTTAAGCGAATTCAATATACAATAAATATTAAAATCGGGCCGCTAAAATCACAATTTTTTACTACACCAAGCCGCTTGTTTTACTTTTAAATTGTGTTAACAAGCACGTAAAGCCTGTAAAATATCTTCCAAAATATCTTCTTTATGTTCCAATCCAACAGAGATGCGGATGAGTCCAGGCGTAATTCCCACAGTATTTCTTTCGGCTTCAGCTAATTTAGCATGTGTTGTGCTAGCAGGGTGGGAGGCAATGCTACGTGTGTCGCCCAAGTTAGCAGTTAAGGAAAGCATTTTTAAAGTGTTTAAAAAAGTGATTCCTGCTTCAATGCCTCCTTTTAATTCAAAACAAACAATGCCGCCACCATTTGTCATTTGCTTTTTAGCAATTTCATAATGAGGATGAGTTGTTAAGAAAGGATATTTTACAAAATTAATTTTTGCATGTCCCTGTAATGTATCTGCAATATAGAATGCATTGCTACAATGGCGCTCCATTCTAACTTCCAAGGTTTCCAAACTCTTACTTAATACCCAAGCATTAAATGGAGAAAGTGCAGGTCCTGTGCTTCTGCAGAATAAATAAATATCATGAATCAAATCTTTTCTGCCCACTACTGCTCCCCCCAATACACGTCCTTGCCCATCAATCCACTTGGTAGCAGAGTGAACCACTAAATCCGCGCCTAAATCAATAGGAGTTTGACCAATAGGAGTGGCAAAACAATTATCAACGTTCAAAATAATATTGTGCTTTTTAGCAATGGTACTTATCATGCTAATATCAACTACATCAAGTCCCGGATTTGTAGGTGTTTCTAAATAAATCATTTTTGTTTGTGGTGTAATAGCTGCTTCCCATTCAGTGGCAGATGCACCTGCACCAACATAACTATAATCAATTCCGTATTTTGGTAAATATTTTGAAATTACCGTATGAGTGCTACCAAATATTGAATTACAAGATAATAAATGATCGCCTTTTTTTAACAAAGCCATAAAAGATCCAAACACAGCACTCATGCCACTCGCGGTGGCAAATCCATCTTCTGCATTTTCTAACACACATAAACGATCTACAAATTCTTGTACAGTTGGGTCCGAAAAACGACTGTAAATATTGGCATCGGTTTCATCTGCAAAAGCTGCACGCATATCCTCTGCATTATCAAAAGTAAAACTACTGGTAAGGAACAATGGAGAAGCATGCTCATGCTCCGTTGTTTGCGGAACCCTTGTTCTTATTAATTTAGATTGATTATGCTTCATGACACTTCTATTTAAATTGAAAACTTTATTATTAATTTTTGTACAATTGAAATTATAAAATTTCAACAGCCCAAGTGATTACTGCGCCTGCTGCTCTTAAAGTAGCAGCTACAGAACAATATTTATCCATGGAAAGAGAACACGCTTTTTCGGCACGCTCCTTAGTCATGGTACCTTTTAATTTAAATTCAATGTGAATAGTTTCCCATAAAGCAGGTTCTTTTCCTGTTTGACGTTCTCCATCAATGATCATTTCAAATTGATCAATGGTTTCTTTTTGCTTCTTTAATATCATGATAATATCAACCGCACTGCATCCACCTAATGCACTTAATAAAGCTTGCATAGGTCGTACGCCATTTCCATGACCGCCTTGGTCAACAGGAATGTCCATTGTTATTTGTTGACCTGCTTCGTCGGTAGTTTGAAACTGATAGTCCTGGTCAATTTGCTTTAAATGAATCCTTGCCATAGGTGAATGCTTGTTAGTATATAAGAAGTATAATAATTTGTACCTTTGCAAAGGTAATTCAAATAGATACTTAGTTCGCAATTAGCATTCAGAAAAATGGATCCAATTATATATCAATACAAACAGCCTTTTACCTTGGAGTGTGGGGTGAGTTTGCCAAAGCTTAAAATTGCTTATCATACTTATGGTGAGCATACACCTGGTAAGAAAGTGGCCTGGGTTTGTCATGCACTAACGGCCAATGCAGATGCAGCAGATTGGTGGAAGGGTTTAATAGGGGAAGGGTATTTGATTAACCCCAATGATTATTTTATAGTTTGTGCCAATATTATTGGTTCTTGTTATGGTTCTACGGGTCCTTTAAGTGTGGAAGATTTAGGAACGGAAATTAGTTTAAATAATTTTCCAACGGTGACTATTCGCGATATGGTGCAAGCACATATTTTATTAAGACAGCATTTGCAAATAGATAGCATTGATTTATTATTGGGTGGAAGCATGGGTGGTTACCAAGCATTAGAGTGGGCCATTTATGAACCAACCGTAATAAAGAAAATGTTTTTAATTGCAACCTCACCTTCCGAAAGTGCATGGGGTGTTGCGGTGCACACGGCGCAACGTTTGGCCATTGAAGCAGATTGTACTTGGAAAGAAGCAACGCCTAATGCAGGCGCAAAAGGATTAAAAGCGGCGCGCGCAATAGGGATGTTAACCTACAGAAACTATGCGATTTTCCAAGAGAAACAAACCGATGAGGATCCAGAGAAGATTGATAATTTCAAAGCATCATCTTATATCGAATACCAAGGTGATAAATTGGTAAAGCGATTTAACGCATATAGTTATTGGTTATTGACAAAGTCTATGGATAGCCATCACTTGGCAAGAAAAAGAGGAGGGGACCTAATAGCTACTTTAGCAAATATTAAAATCCCCACCTTTATTATTGGCATTAATAGTGATATTTTGTGTCCATTGGACGAGCAACGTTTTATGGAACAACATATGCCTAATGCAACTTTAGTAGCTATTGATTCATTATATGGGCACGATGGATTTATTATTGAAGCAGTTCAAATTACCAACTTATTAGAGGGTTGGTTGGTGTCGCAAGCGTAATAAAATACAAAATATACCACCTGGTTCTTATGAAATGGTATTACTTCTAATCTTCTTCAACCCATAAATAATACATATCAAATATCCAATGATTATTTGATTTCTTCAAAAAGAATGATTCCATTCCACTTGAATAATAAATTGCAAAAAAACATCTTGTGTTGTTTCTGAAAAATATTGGTTTCATATATTTCGTGAAACTCTTATCTTTCTTATTTACAATAGAATGAGGTAAAATCTTAATCTTGTTTGTTGTAAACCATCTTTCTTGTATATAAAGTCTGTTTGTATCATTTGAAACAGTATTGTTTAATTTATTGATGTCAGTTTTATTCAGTTTCAGATTATATGATTTTGATTTAACCATTGAAAAAGAATCTATTTTTCCGATATATTTTATGCTATCAAGAAATCCTTTGTAGTTAGTAAAGTAGGGGGGTAAAATTAAATTTCCATCTTTATTTACAAAAAATGGCAGGTTACTTTTTTTATTAATAAAATCATTAAAGATTGATTTGATTTCTTTTATATTGTTTGTTTCCTTTGTGTCTTTTTCTATTTTTTGAGAAAATGAATTATATGAAATTATAATCAATGAATAAGCAAAAACTATTTTTAAGATATATTTCATAAAAAAATTATTTAATATTTACAAGACGATTGTGTACCCAAGGGAGATTTGCTGGCATCGTTAAATTTTGCTTTATTTGCTAGTTCACGCTGTGAGTTTTGATTGAAGCCGAATTTGCTTATTGCAATATCAAACACAGTAGGGTCAATATCGTATTCACCATACCCCACAGAAGATAACAAATTGTCAAAACAAAGTGCTAAAGTGACATCATGGTGGTCTCGCAATGATGGAAATAAATCTTCAAGAGAACACGCCATTTCTTCTATATAATCATTTAACATTCTTGTATGGGCATTTTGGGTTGTAACATTTTTGTACAAAACCTTAAAGTAACTATGTAAAACTTCATGCATGATTGTCAGTGTTTGACGTTCTTTAGAGTACCTACTCAAAGTAAAAGCGTTTAGATAAATTTCATAATTACCATTCCCTAAAGGATTTGTTTGTCCATTAAGTATATCTCCTTTGTCGTTTTTTAGATTATTATCTTGTCTAAATGTTAAATTATATCGGTCTTTAATTCCAAATACATTTTCCAAAATTACACTGATTGAATTTGATAGTTTATTTGCATTTTGAAGATTTGTAAGAAGCTCTTTTAAACATGGGTCAGTAATTTCATTAATAATTTTCAAGAGTTCATCATCAAAACCTCCAACAGGTACGCCTCCACCATCAAAATTTGGATCAAATTCCTGATTTGGTACCCCTTTCATATTATTCAAGAAAATCAATAGATAGGAAGTACTTCTTTTTCTGTGGCCTATAACTACTACTTCAGGTAAAACTTCTTCTTCAAATATTTTTATTTGACCCCATTTATTTGTACTATTATTGTTTGCTTTGATAGCATCTCCTTTTTTAAAATTTACTTGGTTTAAATATTTCCCAGTGATATCATAAACAATAATTGTTCCATTAAAATTAGAAAAATCATACCTGTTTCTATGTATCCTATGATATGCTGAATCCGGTACAGTTCTCACAATAAAGCCAGTAATTTTATTCTTAACCAGACTAGTTACAAGCTGAAGATAATTACCTGAAATAGGATCGTACGACAAAGGTACTGAAATACCTTTTTTACCTATCGTATCATAGTTTTTAAATGCTTTGTCCCAATCAATTACGGGTAGTAATATATCGTTTTGGCTTAAGCTTAATGACTTAATATTATTTTCACTTCCATTTACTACTTTAGTACTAATAACGGAATCACGCCAAGCTCTAACTTGGGTAACCAGGATTTTAAGTTCGTTTGAAGCTGCTTGAATTTCATTTGGAGTTTCCATTGCAATTTCTTTTTTACAAGAACTCATAAAGGTCAATAATAAGGCTGCAATAAATAGGATTGTTTTGAATTGTTTAATCATAATTTATTTTATATAATTATAGTTCAGTTTCTATTTTTTTTAAAATCGTAGAACAAATACTTTGAAAAAATGCTAGGAAAAAAATCATTTTTTCAATATTTTCTAAAAATCAACTGAATAAATACTCACATAATATTATTTCTAAAATCTGGTTTTACAAAAAAAATAAAATAGAATTGGAATGCACTAATAGCATATGTTATAGAGCATTTTCTAATTCATAAACATATATAAACAAAGTGTTTAAGAATTCTAATTTATAATCAACACACTAAATAATTATTGTAGAATAATTTCGAATTTTTGGTAATAATAAATTAATTTTATAAAAAAGCAGATTATGGGATTTTTAAGACAAATAGGAGAGTACTTGTTTTTAGTAAAACGAGATCCTAATCAAGAAAGAACAGGTATGATGAAAGCAATGCATGGAATGAACCGCATTTCTTTAATTGTATTTTTGATTGGTATAATTGTAATATTAGTGCGTAAGTTTATGCACTAGTTTAATCACTCGTATAATCATTTATTGTTATTATTATACAATCTGCTTATTTAACCAATTCTTCTTGTATAATATCCGCTGCAACCTCCGTGGCACTTTGCCCCGTGTATAGTTTTTCTTTGAGCAATTTATAATCCGCAGCGATTTGGGCCTTTTTATTTTCGTCTTGTAATAATAACCTTAGCTCACGCAATAAATTCTTTTTATTTAAATCTTCCTGAATTAATTCCTTCACCACTTCCTTATCCATAATTAAATTTACTAACGCGATAAATTTAATTTTTACAAAACGTTTTGCAAGTGCTAATGTGATTGGGTTCCCTTTGTAACAAACAATTTCGGGTACTGCTAATAAAGCTGTTTCCAAAGTGGCCGTTCCACTAGTTACAAGTGCTGCCACACTATTATTTAACAATGCATAGGTATTGCCTTTTACAATATGTACATTTTTATGAGCAGGCACTAAGGATGCAAACCATTCGTCATCCAAGCCGGGTGCTTGTGCAATGGCAAAATGATAATTGGGAAAATCATTTACTACAGAAAGCATTTCAGGCAATTTCTTAATAATTTCTTGCTTGCGACTTCCAGGTAACAATGCAATTATTTTTTCACCTGCAACATTAGGTAAGGGATGCGGCAGCCCATGTTGGGATTCCAATACCTGCATTAAAGGATGC
>Ga0114960_10000067_pt1 | contig 78321 bp, 75 predicted proteins | sample C_130625_MF_Meta_FD_92637 | JGI IMG/M metagenome (GOLD analysis project Ga0114960, IMG submission 92637) | Freshwater microbial communities from Lake Croche, Canada to study carbon cycling - C_130625_MF_MetaG | ecosystem: Environmental > Aquatic > Freshwater > Lake | place: Lake Croche, Canada...
AGAAGGTGGTGACGAGAGGTTCCGTCTTCCTGGCGACCAGAAAGAAGGTGTGCGCCGTTATCGCAAAGGTTCTGTTGACCCTTGGCACATGACGGGCAACGTCCGCATGACGGAACGAAAGAGGTCACGACGTGATCGCCGACTTTGAGTTCGGTGACGCCGGGGCCGACCTTTTCAACAATGCCGCCACCCTCGTGACCGAGGATGATCGGATACTGCTGCCAGCCGAGCATTTCGATGATGGCGGGATCCATCGCCATGTCGCCGGTGACCATGTGTTCATCGGAGTGGCACATACCGCTCGCAACGAAACGAACGAGGACCTCGTTGGCCTTCGGCTCATCAAGTTCAATTTCTTCGATCTTGTACTCGGTATGAGGGGCGTACAGAACTGCGGCTCGTGTCCTCATGGGAACTCCTTGTCGGGCGTAGGGCTGGCCTGTCGGCACAGCCCCTGCAATCTAGGCCCTTCGCCACGCTGGCGTGTCAGTTGACACAGCATGCGAGCGATACAACGTGCTACATTGAATTCGCATTCGCTGATCTTGTGTCGCACATGGTCGGCGAGTTCCAACACGGCATCAAAGGGGAACCCATGAGCACTCCGATCGCCAAACGACTTGGAATCGAATTTCCAATCTTCGCCTTCTCGCATTGCCGCGACGTCGTCGCCGCTGTCACGAACGCCGGGGGCTTTGGTGTCCTCGGCGCTCTGGCGTTTGGTCCTGAACAGCTCGAGATCGAGTTGAACTGGATCGACGAACATGTCAACGGCAAGCCCTACGGTGTCGACTTCGCCATGCCAGTGAATTACGTGGGCAAAGGCGGGGGAGAGGACGCATCGTTCGCATCGCTCGACGCCATGATCCCCGCGCAACACCGCGAATTCGTCGATGACCTGCTGGCCCGTTATGACGTACCGGAACTTCCGGCCGATCTTGAAGTTGGGCCTGTGGCCGCGGCCGGACTCGGTGTCGACGCCATGGGGCCGAGCCAGGTCGAGGTCTGTCTCAATCATCCGAACGTGAAGATGATCGTGAATGCCCTCGGACCGCCTCCGCTCTATGTCATCGAGCGAGCCCACGAGGCGGGCATCCTCGTCGGAGGCTTGGCGGGCTCCAAGGTTCACGCCGAGCGTCAGGTTGCGATCGGAGTCGATGTGATCGTTGCGCAGGGGACTGAAGCTGGTGGTCACTGCGGCGAGATTTCCACGATGGTGCTCGTGCCCGAGGTTGTCGATGCGGTGGGGCCCGATGTTCCGGTGCTTGCCGCTGGCGGCATCGCAACAGGACGGCAGATGGCTGCTGCGATTGCACTTGGAGCGCAAGGGGCATGGACCGGCTCGATGTGGCTCACCGTTTCCGAAGCCGATACCAATCCCGCCGCACTCGAAAACATGCTTGCCGCGACTTCTCGCGACACCGTTCGCTCAAAGGCGATGACGGGCAAGCCGGCGCGTCAGTTGCGCACTGCATGGACCGACGCTTGGGAATCTGAAGATTCGCCCGGAACTCTTCCCATGCCTTTGCAGGGAATTCTCCATCAAGAGGCCGGTCGCCGCACCCAGCGGGTCGGAACTCGAGAACTCATTGGATTTCCTGTTGGTCAGATTGTGGGACGCCTCAACAAAGTCCGACCAACGAAAGATGTTGTGCGCGAGATGGTCGAAGAATGGATCGATACCACTGAACGCATGGCCGCAATTCTGAACGATTGACACTCGCCCTGCACGACGGCCCTTGTTGGATCTCGACTGTCACACTGTTTGCACATCCCTTAGAGGAGTCCTTATGACTGACACATTCGTAGATGCACCGCTGCTTCATGAGGCTGCGACCTACGCCCATGGCGTTCCCTATGACTACTACCGGTGGCTTCGCGACAACGATCCCGTCGCATGTCTTGAACACCCCTCCTATCAGGGAGAGAAATTGTGGGTCGTCACGCGGTACGCCGATGTGCAGCAGGTGTCGCGCGATGCGTCCACCTATCGCAATGCCCCAGATCCGTTCATTGACGACGGCATCAATGAGCCGGCCTCCGGTGGCAGCGATCAGTTGATGATCAGTCTCGATGCGCCTGATCACATGAAATTGCGCAAGATCATCAACAAGGGCTTCACGCCGAAGCGAGTTGCACAGTTGGGCGACATGCTTCGCACGCGAACGAACGACATCATCGACGGGCTTGCCGGTACCAACAGCGCAGACCTCGTGCATGACCTTGCCCTCTGGCTGCCGCTGCATGTGATTGCAGACATGGTTGGTGTGCCCGAGGAAGATCGTGCCCAGGTCTTCGACTGGACGGAAAAAACCTTTGGTTTCGATGCCTCAGTGACTCCAGAAGAACGGGCACAGGCCGCAACGGACATGTTCATGTACGCCGACGCCATGTGTTCCGAGCGAGCCGACAATCCAAGCGATGATCTGATGAGCGTTCTGCTTCATGCCGAGGTCGAAGGCGAGAAACTCACAGCGTTCCAAATCGAATTGTTCTTCATGCTTCTGCAGAATGCCGGTTCGGAAACGACTCGAAACTTGATCACAACAGGAACGCTCGCACTTCTCCAGAATCAAGATCAGTACGACATTGTTCGAAATGATTTTTCCGTTATCCCAACGGCAATCGAAGAGCTTCTCCGATTTTCGACTCCGGTGGTTCAGTTCACTCGTACGGCAACCATCGACACCGAACTTGGTGGGAAGAAGATCAAGGCAGGCGAGCGCGTCCTGATGGTCTACGCGTCAGCGAATCGCGACGAGCGTGCGTTTGAAAATCCCGATTCGATCGACGTGCGCCGCAACCCGAATGACCACGTTGCGTTCGGTGCTGGTGGTCCGCACTTTTGTTTGGGAGCGAACCTCGCCCGAATCGAAGGCCGAATCATGTTCGAGGAAATCCTCACACGGTTCCAAGGACTTCGATTCGTCGGCGATCCGGCGGAGTACCCACGAGTTCACTCGAATCTGATCGATGGCTTTTCTCATGTCCCGATCGAATGGGACTCCATCGCTGCACCGGCCTGAACTCGGTCCGAAATCTGAAGAGGGCCGACCCATACGGGTCGGCCCTCTTTCGTTCTGTGACGCGACTGAGGATCAGGCCTTGACGGCTTGCGCTTCAATCTCAAGCTTGATCTTTTCGCCCACGAGTGCGCCGCCGGCGTCGACCTTCACATCGAAGTTGAGGCCGAAATCGCGGCGGTTGATTTCACCGGTTGCGCTGAATCCGACTCGGGTGCCGCCCCACGGGTCGGGGGAGACGCCTTCGAACTCAAGGTCGAGCTCAATCGACTTGCTCACGCCTTTAATTGTGAGATCACCGGTGAGGACATATTCCGCCCCGTCGCCACGGATGCCGGTGCTGACGAAGGTCATGTTCGGGTACGTCTCAACATCGAAGAAGTCGGCACTCTTGAGGTGGCCGTCGCGACCTTCGTCGCCAGTAGTGATCGAAGCCATGCCGATCGTGGCCTGAACGGTTGATGCGAGTTTGTCGTCAGCGATCACAATGGCGCCGGAAACCTCGCCAAAGGTGCCGCGCACCTTGGTAATGACGAGATGTCGGGCCACGAAGCTGACAATTGAGTGGCTGGGGTCGATGTTCCAGGTTCCTGGACTGAGGTCATCGAGGTTGGGCATTGGAGACTCCTAGTGGTTGATTTCCTTGTGTCCGCAAGTATTGCAGAAAATGCTTGCGATCGCAACTATTGCGTCATCACGGACTAGTATGACGCCATGGTTTCCGGACAATCTCCTCAGACTGCTGCGACTGGCGTGCGTTGGCTCGATGACGACGAGATGGCCACGTGGCTACTCATGGTCGAAGTCAATACGGCTATCCAGGCAGCGATTGAAGAGGATCTAGCTCCGCACGGTCTCACGAGTGGTGACTACGGCGTACTCGCGCGGCTTTCCGCTTCGCCCGATCATCGACTTCGAATGTGCGATCTTGCAGAGGTCCTTCATGTTTCACCGTCGGGGCTGACTCGGCGCCTTGATGGTCTCGTTCGCGATGGCTTCGTTGCACGCGAGCCTTCAGCAGAAGATCGTCGAGTGATGTTGGCGGTACTTACCGACGATGGCTACAAAAAACTGCAAGGCGTCGCACCCGATCATGTCGCAACGGTGCGGCGTCAGTTCATCGACCATATGTCGCGTGCACAAGTACGCAACGTGGGTGCTGCTCTTCGGGCCGTGCAAAATGGAACCGACTCTTTGCACGACGCTCGCTGAGCATCCACTCGACTTATTCGAACTTCGCACCGATCATGCGTAAGAGTCCCACAGTGTCTTCGGGCTGGTCGGGCGCTTTTGGTCCGGGGATCCAGTAAACGGGACCTTGCGCGCTGTTGTAATGAAACGAACCGTGCGTTTCGTATCGCTCCCACCACACTGGTGAGCGCGGATCGCGACCAACGCTGATGCCCTCGAACGGCGACATCGCATAAAGCATTGGGACCTCGGGATGATCATCAACCGTCACGCCATCGATCGAAAGCGACAGTTTCCAGGTGTTGCCTCCGATTGCATCGAAAGAACATTCCAGAAGATGTTCGCCAACTGTCAGTGAAGGACCGACAAGTTTGGTCATTTTTCCGCGACCGTCGTTGAAGACGAGTGCAGGACGCCGGTCTTCAAGCACGTAGAGCGCGTAACCGCCGCTCTGATCTCCGTGCGCCGCGATCGTGCCAAGAGAGTCTTCCGTCACGGTGATTGGGGCCTGAAACTGGAACGAAGAAAGCCAAATGAGTTGCAATGATCGCCATCGCTCAAGTGTCGGTGTTCCGGGCCACACCGAAAGGGGCTGTTGGACGATCTCGGTTTGGGGCGGCCGGAGAACGTACTTGAGGCCAGTGCCCTCATCGAGAGGGAAGACCTGCCCGTCCCACGCAGCGTCGTTCCATGCGGCGATGAGTTCGGCCAATTTCTCGGGTTCCGAGTCGGCGAGGTTGTTGAGCTCAGTGCGATCGTTTGCGAGGTTGTAGAGCTCCCATTCGCTATCGCTAAATGGCGTAAATGGTTGATGGAGCGTGACGACTTCCCATCCGTCGCGGTAGAAGCCGCGGTGCCCGATCATTTCGTAGAGGGCCTCTGTGCGCTGAGGGGGAGCAGTTGCCTCTCGCAGAGTGGGTGCCATGCTTGAACCGGTGCGTGGCTTTACGACGCTTCCATTGCGAGTTGTCGGGGCTTCGATTCCGATGAGTTCGAGAAGTGTTGGGAAAATATCGGAGACGTGTGCGTACTGTCCGCGCAACTCGCCGCTGTTGATCTGGCCTGCGTTCCACGAAAAAAGAAACGGAACGGTATGGCCGCCGGCATGGGTGTTGATCTTGTAGAGGCGGAACGGTGTGTTGCCTGCCATCGCCCACCCGCGAGGGTAGTGCGGAGATGTCTGCGGTCCGCCGATCAGGTCAAGTCGGTCGAAATCGGTGTCGATGTCGTCGCCAGCGGTGAGGTGCACCATGTATGCGCTGGTGCCAACCATTTCACCTTCACGGGAAGCGCCGTTATCGGAAGTGAAAATCACGATGGTGTTGTCGAGCTCGCCCATGTCGTCGAGTGCATCGAGCAGACGACCAGTGTTCTCGTCAACGTTTGTGACCATGGCCGCGAAAACTTCCATGTAACGCGCGTAGAGCGCTTTCTGGGTTTCGCTCAATTCGTCCCATGGGTCGACGTCGTTGTTCAGTTCAGTATTTCGCGGAGCGAGAACAACGTCATTGCCGACGACGTTGAGTTCCTTCTGACGGGCGAATCGGCGGAGGCGAAGTTCATCCCAGCCGGTGTCGTAGTTGCCCTTCTGGGCCGCGATGTCGAGTTCCTTGGCGTGCAGTGGAGCGTGGATTGCTCCGTGCGCGATGTAGAGGAAGAAGGGTTGCTCCGGTGCAGATGCTTTGCCGGCGCGAACCATGGCGATTGCTTCATCGGTGATGTCGTCAGTGAAGTAGTAGCCGTCGGGGTAGGTGTCGGTTTCCACTGGCGTGTTGTCGCGAACCAAACGGTGGGGCTGATGAAGGTTCGTGAAGCCATCAAGAAATCCATAGAACTGATCGAAGCCGCGCTGGCAGGGCCAAGAATGACGCGGGCCTGCGTCGGATTGATCGGAGTCTTTCGCAAGATGCCACTTGCCGACCATGTAGGTGGCGTAGCCGTTGGCACGAAGTGTTTCGGGAAGAGTGATGACATCCTCAGCGAGTTCCATCGCGTAGCCCGGAAAGCCCGGATCGGAGTGAGCCACGGTGCCGACTCCGGCAGCATGTGGGTTCATTCCGGTGAGAAGGGCCGCTCGAGTAGGTGAGCACATCGGGGTGGAATGAAAGTCGGTGTACTGGAGTCCGCCCTCGGCGATGCGGTTGATATTCGGCGTCTGAATCTCGCTGCCATAGGGAGCGGTATCCGCGTAGCCAAGGTCATCGCAGAGAATCACGACGACGTTGGGCGCACCGTCAGGGGCTGCTGCGCGGTCTGGCCACCACGACTCTGAGGTCGCGAAAACCCTTCCGACTTTTCCGTGGAATCCGGGGTAGGTGCCGGTGGTTTCGTTGTCGCTCATTGCGTCCCCTCAAAGCATGCTTGAGGATGAGCGTAGTTGGCGCCGTAAATCGGCATTCGTGCTCCTGCTCAGTTACCGGCAGAACCAGCCACAAGCGTCGTCACCTGAAAGCCACCGCAAGCGCTGTAGGCGGCGGCGAATGTAAGTGATGCTTTGTTATCGGGTGGATACACCCGAAGTTGAGCAGAAGTGGCGTCGCATTGAGCGCCCATTCCTGCAGCGCTTGTATGCAAGGTTGCACTTGCACTTCCACCGGGTTGGATCATCACCGTTGCGCCTTCAGCGCCTTCGCGCGACGCGGGCTGTCCGATCTGCTTTCCACTGGCATCATCCAGCGATACTCCAGGGAAACCTCGGAGTTCGCAGGCCTTTGTTCCAGTGTTGGTGAGGACGAGCGCGGTGTAGCGCTGCCCAGCTCCCGACTGAGTTTCTCCGAGACTTCCCTTGAGTTGATCGGTGGAGCAGTGAGTGCTCGACACCGTCGAACTTGGAGCGGGTGCTGTCGTTGATGCTGATGACTTTGCCGTGGTGGTCGTGTCTTTGGACGACGAGGCGTTGTTCGAGCCTGAACTACAAGCGGCAGCGCCAAGGATCAAAAGGGCGGAGATGGAGATTCCAGCGAGGATTTTTCTCATGGCCTGAGGCTATGGGTGGCTGTCATGGCCGCAGTGGATGGACGTTCAACCCAGCATGCTGAAGTAGGCCAAGATGTTGGCAGTTGCTCCGTATCGGGGCAGTTCTCTAAGGGGGAGATCAATGGACGCCGATGTCGTCTCGACATTTCAGATGACCGGACAAGATGTGCCGTGGTTGTTGGCGCGTCTGGCGGAGCGGCGTCCGGATCACCCGGTTCTCGTCTGGGAACCACGCAGTGGCGAAGTGCAGACATGGACCTACTCCCAGTTCTGGAACGATGTGCGCCGCCTTGCCGCCGGTTTGCAACGCAACGGCATTCAAAAGGGCGACAAGGTCATCATCCACTCGGACAACAGTCCCGAGATGGTTCTGGCTTGGTATGCGTGTGCGACTGTCGGCGCCGCTGGTGTTACGACCAATACTCGTTCGGTCGCTGCTGAACTCACCTACTTCACCGACCACACGGGAGCCGTTGCCGCGATCACGCAACCGCAATATGCGTCGGTTGTTGCTGCGAGCGGTCCGAATCTCAAGTGGATCGCAGTCACCGCGGACAATTCCGGTGAACCAGCGACAGCGGAACAGGCAGTTCCCGGGCTGCTGTCGTTCGATGATCTCTTTGCCGATATCGAGGAGTTCATTCCTCGTCCTGCCGAACCCATGCTTCCCGTCGGAATCATGTTCACGTCGGGAACCACGTCACGTCCGAAGGCAGTTGTGCACACTCATGCCAACACGTTGTGGGGCACACGAGTTGGTCCTGACAACATCGGGGCCGACCCCGATTCGGTGTATCTCATCTTCTTGCCGTTCTTCCATGTCAACGCGCAGTCATGGTCGATGTGGTCGATCCTTGGAGTTGGCGGCACTGTCGTGCTGCAACCGAAATTCTCGTCGAGCCGATTCTGGGAAGTTGTCGTCAAGCACAGCGTGTCGCATATCTCCCTGATTCCTTTTGTGTACCTGGCCGTGCAGGGGCAACCGATTCCGGAGAACAAGCTCAAGGCAGCTGTCTTCGGTGCGATCGCCCCGCCGCTGGAAAACCTGATCGGTTGCCGAGTGCTCGCGGCCTACGGCATGACCGAGACGGTGACTCACGCGACTCGCTCTGGTTTGCACGGAGACATTCCGCCAGGTTCGCTTGGCAAAGCAACGCCAGGATACGAAACGCTGATAGTTGATCCCGAGACGGGCGAGGTGCTCGACGACGGTCGCGTCGGCGAACTGTGGTTGCGCGGCACTCGCGGTATTCAGTTGTTCTTGGAGTACTACGACAATGAAGACGCAAACACGAAGAGCTTTACCGAGGATGGTTGGTTCAAGACCGGTGACATGGTCCGCATGGGTGATGGGGGAGCGATCTTCTACACCGAGCGCGATAAGGACATGCTGAAAGTCGGCGGCGAGAATGTGTCGTCGAAAGAGGTCGAAGATCTCTGTCGTACGGTCCCGGGTGTCGGTGACGTTGCCATTGTTGGTAGGTCGCATCCAATGCTCGATGTCGTGCCTGTCGCATTCGTTATCAAGGGAGCAAATGCTCCTGAAGATGCCGAACTCGAGGCCGCCATCCTCGAACTTTGCAAGCAGAACCTTTCGGACTTCAAAGTTCCCCGCGCCGCATACTTCGTTGACGATTTCCCGCGTGCAACGTTGGAAAAGATCGCAAAGAACCAGTTGCGCGATATCGCCGACGCAATGCCAGAACCGTTCTAAGGGGACACCATGCCGCTGACGTCATTCGATGAATATCCGATTCACCAGGTTCCAAAGCCGATTGCGCTTTCGGGGACGACCGATCGCAATTCCTATGGCCGGTATTGGTTTGGAGCAACTCATCGCAGTGGTGAGTTTCAGATCGAGATCGCCTTTGGTCGTTACAACAACCTGCAGGTGCAGGACACCTCAGTGTCGATCTCGCGTAATGGAAAGCAGCATGCCTTTCACGCTTCGCGCCGAGCATCGGACGATCCAACGGAACTCACAGTTGGGCCGGCGACACTCGAAATTGTCGAACCGTTCCGTCAATTGCGCTACTCCGTTGCGCCGAACGAAACCGGAATCACCTGCGATATGCGTTGGCGTTCTCGCGTTGGCGCATTGCTTGAAGATCACACAGTGATGACGGACGGTCCCCACACAATTCTCGACATGGCCCGCTACATGCAGTTCGGGACGTGGGAGGGCTTCGTCGACGTCGATGGCGACCGCACAGAGTTCACCCACGATGAAGTTGTAGGTATTCGTGACCGATCATGGGGAGTTCGTCCCGTTGGGGCTGCCGCTCCGGGAAAGCCGTCAAGCGGTCCGCCCAATGCATGGCTTTGGTCGCCGATCCACTTCGAAGATGAATGCGTCGTCGCCGGTTGGTTCCAGAATCCCGGCGGCGCGTTTTGGCGCCCCGACGGCCATCGCATTGGTGAGATCTCGCCTGTCCCGGCCAGCGTCACCCTCGACGACGCATCGGTTCGGCGCTTCGATCCCGTCGGCCAACGTTTGCAGTTTCAGTCAGGGACGCGCTGGGTGACTCATGCCGAAATCGACCTAGTGGGCGACGGTGGCGAGGAAATCATTCTCGAGCTCGAGCCGCTGTCGAGATTTGATATGCGCGCACTTGGCTACATGAATCCTGACTGGGGTCATGGTTTGTGGCACGGCGAACTCGAACTCGGTCGCGAAGACTGGAACTTCGACGACGTGAGTCCGCAGGATCCGACGCATCAGCATGTGCATCACATCGTGCGAGCCCGCATGGGCGACAAGGTCGGAATCGGCATTTTCGAGCAGATCATCTTTGGACCACACACGCAGTTCGGATTCAACGACATTCTTGACGGCGCACCCTGAATGAGTACCGGGGACGTATCGCTTGTCGGCGTCTACGACGCTGACGGAACGTTCGCCGGCGAAGTTCGGTATTGGATTGGGGCTCGTATCGGTCGGGCCCACTGTTCGCTCTGTGAGATCACCCACGGACTCTTCCGGGAGAAACCTGAGTGGCGAGAGTCTCGCGACGCAATGAACGTCGAGTTCGTCACGTTTCATCGCGACGACGCGCCGCATGATGTGCTCGATGCCTGTGACCACCAACTGCCTGCAGTTGTGGCTCGAACGGTCGATGGCCTCGTTGTGGTTCTCGGGCCGGGTGATCTCGAGGCTCTCGGCGGCGACGTTCCTAGGTTTCACGATGCCTTAAGCACTGCGTGCAAAGTGCAAGGAATCGCTCTCGATTGACGACTGGTCGAATCACGCTTTCAGAAACGCAACCAGCATGAAAAGGGCAATTGCCGCTCGGCCTGTCCATGCTGCGGTTCGAAACCAATTCGTTGTGATGAGTCGATCGAGTAGTTCGGTGTTCGGTCCGGCCTCAAGGCGACCATGCGCGGGGGCACTCACGAATGCAGTGACGCCAATGGCAATCGCTTCGAGAACACCGCCAACCCACGTCGACCACAGCGGGATTCCCATTGGTCGAAAGAAAAACACAGCGAGAACGCAGACCCCTTCAACGGCCATAAGCGGACCAACGACAAATGAAATCAGGCGAGTGTGCTGCTGCTCGTAGGACACGAATGCTTGGTCAGGAATCGCGCGCATAAGTGGGTAGTGAACGACTTGGATCATCCAGATCACGCCGAACATCCCGACCGATCCGACTACTTGTGCCAGAAGTACGGCCGTCGCAAGATTTCCGCTCATAACTGCACCTCAGCAAGCACCGCGTAGTGATCAGAAGGCTGAACGCCACCGATTGCTTCGACGCCAGCGAGGACGCAGGATTGAAACGATCCACAGTTGCGGCGTCGTGGAAACGTCGTGGTGATGTAATCAAGTCGACGGTTTGGATGCACAGCCCGGCGGGGCACAAGAGGGTTAGCTGTTGACCATGTGTCACCACGTTCAACGTTGCCGCACGCATCCCACGCGTCGACAACAACGAAGCCCGGTGTGAATGGTGTTGATGTACCGGTGGCTCGGCGGATTTCGTCTGACCACGGAACGGCGTTGAAATCACCAGCGATCACTGCAGGCAATGCATCGCGCCGCGTTTCGGGCGATCCGAGTGCCTCCGAAACTTCTGTAAGGAGATGCGACATTTGTGCCGATCGAGTGAGTGTTCGATCGAGTCCGTGTTCGAGGTGTGTGCCTGCGGCGATGAATGGCCCGCCTTCTGAATCTGGTCGTTCGACCGAGACCAGAAGTACATGTCGCCATGTCGGCACGCCACTTTCATCATTGAGCGGAACGGCGCGGAGAATTCGACTCGGCCATCGGGTCAGGATGGCGTTGACAACCCAGTAGGGCGCTTGCGGATACTTCTCAAACCCCGCGAGTTCCGCCGCGGTTACTGCGAAGAGTCCAAGTTCTTCTGAGAGAACCTGCGCTTGGGTCGAGCCATTTGGTTCAACCCACGACTCTTGGAGCATCACGACGTCGGGTGCCGAGTCGGCGAGAACCTTGGCGATGGCGGGATGACGTTCTTCCCATTCTCCGACTCGGCCTTGGAGGTTCCACGTCATCACTCGCACGATGTTCATCCTGCCTGACGAATGCGTTGCATGTGTTGTTGAAGCGAGAGATGGCAGGTCATGGCAGGATTCGGCCATGACAGAGTTCAACTATCCGCAACCTGCCCCCATCAACGATTGGAACCGACTTCTCGACGGTCGCGTCGCCGTCGTCACCGGTGGCGGAACAGGCATCGGCGGTTCGATTTCGCGGCTGTTTGCCCAGCACGGGGCCATCGTCGAAATCATTGATATCGACGCGACGGTTGCGAACGAGGCCGTCGCCGAGATCGAAGCTGCGGGGGGTTCGGCGCGTGCACACGTTGCCGACTGTCGCGATTGGGAACAGTTGCAAGGTGTCGCCGAAACAATCTTGGGTGATCACCCACATGTTCAGGTTCTGGTGAACAACGTCGGTGATTACCGGCCGCTCGAACGCTTTCGAAAGTCATCGCCTGATTCATGGAAAGCGATGTATGACATCAATTTCTTCGCAATGGTCGCTTCAACGAAGTGCTTCATCGAATCGATGATTGCTGGCGGTAGTGGATCAATCGTCAATGTGCATTCCGTTGAGGGGATGCGCGGCTATCCCGGTGATCCCATCTACGGCGCGATGAAGGCTGCGAGTGCAAAGTTCAGCACCGACTTGGCGCTCTCTATGGGTCGCAACGGAATCCGCGTCAACGGCATCGGGCCTGATCTCACCCAAACCCCGCAGGTCGATTACGTCTCGACGTCGGTGGGATCCGAGCACCTTTGGGAGGCGTGGGCCCCGGTGGGTCGCCTGGGATGGCCCGAGGATCAGGCCAGGGTCGCGCTCTTTCTGGCCTCTGACCAGTCGGCCTTCGTGACAGGTCACAACATCCCGGTCGACGGTGGAACCAAGGCCGGAGCTGGCTGGTTCTATTCGCCGGCCGAAGAGCGATTTACCAATCGTCCCAAGGGTCTCTGACCCTGCTTGGTTCCTTTGTGGGAGAAAATGCGCCCAACCCGACATCAACCCTCTTGCACCACCTATGATTGAGTCAACAGAACGCGCCCCTCGGCGTCCAACGTGTCCGATGAGGGCACACTCATGACAGGAGACACCATGCTCGGACCAGATGATCACTACATCATCATTTCTGCCGACACCCATGCAGGTGGAAGCCACGTTCAGTACCGCGAGTTTCTCGATCCCAAGTACCGCGATGACTTTGACGCATGGCGCGAGAAGTACAAGAACCCGTTCAAGGATCTGAAGGACACCGATCTTCGTATTCGTAACTGGGATGACGATCGTCGCGACGGCGACATGTTCGCTGATGGCGTCATTGCAGAGGTCATCTACCCGAACACCGTTCCTCCGTTCTTCCCGAACTTTGTTCTCTTCGCTCAGCCGCCAACGCCTGACGAGTACGAACACCGACACGCAGGTGTGCAGGCCCACAACCGTTGGCTCGCTGACTACGTGAGCCGCGCTCCTGAGCGTCGTGCAGGTATTGGTCAGATCTTCCTGAATGACGTCGACGACGCGATCGCCGATGCCATTTGGTGCAAGGAAAACGGCCTTCGTGGCGGCGTGCTCATTGGCGCTGTTCCCCCAACCGCCGATTGGATCAAGCCGCTGTATCACCCCGATTACGACGAACTCTGGGCAGCATGCGCCGAGAACAACATCCCGGTGAACGCTCACAGTGGAACTGGTGGCCCGAAGTACTCTCCAGCTCCGGCAATGCCGCTCGTGCACTTCATCGAGATCCCGTACTACTCACAGCGTCCGCTGGTTCACATGGTTCTTGCTGGCGTGTTTGAGCGTCATCCCAAGCTCAAGTTCGCACTTACCGAAACTGGTTGTGCCTGGATTCCGCCGTTGCTTGACTCGATGGACAGCCTCCTTGCCGGAATGCGCGGCAACAAGGTTGGCGAAATGCGTTTCGAAGGTGAAACCGTTCCTCCTCGTTCCGCAACTGAGTACTTCGCGCAGAGCTGCTTTGTTGGCATCAGCCAGCCGACGCCTGCCGACATCGATGCCGGCATGAACGTGCTTGGTATCGACAAGATGATGTGGGGCAATGACTACCCGCACGAAGAGGGAACACATCCGTTCACTCGTGAACATCTTCGTCAGGTACTCGGTCACCTCGAGCCGGCTCAGATCCAGCAGATTCTCGCTGGCAACGCGGCGGAGTTTTACAACTTCGACCTCGCTGCACTTCAGCCTTTCGCCGACAAGTACGGCCCCACGGTTGCTGAGATCGCTGAACCGCTTACGTCGCTTCCTGACGGTGCGAACCAGGCGCTTGAGCGCTCGGCTGCCCAGCTTTCGAAGGCTGGCTGAACGAGTTGCGTTGAACCTCTCAGTTCAACTGAATGTTGTGCGCAAGAAGGCCCCGGATTTCTCCGGGGCCTTCTTCGTTGTCGGTAGCGGAGCAGACCGCGTTAGGAGTGCGCAAACCGCACCCGCCGACATGGCAACGCGCTAGCTCAGTAGTTCGTTCGTTGTGCTTGTGAAAATTTCAGGCAAACAGGTTCGTGATGAGGGTTAGCGCACTCAAAATGAACATTGCTGCAGCCGGAAGTGTTTCTGCGCCAGAGTCGCCAAGCTTGGCGTGGGCGCGAATAGCAAGAATGAAATAGGCAACCAGCCCGAGTGCCGCCAAAACCCCGATTGCACCGAAAGCCAATCCGACAAGAAGCCCGAGGCCTCCGAGAATCTTGAGGAGTCCAAGCGTGCGGACGAAGTTCGGTCGGTGCCCGAGTCGATCCATGAGGTCGAGGACCTTTGGAGGCATGGTGAAGTCGAAGGCTCCGCTGGCCAGCATGACAAGGGCGGTAACGACCGAGAAGAAGACTGCTGCACTACTCATGGAGTACGACGCTATTCGTCGGTACTAGGCGTGTCGGGGATCCCGTGACCTGTTCGAGAACGTTGGGGCAGTACCGTAGGGGCGATGACTGAGTACGCACCGAGCCCATGGGAACCAATCGCCGACCACGTCGAGCGCTACATCGCCACCAATGGCGAAGACGGATTTCTTTGGGAGGGTGGGGAAGTCATCATTCTCACAACGACGGGTGCGAAGTCTGGAAAAGAGCGCCGCACGCCGCTTATTCGTGTCACCGATGGTGAACGCTATTTCTGTGTTGCTTCCATGGGTGGTGCGCCGAACAACCCTCAGTGGTTCCACAACATGGTGGCGAATCCTGCGGTGACAGTTCAGGACCGCGCTGATGTGCACAATCTCGTTGCCCGAGTAGCGACAGCGGATGAAAAGGCGAAGTACTGGTCGATCGCAACTGCCGCATGGCCGGCCTACGACGACTACCAAGCCGGAACTGATCGCGACATTCCCCTCGTCATTTGCGAAAAGGCCTGACCCAGGATTTCTGATGACGGCAGAGCACTCTTACTCTGCTGATCACGTTCATTCGTCCTCCTGTGCGCCAAAGGGGTCGCGCCTTCGGTCTTCGATGGCGGTTCCGCTAGGTCCATTGCGCTGGCTGGTGGTCGGCTGCATTGGGCTTGCTGCCTTAGGAATGGTTCTGCCGTTTTCGCCAATTCCTCCGTGCCCATTGCTCACAATTACTGGAGTTCCCTGCCCATTGTGCGGGATGACAAGGTCGGCGCGATCTCTCTTGCGATTCGATATCGCGTCGTCACTTCACTACCAACCATTTGGTTTTTTGGCGTTCATTGGGGGACTCGCGATTCTCGGGATGTGGGCGTTGCCGAGAACTCGAGCAGTGAGCATCGTGAGAGTTCCCGTTGTGCTGTTGCTGGCACTAATCGCTGCGTCGTGGATTTGGAATATCGCGTTTAATCCCACATTTGCTTGAGCGTAAGTGGGAGGAAAACGACAAACGCCCCGGCGAACCGGGGCGTTTGCGAAACGAAAGATTTCTTATCAGGCAGCGACAGCGCCCTGTGATTCCCACAGTTCGTTGGCTGCGTTCTGAACAAGAACGACCCACACGATCCAACCCACGAATGGGAGGAGAACCCAGAGGCCGTAAATCGCATTGATGCCTTCGGGGAGCCCGGCACGCTTGCGGGTCTCGCCGATCTGCCACGGGATCATGAAGATCACAACAATCGTGCAGAAAATCGAAAGCAACAGTCCAACAATGCCGGTGACGCCTTCGTTATCAAATTCGTTGGTCTCTTTGAACATTTCGTAATGCCAGTAGATGGCGTAAATCCCGAACGTGATGATGCTGAGAAGAATGACCACCAGCGGACTACGTACTTTGCCGATCGGACGCATGAATCCCCCTTGGGATAGTTACGGCATCGGTGATGCCAGTGCCGTCATCGTAGGGTTGCGACAATCCCGATTACGGGATGTTCACGGGTGGTCACTCGCCGGCTTTCATGAGTTCAACCCGAACGCCGTCGGGGTCTGCGATGAAGACGAGTTCGACTGACATCGGTCCTTCGCCAATTCGTGTTCGGGTCTTTTCAATGACAGTTCCTCCGCATTCAACGAGTCGCGCGATTTCGGCGTCGAGGTCGTCGACGTAAACGGCGAAGTGGGTGAAGCCCAGTTGATTGCGTGACATCGAAGGCGCGCCATGGGTTCCGGGGGTGCGGTAGTAGAGCAGCTCAAATTCGAAGCCGTCGCGCTTGATGAAATGAGCGGTGAAATCGACCTCACCACCGACCTCAAGGGCGTCTGACCATTCGCCACCGACGGGCGGAACCATCGTGGTCTCGAAGCCCATCCCGTCGCACCAAAATCGAAGTGACTTCTCGAGATCGGTAACGCAGATGCCAACGTGGTGTGGGTAGATAGCCATGGTTCCCCCTGTCACAGAACACCAGTGGTGGCGTTTGGTTGCAGTGTAGGACGTTGCGCGATCTTGATGCCGAGCGACTTTGAGCTTCGAGACGGCTAGGTTTCGACACCAGGGGGTAGCCATGACGTTTAATCCGTTGACTGCTGCATTCGATGATCCTGGATTCGCTGAATTGCGACAACAGTGTCCCGTTTCCAAAACAGAAATGGGGGCGTGGTATTTCGCCCGGTACGAAGATTCAGTTGCGGGGTCGAAAGATGTCGAGCGTTTCATTGCAAGTTTTCGGGAGCCAGGCGTTGTCGTTCCCGACGAAGAACAACTAGTGAGTGAAATTCCGGAACCTCGACACGGGCAAATCCGTCGGATCATTAACTCTGCGATCGCAGCGCATCGAATCGGTCGCGTCGAGCCATTTTGTTTCGAACTATGCAACGAGTTACTCGACGATCTCCTAAGTCGCAGCAAGCCGGTCGACCTTGTCGCCGAATACGTGATGCCAGTGCCAAATAACGTGATTGCACATCTTCTTGGGGCACCTCCAGAGGACTTTCGCCGATGGGCGCAGTGGTCAGATGACGTCGTGCAGGGGACATACCCGACGAAGAATCGAAATGAGCGCGGAGAGGGACTGGCGGGCGCTCATCCCGAGTTCGTTGAGTACGTGGATGCGCTGATCGCCGAACGACGAGTCCGCCCGACCGATGACTTCATCACGCGACTGGTCTCCACCGAAGTGGACGGTCGTCGTCTCACCGACATCGAAGCCCGTTCGCAATTGGTGTTCCTGTTCATTTCAGGCAATGAAACAACGCGGCATCTCATCGGGAACCTGTTGTGGCGGGTCACCAGCGATCAGGAGTTATTCCGGTCATTGCAGGCAGATCCGACGTTGATCCCAGCAGCAGTCGAAGAATGCCTTCGGCTTGATCCGCCGGTGAAGTTCCTCATGCGTAATTGCATGATTGACGGTGAGGTAGCGGGAACTGAGATCGCCGCAGGAGAGAAGGTCGCCTTCGGTCTGGGCTCAGGGAACAGGGATGCGAGTCAGTTCGACGATGCCGATTCGTTTCGACTCGATCGGCCAGAAGCTCGAAGTCATCTTTCGTTTGGCGGGGGACCGCATGTTTGTCCTGGGGCAGCGTTGGCGCGGCTTGAGGCTCGGGTTGCGCTGGAGGTATTCCTGAATCGAGTTGGAACCGCAACATTGAGCGACCCTGCCTTTGATGGCGTCGACGTTTTTTGGGCGCACGGACCAGCGACGCTGCTCGCAGAGATCTCAGCGAAGTAGCGTCTCCACAACGCAATGAACGGGGAAGAAGTGGCTGGTCGGCTTGAGGGCAAGGTTGTACTTATCACTGGGGCGGCGCGTGGACAGGGCCTCGCCGAAGCGCAACTTTTCGCTGCTGAAGGCGCCCATGTGATTGCCGGAGACGTGCTTGATCACGATGGTGTTCACCTTGATGTGACCTCAGCCGAAAGTTGGGCATCGGTGGTTGGCGTGGCTATCGAAAAGCACGGTCGCGTCGATGTGTTGTTGAACAATGCCGGTGTGCGAGCGGTCGCTCCAGTTCAGGAAATGCCGATCGCAGATTTTCAACGGGTTCTCGACATCAACTTGATTGGACCGCTTCTTGGAATTCAAGCGGTAGTCCCGCATATGCCTCGCGGGAGTTCCATCATCAACGTGTCCTCGCTGAATGGACTTGCTGCGAACGTGAATACCTCCGCATACACGACGTCGAAGTTCGCGCTGAGGGGCCTTACGAAGGCTGCAGCACTAGATCTAGGACCTCTCGGTATTCGAGTGAACGCAATTCTGCCGGGTGTGATCCGGACGCCGATGGTGTCCTACATCGTCGACGAATATGAAGATCGATTGGCTGCCGGACTTCCACTCGGTCGAATTGGCGAACCGTTGGATATCGCGAGCGCAGCGCTCTTTCTTGCAAGCGATGATTCTGCGTGGGTGAGTGGCCTCGACCTCACCGTCGACGGCGGTCAGATGGCCAGCACCCCAAAGCTTTGAGGGGACGAAAATGGATCGCTTGAACCTCGTCGATCCGAGTTTGTATCTCGACGGCGTCCCTCGTGACTATTTCAGTTGGCTGCGCGACAACGATCCCGTTGCTTGGCATGACGAACCCGATGGCCCCGGTTACTGGGTGCTGACGCGCTTTGATGATGTTGTCGCCGCGAATCGCGACTGGGAGTTGTATTCAAACTCGCTTAAGGGTTCATCAATCGAAGAAGCGAAATCGGAAGATGAACTCGTCGCTCGGCGGCGAATGTTCGTGAACCAAGATCCTCCGCAGCACACTCGATATCGGAAACTTGTGAGTGCGGCATTCACACCGGGTCAGATTCGGCGAATGGTTCCGTTGATTGAGCAAACTTGTTCTCGACTCGTTGATGGGTTACTCGACGGCGAAGTACACGACTTCGTTCCGATTGCCGAGGAACTCTCGTTTCAGATGGTCGCGACTCTTTTCGGCGTCCCAGAGTCTGATTGGCCAGGGCTGATTGAGATCACACGTGTCATGGCCGATTTCCAAGATCCCGAAGTGAACCCGGGACTCGCGCCACGACCTGAGATGCAGCGCGACATTGCGAACTACGCGCTGTCGCTCATCGAGGATGTGCGCAAGAACCCTGACCACCATCTCGGTGTCGTCGCCGACCTTGCTCATGCTGAAGTTCGTGATGTCGATGGCACTCACAAACTGAGTGACGCAGAGATCATCGGCTTCTTTCCAGCCGTGCTCGTCGGTGGATTGAGCACCACCGCACACTCAATGACTGAGATGATCAATTCATGGGTGCAATCCCCAGCGATTTTTGATGAGTGGCGGGGGCGCGAGTGCCCAACATCATTCGTCGAGGAGTTTCTGCGGTGGCGGGGACCAGTGATGACTTTCCGCCGAACGGCAACTCGTGACCACGAACTGCGGGGTCGACAGATTGCGGCCGGAGACAAAGTCCTTCTTTCCTACGCGTCTGCAAATCACGACGAACGACATTTCCCCAACCCCGAACTCTTTGACCCGAGCCGAGATGTGCTCGACCACGTTGCTTTTGGTGGGGGAGGACCGCACTTCTGCATTGGCGCCCAACTCGCGCGTATGGATCTGAAACTGGTGTTCAGCGAACTCTTGGGTCGTATTGGAACCTTGAAGTCAGCGGGTGAACCGCAGCGCCTCCGTGCAAACCAATTCGCCGGTTGGCTGCACTATCCCGTTCAGGCCACACCTCGGTGAGCGAACTCAATCGATTGGCTGATGAGCAGTCGATTTGCATCGGTTGCGGACTTTGTTGCGACGGAACCGTCGTAACGCACCTTGCTGTGCGTGATGAGAGTGATCTCGGAGCACCGCTTCAAGGCCTTGGCGTGGAGATCATCGCCGCCGCAGATCCACCCGTCTTCGAGCTTCCGTGTCCCGCAGTGTGTGACGGGGTCTGCACGATTCACGATTTGCACCGACCCTCGGCATGTTCGCAGTACGAATGCAAACTTTCGCATGGGGTTATTGAGGGAAGCGTGGCGATAGAAGAAGCTCGAATGCTGATTTCTGCAACGTTTGCTCTTCGTAACGAATTACGCGCTGGATCTTTACTGCCTGAGACATTTCAGGATCACATTGACACGGTGTTCCGTTGAGGGTCGACCTATCAATCGTGAATCGAATGCTCTAGGCGCGCTCGACGATCCGCAGCGGCAACTGGCGAGGACCACGAACCTGACCCTGAGAGAACGTGGTCGGCTCGGAAGCGTTGAGCTCAAACTTCGTGTAGCGCTTGAGCCACTCTTCGAGCGCAACTGTCATCTCCATACGTGCAAGGTTCGATCCCAGGCAACGGTGAATGCCGAGGCCAAACGCGCTGTGTCGATTGATCTCACGATCAATGAGTACCTCGTCAGCATTGTCGAATGCCTTAGGGTCGCGGTTGGCGGCCGGGAAACTGAGGAAGATCCAGTCGTCCTTCTTCATCGGGCAACCCTGGAATTCGAAGTCGTCCTTCACAAGACGAGCCATCGAGACCGGCGCATAGGCGCGAAGGAACTCTTCGACTGCCGACGGCAACATTTCGGGATGGGCAATGAGCCGGGCGAGATCGTCGGGGTTATGGGCAAGGTGCCAGATCGATGATCCAATTGCGGACCATGTGGTGTCGATGCCCGCAACGATGAGGAGAACGATGGAACCAAAGACGTGTTCATCGGAAAGCTTGTTGCCCATGATCTCAGCGTCAAGCAGATAGCTGATGAGTCCGTCGTCGGGGTTCTCGCGACGTTCCTGAATCGCAGCGACGATGTATTCCTCAACGGGCTGTAAGGCCAAGATGCGTTCTTCGGCCGGAAGATCAACGCCTTCAAGCACGATCCGAACGAATTCTCGGAACTGATCTCCATCTTCAGGAGGGAGTCCGCACAACTTCGCAATGAGTGCGACGGGGATGTGCTCGGCGTACTGAACGCTGGCGTCGACAAATTCGGCATCACCGATTTGGTCAAGGAGCCCGGAACAGAACGTTCGAGTGAATTCCTCGAGCGCGGCAATAGGGCGCGGTGCAAATGCAGGAAGGAGGAGTCGACGCGCAATCTCGTGAAACGGAGGATCGGAAGAGATTGGGGGAGCCACGCCGATGGGTGCAGGCGGAGCTTCGTCTCCCGGCCTGCCGTTGTGGATGACGACTGTGCGTGAAGTGAAGTGTTCGGTGTCGTTAGCGATGGCCGAAACCGCTTCATAGGTCATGGGCGCCCAAAGGCCGCCATACCGATCGCTATGGGCGACGGGGCAACGCTCGCGAAGGTCTTCCATGATCGGGTACGGATCAGCGACCCACGCCTCGTCGGTGTGGTCGAAGTCGGTTGCGAAATCTTCTACGGGAGGATTAATCATGTTCAGTCGCCAATCGTGATCGCGAACTCAGGGCAGTTTCCCGCCGCGAGTTTCGCCTTCGCCAGTTGTTCGTCGTTGAGGTCGCCAATAACGACGACAACAGCAGTTCCCAAATCGTCGCAATCAAACAGGTCGGGGGCGAGGCTGTAGCAGCGGCCGTGTCCCTGACACTTCTCGGTATCGAGGTGGATCTTCATGACAACTCCGATTGGGGGTTTGTGTTTCGTTGATCCTCTCACGGTCTGCCCACAGAGGTGAAGCCACTGAGGGTTGGCAGGTGAGAACCGCTAATCGGGCGGGGCATCTTGCGGCTGGGGCTTCGGACAGATGCCTTGTGGGAGGATCGATCGTGGACAAATTTGATGAATCCGACAGAGCGATGCTGCGAAAGGCGATGAAGCGTCGACTCCAGGGTCGAGGTGTGGTGAGCGGTTCGATTGTCCTGCCCGCAGTCCCGAATATGGTCGATGAGTACGTCGCTATGTGTGACGAAGTCTTCACCGGGTTCGGTATCTCCTTCGCCGAAGAGCAACTTCATCAATTGCGCAGCGTGCTGAGTGAGCAACTCGCAATCGCCTACGCGGCTTCTCCTCGATCTGAGATTGTCATTACCTACGACAAGCCGGTCGGTATGCAGGTCAACTATTTCGTGAAAGCTCAATGGGCCGGTCTCGAGGACGCGTACGACAACTGGGTTGCAACGCGCGAGCCTCCGTACTTTGGCGAACACCCTGATGCAATGGTCACATCACTCGTTGACAACGTTGCGGAACCTCATTCATTTCACATTCTTGACATCGGTTCCGGGACTGGCCGTAATGCACTCGCGCTTGCTCGTCGCGGGCATCCAGTCGATGCGGTGGAACTGTCTCCGAAATTCGTCGACATCCTCCGTCGCGAAGCAAAGGGCGAGAAGCTTGACGTGCGCGTGATTCAGTCGGACGTTTTTGCCGCGACCGATGATCTGCGCCGTGACTACAAAATGATCGTTGTTTCGGAAGTCGTCTCCGATTTTCGTTCTATGCAGCAACTGCGTGACGTGTTTGTGCTCGCGTCGAGATGCTTGGCGCCCGGAGGAGTGCTCGTCTTCAACAGTTTTTTGGCAGAGCACGAATACATCCCTGACGACGCCGCAATCGAACTCGCTCAGCAGTGCTACTCAGCGATCTTCAGTCGTGCCGACCTCGCTGCTTCATCGGCTGGGCTTCCATTCGTTCTCGAACGAGAGGAGTCGGTTCTGGATTTCGAAAAGGCGAATTCCGCTGCTGAGTCTTGGCCGCCGACGACTTGGTATGAGGGTTGGGTGAGTGGCCAGGACGTTTTCGACGTGGCTCGTGAGGACTCGCCGATTGAGCTGCGGTGGTTTGTGTACCGACGGAGTTCCTAGCGGTGTTTTTGGGGTGAAAGCCCCTGCGATTCTCAGGTAGTGTCAACGCAATAACGGGTCCAACTAGGGAGAACACGACAGTCGTGAGGGCGAAAAAAGCAGGGCTAGTTTCCGGAGCATTCTTGGGATTCTTTTCGCTTCTCGTGGTGCTGGGTGCGTGTTCGAGTTCGGCAAAGAAGGCGTCGTCATCTTCAACGACCTCCTCGTCGATTGTCACGACAACTTCAACAACAACCGGCGCAGCAAGTTCGACAACGACAGTCACGGCAGCTTCCGGTAACGCGCGCTCTTCAACTTCCGCTTCGGGCGGATCGGTGGCACCCGCGCCCGATCCCGAACCAACGCCCGAGCCGACACCTGAACCGGCACCTGAACCGACACCCACTCCGGGACCAGATCCCGTCGCGTGTCTTACCGAAGTCCAAGCTTGGCTGCCGGCGAATCGTCAGTATCTCCTCGACAACGCATTCAGTGTTTCCATCATTGTTGGAACTATCGAAAATCAGTTCCCAGAATGCACCTCCGACTTCCTCGTTCAAGACGGAACGGCCCTTCATCCCGATGCCGGTGAATTGTTTGGTGCGGGATTCAGTTTCGACTCGGAGTCATGCAGTGCGTTTGTTTCGTGCGCGGGTGGTCGCGGCGGACTTGTCCTCGGCAACGGTGGCGATGGCTACAACGGCGGCGCTGGTGGCGACGCTGGTCAGTACGGAAATGGCGGCAATGGCGGCAACGGTGTTGACGGTGCCGCTGGAAGCAATGGAGTGAATGCCTCGGTAGCAGGTGGATCTGGAACCGACGGTTCCAATGGTGCCGCCGGCGGCAAGGGTGGTAACGGTGGTGCCGGTGGCGCCCTTCTCGGTGACGGTGGCGCCGGCGGATACGGCGGAGCTGGCGGCGATGGCGGTAACGGCGGCACTGGCCTCGCCGGCTTGGCGGGACTAACTGCGGGCGATGCTGGCGGTGCAGGCGGCTCCGGTGGCAATGCCGGCGACGGCGGAAATGGTGGTGACGGCGGCCTCGGCGGCGCCGCAAATGCTGCAGACGGTTTCGCGGGAATCGACGGTGTCGGAGGTTCGGCAGGAGTTGGTGGGAACGGTGGCAACGCCGGTTCGGGCGGTAATGGCGTTGTAGGAAGTGCAGGTCTCGCCGCGGGTGTCGCAGGTCTCGACGGTGGCAAGGGTGGCGCCGGTGGTCGTGGTGGAAACGGCGGTGCCGGCGGTACCGGCGGCAGCGGTTCAGATAATGGCGAAGATGGTGTTGGTGGAAATGGCGGCAATGCCGGCAACGCCGGTGATGGCGCAGATGGCGGGCAAGGTTTCGATGCGGTGAGCATCAGCGGCTCCGACGCTCAGGAGGCCGGCAGCGATGCGGGCAACGGTGGTACCGGTGGAGCCGGTGGTGTTGGCGGAAACGCTGGCCTCGGTGGCGGTAAGGCTGGTGCAGGCTTCTACGGACTCGGCGGTGACGGCGGCGACGCTGGCAGTGGTGGCCGCGGCGGCAACGGTGCAGACGGCACGAGCGGTGAGAACGTTTCGCTTCTTAATCGCGCAGGTTCAGCTGGCGGTACAGGCGGCTCCCCAGGTTCCGCGGGCGTCGGTGGCAGCGGTTTCATTGCTGGCGCGAATGGCGCTTGGGGCAAGGGTGGCACCGGAGGTTCCGGCGGTAACGGCGGCTCGATGAAATCTGCAGGTGAAGCCGGAGGATCGGGCGGTACCGGAGGCAAGGGCGGAGCCGCGGAGAATGGCTCGGCCGGCGACGGGGGCCGCGGTGGTAATGGCGGAGCCGGGGCATTGGGTGGCGGCAAATATGGGCTTGGCGGAACGGGTGGCACGGGCGGCACGGGTGGTGTCGGTGGTTCCGGGGGGTCGGTCGGAAGCGGTGGAAATGGCGGCGCGGCCGGCAACGGGGGAGATGGAGGCAACGGTCGCGACGGAACGGCTCAGTACCGAGATGGCGTAGCCGGAGGGGCTGGTGGCGCAGGTGGAACCGGCGGCCTCGGCGGATACGCGGGCTACGGGAATGGGAACGGTGGTTCTGCCGGCAATGGCGGAGCCGCAGGTAACGGCGGTAATGGATATAACGGATCCGCCGGATCTCCCGCTTTTAGTCCAAACGGAACTGACGGCGGAAATGGCGGAAGTGCGGGCGCGGCTGGCGCTGCGGGCACCCCTGGTGAGCCCACCAAAGGTGGTGGGCGAGGAAAGAGCGGAGCGTCAGGTACGGCCGGCCCGGTCGGCAATGGGGGCAATGGTGGTAACGGCGGCGAAGGATTCTCGTCGACCGGCCGGGGTATCGCGGGAGGAAATGGTGGCGCGGGCGGATCCGGTGGAAATGCCGATGGTGGCAACGCAGGCAACGGCGGAAACGGTGGGAAGGGCGGGTCTGGTTCCAACGGTGCAGAAGGCAAAGGCTGGAACGGATCGAACGGCGGCAGCGGTGGAACCGGCGGATCAGGCGGCAACACCTCGACAGGCGGAACGAATGGCAACGGTGGTAACGGCGGAGACGCAGGCGCCGCCGGCAACGGAGGTAGCGGGGTAAGTGGAACTGAGGCCTCGCCTGACGGTGGCGACGGTGGTAACGGTGGCGATCCTGGAAAGGCTGGTAGCGCTGGAGTCAGCGGCACTGGCGGTACCGGTGGCAAATCGGGGCTTAAGGGCGCTACGGGTAGTGGAGGTAACGGCGGTAACGGTGGTAACGGAGTTGCTCGAATCGATTCCGATTTGCCCGGTGGTGACGGTGGCAAAGGCGGAGCTGGTGGTGCAGTTGGAAATGGCGGCACCGGTGGCGCAGGTGGCGCGTCGGTTTCGACCACAAGCAAGTCGGCTGTCGGCGGTAATGGCGGTGCAGGTGGCAGTGGTGGCGCTGCAGGAAATGGCGGCACCGGTGGCGCGGGCGGCGCAGTGAGTTCGTCCATAAGCAACTTTGCTCTAGGCGGCAACGGCGGTGAAGGTGGCAGTGGTGGCACGGCAGGAAATGGCGGAACCGGTGGTGCCGGCGGCGCATCGACGATGGTGGCGGGCGGTTCTGCTCAAGGTGGAAATGGTGGGAAGGGCGGAATTGGCGGCTCGTCGTCTGGGAACTCTGGAAACGGCGGGGACGGCGGTTCTGCGAGCACAACCGCTGCTAGCGGTGGCTCTGCTCAGGGTGGAAATGGCGGGATTGGTGGAGCTGCCTCGAGTGGGAACGCCGGAAGCGGCGGACTCGGCGGAAACGCCCTTGTACAAAGCGACGTGACGGCGTCGGCGACTGCCGGAAATGGTGGCGATGGCGGCGCCGCTGGGGGCAAAGGCGGGCTCGCCGGTTCTGCCCTCGCTATCGGTGGAGGAAACGCCACATCTGGCGCCGATGGTAACGACGGATAGGTGCAGAACCGTCGCCAAAGATGCCCCGAGTGAAAGTGTGGAAACGATTGATTCTTGATTCTTTCGTGGATGCCTATGGCGTCGAGGTGTTCATCAGTTGGTGGCCCGTTAACGCGCCTCGTTCGGTCGTCATTATTTCTCATGGAGCGTCGGAACATTCGCTTCGCTATACGCGCTTCGCTGCTGATCTGAATGCAGTGGGCATCGCAGTTGTTGCGCTCGACCAGCGTGGTCACGGACGCACAGGTGCCTCAACTGGTGTTGGTTTGGTTGGCCCGGGCGGGGGAGCGGCGCTCATCTCCGATCTGCATGAAGTTCGCACTCAAGCCGAAGATCGATTTCAAGGTGTGCCCGTGTTCCTCTTCGGACATTCTCTTGGATCATTAATTTCAAGCGCGTATCTCGTTCATCATTCGCAAGGCCTGGCCGGAGCGGTGCTGTGTGGATATGCCGCCGACGTCAACGGCGTCGATGCGATGGGCGAGTTACTCAACGGTTTCGCAGAAATGCGTGATGAGTCAGCAGCAGCAGTCTTGGCGGCAAACAACGCTCCGTTTGAGCCTGCGCGCACGTTGTTCGATTGGCTTAGTGGCGATGCAGCGGAAGTTGATGCGTACATCGCCGATCCCTATTGCGGTGACAACAATCCGATTTCCTTCGGTTACCTCATCGACGTGTTCGACATTGTTGCTCCGGCTGTTACTGACTTGTCGAAGATTGAATGTCCGGTGATGGTGATTGCCGGCGATCAAGATCCAGCAGCGGGAATGGGTGCGTTTGCCTCGGGCATGGCCGACGCGCTGCGCGCCGCAGGTGTGCGCGCAGATGTAAAGCTGTACGAAGGCGCTCGTCACGAACTTCTGAATGAAACCAATCGCGACGAGGTCACGACGGATCTTGTCGAATGGATTCTGCGTAAGGCCGAGTAGCCCGAGGGCGAAGAGCGCCTGACAATTGGTTAGGAACGGCCATCGCTGAATCGGCGGCGTCGCGCTGCGAATGCCATCCCCGATCCGATGAGGGAAGCGCCCGCACCGACAATAAGCATTTCGGAAGAGTTCAATCCGGTGAAGGGAAGCCCGCCGTTGACGCTCGTCGGATCCGGAGTCGGTTCGGTCGTCGAGATCGCCGTCACCTCTCCATTTGCATTGAGCGAGAAATACACCGAACGCTCCACCGGGTTTCCGTTGGCGTCGATGCCAGAAACCGTGATCGCATGCGAGCCAGCAGGTGTGTTGGCCGGGATCGTGACGTACTGAGAAAAGTTTCCATTTGCATCGGCGAAGCCGGTAGCGAGAACGATTGGCTCAGAGTGGATCACCACGGACACCGTCGAACCAGGTGAGAGGTCGGTAAGCGTTACGAGGGTCTGGAGGTTTCCTGAGCGAACGCTGTCGCCAGGAGCGAAGCCCGGAACGACTGCACCTCCATTCGGAATGGTGGATGTCGTTGTGGGCGCCGTGGTGCTCGTCGTCGGTACGGGGTCGGTCTGAGTCTCGAACGCTCCGATATCTACCTTGCCGTGAAACACCCGAGGGAAACCCGCGCCGCGCTGGTCGTAGTCATTACCGGTGAACGTCGCAACAGGATCCGGGCCGGCGTCGACCGCTGGTGAACCAGCAAGCAGCGCCATGGTCTTGGTCGTTCCACCATTGTCGGCGAGTGCGCCCAGGAGCGGGTCAGCGAATACGTCGTTGGTGCTGTTGTGAGTGAGACGAGAGTCGATCTCGCCGATGACCGAATTGGTGGAAGTGAATGAACCAGAAGAGCCGCAATACAGCGCGAAGTCGGCCAGGCCGGAAGCTCCGGAGGTGTTGCCCGAGTTGATAGATCCGGAGAGGGTCACCACAGCAGTGGGACCGCAGATGTCGATTCCGCCGCCGCGATTGGCTGCACTGTTGGCCGAAATGGTGGATTGATTGATCGTGAGCGAAGAGCCGGCCTGGACGTAAACGCCTCCACCGCCGTGGCTAGCTGCATTCTCCGTGATGGTCGAGTTGTTGATTGTCGCGTTGTTGCCGGCGCCCTCGAAGATGAACCCAGCGCCGCGGTTCGCTGTGTTGTTCGAAAGGGTCGAGTTGCTCACGACGAAGTTGACGTCGGATGCGATGTACGCGCCACCGCCGTAGGTGCCGGAGTTCGAGTCGATGGTGGAGTTCGAGATGGAGACATCGCCGGTGATGTCGCCGGTGAACATCATGCCGCCACCGAATCCACTTGAGACGTTGCCTGTGACGTTCACATCGTTGAGCGTGATATCGGCGGAATGCTCGAAGTGGAGCGCTCCTCCGTATGAACCTGCGGTGTTGTTCGCGAACGAAGAATTGGTGATCGTCGTGTTCGCGTAGTTCCCGACGTAGATGGCGCCGCCTCGGTCGTTTCCGTGGTTCGTGTCGAATGTCGAGTCTGTTATCTCGAGGTCACCCGAGTTCAGCGCCCAGATCGCACCACCGAAATCGGCGCTCGATTCGCTGATCGAGACGTCGTTCACAGTGAGCTTTCCTGAGTTGTCCGACAGGATTCGGATTTTCGACAAGGTGATTCCGCTAACAACTGCGTCACCGGTTCCGCTGATTCGGAAGCCATCAAAAGCGCCATTGAGGCCGTTGGTGGTGATCGTGAGATCGCCGGAACCGGGGCCGGTAATTGTCACAGCAGGAGTCTGGATCTGGCCTTTTGTGAGGGTGATGGCGGAAATGGCGGCATCGAAGGTGATGGTGTCGCCATCCACTGCTGCGGCTGCAGCGTCTCGGATCGTGCAGTTGCCAACTGTGGCGTCGGTGCAATGACTTGCGTCGACCCAGTCGTCGCCGTTGCTGTCGACGGTGATGGTCGAGCTCGCCGCAGCTGAACCGGCCAAAGCGGTGAGCAGTGCCGCAGCGCCGCCAACAACGAGAACACCTGCGCTGCCCAGAGCGCCGCCTGAGCGAGAGATAGAACGGCGAGTCGCTCGGTTGGGCGGCGTGGCTGCGGGACGAATAGTGCTCATGAGATCTTCCTTCGACGTCGTCTTCGTATGAAGCCGGTACTTTAGACCGTCGCCCCGGCGAGCAAAGACGTGAGTGCTCAAAGAGGACGGCAATACTTGTGAGTCTGTTTCGGCTGATAATCGGACGCGACTGGAGGGCCGAATGGGCGGCCCTCCAAGTACCTGTGGTTGCCCTCACGATGTAAGCGATCGCCCGCTAACAACCTTTGGTGGAGCTGGGGGGAATCGAACCCCCGTCCGTCTGGTGAGAACTGTCCGCGCTACGACCATCCCCGAGTCAGTGGCTTACGGCAACCACACCGCCGGGTCGGATGAGGCCGAAACCTCGCCGCCGGATCTTTCTCCGATGCCAACGGTCTTTCCCGTCGTCAGCCTTCTTTCAGACTGTCACCCTCCGCTTCTGTTGCCGGGCTGCGGAGAGCAGGCCCCGTGCGCCATTGCTGGTCACGATTTCTCTCTACCTACTGACGGATCAGGCGGCGAGAGTCAACTGCTCATCGGCGGTTGATTTTGTGCCCCCGTTTAAGGAGTCTGAGGCCACTCCGGTCGCACGATCCAGCCTTCGGTCCCGACGTCGAAACCGATCAGCCCCTGATCGTCTCTGTTCAGATGCGTACAACAGCGTTGCCAGCAACGGAAGCAGATCGCTGAAGACTACCGGCGGGGTGCGTCATCACACCATTGAGATGTCGCTGCGGGCCAGATCGCAAGAGACCACGCTGCGTCGATGGGTTCTTATCGACCAATTTGTTCAGTTCACAAGACGCTGGAAGAACGGAACGACGTACGGCACTGACGCCTTTCCCGCCTTCATGTGGTCGACGCCTTCCATGACCTGTTCTGTTGCTTGTGCGTTACCCATGCCGACGTACATCGCTGTGAGTTCGGCAGTCGTTGAAGGCGTGATGATCTTGTCGGCTGTTCCCTGCGTGAGAAGGAGGGGAGCGGCGATGGGTGATTGTGCTGCTGTGTTGAGCGCGAACTGACTTGCCCACGGCGCTGTGGTCGCTGGATCCGCACTCCACATTCGGCCTTTCAGGATGAGGTCATTGATGCCGAGTTCGATATCGCTAAGTCGCGATCCACCCACGACACACTTTTCGCTCACCGCATGCACGCGCTTACTGAGCGATGCTTTCACGACGGTTGACTCCTCGTATCCAAAGAGGTCAGACCACGAAGTAACTGCGTACGAGCCCAGCACTGCTCCGGCGAGTGTGTCCTTGTCAGCCTGAAACAGCGGCACAAGCAATCCAGCTGGTGCAGCGGCAGCAACCCCAAGGAGGTGGAGTTCGGGTGCGTACGTCGAAGAGATCTGGCCCGAGAAAAGCGCGGCCTGACCACCTTGTGAGTGACCGAATACGAAGTAGTTCGGCGAGGCGCCGGTCTCTGGAAGATTTTGTGCAGCGCGCACGATGTCGATGGTTCCCTGTGCCTCGCTCGCGCCAACCAAATACGGATGCATCCCGTCCGTTCCGAGTCCCTGATAGTCGGTGGCAACGACGACCCATCCGAGGTCCAAGAATTCGCTTAGTCCCTGAACATCCTCGTAGGGCTTTGGTGAACGCGAGGGCGCACATTGGTCTTCGATGCCCGTGGTCGGATGCGCCCAACTCACTACGGGTCGTCCGCCAGAAGGAACTGGACTCGTCGGGGCAAACACCATTCCAGTCACGACGATCGGTTCACCGTTGATTCCACTCGATGTGTACATGACCCGCCACGCCTGCGACTCAGGGAATGGCGCGTTCATGGTTTCAGAACGAACCACGGTTCCGGGAGCACCGGCTGGAATTGATGCAGGTGCGTTGTAGAAGGTTGAGTTGAAGACGTTGGTCGACGTTGATCCACACGCAACGAGAATGAGGGCGCTGAGCGCAACTGTCGTGACGAAAGTGATTTTGATGCGCATGGTCGACCTCACCTTGTAAGTGATGCGAGGCTAATAGTCATCACGCCACTCACTGGGTTAGGGGACTTCGCATGGCCAGCCATTCCTACGACATCGAGGCAACGTCAACAGCGCCGATCGAGATTGTCTTCGAGGTGATTGCCGACGCGCCGGGATGGTCGCGTTGGAACAAGTCAATTGGCCGTGCATCGTGGGATGTTGAGGGCGATCCGGCCCCGTGGGGAGTCGGTGCTGTGCGAGCGCTCGGAGCGAAAAGCGGTCCGCTGTCGCGAGAGCAGATCGTGGAATTTGAAGCCCCCAATCATCAGGCGTACGTCATTGTCTCGGGCCCGATGCCGATTAAGGGCTACCGCGCCGATGTGCATCTCACGTCAACGGCTGACGGTGGAACCCACATCTCATGGAAGGGCTCGTGGGCGACACGAGTACCCGGAGTGTCAGCCTTTCTTACAAAGATGGTTCGTGGATTCGCAACCGGCGCTGCAAAAGAAGCGCAACGACTTCAGAAGGAGCGCGCTTAGTCCTCGCCGCGTTTGCGCGACCTGCCAAGTGCTTGATCCGCTTCACGCTTCGCTTCGCGTTCAGCAATCGCTTGGCGGCGATCACCCTTCGTGCGTCCTCGCGCCAGACCCAGTTCGATCTTCGCTCGACCACCAGAGAAGTAGAGCGACAATGGAACGATCGAGAGTCGTTCAAGATCTACGCGCATTCGCCAGCGTTCAATCTGCTCCCGATGTAACAGCAGCTTTCTCTTGCGATCGGGCTCGGCCAAGTCGTGCGCGCCACTTGTTCCCCACGGCGCAATGTGCATTCCGATGAGCCACGCTTCGCCTTGATCGAAGCGAGCAAATGATTCTTTGATCTGCACCTGCGCCTGGCGCAGGGACTTGACTTCAGATCCACGCAGAACAAGCCCGGCTTCGACAGTGTCGAGAACCTCGTAGTCGTGACGAGCCGACCGATTGGTCGCCACAATCTTCTTTGCAGTCGGATCGTCTTTGGTCGCCATGGGAAGCAGTCAGGCTACCGGTGGAAACCGGCGCGAGGTCAGCCGCCAGTCAGGGGTGCGCCCGGTGCCGGAACTCGGCAGCCGCCATCGACATCGAGGATCTGATTGAGTCGTCCTTGAGAAACCCACATGCCGACGCAAAGGCCGAGGTCAACAATTTCAGAGTCGCTGAATGCCGTGCGCAAGCGAGCCCAGAAGCGATCGTCCATCGAAAGATGATCAAGTGCGAATCGCTCGGCGAATTCGGCAGCAAGGACCTCGCGTTCACTGAAGCCGTCCCATGACGCGTTGCCAACCTGCGCGTAGAACTCTTCGTCGATTGAATCAGCCTCCGCAGCGCGTGCGGGAGCATCGCGGCCCGATCGCCATCCGAGACACAACTGACACTCATTGATCTGTGCGATCCGAATTCGAGCCGCTTCAAATTCTCGAAGCGGGAGCGCGGACTTCTCGTAGACAGCGGAAGAGAACTGCGCGGCAGGGATTGAAAGTTCTGGCGCCGCACCAGTCCAGACGTGGATGAGCGGATCGGCACCTTCGGGCACGGAGATACGAGGCATATCGACACGCTATGACGCGACCGACCAACCCGCTCGCACTTTCGGCGGAGCGGTAACCTCGCTGCGTGCTTCAGCTTCCGGCCACGGTCCTCAACGACCTCCTTGCCCACCTTTCTGATGGGCTTCCCGACGAGGCCTGTGGGTTGCTCGGCGGCAAACTCGGGACCGGCGCAGACCCATGCGTGGTCGATTCTTGGTATCCGAGTCCCAATCGTGCGTCCTCGAGTCGGGTCTACACAATCGACCCGAAGGTGCACCTGCAGGCTGATCGTGATGCCGAAGACCGCGGTTCAGAACTCGTTGGCGTGGTGCACTCCCACACCCATTCCGAGCCGTACCCGTCTCCGACCGATGTCGTTCAGGCTCCTGATCCGGCCTGGCACTACGTCATTGTCTCGTTCCGTTTGGGCCAGCCGATGGTCCGGTCCTACCGAATCATCGAGGGCGAGATCCTCGAAGAACCCGTTCTGGTTCTGGAGGGGTAGATTCCAGACCTCTTGGGTCGACATTTGGCCCGCCGGTCGTCCACAATGGTGTTCCGGTTTGAATCCCCCCTTTACACCGCGTCTCTAGAGGTCCTCGATGGCTGTTTACTCCTCGGTACTCGACATAATCGGCAACACACCGATAGTCGACGTCTCGGTGCTCAGCCCAAACCCGAATGTGCGCATCCTCGGGAAGATGGAAAGTCAGAACCCGGCAGGTTCAGTGAAAGACCGCATTGCGCTTTCGATGATCCAAGACGCCGAGGCCGACGGAACCCTCACACCCGGCAAAACCATCATCGAGCCGTCTTCGGGTAACACCGGCATTGCGTTGGCAATGATCGCCCGCATCAAGGGTTATCCCATCAAGATCGTGCTCCCCGAGAATGTGTCGATTGAACGTCGACAACTGCTCGAGATTTTTGGCGCTGAGGTCATCATGTCGCCTGGCTCTGAAGGTTCGAACGGGGCTGTGAAGCGTGCGATCGAATTGGCCGAGCAACATCCCGAGTGGGCATTCCTTTACCAATACTCAAACGAAGCGAATCCGCAGGCGCATTACGACACAACTGGCCCCGAAATTTGGGCCGATGTTCCCGAGATCACACACTTCGTTGCTGGGCTCGGAACTTCCGGAACGCTCATGGGTGTCGGTACGTTCTTGAAAGAAAAGAACCCGAACATCAAGGTTCTTGCCGTTGAACCTCCGCTTGGTGAAAGCGTTGAAGGTCTGCGCAATCTCGACGAGGGTTACATCCCGCCTGTGTATGAAAAGTGGGGCGGACCAGAACTTCTCGACGGCAAGCGAATCGTTCGTCCGCGCGAGTCCATCGAATACACGCGTCTCCTTGCCGAGAAGTGTGGCATTTTCTCGGGCATCTCGGCGGGTGCCGCTCTTGCCGGGGCTGTACGTGTCGCATCGCAGATCGAGTCGGGCACGATCGTGTTCATCGTTTGCGATGGTGGCTGGAAGTACCTCTCAACCGGTGCATGGACTGACGACATCGACGACGTCGTCGACCGCGCTTCGAAGATCATCTACTTCTAAGCGCACCCGTTCCGGCCACTGTGGGGGAGTACCCTCACACCGTGGATTCCCGGCCGATCGGCATGTTTGATAGCGGTTTCGGTGGTCTCACCGTGGCCCGTGCGCTGATCGATCTTCTGCCCAACGAAGATCTCGTTTACGTCGGTGACACCGGCCGTTATCCGTACGGACCGAAAGATCTTGGCGAGGTGCGCGAGTTCGCCCTTCAAATCACCGAACACTTGTTGCGAAATCACGACGTCAAGTTGGTGGTCATCGCATGCAACACCGCCTCTGCCGCTGCACTCGACGAATTGCAAAAAATCACACCGGTGCCTGTCATCGGTGTGATTGAACCAGGGGCAGCTGCGCTGCTCGACGCAACTCGCAATGGTCGCGTCGGAGTCATCGGAACAGTCGGAACAATTGGTTCGGGCGCGTATCAACGTGCAGTTGCGCAGAACAGTGCTGCAGTTGAATTGTCATGTGCAGCCTGTCCGGGGTTTGTTGAGTTCGTCGAGCGTGGCGAAACCGAATCAGAGCAGGTGCACGTGCTGGCTGAGCGACTTTTGGCGCCACTCGTCGATGCCGATGTCGATTCACTGCTGCTTGGTTGCACTCACTATCCATTCTTGGCTCGGACGATTTCCGACGTGATGGGTCGAGAGGTTGTACTCGTCGATTCCGCCGACGCAACCGCGTTCTGCGTCAGCGACATGCTCCGGTCTGGCGATGCGCTCAGAGACGGAGCCGAGCGTGGGGGAGTCCATCGGTTTGAGTCCTCGGGAGACATCGAGGCGTTTCGAGCCTTGGGGCGACAACTTCTCGGGCCTGAACTCGATGATGTAGCTCCGATTACTTGGCCTGAATATAGGGACTAGTCAGCGAGTGGTCTCCATTGACCTAGGAGGCTTGGCTGCTATTGTCTACCAATCCAGTCGAAAAGGTCGTGAATGTCGTTCACGGTCATCTCCCAACGAAAAGATCGCACAGTGACGACGCTTACCCATTTGCAGCGCCTCGAGGCGGAGAGCATCCAGATCTTCCGTGAAGCCGTTTCCGAAAGCGAACGGCCGGTCATGCTCTATTCGGTGGGCAAGGACAGTTCGGTGATGTTGCACCTTGCGTTGAAAGCGTTTGCGCCTTCGCCGCCACCGTTTCAACTGCTTCATGTTGACACCACCTGGAAGTTTCAGGAGATGTATGCGTTTCGCGATCAACTCGTGAAGGAACGGGGCCTCGATTTATTGGTTCATCGGAATCCCGAGTGCGTCGAACGCGGCATTAATCCTTTCGATCATGGTTCGGCCACGCACACCGACATGTGGAAGACCGAAGGGTTAAAGCAAGCGCTTGATCTCCACGGTTTCGATCTTGCATTCGGTGGGGCTCGACGTGACGAGGAGAAGTCCCGAGCGAAGGAACGAATCTTCTCGATTCGCTCAGCGCAGCATCGATGGGATCCAAAGCAACAGCGCCCCGAGCTTTGGAGCCTGTACAACGCACGCAAAGCGCCGGGCGAAAGTGTCCGGGTCTTCCCGATTTCAAATTGGACCGAACTCGACATCTGGCAATACATCCATCGCGAACAAATACCGATTGTGCCTCTGTATTACGCGGCCAAACGTCCTGTCGTTGAGCGTGATGGTGCGCTGATCATGGTCGACGACGATCGCATGCGGCTTCAGCCCGGCGAAGAACCTCAGATGCGTAGCGTCCGGTTCCGCACACTGGGCTGTTATCCGCTCACTGGTGCAGTTGAAAGCGAAGCAGACACGCTGACCGGAATCATCCAGGAAATGTTGCTCACCACGAGTTCCGAACGTCAGGGTCGCGTTATCGATCACGATTCCAGCGGATCAATGGAAAAGAAGAAGCAAGAGGGGTACTTTTAATGGCGCACGCAGCTGACGATCTCCTCGAAACAGATATCGACGCGTATCTCGATCGGCATGAACACAAATCGATGCTCCGCTTCATCACATGCGGAAGCGTTGATGACGGCAAGAGCACGCTCATTGGCCGCCTCCTCTATGACTCGAAGCTTGTGTTCGAAGATCACCTCGAAGCACTTGAAGCTGATTCGAAAAAGGTTGGAACGCAAGGCGGCGAACTCGATTTCGCTCTCCTCGTCGACGGCCTCGCCGCAGAGCGTGAACAGGGCATCACCATCGACGTCGCCTACCGATTCTTTTCGACCGAACGACGCAAGTTCATCGTGGCCGACACGCCGGGACATGAGCAGTACACCCGCAACATGGTCACCGGTGCATCAACGGCCGACCTCGCAGTGGTTCTGATCGATGCTCGCAAGGGTGTGCTCACGCAAACGCGCCGTCACAGTTTCTTGGTCTCGCTGCTCGGTATTCGCAACATTGTCCTTGCGGTCAACAAAATCGACCTGGTCGACTACTCCCAAGAAGTCTTCGAACAAATTGAGCATGACTATTGCGAGTTCGCTGCCCAGATTGGCTTGAACGACATCACTTGCATCCCGATGTCAGCATTCCAGGGCGACAACATCACCGAAGTCGGCCCAAACATGCCTTGGTACGGCGGTGTGCCGCTCATTACTCACCTCGAGAATGTTCAGGTCGACGACGAACTTCAGTCGCGTCCATTCCGCATGCCAGTCCAGTGGGTGAATCGTCCCGATCTGGATTTCCGCGGGTTCTCTGGTCAGATATCCGGAGGCACGATTCGACCTGGTGACTCCATTCGCGTGCTTCCTTCGGGTCGTGCAAGCACTATCGATCGAATTGTCACATTCGACGGCGACCTCGACGAAGCGGTTGCCGGGCAGTCGGTAACTCTCACGCTTGCCGACGAAATCGATATCAGTCGTGGCGACGTCATTGCCACGTCACTTGCCCCGCCAGCAGTCGCCGATCAGTTCGAAGCGCACATCGTCTGGATGGATGATCACGAGATGCTTCCTGGTCGTCCGTACCTTCTCAAGATTGGCGCTCGTACGGTGAGCGCCACATTGGCGCAGCCGAAGTACAAGGTGAATGTCAATACGCTCGAACATGTCGCCGCCCGCACGCTTGAACTCAATGAAATCGGCGTCTGCAATATCAACCTCGATCGACCGGTTCCCTTCGATCCGTACGACGAGAACCGTGAGATGGGCGGATTCATTCTCATCGATCGTTTCACCAACGCAACCGTTGCCGCAGGCCTCCTTCATTTTGCACTACGTCGTTCTGACAACGTTCACTGGCAGGCGATTGAGGTCGACAAGAACGCGCATGCATTGCAGAAGGGTCAGAAGCCGTGTGTTGTGTGGTTCACCGGCCTTTCCGGTTCCGGCAAGTCGACAATCGCGAACATTGTTGAACAGAAACTCCTCGAACAAGGTCGCCACACCTATCTGCTCGATGGCGACAATGTTCGGCACGGCCTGAATAAGGACCTCGGCTTCACCGATGCCGATCGCGTCGAGAACATTCGTCGTGTTTCTGAAGTTACGGGTCTGATGGTCGATGCTGGTTTGATCGTGCTTGTGTCATTCATCTCTCCCTTTATCGCGGAGCGTCGTATGGCTCGTGAACGTGTCGAAAGCGGTGAGTTCATTGAGGTGTACGTCAAGACGCCGATCGAAGTTGCCGAGGAGCGCGATCCGAAGGGGCTGTACCTCAAAGCCCGACGAGGCGAACTCGCAAACTTCACCGGTATCGACTCGCCCTACGAGGCCCCGGAATCTCCCGAACTCACTGTCGATACAACGTCCTTGCCGCCAGAAGCCGCGGCCGACACGATCATTGACTACTTACGCGAGCGCGGGTTCATCGACTGATCGTTGGTCAGTTGCGAACAATTACGGGTGGCGAGAATCCGTCTCGGCTCGATATTCGGACGCGAGATCAGCGATGGGTGCAGGAAGCGCGCCCACGGCAAGGTCGGCGATGGTGACAACTTCGAGCACGCGTCGCAGACTGGCGCGTACGGCCATCCACACCGTGGGGAGGTCTGCGGCTGCGCCAGTGTGCGTCATCGAACTGAGACTTTGATCGCGCACGGTGGCAAGAGGGCCATCAATGGCACGAAAGATGTCGGCGAGCGAAATCTCGTTGGCCGGCCGAGTCAGGACAAATCCGCCTTCGGGGCCCCGTTGGCTACTCACGAGTCGAGAGCGCTTGAGTTCAGTCATAATTCCGCGCAAAAACTTGAGAGGAATCCCCTGAGCCTTGGCGAGTTCCTCTGCCGTGACCGGACCATCGCCCCGAGTGGCCAACTCGGCCATGGCTCGGATGGCGTAGTCGACGCTCGCAGGAATGCGCATGTCGTGAGTCTCGCATGGAACGCAACAATGGGTGAGGCCGGCTGCATTTCGTAAGCGCAGGACCACTAGCGTTTGGCGATGCTCGTCACCGTGCTCGGATGCTCAGGGAGTTACCCGGGACGAGAATGTCCGTGCAGCGGTTATCTCATTCAGGACGGGACTTCGAACGTCCTCGTTGACCTTGGCCCCGGCTGCCTCGGATCGCTCCAACATCATCTCGATCTTTCCGAAGTCACAGCCGTTGTGCTGTCGCATTCGCATGCTGATCACTGGAGTGACCTCGCCGGACTCCATGTGGCCTCGCGGTATCGGTATGAGCGCGAAGGCTTGCCTGTTTGGGGGACAGCAGAGACCCGAGAGATCGCATCGCTTATGCCAGGCAATCTCGAACCAACGTTTGATTGGCACGTCACCGGAGACGGCGACGAGTTCGCGATCGGTTCCTTACGTTTTCGGCTCGAGCAAACAGATCATTACGTCGAAACCCACGCAATGCGGATTGAATCGACGAGCGGAAGTTCGATGGTCTATTCCGCTGACACGGGGCCTGAGTGGAGCATTGAACGTTTAGGCCGCGGTGTCGATCTCGCGTTGGTGGAAGCCACCTATGGAACTGATGTTGAAGCAGAAGGCACGAAGCACCTTTCAGCGCGGAACGCCGGAGAAATGGCTCGCGCGGCAGGAGCGAAACGCTGCGTGCTGACCCACTTTTGGCCGGAGTCTGATTTAGCGGTGCACGCTCGTAACGGAGAATCGGCCTACGGTTCTGCGGTTGCACTTGCATCCCCCCACGAGAGGTACGAATTGTGAGACCAGACGGCCGCCGCCCAGACGAACTCCGCGACATCACCATCGAACGCGACTTCACCGACGCAGCCACCGGTTCGGCGCTGATCCGATTCGGTCGCACAATCGTTCTTTGCACAGCGTCTATCGACGAAAGCGTTCCTCGTTGGATGAAGGGATCCGGTAAGGGTTGGGTCACCGCGGAGTACTCGATGCTTCCCGGTGCATCGCCCGAACGAGTTCGACGCGAGGTCAGTAAGGGATCTCCGTCGGGTCGCACCCACGAGATTCAACGACTTATCGGTCGCTCGCTCCGCGGCATCTGCGATATGGAAGCGCTTGGCGAACGCCAGGTTGTTGTCGACTGCGATGTCCTTCAGGCCGACGGCGGAACTCGCACCGCTTCCATCACTGGTGGCTATGTCGCGCTGCACGATGCCCTCACACGCGTTGTGCAGGCCGGCGGAATCCCGAAGCATCCGCTTACCGAGGCTTGTGCTGCGATCTCGGTTGGAATCGTTGACGGTGCTCCGGTGCTCGATCTTCCGTACGTAGAAGATTCGGCTGCCGAAGTCGACATGAATGTGGTCATGACTGAAAGCGGTCGATTCCTTGAAGTGCAGGGGACTGCCGAAGGAATGAGCTTCAGCCGCGCCGAACTCGATGAACTTCTCGGACTCGCCGAAGGTGGCATCCGTGAACTCTTCACGATGCAGAAGCTTCTTCTTTCCGACCCGCCACCGCGTCGGGACTGAGCACCGTGGTCGGTCGAAGCCTCGTATGTGCGAGTGCGAATCCCGACAAAGTTCGCGAGATCGAAGAGATCCTCGCATCCTGTGGCGTTGTTCTTGAACCGCGTCCTGCGACGGTTCCTGATGTCGAAGAGAACGCGGAAACTCTTGAAGGTAACGCTCGTCTCAAAGCAGTAGCGATTGCGGAGGCAACAGGGATGGGCGCTCTAGCTGATGACACGGGCCTCGAAGTCGACGCGCTCAAGGGAGCACCGGGAGTTCGCTCAGCGCGCTACGCCGGAGAACCCAGTGACTCCGCTGCGAATATCGAGAAGTTGCTCCGGGAACTTGAGTCCATCGGAGCCACGACGCCTGAACAACGCCGCGCAAGATTCCGCACAGTTGTTCTTGTGCATTGGCCCGATGATTCAGAAACGATCGCCGAAGGAACCGTTTCAGGTTTCATTGCAACGCAACGGCACGGGAACGGGGGGTTCGGTTACGACCCGGTGTTTGTTCCCGATGAAGGCGATGGTCGGACGTTCGCCGAAATGGACGCGACGGAAAAACATGCGATCAGTCATCGAGGTCGTGCATTGCGTTCCTTGGCGGAAGAACTCTCATGACGTTTCCATCAGAACCGCCGACGCCGCCGTATGCGCAACCTCCGACGACACCACCTCCTTCGATAGCGCCAACGTCGTTTGTTCCACAACGTCCACTCATCCGCTGGGGTCTTGGCGATGTGCTCATTGGTCTCGCACTTTGGCTGTTCGGCGGAATCATCGGTTCACTCGTTCTCGTGTCAACCGGCGATGTCTCGAGCTCGTCGATCACTGAACTGAGCCTCGGCGCCCTCACGATCAGCTTGGTGTGCGGCTGGCCGGGTTTCCTTGGGTGGCCAATCGTTGCGACCTACTGGAAGGGCCAGCGCAGCCTTCGACTTGATTTCGGACTCGATATTCGACCGGGCGATGTCGCGTGGGGTCTGCTTGGGGGAGCGGCGGCACTCGTCATCTCAGCCCTCGGCGGAATTGTGTGGGCGTTGCTGTCGGGCGATCCGTCTCCGTCGAATACCGAGTTCCTTCCGACAAAGCCGAGCGCATTCACAGCGATTGCAATTTTCTTTCTCGTTGCTCTCTGCACCCCAGTTGTCGAGGAGCTGTTCTTCAGGGGGCTCTTTCTCCGTTCGGTCGGCAGGAAGTGGAATTTGCCCGCCGCTGTGATCATTTCCTCGCTCGTCTTCGGAATGTTTCATGCGCAGGGCGATACATGGGGCCAAGCGGCGTTCATCGTCGGGGTCACCGCCTCGTATGGAGCGGTGTTCGCGTTGTTGGTGATTCGGGCCAAAGGACGACTCGGTCCTTCGATCGTCGCCCACATGTGCGTGAATGCGATCGGGGTACTCGGGGCGCTCTACCTCTGATCTGTCCTGCCTTACGCGTCGAAGATGGCAGTCGGCCCTGTAGCCTGCGTCAGTCGGTTCTCAGAAACCGATCCCAGTCCGTTGGAAGGAGCCCGATGTCGAATCCCCCGATCGCACCGCAGGTGGCCATGGCCGCCTCCATCGGAGACCCGGGAGCAGACATCTTCCGGATGCTCCTCAAGGATCGCATCGTGGTGCTTGGTAGCGACGTCAACGACGCCGTAGCCAACCAGATCGTTGCTCAGTTGCTCTATCTCGAAGGCGAAGATCCGGGCAAGGACATCTGGCTGTACATCAATTCACCCGGTGGTTCAATCACCGCTGGCATGGCCATTTACGACACGATGCAGTTCATCACTCCCGATGTCGGCACCATTTGCATGGGCCTCGCCGCCTCGATGGGACAGTTTCTTCTGTGCGCCGGAGCGGCAGGCAAGCGCTACACGCTTCCGCATGCGCGCATCATGATGCATCAGCCCCTTGGCGGCGTTCAGGGCCAGGCCTCTGACATTGCCATTCAGGCCGAACAGATGGCGTACATCAAGCGCCTCATGGCGGAGCGAATCTCGTTCCACACGGGTCAGGATGTCGATCAGATCCAAGTCGACTCCGAACGCGATCGTTGGTTCACTGCCGAGCAGGCCAAGTCCTACGGCATTGTCGACAACGTGATTGTGAAGCGCGGCGAACTTCTCTAAACCGTTTGCGCAACAGGCAAACGGCAATGGAATTCGATGTTGTCAGCGACGAGTTGTGGTCGTTGATTTCTGCGTGGTCGTAGACCTCAATGGCACACCGCAATTGGCGATCGACCAAGACTCGACTGCTTGGCCTGCCGCAGTGACCTCGTCGACGCGACCCTGGCGCTCGGCAAGTGCAGCCGTAAGCGCTGCCTTTTTATCGACCGGCGACGCTTGTACCGCTTCGGCGATCTCCTGAACGAAATCGGCGAGCACGGTGAGTTGTGAGTCGATGTCTGCGGGGGCAACCGCTTTGGCTCGCTCAAGTTCGGCAACTTGAGGGCCCAACGTGGTCGGATCGAGCGTGACAAGAGAACTTGAAAGCGCCGTGACAGCTCCGAGTTGCGTACACAACTTTTCCGCTGATCGAACCTGAGGCTTGTCCTTCAGCGCCCAAACGGTTCCGCCGGCAATGGCGATGACGACCAGTGTGACGGCGACGAGAACCGCCGATCGACGACCCGGTCGGAGAGAAGCCATTGATTCAGACGACGGAAGCTGCAGCCAACGAGCGAAGCTCGGCAGTGGCGTGTTCGAAACCCTCGGGGTCTCGGAACATTGCACTGCCTACGACAAACCGGTTCGCGCCAGCCGCAGCGGCCGAAGCGATGGTTGGTGGAGCGATGCCACCATCGATCTCGATATCGATATCGAGCCCACGCTCGATGACGATTTCGCGAAGGCGACGCATCTTGGTTTCAACTGAAGAGATGTACGACTGCCCGCCAAAGCCTGGGTTCACCGACATGATGAGTACAAGGCCAACCATGTCGAGCACCTCAACGATTGCTTCGAGTGGCGTCGCCGGATTGATGACGACCGCAGGAGTGGCGCCGAGTTCGCGGATACGGCCGAGTGTTCGATGCAAGTGCAGGCACGCCTCTTGGTGAACCATGATCGTGCTGCAACCGGCATTGACCATGGCATCGAGAATCCATGTTGGTTCGGTGACCATGAGATGCGCTTCGAACGGGATGCTGAGTAACGGACGGATCGAAGCGATGACCTCGGCGCCGAACGAGAGATTCGGTACAAAGTTGCCATCCATGACATCCCAGTGAATGAGGTTGGCACCGGCCTTCTCGAGTTCGACGCACACCTCGCCGAGTCGCGAGTAATCCGCCGTAAGTACGGAAGGTGAGATCTCGATTGGCCGTGGTGTTGAAGGAGTCGACATGGCGAACTTTCTTCGAGTTGATCGTTGTGGCGACGATACCCGCCTACGCTGCACAGGTGACCGATCTTTCTGGTTCTGATCGACCTATCAATCGCATGTCCGATCGCTCTGTGGTCGTCGACGTCGAACGTTTAGTTGCTGGTGGCGTCGGTTTGTCTCGTCGTGACGACGGCCGAGTGGTGCTTGTCGATGGCGGTTTGCCGGGTGAACGCCTCGAAGTTTCGGTTATCGAACGCCGGGGGAGCGAGCACGGCCGCATTATCAAGGTTCTGGCCGCTTCGCCCGGGCGTATTGAGGCCGAGTGCCCGCATGTGATCGAAGGTTGCGGTGGGTGCGACCTCGCTCATCTGCGCCACGATGCACAGCTCACCGCAAAGGTCGACATAGTTGCCGACGCACTTCGCCGGCTTGGTCGCTGGAAGGAGCCGGTCGTAAGAGTTGGCGCAGCGCTCGACCCATGGGGTTTCCGGACGACGATTCGAGCGGCGGTCGTTGGTGGCCGGGCTGGGCTTCGTATGGGCTCAAGCCACGAGGTTCTGACGCTTTCGTCGTGTGCGGTTACCCACCCGCGTCTTGAAGAGCTTTTGGTCAATGGCGACTTTGGTACCGCAACCGAAGTGACGCTTCGAGTCGGAACAGCCACTGGTGAACGAATCGCAGTTGTGACACCTTCAGCCGCTGGTGTTCGTCTTCCCTCCGATGTGCTGGTCATCGGCGTCGATGGACTCAAAGCCGGACGGCGGGCCTGGATTCATGAAGAAGTTGCTGGTCGCACATGGCGCATCTCGGCCGACTCGTTCTTCCAGACTCGTCCCGATGGCGCCGAAGCGCTCGTCAACGTCGTTGCCGAGATGGCTGCCGATGTTCTTGATGACAAGTCTCTTGATCAGCCGACGCTCGTCGATGCCTATTGCGGGGTCGGACTGTTCGCCGGAAGTTTGCTTGCGGGCCGCGAAGGCTGGCGGGGCGTGGCCGCAGAGCGAGGCCGATCTTCAGTGGCCGATGCAAAGGTGAATCTCGCCGATCTCGATGTACGAGTTGTTGGCTCTTCGATTGAGCGATTCCGAGTTCCGTCGGCACAACTCGTGATCGCTGATCCATCGCGGGCTGGTCTGGGCCGAAAGGCGGTCAAGGTCCTCGCAGCCGCTGATGCCGATCGATTCCTGCTCGTGAGTTGCGATCCCGCCGCGGCCGGTCGCGACATCGCCTTCCTGATGTCCGAGGGATATCAGCCGGTGGAGTCTGTGGTGGTCGACATGTTCCCCCATACGCACCACGTCGAAGTCGTGACACGACTTGATCGAGTGAAGATTTCCTGACTTCCTATTGTTGATCGATTAGGTCGGGATTAGGGTGGGCTCATGGCCGCCACTCCCACTCCAATCGATCCCCGTGGACCGCGCACCAATCAGGCTGTCCTCGCCGTGGTTCTCGTTGTCGGATTCCTCGCCGGACAATGGCTGGTTGTTCCAGTGTTCGGCGTGGTCCTGTTTCTTGGTGCGGCCTTTGGCCCGAAGTGGGGTCCGGTCCTTCGTTTCTACGGAACGTTCATCAAACCAAAGTTGAAGCCGCCGACTGAACTTGAAGACCCAAGACCGCCACGATTTGCCGCAACAGTTGGGGTCGTCTTTCTTGGTGCGTCGACGTTGGCGTTTCTCCTTGGTTCACCGGTAACCGGCTGGGTGCTCGCACTTATCGTCGCTGCACTTGCGGCAGCTGCTGCAACAACAGGCATCTGTGTCGGCTGCGAGATGTATGTCCTGCTCGTACGCCTTCGCGGTGGAGTTCGGGTCGTCACCATTGAGCGCAAAGAGAGCGAGCTCGTCGACGCCGAACGTCCGGAACGAAAAGGCGGATGGGTTCCAGTTCCATCTGCCCATCGAACTGGCCAACCGATCTGGTTGGTATTCACGACCGAGTTCTGCGCCGTGTGTCCCCGAGTTGTAGAGCAAATCTCTGCGCAGCAACCTGCTGATTCCGTGATCGTCCTGAACGTTGCCGAACATCTCGACCTCGCAAGCGCTTACAAGGTGCGTCGCGCTCCTACGGTGATCCATGCTGAGGCTGATGGAACCGTGATCGTGCGTTTAGCTGGCGCTGAATCGGTACGAGCGGAACTCGATGCGCTCGCACGAGAGTCCATTACTGTCGCTTGAATGTTCGCTGTAACTGCAACTTCTTTCGACGCTGACAACCCGCTTTCAGGACTAACGCTTGGCGAGGTTCCTGAGCCAGAAATTCCCGAAGGTTGGGCACTAGTGACGCTGCGCGCCGCCGCGCTGAACCATCACGACCTTTGGAGCCTTAAGGGAGTCGGTCTGCGTTCTGAGCAACTCCCAATGGTCCTTGGTTGTGATGGCGCAGGCATCGATGCTGACGGCAACGAAGTGATCATCCACGCGGTTATCGCAGATCCAGATGCAGGTGATGGCGATGAAACACTTGACCCTCGGCGATCGCTTTTGTCGGAACGATTCCCAGGCACGCTCGCCGAAAAGATCGCAGTACCGCGACGCAATCTGATTCCCAAGCCGTCGTCGCTCACATTTGAAGAGGCAGCGTGCTTGCCAACATCGTGGTTGACGGCGTATCGAATGCTGTTTACTCGTGCAGCGCTTCGTCCCGGCGACACGGTCCTCGTACAAGGCGCAGGCGGTGGAGTATCCACTGCCGCAATCGCACTAGCCCGCGCGGCGGGGCTTCGCGTTTGGGCAACGAGTCGAAGCGAATCGAAGAGGGCCCGAGCGCTTGAGTTGGGTGCCCACGCCACGTTTGCACCAGATGAACGACTTCCTGAGCGAGTCGACGCGGTCATCGAAACCGTTGGTCGAGCAACATGGGCGAGTTCGATTCGTGCAGTTCGTGCCGGGGGAGTCGTGGTGGTCTCAGGTGCAACCACAGGCGACGATCCTTCCGCCGATCTGACCCAGGTGTTCTTTCTGCAGCGATCGGTTGTTGGTTCAACGATGGGTACCCGAGGTGAGCTTCAACGTGTTGTTTCTATGGTCGCTGCGACCGGCCTTCGACCCGTGATCGACTCTGTTCGTCCACTCTCCGAGGCTCGATCCGGTTTCGCCGAGATGCTCGAAGGCGAGCAATTCGGAAAAATTGTGTTCACAATTTGAGTCGTTTTTGCCCCTTTCGGTGACCCACAGAAATGAGGGGACGAGACGGACGGCACAATCGGTCAGAAGATTTCTGACTTTTTTGCGCGATTGCCGCGATTCGCGCTTGAGACTGCGCGACGCTTACAGCCCCGGTCGTCACGAGCCACCACCGATGGTGGCCGTCGGGAATCAAGGAGAAAAGCGTGAACAAACGAGAGCTGGCCGCTGAACTCGCCGAGCGGCTCGACATCGACAAGAAGCAGGCTGTGGCCTTTGTCGAAGAGTTCATCATCACGATCACCGATACGGTCGCGACAGGTGAAGACGTGGTGCTTACCGGCTTCGCAAAGTTCCGTCGCGTGCAGCGCGGACCGCGCCTTGCCCGTAACCCGCAGACCGGTGCAACCGTCAAGGTTCCGGCCAAGAAGGCCGCCAAGATCACCCCGCTGAAGGCATTCAAGGATGCCGTCATCGCTGGCAAGAAGGCTCCGGCCAAGAAGGCTGTCGCCAAGAAGGCACCCGCCAAGAAGGCCCCGGCCAAGAAGAAGGCTGTTGCCAAGAAGGCTCCGGTTCGCAAGGCTCCGGCACGTAAGGCCCCTGCCCGCAAGGCACCGGCCAAGAAGACTGCAGCACGCAAGGCTCCGGCACGTCGTCGCTGAGTCCAACGTTGTAACGACAATGGCCCGAGCAGTCGCTCGGGCCTTTGTTCGTTTTGTCATCCAGTTGAAGCGCCTTCCAGTGCGACAACTGATTGGTACGCCCCCTGGGACTTGAACCCAGAACCTGCGGATTAAGAGTCCGATGCTCTGCCAATTGAGCTAGAGGCGCTTGCGAGAGGTCAACCTACCACTCCACTCTCAGTGTGCTGTTCGTCTTTGTTGGGAAATCTCGGTGCTTCCACTGACGATGCTCACTGCGATGGTCGCCCGCCTCTCGACGGACGACCATCACCACAATGGGGTGACCGAGGGGACTTGAACCCCCGACCTCCAGGGCCACAACCTGGCGCTCTAACCGAGCTGAGCTACGGCCACCATGGGAACGGTCAGCATACGACAGGCAGGGCCCCATCCCGAAACGGCTCTCTGCAACATGAGTTCGGCGCAGGATGGCGCGGCGCGTACGCTTCCAACGCACTTTGCCTCCGTAGCTCAACTGGATAGAGCAGCCGGTTTCTACCCGGCAGGTTCCGGGTTCGAATCCTGGCGGGGGCGCTCGTCCTATCCTTCGCCGGTGCCGTCCGTTCCCGTTGATGATTCTGCAGTGAGCAAAGACTCGTCTGTACCTGACGGAGTGTTCGCACCGGGCAGGCGTTTGCTGACCTCAGGATTGGTCCTGATTGTCACGCTGGTTGCCTTCGAGTCGATGTCGGTGGCAACGGTCATGCCGCTGGTCGAAGCCGATCTGGGTGATCTCGCACTTTACGGATGGGTGTTCAGCGCGTTCTTTCTCGGAACTCTCGTCGGAGTGGTGATTGCTGGCACCGCGTCGGATCGAATGCGACCAGCGATTCCGTTTGCGGTTGGCCTCGTGCTGTTTGCAATTGGCCTTGTGGTTGGTGGAACTGCTCCCACGATGTTCGTGTTGGTGCTTGGGCGATTCCTCCAAGGCGTCGGAGCGGGTGCAATGCCTGCAACCTCCTACGTCTGCATCGGGCGCAGTTACCCGCTCGAACAACGACCCAAGATGTTCGCGTTGATCTCGAGCGCGTGGATGCTTCCGTCAGTTATCGGTCCGGTGATTGCGGCGTGGATTGCTGACAGCGTCGGATGGCGCTGGGTGTTTCTCGGTCTGCTTCCTTTGTCTGCTGTTATCGGAATCGTCGCGGTGATTGGTGTGAAGTCGGTTCCGGCTCCTGACGAACCTTCTGGAGAACGAAACGTCCTCAACGCACTTCTTGTCGCTGTTGGTGCAGGCCTGCTCCTTATTGGACTCGGCTCGCGCGCGTTGTACGTGTTCATTCCTGTCACGCTCATCGGCGCGGCGATCATGGTTCCGCCGTTCCTGCGATTGACTCCAGTCGGAACGTTGCGGGCAAAGGCAGGGCTCCCGGCAACGGTTGCAGTGCGTGGACTTCTGAACTTCGGTTTTTATTCGGCTGACGCTTTCGTGCCGTTCGCAATCACGTCGGTCCGGGGTATGTCACCGGTCTACGGCGGTCTCGCGATGACCACTGCGTCGCTCACGTGGACTGTGTCGTCGTGGTTGCAGGCCCGCTGGATTCGCACTCGCGGTTCAACGATCTTGGTTGTCGTCGGAATGGCAATCATCGCCATGGGTACTGCTGGGATGGTGACGGTCTTGATCCCAGCGGTTCCAGGTTGGATTGGCCTCGTCGCTTGGGGTGTGGCTGGCTTCGGCATGGGCCTCGCGTTTTCTCCGCTGGCCCATGTGGCCTTGGAATTGGCCGACAAGGGTCAAGAAGGAAAGGCAACAACAGCAATCCAGTTGAGCGACACGCTTGGCGCCGCTCTGGGGATCGGAGTCGCCGGCGTCCTCGTTTCAACTGTCGGAGCGTTGGCCGACTCCGAGGTCACTGGGCTTGTGTTGACCTTTGGAATGGCGACGGCAGTCGCAGCACTCGGAGCCGTGCTCGGGACTCGGGTGCCGCGTGGCAGCGAACTAGGTTGATCAGAGAACGACACACTCTGGGGGAGTGTTGATGGAATCTTCGAGATCCAAGCGCCATTCCCGCCTTCGCTTGCCCATTGGAGATGACAGACGATGAAGTTGGCTCTCGGACTCGACCTTTATAGAGGCGCCGCTCTCGATGTCCCTGTCGATCAAGTTCGAATGGCGGAGGACCTCGGCTATCACTCGGTCTGGACGGCAGAGGCGTATGGCTCCGATGCGCTCTCTCCGCTCGCGTATCTCGCGGCTGTGACGAAGCGCATCAAACTCGGAACGGGTGTCGTGCAGATCGCTGCCCGTACGCCAGCGGCAACGGCGATGCACGCGCTCACCATCGATGCGTTAGCCGGAGGCAATCGCGTCATCATTGGCCTTGGCGTTTCCGGCCCGCAGATCGTCGAAGGTTGGTATGGCCAGCCTTGGGGGAGCCCTAATCGTCGACTGCGTGAATATGTCGAGATCATGCGCAAGGTGTTCGCTCGGGAACCGCTCACAAACGATGGTGTCGAGTTTCCGTTGCCCTACAACGGGCCCGGTGCGATTGGTCAAGGCAAACCGCTGCGCTCCATCCTTCATCCCGCTGGCGAGGTCGAACTGTGGCTGGCTGCGGGCGGACCAAAGAACACAGAACTCTGTGCGGAGATTTGCGACGGAATGCTCCCGATGGGCTGGGGTGCAGAAGGGCCAGCGGTCTACGGTCCGCACTTGGAAACTGGATTCGCGAAGCGAGGCGAACGTCCCGCAAACTTTGAAATCTTTGGCGGCGTGAGCGTTGTGATCACCGACGATGTGCAAGGTGCCATCAACGCGATGAAGCCGCTCACGGCCATGTACGTCGGAGGAATGGGCTCAGCAACCCACAACTACCACCGCGAATCCATGGCTCGTCGCGGCTTTCCCGAAGCTGCGCAGAAGATTCACGAATGTTGGATGGCGGGAAAGCGCGACGAAGCGATCGCCGCTGTGCCCGATGAGTATCACGACGACGGTTCGCTCATCGGATCGCCGGCACGTATCCGTGAACGTTGGAATGCTTGGACGACAATGGGCCTCACCGGGCTTATCGTTCGATCCGAAACCGATGAAGGTCTGCAACTACTTGCCGAACTCGCTGGCACTCGCGACACACAGGGGAACTGAAATGACAACGTTTGAAACCCTTGTTCTCGATACACCGGGCGATGGTATTTGTCGGATCACGTTGAACCGGCCCGACAAGCGAAACGCGATTTCGACGGTGATGCGAACAGAACTGCTGCAGGTTCTCGAAGCAAACGACTACGACCCTGAGGTGCGATGCACGATCATCCGCGGTGGTGGTCCATGTTTCTCTTCTGGTTACGACCTGGGCGGCGATCTCATGACGTCTCCGCCGTTCCACACTGCACCCGGCGACGGCGCGTGGGCCCGACAGGTGACCGACAACTGGTTTCGATTCTGGGATCTCGCCAAACCTGTCATTGCGCAGGTGCATGGGTATGCCATTGCCGGCGCCACCGAACTCGTTCAAGCCTGCGACCTTGTGTATGTGGCCGATGACGCTCGAATCTCTTATCCAATTGTTCGAGTCGCGTCTCCTCCTGATTGCCAGTACCACGAGCCGTTGCTCGGCATGCGCCGTGCGATGGAGATCATGCTCACTGGCGGAGAGATGCTCGGTCCCGAGGCTGCGCAAATCGGTTGGGCGAATCGCTCCTTCCCTGCGGCGGTTCTCGACGATGAAGTTCTTGACATTGCCGGACAAATTGCTGCAGTTGCGACCGACCTTGCTCAGATCAACAAGCGGATGGTGCATCGTCAGGCCGAGATCATGGGCGTTCGAGCAGCGATTCGAGCTGGTTCCGAGTTCCAGGCTCTCGCCGGACACCAGGCGTCGGTTGAAGCGTTCAAGCAGGACCCGCTGGGTTCGATGAAGCGCCATAACGCTGCCGATGCAGAGCGACGCGAAGCACGCGAGCAGCGAAGATCTCAGCAGTGACCGCTACCAGAGCTGCGAGTGCAAGCGGGGTTTCCGTTCACCTGTCGCGTCGGCGTTTGCTGGTGGTCTTCTTTGGCATCCTTCTGGGTGCGACGCTCTCTGGGCTCGACGGAGCAATCGTTGCAACAGCTGCTCCAACGATTTTGAGCGAGCTCGGAAGCGTTTCGTTGTTGCCGTGGCTTACGACGAGTTACTTGCTTGCTCAGGTAACCACCATGGCGGTCTACGGCAAACTCGGCGACATTTACGGTCGCCGCCGTGTCTTCATCATTGCCATCTCGACATTCATGGTGGGATCGATGTTGTGCGGCTTGGCACAGTCGATGCCGATGCTGATCGCAACCCGAGTGCTGCAAGGTATCGGAGCTGGCGGAATCACTGCACTGGCAATGGCGCTTATTGCCGACGTCATGCCGGCCGACAAACTCGGCCGCTATTTGGGCTACACCGGCGTTGTCTTCGCTGTTACGGCCATTCTTGGCCCATGGGCAGGCGGTTTTTTCACTGACAACTTCACGTGGCGGTGGGCCTTCTTCGTCAACATTCCTAGTGGAATTATTTGCTTGATCACACTGATGTTCGTGCCGAAATCCACGAACAGAGTTGCTCACCGTATTGATGTTCGCGGCGCGCTTCTCATCGCAGGTGCGGTTGCATCGCTACTTCTTGCGATCGGCGGCACCGGCGGTCATGTGCGTTTTGTGAGCTTCCGAACGATCGGGCTTGCTTCGCTTTCGATTGCCCTCGTCTTTACGTTTGTCTTTCATGAGCGCAGAACCCCAGAACCGATCCTGGCGTTGCGTGTTATGGCCGGGCGAGTAAAGGCGCTCGCGCTTTCGGCCAACCTGATTTCGGGACTCGCATTCGGCACAGCCATTGTGTATCCGCCGCTCTTCTTTGAGGCGGTTCGAGGCATCAACGCGACTCAGGCTGGATTGCTGCTGGCGCCATTCGCGGTCACCTCTGGCGTCTGCACGATCATCGCTGGCCAAATCACCGATCGACGCGGTGGTCATGTCGTCGTTCCGTTTATCGGGATGATTGCGTCGGGTATCGGTATGACGATGCTTTCGACGATTCACGCCTCAACATCCGCTGCCTTTGTGGTTGGCTCAGCGATGTTGGTCGGTATGGGCATTGGATTTGTCATGCAGACCCTGCTGTATGTGTTCCAGCGATTCACCGCAACTGCCGATATCGGTATGGCCACATCAACGATCATGTTGGCAAGGCTGCTCGGCAACTCGCTCGGTGTCGCCATTGTCGGAACGGTATTCACCAACAGCCTTCTCAGCGGTGTGCAGCAGCGCCTGCCCGATTTCCCGGTCGATTCAATTCAAGGCTCACCGCAGAAGATCGCTGCTCTCTCCAGTGGTGTGCGCGAACAGATTCAAGAAGCGTTCGCTCATGCGTTGTCAAACGGTTTCACGGCCATGATTCCCGTGATGGTGATCGGCGTAATCGTGATTGGTTGTATTCCCGCCAAGCGAGTTCGTGACCGTCTTCGTAGTGCTCCGGCCGAGATCCCGTTGGCCGAGGGCGCAGCGCACGCGATGTAGTTGCTTGACTTCTAGTTGGCCGGTCGAGCACCCATGATGCTGGCTCGTTCCATGACGCGACGTTGGGGCCAGTAGTCACTCGACGCGTAGTGCTGCACTGCGCGGTTGTCCCAGAACGCAATTGAATCGGGCTGCCACTGAAAACGGATTTGATACTCAACCGTCGCTGCTTGGTCACACAGATGATCAAGCAATGCGGCACTTTCCTCATCGCTGAGCCCAACGAGTCTGTTGACAAAATTGCGGTTGACGTAGAGCAACTTGCGACCGGTGCGTTCATGAGTGATCACGACTGGATGCGTGACGATCGGAAACATTTCACGAGTTTCGGCCATGCGATCTTCGGGAACGGTCCTTCCGAAGCTCTTCATGAAATCGTGTTCGGCCAGCAATCCATCGATTTGCTGCTTCACAGCGTCGGAGAGTCCGTCGTAGGCAGCACCCATGTCTGAAAAGAGGGTGTCTCCACCAACGGCGGGAAGCTCGATCCCATGAAGAATCGCGCCCATCGACGGCTCTGCGCGCCAGGTGACGTCGTGGTGCCAAGAATTCTCGTACCCGGCGACCTCAGCGGTCTTTTCAAACCGAACGAGTTCGGGGACTCCGGTATTCGATGGAATGAATGGGTGAATCTCTAGAGGGCCGAAACGTTTGGCAAACGCCACATGTTGATCGGAGGTCAGCGGCTGATCACGGAAGAAGATGACCTTGTAGTTGTCAAGCGCCAGCTGGAGTTCGGCGATGACGTCATCAGCAAGTTCAGTGGTGAGGTCGACGCCTGAGATTTCAGCGCCAAGCGTCGATCCAACTTGCACAACATCGAAGTTGTTCCAGGTGAGCTCGGCCAAGCGCGCTCGTTCTTCTGCGAGGTGCGTGGCTGGACCAACGGGCGTGCCGTCTTCCATCACTTTGCGTGAAGGGCCAAGCCCAGCGCTTGGATCTTTTTCGGGAACAAGTTGCGTTGTCGTCACAGCCAACTCCAGTCACCGGGACAAGTCGTCAGGCTATCTCAGGTGAGTCATTGGGGCCCTTCGGTCACGGGTAGGGCAGTTGGCACTCGGTACGATGCAAACGTGAGCAACAAGTGGATTCGACGGCCAATCACGGTTGTGGGTGTCGTCGTTGGCGCTCTGCTGCTCACGCTTTTACTTCCGGTTTGGATTGTGCTCTCGGTTGTCGTTGACCTCGCCGGTCGGTCGTGGCGCCTTCCGACCCTCCGGCTACTCAGCTTTGCGTGGCTTTGGCTCTGGCTCGAGACGCTCGGGCTCGCCGGTGCCGCGGGCATTTGGTTGACAGGTCAAGCGGGTAACCATCGCGCGAATTACGCGTTGCAGCGGTGGTGGGCGAAGAAGCTCATTGGCTCGTTGCGGATCTCCTGTGGGCTCAGGATCGAGGTCAAAGGTGTCGACGAGCTTTCGACGGGACCACTGATCTGTCTCGGCCGACACGCGAGCCTTGGTGATGCTCTCGTAAGTGCGTGGATCTTTGGTTCGCTTGCACAGCGATTCCCTCGCTATGTCATGAAGAAAGAACTGCTTTTCGATCCGTGTCTCGACGTCGTCGGACAGCGCATACCGAATTATTTTGTGGATCGAGGCTCTGCAGCGGTCCGACAAGAACTCACAGGGATTCGCACCATGGCAGCGAACATGGGGGAGCGAGACGTTGCTGTGATCTTTCCTGAGGGCACACGAACGAACGACGAGAAGCGAATCGGACTCGTAGCGCGCCTGGAACGTAGGGCACCTGAGCGTCACGCAAAGTTGATTGGGCTCCAGCGATTGCTACCGCCGCGCTCTGCGGGAGCATCCGTTCTGCTTGAAGAGATTCCATCCGGAGACGTTGTCGTTATGTGGCATGTCGGCTTCGACGGGCTCGACACCTTTGGCGGTGTCCGACGTCGGATCGCTTCTTCTAATCCTTCAGCAAAGGTCGTTCTCGAACTTCACCCGCGTGAATCGATTCCCAGTGGCGAAGGATTCGAAGCGTGGCTCGACGATCGCTGGCTTGAGATCGATGCGAAGGTTGTCGCCGCCGACGCTGCACGTTCGTCCTAACGCGATTCGGAGTTGGCAAGCCTCAAATTGCAGGGCGAATTCGCAGGGTCCGTTCTTCTGCGTTGAGACAGCGGCCGGTGTCGCAATCGAAGCGCCATCCATGCAACGTGCAGACAAGTTCGTTTCCATCGATGACGCCAAAGACGGCAAGGTCAGCGTCACGATGCGGGCATGTGCGTTGAACGATCCAATCGCCAATCTGAATCTCTTCTTCAGCAATTCCGTCACGCTCAGGGTTGGCCTTGTGCAGGGCTTCTGCCTCGGTGCGAGCCATGCGTTCTTCGGAGAGTGACTTAAAGAAGTTGTAGACGTACTCGTTGAACGGGCCGCGTCGCCATGCCGAGAACCGACACGAAAGGAACAACGAATTGCTCCAGTCGACCGCACGTTCTGCAGCGACGGTTTCTACGAGTCGGCGATCGATGGTGAAACGAAAACCGTGATCGGCGCCGTCCCATTCACTGACAGTTCCGTTGGGGAAGTCGATCGCAATCTTTAGTTCACCCATGTCGATAACGCAGATATCGCCGACGCCATTGCGCAAGTTGGGCGCAGCTGCGAGCAGCGGCTCCCACCAAGCTTTGAGATCGTCAAGGAGGCTGACGCTGGGCTGTGACCAATTCGTCTTCTGCTCTTCAATAAACGGAAGCCAATCGCTTTGGTAGTTGCGGAGGTAGGTCTCTTTGTCTTCGAAGATTGCGGTGAGTTCTTGCGATGAACAGGGGTGGGTGACATCGATGCGTTCCGGGGCAACCTCGATACACGTTCCGGGAATGGCGAGGATGCCTGTGTGTCCACCGTCGGCGAGTTGCTCCATGAACGCGAGTTGGTCAGGAAAAATGCTCAGCTCGTTACCCGTGATCACGTTCAGGCCGAAAAGTTCGGGGTCAAGAAATGCAGGGGGACCGGCGCTCGGGACAACGGCTCGGGCGCCGAGCACCTCGACGTAGCGCATCGCTCGCGAAAACTGACTGTCGACCTTCGCGTTGATGAGTTCGCGCATGACATCAGCGGGCTCGTCGTAGACCATCGGATACCAAATGGCGCCGCTGTATTGCAGCCAATGCAGATCGATTGGTCCGTGTGACGCAAGAGCAGCGAGGTCGTGGGTTCGACAATCGTTCTGGTTGACAACGCGACCGGTCGAGTCCGAGACAACAAGCGCTGAATCGCCACCTGGTCCGTCAGTAATCGACGTTTCGCAATGAATCGCAACACGCGTGCTGCCGAGGAGATCAATCTCTTTTCCGTCGACGGTCTGTACGAAGTTCCGAAAGCCAAGAGCCCGAAGGCGATCCTCGAGTTCGCTGGTTGGAAAGCCAGGCAAGAGAACAGTGGCGCTGCGATTGATGTGATCGGGGAGCCACGACTCGTCGAAATGATCGCCATGGATGTGCGAGATGTAGAGGTAATCCGGTGACTCGATGCGAGCCATGAGTTCGGCAGACAATTGATCGTTTCTTGGAAAGACGCACCATGAACCGTGAAACGCAGGAAGGAACCATGGATCGCAGACAATCGAAACATCGGCGGTCTCGATGAGAATTCCGGCATGGCCGATGGACGTTGCCTTCATGCGTTCGACACTAGTGAAGCGAAACGTCGTCGCTTCGCTCCTCCTCCCGATTACGTCTGCCGCTCGCACGCGACGAGAGGCCCCATTGGGGCCTCTCGTTTCTGCGAGCGGGTGAAGGTAATCGAAACCTCATAGCCGACTTGGAAGGACGGTGCTCTACCATTGAGCTACACCCGCAGAAGTTGTCAGGTTATCGCGTGCACGGCGCCGGTTACTTCGCGGCGGCAAGTTGTGCGCCGACGGAGCCAGGCGCCGGCTCATCCCACGCTGAACCGCCGGTTCGACCGCCAAGTTCTGGGCACTCACCGGCGAAGACGCCCCACGAGCATTCCCATCCGGGAACGATCCAGTCGTGCAACATCCAAACGTCGTTGAGGGCGACCTTTCGACCGCCGATTGCCTTGCAGTCGTCCTCGCTCATTGCCTCAGCACCGACAACGACGCCACCCTTCTGGCAAAGGCCCCCGTTGTTGTTGTGCTGATGCCAAAGGTCGTTTGCTCCTGCGAATCCGTCCGGCGCTCCACCTGGATGCCAAACGAGATAACTCAGCCCAACCAGTTTTGAGCTTGGTTCCGTTCCGTCGAACAGCAACTCGGAGGGACGTGCGGGATCAAAGCCAATTGCTAATCGCGTGTTGGTGTAGTGGGCACCGATGCATGGCACGTACGGCGTTGACATCCGGTACCCAGCAGCCTCAGCATCGGCAACGGTCGGATACTTCGCAACAACTGAGCGGGCTAGTTCTTGCTGAGCTGCGAGTTGCTCACGTTCGGAGGCTGAAATCACGACCTGAGGAGAAGGGCCTCGGTGACTGTGGCCCTCGGCATCTGTTGCGACCTGTCCTGGCGAGACAGGCGGGCCAGAGAGTTCGCACGGTGTTGTGCCGCTGGTCGATGCTGTTCCGTGTGAATGTCCGGCGGCTTCGTGAGCAGCGGTGTAGGTCGGGGTCAGCATGAGAGCACCGAGTACAACAGCGACCGTTCCGATCGCGAATGCAGCAAAGCGCAGTGAAATTCGATCTTTTGATTGACGCTCAATGGCAGCCGGAAAAGCGAGCGCAACGATCGAAATAACGATGATCACGCCTTCGATTACGGAACTCACGATGTCGGGAGCGGAGAACGTTTCGGAACGGAGCGCTTCGGGACCGAACGGAAGCCCAACGGTCCGAGAGACCAACCATGTTGCGATGATCCCGGTATTCACGACAATGGCCGATGCCCAAAGCCAGCGTCGGGGGCGAGCAACAATCAGGACTGCAAAGAGGCACTGGTAGGCAGCGATCACCATGAAGAACCAACCATGGGCCCAGTCGTCGGCGAGATGATGTGGTGCGTAACCGAAGTGCACGGCCCCGGCGGTGAGCGAAAGAATCGCTGTTAACCAACGAACCGTGCGGTCCCGGTCGGAGTGACCGGGACCCGCAGGTGAAATCTGTGCACTTCCAACCGATTCCTCAGCAAGGTCTGATGCTTCGTTGCTTCCAGAGTTCATCGAAGCCCCAGATGGTGAGTGAACGGTTGTGCACGAGTCGGGGAAGGGAGATTCGAACTCCCGGCCTCCTGCTCCCAAAGCAGGCGCGCTACCAAGCTGCGCCATTCCCCGGCGGTGTGAGCGTACAGCCAGAACTCGGAGTCTTCGTTACGAGGTCGATTCGAGGTCGGATCCCTCGGGTGGACGGGGCTGCGAGCCTCACCGGTAGACTCGCCAACCTGTGAAATCAACTGTCGAAGCCCTCGAGGGCAACAAGGTCAAGCTGTCCGTCGAGGTCGACGAGCAGGAATTCGAAACAGCCGTTAATGCGGCGTTCAAAAAGATCGCTCGCGATGTGCGTATTCCTGGGTTCCGACCCGGGAAAGCACCTCGTCGGGTCCTTGAGTCACATATCGGCGCTGGTGCCGGTCGTGCTCAAGCATTGAACGATGCACTGCCGGAGTACTACTCCGATGCGGTGGTCGCGAACGAGGTCGATGTCATCGCGCCTCCCGAAATCGAAATCACCGACGGCCAGGAATCAGGAACGGTCAAGTTCGACGCAATCGTTGAAGTTCGTCCCGTGATCACCGTTAGCGGCTACGCCGATCTTGCTGTCGAGATCCCGGCACCGACACCTTCGGACGAAGAAATCGATGCGCAGCTTGAGCGTTTCCGTAACCAATACGGAGACCTCGAAGTTGTTGAGCGCGCCGCCGATACGGGCGACTACGTCACGATCGATATCGAAGGTTCCCAGAACGACGAGGTACTCGAGGGACTTGTCGCTAGCGCATATCTCTACGAGATTGGTTCTGCAGGCATCGTTCCGGAACTCGACGAGCAACTCGTGAGCGCTGCTGCCGGCGACACTCGCTCGTTCGACGCACCGCACCCGAACGGCGAAGAAGAAGACCCGCTTCATTTCGAGGTCACAGTTACCGAAGTCAAGGCCAAAGTTCTTCCGGAACTCAACGACGAATTTGCGGCACAGGCTTCAGAGTTCGAGACCATGGCTGCTTGGCGCGACGATCTCGTCACCCGCATGACCGAGGTTCGCAAGGCACAGTCGCAAATGATGGTCCGAGAAAAGATCGGCGAAGCTCTTGCCGAACTCGTCACCGACGAACTTCCCGAGCCGCTCGTTGCCGCTGAAATGAACGAGCGCCTTCAGGACATGGCGATGCGTCTGCAGGCTCAGGGTCTTTCACTTGAACAGTGGCTTCAGTTCTCCGGAACCGATACCGAACAGTTCCTCGACGATCTCAAGACCACCGCCGAACGTTCGGCCCGCGTCGATCTCGCCCTTCGCGCTATTGCGTTGGCCGAATCCATCGAGGCACTCGAAGAGGATCTCGACCTTGAGTTCGAGGCAGTGGCCGCCCGTGTCCAGCAGGACAGCGATGTGGTCCGCACGCAGCTCATCGACGCCGGTCACCTTCCTGCGCTGAAGACCGACATCTCGAAGCGCAAGGCGCTCGATTGGCTGACCGAATCGGTCGCGATCACCGACGAAGCTGGCAACAGCATCGTTTTTGCCGATCTCGCAGTCGCAGATGACGAGGATGGCGATACCGTTCCGGAGACCCCAGCGTCCGAGGAGGACGAAACCGAGTGACCGAAATCAGCGGCTTGGCCAACCTTAAGATCAGCAACTACATCCCGAATCCGACGGTTATCTACGAGACCAGTCGCGGCCAGACCATCACGGCCGATCTGTATTCACGTTTGCTGAAGGAAAACATCATCTTTATCGGCACGCCGATCGATGACACCGTTGCCAATCTCATCTGTGCTCAGTTGCTGCATCTCGAGTCGGAGAACCCCGACAAGGACATCAACATCTACATCAATAGCCCTGGTGGCGATGTTCTTGCGCTCATGGCCATCTACGACACCATGCAGTTCGTCAAGCCCGACATCATGACCATTTGCTTTGGTCAGGCTGCCTCGGCTGCCGCAGTGCTCCTGGCTGCCGGTACCCCCGGAAAACGCCTTGCCCTGCCTCACGCCCGTGTCCTGATCCACCAGCCGTACGCCGGTGCTCAGGGTCAAGCCACCGACATCGAGCTGGCGGCACGAGAGATTCTTCGCATCCGTTCCCTCCTGGAAGAGGTCCTTTCCTTCCATACAGGGCAGACCCAAGAGAAGATCCACCGGGACACCGACCGGGACTTTGTAATGTCTGCAGAGGAAGCGAAGGACTACGGGATCATCGACGAGGTGATCTCCGTCCGGGAGCTCGCCGATACGAGCGGTCCGATCACGGCCATTCGCTGACACTCAACAGACCAAGGGGTACTCCAACGTGGCCAAGTTCGGAGATGGTGGCGAACTTCTGAAGTGCTCGTTTTGCGGGAAGTCCCAAAAGCAGGTCAAGAAACTGATTGCTGGTCCCGGTGTCTACATCTGCGACGAGTGCATCGACCTGTGCAACGAGATCATCGAAGAGGAACTTTCCGAAACAGGCGAGTTGTCTCTCGAAGAACTTCCGAAGCCGGTCGAGATTTTTGAGTTCCTGAACGATTACATCGTCGGCCAGGAACAAGCCAAGCGCATTCTTTCGGTGGCGGTGTACAACCATTACCGCCGGGTGCAGTACGGCGCTGCCCAGCGTGACGACGTCGAACTCGCCAAGTCAAACATTCTTCTTATTGGTCCGACTGGCTGTGGCAAGACGCTTCTTGCCCAGACCCTCGCACGCATGCTGAATGTTCCGTTCGCAATCGCTGATGCCACCGCGCTCACCGAAGCCGGATACGTCGGCGAAGACGTCGAGAACATTCTGCTCAAGCTCATTCAGGCTGCCGATTACGACGTCAAGAAGGCCGAGACCGGAATCATCTACATCGATGAAATCGACAAGGTTGCTCGTAAGGCCGAGAACCCATCGATCACTCGTGACGTTTCCGGCGAAGGCGTGCAGCAGGCACTTCTGAAGATTCTTGAAGGCACGACCGCATCGGTTCCGCCTCAGGGTGGCCGTAAGCATCCACATCAGGAATTCATCCAGATCGACACCACAAACATTCTCTTTATTTGTGGCGGTGCATTCGCAGGTATCGACAAGCTCATTGAAAGCCGTATCGGCAAGAAGGGAATCGGCTTCTCTGCCGAACTTCGTTCCGACAAGACCGATGTTGGTGTGCTGTACAAGAGCATCCTTCCGGAAGACCTCATCAAGTTCGGTCTCATTCCCGAGTTCATCGGTCGCCTCCCAGTGGTCGGTGCTGTCGCCAATCTCGACCGTGAAGCGCTCGTCGAAATTCTCGTCGAGCCTCGCAACGCGCTTGTAAAGCAATACCAAAAGTTCTTCGAATTCGAAGATGTCGAACTCGAGTTCACGCCGGAAGCCCTGAACGCAATCGCTGATCAGGCTCTCGTCCGAGGAACCGGTGCTCGTGGACTTCGCGCCATCCTCGAAGAAGTACTCCTCGAGATCATGTACGACCTTCCCAGCCGGGAAGACGTGGCCAAAGTCATCATTGGCGCCGAGTCGGTGCTCGAACGCACAGAGCCAGTTTTCATCACTCGGGCCAGCACCCCTCGCACCAACCGCCCACGTCGCGCCGCGTCGTAACTCGCAACCCTCCATCCCATTGCGTCTGACTCTGTGAACTTCAACGAATCTCTCGCGTACCTCGACACTCATATCAATCTCGAGGCAACGGCGGGTCTTATTCATGGCCTGTCGCTTGACCACATGCGCAGCCTTGTTTCTGTGCTTGGAGATCCTCAGGACTCGTTCCGAGTGATTCACGTGACCGGCACGAACGGCAAAGGCTCAACGGCTCGCATGATCTCGGCGTTGCTCGTCGAACACGGTTTGTCAGTCGGCACCTACAGCAGTCCCCATTTGCAAAAAATCAACGAGCGCATCAGTTGGAACGGCGAACTCATTTCCGATGAGCAGTTCGCGTCAACAGTCACCAACATTGCGCGAGTCGCGCCGCTTTCCGGTAGTACTCCGTCGTTCTTCGAACTGCTCACGGCGACCGCTTTGCTTTGGTTCGCTGAATCTGCTGTCGACGTCGCAGTGGTCGAAGTTGGCCTTCTTGGTCGATACGACGCGACCAATGTTTGCGAGGCCGATGTTGCTGTCATCACAAACATCGGCCGCGATCACACCGACGGGGAGGGGGAGTGGGAGCAAGCGATTGCCACGGAAAAGGCTGGCATCATCACTGGCAATTCGACCCTTGTCACCGGTGTTACCGACCCCACGTTAAAAGCCATCTTTGAAGCAGAAGGTCCCGAGCGCATGTACGGCGCTGATGTTGATTACGAGGTCATAAGCGACCTCTATGCAGTGGGTGGTCATCTCATTGATCTCCGTACCCCCTTCGGTACGTACGAAGATCTCCTCGTTCCGTTGCATGGCGCACATCAATCCGACAATGCCGCAACAGCGATCGTGGCCGTCGAATCATTCTTCGACCGCTTGCTCGATGAATCGGTCGTGCAAGAAGCATTTCGTTCGGTCACGATGCCGGGACGTTTCGAAGTCGTCTCGCATTCGCCACTGGTGATTCTCGACGGCGCGCATAACCCAGAAGGAGCGAGAGCAGCAGCGCTCACTCTGCGCGATGAGTTCGACGTCGCCGGGCGTCGTGTGCTCGTTATCGGAATGCTTGGCGGACGCGATGTCGTCGAAATGCTCGAGTCGCTCGACGTGCGTAATGCCGACCTCGTCATTGCCTGTACCCCAAACAGTCCACGTGCAGTGCCTGCTGCAGATGTCGCTTCAGTTGTTCGTGCAATGGGCTCGATGGTTGAACAGATCGACGACGTCGCAACAGCGGTTCAGCGGGCTATCGACGTGTCGACCGAAGACGATGTCATTCTCGTAGCGGGTTCGCTTTACGTCGCCGGTGCTGCACGAACAGCGGTGGAAGAAATCGCCAGACGCGGCGACTGATCCACCCGATGCAGGCGAATCGCATATCGACCGAGGGTTGGTCTAGCGTTCCGCCCATGGATTGCACGTTCATCATCTGCAAGCCCGACGCCGTCGAACGAGGCCTCGTCGGAGAAATTCTCAGCCGTTTCGAGAGCCGCAATCTCACCATTGCTGCGGCGGAGCTGCGCACGATCGACCGCGCCACGGCCGAGACTCACTATGGCGAGCACGCTGACAAGCCATTCTTCGGCGAGCTGGTGGAGTTCATTACGCGTGGCCCGGCACTGGTCGCAGTGATCGAGGGTCCGGAAGACACATGGAAGGTCGTCCGCACGATGATGGGAACGACCAATCCTCGCGATGCCGCTCCTGGCACCATTCGTGGCGATCTCGGCATTCTCTTCACCGAGAACCTGATCCATGGCAGCGATGGCCCCGAATCAGCCCAACGAGAGATCGCACTTTTCTTTCCACGACTCTGATTTCTGGCGTAGTTGGTCCCGCGAGGGCCGCGGACTAGCCTTTGCGAGGGACGGAGAGAGTCACGCGCAGTGCTGCGCGGGCTCGTTGGAACCGTTGTCTTTCGTAAAACTTTCTAGATTCGTACCTCGTCGTCGCTCTTGTAGAGAGCAACAGGCCCAGAGCTCCATCGGGAGGCTCACCCCATGGCCGGGAACATCTTCAGCTCAATTTCATCAAGTATCTCCAATTCGATTGCTTCACGTGACTCGTTGTCCAACATCGTCGGACGTGACATGGCGGTTGATCTCGGGACTGCGAACACGCTCGTTTACGTCCGTGGCGAGGGCATCGTCCTCAACGAGCCGTCAGTCGTCGCTATCAACGTCAAAGATGGTCGACCTGTAGCGGTAGGTGCCGAAGCCAAGCGGATGATCGGACGGACCCCATCGCACATCCAAGCGATCCGTCCGCTTCGTGACGGCGTTATTGCCGATTTCGACATCTGCGAAAAAATGCTTCGCTACTTCATTCAGAAGGTTCACACTTCGAAATGGGCGAAGCCACGCATGGTGATCTGCGTTCCTTCTGGGATCACGCCAGTTGAGCAGCGTGCTGTTCAGGAAGCTGCAGAGTTTGCCGGTGCACGTAGGCCCGCCTACATCATCGAAGAACCAATGGCTGCAGCGATTGGCGCAGGGCTTCCGGTCCAGGAGCCAACTGGAAACATGATCGTCGATATCGGTGGTGGAACCACTGAGGTAGCAGTTATCTCGCTTGGCGGCGTTGTGGCGTCTCAGTCGGCTCGTGTCGGAGGCGATGCACTTGACGCAGCCATCATCAACTACATCAAGAAGGAATACAGCCTTGCCTTAGGCGAGCGCACTGCCGAAGAAGTCAAAATGGCGCTTGGCTCGGCATGGCCCCTTGAGATCGAGTTGCACGCCGAGATCCGCGGGCGTGACCTTGTCACCGGACTTCCAAAGACAATCGTGACCACCACGGAAGAAATTCGTGAGGCAATCGAGGAACCGGTTGCCGCAATTGTTGATGCTGTGAAAGTCACGCTTGATAAAACGCCGCCCGAACTTTCCGCCGACATCATGGAACAAGGTGTCGTCCTCGCTGGTGGTGGAGCGCTGCTTCACGGCATCAGCGAGCGGCTCGAACACGAGACCGGCATGCCGATCGTCATTGCACAGAACCCCCTCTTTGCTGTTGCTATTGGCTCTGGCCAATCGCTTGAGGAGTTCGACGCATTGAAGGGCGTGCTCTTCTCTTCGACCATTAACTGAGTCGAATCAGAACATGGCATCGTCACGCCGCTCTGGGCGGGTACGCATCACGATCAGCCTTTTGCTGCTTTCGGCAGTTCTCTTACTGACCCTCGATGGTCGCGGCTCTGGTCCAATTCAGTCGGTTCGTAGCGCTGTGCTCACTGTTCTGTCGCCATTGGGTGACGCAGCTTCAAGTGTGGCGAGTCCTTTTCGCAACGCATGGAACAGTGCGTTCGATCAAGGTGATTTGAAGAAAGAAAACGAGGCTTTACGCGAAGAGAACGATCGCCTCAAGGGTGATATCACTGCGAACTCGATCGCCAAAGAACAGCTGCAACAGTTGCTGCAACTAGTGGGCATCCCATTCGTTGGTGACACACCCGTCGTTCATACCCGTGTTGTCTCCGGCGCTGTCGGGAATTTCGGCGACCGTCTTGAACTCGATAAGGGTTCGTCTTCAGGGATTGAAAGAAATATGCCGGTCGTGACGGGTGAGGGGCTCATCGGCAAGGTTGTAGAAGTCAGCGAGAATCGGTCCGTTGTCTCACTTCTGTCGAGCGGAACCTTCAAAGTTGGATTTTCTGTGGTTGGCACCGCAGCAATCGGTATTGCCCAGGGAACTGGTGGAGACGCAAGTCTGCGTGGTTCAAATATCGATTCACGCCAAGCCGTTTCAGTCGGTTCCATTGCCGCGACAAGTGGTTTGGCTGGTAGTCCCTTCCCACCGAACCTTCCGATTGGAACCATCACGGCAGTCCGTACAAACGACGCTGCGCTCGAATCAACGGTTGATATCAAGATGTTCGCCAACTTGAACGACTTGGTCTACGCCGATGTCGTTCTCTGGAAGCCAGCGGGCTGACGATGGACCATCCCGCAATTCGCTATGTCCTGATCATCGGTACTGCAGCGTTCTTGCAGTTCGCGCTGGTCACACAGTTCCGCATCGCAGGCGTTAGTGCTGACCTGTTGCTCGTCGTTGCTGTTGCCGCGGGCATCGTTGCTGGTACGGAGCGGGGTGCCGTCGTTGGCTTCGTTTGCGGATTGTGCCTCGACCTCTTGGTGGTAACACCGTTTGGACTGGGCGCAATCTCCGGACTCGTTGCCGGCGTTGTCGCTGGTGCACTCGAAGGGGCCACGGTTCATTCCGCTAGGTGGCTCACAGCGACGATCGCATTCATCTCGAGCGGAGCCGGAGTTCTCTCGTTTGCTGTCTGCGGGGCGCTTCTCGGCCGATCGGACATGCTCTCTTTCCACACCCTCACTGTTATGGCTGTGGTTGGTATTTCGTCGGCCCTTTTCGTCTTTCCCGCTATCAGGGTCGCCCGTTGGGCCGATCCAGAGGACGCGCTACTGCGGGCTGCAGTCCGCTGACGACTTCTATCTGCTCAACTGGTGGGGCTGTGATTGACGCCCACGCCAGATCTCGACTCTCGAAACCCTGACCTATGGACACCACCTCACCTCGTCTTCGTATGAGCATTCTTGGTGTTGTCGTCATCGCGTGTTTCGTCGCGCTCTTCGCCCGGCTCTGGTACTTGCAGGTGATGGAAGCCCCGGCACTAGCGGTGCAGGCAACGGCAAACCGAACACGGACAGTGGCCACCGAAGCTCCTCGGGGCCGAATCTTCGACTCTAAGGGTCGAGTCATCGTCGACAACCGCACCTCCCTCATTGTTTCGATCGATCGAAATGAATTGAAGAAGGTCAAGAACCGCGACGAACTGATTGCGAGGCTCGCCGATGTTCTTACCGCAAACGGTGCACCTATCAAGATTTCGACGATTGAAAAGCGATTGTCGGAAAAGAATACTGATCTGTTGCAAGCGGTACCGATAGCAACGGATGTCACTGAAGAAGTAATTCATCATTTGTCTGAATATGCCGAGGACTTTCCCGCGGTTTCGTATGAACGCAAGACCGTTCGCGTGTACCCCTACGGCGCAGTTGCTTCCAACATTCTTGGGTACACGGGTCGCATCACTGCTGAGACCCTGAAGGGCCTAGAGCCAGGGACGGACCCCGACGGAGTTTCAAAGACGTATCAGTCCGATTCAATTATCGGACTGGCCGGAGTTGAGTCGACCTATGAGAAGGAACTTCGAGGAACTCCTGGCATTGAACTCGTTCAGGTCGATTCCAAGAATCGGCCTGTCGGCACCGAGTCGTATCATCCTCCGAAGTCGGGCAACGACATTCAGCTCCACATCGATATCGATGTTCAGATGCGAGCCGAGCAAGCCCTCGTCGATCGTCTCAATGTGTTGCGTGGAACCGCTCAGAAGGACGGAACGAAACGAGCAGCTCCGGCCGGTTCCGTCGTCGTGCTCGACCCGCGAGACGGGGGAGTCGTGGCGTTGGCTTCGGCCCCTGGATATGACCCGCAAGAGTTCGCAAACGGCATAAGTCAAGAGCGTTATACCCAACTTCAAAATATCAATGGCGCGAGTGCGCTCATTGATCGTTCGATTACGGGTCAGTACGCGCCTGGATCAACATTCAAACTCGTGACGGCGACGGCGGCGCTAAGCAACGGGCTCATCGACGCCAATTCATCGATTTATGACGATGGCGTCTACAAAGTCGGTAACCCGGCACAGGAATTCACAAATGCTGGTGGTCAAAAGAACGGCAACATCAATGTTGTTCGAGGCCTGACGGTTTCGTCCGACGTCTACTTCTATTGGCTTGGCGATCGTATGGATGGAACGACGCTCATCCAAGACTCGGCAACCGCCTACGGCTTTGACAAGAAGACTGGCATTGATCTCCCAAATGAATCGGCTGGCTACGTTCTGACGAAGTCCGAGAAAAAGGCGTTGCACAACAAGTATCCGGTCGCGTATCCGAACGGCGATTGGTACACAGGTGACAATGTGCAGCTTGCTGTTGGTCAGAACGTGGTCGTTGCGACTCCGCTTCAGATCGCTCGTGCCTACGCGGCGTTCGCCAACGGCGGAACGGTTTACCAACCACATGTGGTCTGGAAGATTTTGAAGCCCAACAGCACTCCAGCGAAACCTAGCGATGTCATACGCATCATCGATCCAGTAGTCACCGGAACGGTGAGCTTGCCGCCCGATGTACGCGGACCAATCGAATCTGGACTTGAGGGAGTCACTGGCGGGATGGGAACCGCAGCGTCAGCGTTCAGCGGTTTCGATCTGGCGGCGTTCCCGGTTGTTGGAAAGACCGGTACCGCTCAGGTGGATGGCAAAGCGGATACATCCCTTTTTGCCTCCTATGGTCCAGCAACTTCGCCGAAGTGGGCTGTCACTGCAGTCATGGAAGAATCGGGATTCGGCGCTGAAGCTTCAGGTGAAGTGACCCGCCACATCTACGAACTCCTCGCCAATCAGGCACTTACCGGTGCCGGAACCGCCACATCCGGAACGAGGGACTGATGCTGTCGCAATCGATTTCCTCCCGTGCGTCGAACCGCAGCAGGCGAGACCCAACGGCGCCGCTCCGTCATGTCGATCCGGTCCTGGTGGGCTGTGTCGCAATCTTGTCCGTGGTCGGTTTGGTCGCGGTGTACAGCGCGACTCGTGGACCTGGTCCTGACTTCTCAAAGTCCTATTTGGTGAAGCAGACCATTTTCATGGTGATTGGTGCTGGTGCGTTCGGGGTCTTCGCTGCGGTTGATTACCGCAAACTCCACGACTGGGCATGGGTCTTTTATGGAATGACCACGTTCTTACTCATTCTCGTCATCTCGCCATTCGGAAGTCAGTCGCACGGCGCACAGTCGTGGTTCGCCCTTGGTCCGTTCCAGTTGCAACCCGCGGAGTTCACCAAGCTTTCGCTCATAGGTGCACTCGCGTTCCTTCTTTCGGAGTTCCGAGGAGACATCGATCTTCGGCGACTCGTCGCGCTGCTCGCAACTGCCGGTTTGCCGATGGCGCTGATCATGTTGCAACCCGATCTCGGCGAAACACTGATCCTCGTAGCGATCACCATGGCGATTCTGCTTGTCGGGGGATTGCCGACCAAGTACATCGCCGTGCTGACCATCGTCGGTGTCGTCGGCGTGGTGGGTGCTTTGAATTCGCCATTGCTCGCTCAATATCAGCGCAACCGTTTGACGGCGTTCGTAAATCCGGGCGACAAGTCCAACGCAGCGCTTTACAACATCGAGCAAAGCCAACAAGCAATCGCCAACGGTCGCGTTACTGGCCAGGGGCTCTTCGATGGACCACAGACCAAGTTGGGCTTCGTCCCAGAGCAACAAACCGACTTCATCTTCACCGCCGTGGCAGAACAATTCGGGTTTATCGGTTCCGCAACGGTGCTGCTTTTGTACGGACTGCTCTGCTACCGAATCTGGAGAATTGCCCAAGTCTCGAAAGATTCCTTCGGTACCTATATCTGCGTCGGGGTTCTGGCGATGTTCGCCTTTTCGGCGTTCGAAAATGTGGGCATGGCCATGGGGATCATGCCAGTCACGGGTATTCCGCTTCTTTTGATCAGTGCCGGTGGTTCCTCAACCATCACCGCATTGGCCGCTCTCGGGCTTGTTCTCAACGTCCATATGCGCCGGTTCCAGTAGTGGGGGGCGCCCCCGGTAGCATCTACGGGTCATGACCGATGTGTGGCCCCAGTTGGAGCCCCTCTTGGCCAAGGTGGCGAAACCCGCTCGCTACATCGGCCTCGAGGACGGAGCTCGTACCCCGCACCATGCCCCCGACAAGGTGGCGTGGTTGTTGTCGTACCCCGATACGTATGAAATCGGTCTGCCCAATCAGGGCCTTCAGATCTTGTACGAAATTCTCAACGAGAATCCTCACGCAGTGGCCGAGCGGGCCTATGCCCCGTGGACCGATCTCGAGGGTCTCCTGCGCGATCGCAACATTCCGCTGTTCTCACTCGACAGTCATCGCCCGGCCGGGTTGTTCGATCTGATCGGATTCAATCTCTCGGCGGAACTCACCTACACGAACCTTCTCAACATGGTTGATCTGGCTGGCGTACCGGTGCGTAGCGCCGACCGTCGGCCTGAGCATCCACTGATTGTTGCTGGGGGACACTGCACCTATAACCCCGAGCCAATCGCCGATTTCTTAGACATTGTCGTCTTGGGCGATGGCGAGGAAGTCATTACCGAGATCAACGAGGTCGTCCGGGACTGGAAGAAGTCCGGCCGCACCGAAGGCAGCCGTGAAAACGTCCTTCGTGAGCTCTCGCACGTCGTTGGCGTGTACGTCCCCTCGATGTACGACGTCACCTACGAAGGAGCCAACCTCGTAGCGGTCACTCCTCGTTATCCCGACGTGCCCGAACGAGTCGAAAAGCGCACTGTCGCCGACCTCGCCGAATTTCCTTATCCAAAGACGCAACTTGTTCCAATTACTGAGGTCGTCCACGATCGGTTGAATGTCGAGGTGTTCCGCGGTTGTACTCGTGGTTGTCGTTTCTGTCAGGCGGGAATGATCACGCGTCCAGTTCGTGAGCGCCCTGCAGAACAAGTACGCACCATGGTCGAGGAAGGTCTGCGACGCACGGGATACGACGAAGTGGCACTCACGTCGCTGTCCACAGCTGATTTTTCGGGTATCGAAAAACTTGTTGGCGACATTGTTCAGTCGACCGATGACGGCCCTCCAGTTTCGGTGTCGCTGCCCAGTCTCCGAGTCGATGCATTTGGAGTTGGTATCGCAACGCAGATTCAACGAGCGCGTCGAACGGGCCTCACGTTTGCGCCCGAGGCTGGCACGTGGCGAATGCGTCAAGTCATCAACAAACTGATTCGCGAAGAAGATCTCTACAGTGCGGTTGAAGCTGCGTACGCCAACGGCTGGCGCCGAGTGAAGTTGTATTTCCTCACCGGTCTTCCGACTGAAACCGATGAAGACACTCTCGGTATCGCTGAGCTTGCCCGAAATTGTGTGCAGCTTGGCAAAGCTCATACCAAGAGTCCCTCGGTCACCGTTTCGGTGGGCGGGTTCGTTCCGAAACCATTCACTCCATTCCAGTGGTTCGGTCAAAACACGGTCGAGGAATTACGACGCAAGATCAACCTGTTGCGCGACGACACGCGCAAATCTCACGGTGTGCAGGTCAAATGGCACGATCCGAAAGCAACACTCGTTGAAGGCATCATGAGTCGTGGCGATCGGCGCGTCGGCGCTGTTATCGAAGAGGTCTGGCGTCAGGGTGGCACCTTCCAAGAATGGAACGAGCGCTTCGATCTCGACCTGTGGACATCTGCAATGGCAGCGCACGGTCTCGACCCCGACTGGTACGCGTATCGCCATCGCACCGAAGACGAGGTCCTTCCCTGGGACCATCTCAGCGCGGGACTTCATAAAGATTTCCTTTGGCAGGACTGGCGAGACGCCCTTGCCGAGGTTGGCCTCCCCGATTGTCGCTGGACCCCGTGTTATGACTGCGGCGCATGCACTGGCTATTCGATCGAGCACATCGTGGCCTCGGCCACGCCTCCTGCCGGAGGCTCGCAGGGCACCGGGCAGGACCTCGGAACCTCCGTTCCTGTCACATTGCTCGGTCGCGCCCCAGTGGGGATGGGGTCCTGATGCGGATCCGCGTTCGTTTTTCGAAGACCGGCAAAATCCGGTTCTCGAGCCACCGAGACATGGCCCGTTGTTGGGAACGTGCGCTTCGTCGCGCTGAAGTTCCCGTGGCCATCACTGAAGGTTTCTCACCTCGTCCGAAGATGCATTTCGGATTGGCGCTTTCCACCGGCCATGAGTCGCTGGGGGAGTACCTCGATATCGACCTGACTGAACCCGAAGGTTCAGCTCTCGATCTCGGGGCATTGCCCGAGCGGCTTACGCCGTTCCTCCCGCCGGGAGTCGATGTCGAGACTGTCTCGATCATCGAACGCTCTGAGCTGTCTCTCCAAGAGGCAGTCACGGTTTGCACCTGGCTTATCGAGATTCCCGGCGTTTCGCCTGAGGAGCTCGAATCCAACGTTCAAACCATGCTCGACGCCTCATCGCTTCCGGTCACCCGTGAGCGAAAAGGTAAGGAGGTGTCCGATGACATTCGGCCCGGCATCATCAGCCTTCGGGTTGTTGGCGCAACACCTTCAGACGCTCCTGAACGAGGAGCACTTCTCGAAGCCGAGCTGGCAACCCAGCCCCGCTCCGTGCGGCCTTCAGAACTTCTGGCCGCGTTCGACCCGCCTCGCAACGAGGGGCGCGTCTGTAGGACACATCAATGGATCATCACTGACGGCGCGAGACGGGAACCAATCCCGGCCCACGCGACGTCACGCGCACCCGCCGAGGTGGGCGCGCGATGAGAAGGGAACGAAACCATGTCCGACCAAACGGTCGACCCCGGCGACTCAACGCCGAACAATCAATCACTTCCGCAACGCGAGCCTGCTCCTGCTGCATCTGAATCGGCATCACCGCAAGCGTCAGCACCACGGTCTGTGACAGCAGACGCTTCTGCGTCCTCCGATTCCAGCGAAGCGAGTGCCTCGTCAACCGGTGACGGCACGCCTACCGGTGATGGCGCCAATCGCCCGCGTCGTCGGCGCGGTTCTCGGGGTGGTCGCAATCGCAATCGTTCTGGCGGAGGTCAAGGTGGCGGCGCGAATGCGTCGGCCAGCGATGACACCGACGAGACCGGCACTCCCGATCTCGAACGTCAGCCCGATGGACTGCCGAAGCGAACCACGCAGAATCGTCCACGAGAGGCGGCTGCTACGAACGAGGCTCCTGTGAAGAGGCCCGAGATCGGCGACAGTCGACCCGCTCCAGCAGCTGATTCGGACAACACTGCCGATGCTGACGCGCCCAAGGCCGAAGGCCAGGGCGGCGGTCAGGCCCGCAGCGGGAACCGTCGGCGTCGAGGTGGTCGAGGCCGTGGCGGCGGCGGTGGTGGCCAGCAGCAGGGCCAGAACGCACAGCAGAGCCAGTCTGGCCAGCAGAACCAATCGGGCCAACAGAATCAGCCCAAGGGTCAGCAGCAGAAGAAGGGCGCAATTCCTCGTCCGGTTGAAGCGATCCTTGGTGGCGACGGTCCCGAACTCGATGATGAGACCCTCGAACGACGGAAGGGCCGCGAACGTAATGGTCGACCAGTCGGCCGTTACATGATGGCGGTGAGCGTTCGCCCCGAGGCGACGCAAATCGCGGTGCTCGAAGGCCGCAATCTCATCGAGCATTACGTCTCCCGCCCGGCCGACGACGTCGCCCAGATTCACGGCAACATCTATCTCGGCAAGGTGCAAAACGTTCTTCCAGGTATGGAAGCTGCGTTCGTCGATATCGCAACGCCAAAGAACGCCGTGCTGTACCGCGGCGATGTGCAGTTCGATGCTGACGAAGTCGAAGGCGCCGCATCGAATGCGCGCATCGAACAGATTCTTAAGCCTCGCCAAACAATTATTTGTCAGGTCACGAAAAACCCGATTGCGCATAAGGGTGCACGACTCACTCAGGAAGTTTCGCTTCCCGGTCGTTTCGTCGTCCTCATCCCGAACTCGAGCACGTACGGTATTTCCAAGCGCCTCGATGACGGCGAACGCAAGCGACTTCGAAACATTCTCGACAAGGTGAAGCCGCCGCAACATGGTGTCATCGTGCGTACTGCAGCCGAAGGCGTGACCTCAGAGGAAATCTCTTCTGATGTTCGTCGTCTTCTGTCTCAATGGGACCAGATCGAGGCACTTGCCAATTCTGCGCAGGCACCAGCACTTCTGTACCGCGAACCCGACATGGCTGTGCGCGTGATTCGCGAAGAGTTCAGCGATAACTACCGCAGCATCGTCATCGACGACGAGGCACTTTTTAACGATGTGCACGACTACGTCTCGAGCATTTCGCCTGCACTGGCCGATCGGATCGAGTTCTACAACCGCGACACTGAGCCGCTGTCGATTTTCGAACGGCACCACGTGCACGAGCAGGTGCACAAGGCACTCGATCGTAAGGTTTGGTTGCCCTCAGGTGGTTCACTCATCATCGAGCACACAGAAGCGCTCACGGTTATCGATGTGAACACCGGTAAGAACGTTGGCTCAAAGAGCCTCGAAGAAACGGTGTACCGCAACAACCTCGAAGCTGCGATCGAAATTGCGAAACAACTCCGCTTGCGCGATATCGGCGGAATCATCGTCATCGACTTCATCGACATGGAAATCAAGGGCAACCGCGACGACGTCGTCCGGGTGTTCCGCGATGCTCTTGCCCGCGACAAGACCCGCACTCAGGTTTTCGATATCTCTGAACTCGGACTCGTTGAAATGACCCGTAAGCGGATTGGGGAGGGGCTTCTCGAGTCCTTCGCAACCCAGTGTCCCGACTGCGATGGTCGGGGCGTCCAAATCGACCCCGATCTTCTGGTCTGAGGCCTCCTCGATGCCCCAACCAGACCCGAGTTTCGTTCTTTGGGTCCGTGGGGCTAGAGTTGCACCCCTATGTATGCCGTGATCCAGACAGGTGGCAAGCAGTACCGCGTCGAAGAGGGCCAACGACTTGATGTCGAACGCCTCGGCGAGGCTGACGAGGTCACCCTCACTCCCGTGCTCGTTGTCGACGGTGACACCGTCCTCGCTACTCCCGCGCAGCTGGCTGGTGCCAGTGTGTCCGCTCGGGTTGTCGGCGCGGCCAAGGGTCCCAAGGTCATCGGCTTCACCTACAAGAACAAGGCCAACGAGCGTCGTCGTTGGGGTCATCGTCAGCACTACGCGACGATCGAGATCACCGGCATCAAGAAGGGCTGAGCCATGTCAAAGACCAAAGGTGGCGGTTCAACCCGCAACGGCCGCGACTCCCAGAGCAAGCGTCTTGGTGTGAAGCGTTTTGACGGCCAGGCCGTCCATTCAGGAACCATCATCGTGCGCCAGCGCGGCACTCGTATTCATCCGGGCGAAAACGTCGGCCGTGGCGGAGACGACACGCTGTTTGCTCTCACCGAAGGAACCGTCAAGTTTGGGTCCCGCAAGGGTCGCAAGCTTGTTGACGTCATTCCTGTCTGAGCGACTCGCTCAACAATCTGAACGAAAGCGGACCGTTTGGTCCGCTTTCGTCGTTTTCAGCCCTGAACGTCGATGCCTAGTGGTCGACGGTCTGTCGGCCAATCGAGAAGGCGTTCGGCGGTGTCGAAGGCAAAGCGATCGGTCATGCCGGCGACGTAGGCGACTGCAGCGGTAACTGGATCGGATTCAACGTTGTTTGGTGCCGGGAGAGTGTTCGGGTTGGCGATGAAATGTTCTACCAATGCCGTGAGCACGTTGATGACCGCACGCCCCTGAGCGATTGAATCGGGACGGTTGTAAATGAACTCGTAGTTAAACGACCGCAAGGCCGAAAGAGCGGACGCATTCGAGGTGTCCATCCCGATGACGCCTGTGGACGTCGCGCAGTCGATGACGGCAACGATGAGCGCGTGCAGTTGCTCGCGACGGGTTTGGCCGAGGACATCGGTGACCTCGGGAGGCAATTCGGAAAGGCTCACGATGCCAGCGCTTGTGGCGTCTTCGAGGTCGTGTGAGCTGTAGGCGCAGCGATCGGCCCAACTGACGACGACACCTTCTGGGGTCATTGGGGTTGGTCGAGACCACGAATGGTTTCGGATGCCGTCGAGTGTCTCGAGACAAAGATTGAGTGGTTCGAGAACGACATCGGCGCCCCAAACGGCGTGGTGGTAGCCGCCGGGTATGAATGCATCGAAGGCATCTTCGCTGGCATGCCCGCCAGGACCATGCCCACAGTCGTGGCCAAGAGCGATTGCCTCGGTGAGCGCAACGTTGAGCCCAAGAGCACGAGAGATCGCTGTAGCCACCTGTGCGACCTCGAGAGCGTGCGTAAGGCGAGTGCGTTGGTGGTCGTCGGGAAAGACGAAGACTTGGGTCTTTCCGGCAAGACGACGAAAGGCGGGCGAATGAAGGATCCGGTCGCGGTCTCGTTCGAAACAGGTGCGGTAGTCGTCGGGCGCTTCGGCAATCGCACGGTTGCCACCACCGATCGCTTGGGTTGCGCCTTTGGCCAGAAAATCGGAAGAGCGTGATTCGCGCTCGGGTCGAAGCACGCGATGCGAAGAGATGAGAGGAGGCGGGGCGTTTCGATGCGCGAGCACGAGATCGTTGGAAGCCATTGATCCGTGCATGGTTGCAACCCACTCTTGTTGACGCTGACTTGGATCTCCCGAGAGGGGATCCGGAGGCGTGGGGGACTGCTGTTCCATGAACGAATCCTGCCTCATGGCTGTGACAGAACGGGGATCTCCGATATCCATCGGCGGACACCACCCCCAAAGCCCGTAGGCTCTCCGGTTGTGTCTGGGTTCATTGATGAGTGCCAACTAAATGTCAAAGGCGGAGACGGTGGCGCTGGATGCGTTGCGTTCCGTCGTGAAGCTCATGTGGCCAAGGGTGGACCCGACGGCGGAGATGGCGGCCGAGGCGGCGATGTATGGCTCGTTGCCGACCGAAATATCTCCTCACTTCTCGCCTTCAAAGACCATCCTCACCGTCGAGCCCTGAGCGGCGTGCACGGTCAAGGCAAAAAAATGCACGGCGCTGGCGCCGACGACCTCATCGTTTTTGTCCCTGAAGGCACAGTGGTCCACGACCTCGAGGGCACGATGCTGGCCGACCTCGTTCACCAAGGTGACCGATGGATGGCGGCCGCTGGCGGCCGTGGAGGAAAGGGCAACGCCCGGTTCCTCTCGAATATCCGCCGAGCTCCCTCATTCGCCGAACAAGGTGAAGTTGGCGAAGAGCAGTGGCTCAACCTTGAACTGAAGTTGATGGCCGATGTCGCCCTTGTTGGCTTCCCGAGCGTTGGAAAGTCCACGCTTATCTCTCGTATCTCTGCAGCAAAGCCGAAGATCGCTGATTACCCGTTCACCACGCTTGAACCCAACCTCGGCGTTGTTCGGGTGGAAGACAACTTTGAATTTGTTGTCGCCGATCTTCCAGGTTTGATCGAAGGCGCTTCCGACGGGCGCGGCCTCGGACATCGTTTCCTTCGCCATGTCGAGCGCGCTCGCGTTCTGGTCCTGATGGTCGATCTCGCCGGCGGAATCGACGGCATGACCATTGAGACTCCTTCGCAACAAGCGGCAATCCTTCTGGCCGAACTCGAGGCCTATCGGCCTGAGCTGCTCGAGCGGCCCCGAATCATCATCGGCTCGCGCGCCGACCTTGTTCCCGGCGCGCTCGCAATCGCCGAAACTGGCAAACCTCTCGTCACGGACGACGGACTCGAACTCGACCTTTCGATTTCGGCCATCACCGGCGCCGGCCTGCCTCGACTTATTGGTCGAATGGCGGAGGAAGTTCGTGGTGTCCGCTCGGTCGAACCTGAGCTCGACGGATTCGTCATTCACCGACCCCTTGCTGAGGGCATTCGTATTGAGCGTGAAGACGATGGCGCGTACCGCGTTGTCGGTCGAGCTGCCGAACGAGCAGTGGCGCTTTCCGATCTCACCAACCTTGAAGCTCTCGACTTTGCGCATTCACGTTTGAAGAAGATCGGAGTCGACAAGGCACTCGCGCGTGCTGGCGCCTCGGAAGGCGACACCGTGCGTATCGGTTCTCTCAGTTTTGAATACGAGGAGGAGTGATGGTCGTTGTCGTAAAGATCGGGACATCATCACTTACCGATACTGAAGGCATTATTCGGCGAGATGCGATCGTCAAGCTTTGCCTTGAGGTTGCTGCAGCACGTGCGGCTGGTCATCAGGTTGTCATCGTCACCTCGGGCGCTATCGGTGCAGGGTTGCCGGCACTTGGGCTTGGCGGCGACAAACGTCCTCGAGACGCGCAAACGTTGCAAGCAGTTTCCGCTGTCGGCCAGTCGCGGCTGATGGGCGTCTATTCCGAAGAACTCGATCGGCATTCGCTTGTTGGCGGGCAGGTCTTGCTTGCGCCGCTTGATTTCGTGGATCGCCGTCAGTATTTGCAGGCCCGCGGCACGCTCACGCGGCTGCTTGAGCTTGGCGTCATTCCCATCGTGAATGAGAACGACGCAGTCGCCGACGACGAGATCCGCTTCGGCGATAACGATCGTCTGGCGGCGTTGGTGTCGCACCTTGTCGATGCCGAACTCTTGGTGTTGCTCACCGACACCTCAGGTTTGCTTTCCGCAGACCCTCGCGTCGATCCCGACGCGTCGCTTATCGAAGAGATTGTTGAGTTCGATCAGCAACTCGATGACATTGCCGGCGGGCCCGGAACTCCTGGTGGCAGCGGGGGAATGGCCTCGAAGGTTTCAGCCGCGAAGATCGCAGCCTGGTCGGGTGTCCGAACGGTGATCGCAGCTGCGCACCGCGAGGACGTTCTCCTCGACGCCATCAATGGCGTTGCTGGTGTTGGCACCACGGTTGCTGCCCATGAGCGCGATCTTCCTGCTCGCAAACTCTGGATTGCTTTCGCTGTTCGTTCCTCTGGCTTGGTGTCTGTCGACGCTGGTGCTCGCAAGGCTCTCGAACGTGGGGGCACCTCGTTGCTCGCTGCTGGCGTCGTAGGCGTGAGTGGCGAGTTCGACGTCGACGATGCAGTCGAGATCGCCGACGAGTCCGGTGAAGTTTTTGCAAAGGGACTCGTGCGAATGAGTTCGACAACACTTGCTGATGCTTCAGGGCACTCGCGCTCAGAATTGCCGGTTGAAGTGCCCGCACAGGTCGTCCATGCCGACGACCTTGTGATTCTTCCTTAGCGGCGAACGAACCGGTTCAGAACCGCTTTCGCTTCGTTGACGCGTAACGCGAACAGCAACGCTGCGTAGATCGCAATGCCGATGACGCCAGCACCGATCACAGTGACGAGATCACTCAATGACGTCGAGGCGATGAGGAACCAAACCGCAACGCCCATGACGACGGATGCAAGAAGAAGTTTGGAAATTGTGAGCAAGGTATTTGGATCTAAGAAAAGTCCGATGCGCCGGTGCAGTAGTGCGAGTGCAATGACGGCGAAGACGGAATACGCAATCGAACCGCTGGCGCCGAGACCAACGACGCCGAAACGATCGACGACGAGGTATGCGATTGCAAGTCCGAGAACGGTTTCTGCAGCATTTGTATAGAACGGGAGTCGAGTGTCGCGTTGGGCGTAGAAACCACGC